>Ga0172379_10010333_pt1 | contig 11313 bp, 15 predicted proteins | sample GrowelOW334metaG_FD_119756 | JGI IMG/M metagenome (GOLD analysis project Ga0172379, IMG submission 119756) | Groundwater microbial communities from an aquifer near a municipal landfill in Southern Ontario, Canada - Groundwater well OW334 metaG | ecosystem: Environmental > Aquatic > Deep... | reverse complement strand
CTGCCTGCCGGCAGGCAGGTACACGGGCGTGATAGAAAATCGGAATATCAGGTTATCAGTATATCAGATAGGTAAAGAGGGGAGCAAGATTATAATAGTTCTGATTTTTTAACGATCGGGTCAAAGTCGTAATTCTTAAGCATTTCAGCGGCCCCTTCTTCGCGGTCAACAACGGAAATAACTTTCACTACTTTTGCGCCGACTGCTTCAACTGCTTCGATTGCCTGTAAGGCAGATGCGCCGGTCGTTGCAACATCTTCCACCACAACGACATTCCAGCCGGCTTTGAGGTGGCCTTCAATTTTTTGTTGTGTGCCATGGGCCTTTTCTTTTTTGCGGACAATAAAGCCGGGGATGTTGGAAAGGGCAACAACGGCTGAGGTGATAGGGTCGGCTCCGAGAGTTAACCCGCCAATGGAATCAACTTTCATCCCTTTAATTTTATCGAGAATGATCTTGCCGATCAGGCGAGAGCCTTGAGGATGAAGGGTGATGAGCCGGCAGTCGATATAGAAATTGCTTTTCTTTCCGGAGGACAAAGTAAATTCTCCGGTTTTAAAAGCGCCCGTCTCAATAAATAGTTTTTTTAATTCTTCTTTCAAAATTAATCCGAAATCAGGGCAAATGCGATCAAGCCCGCCAAGATCAAGCATAGGCCGATACCGCCTCTAACAAGAACAAGAAGGTCTGCGTTCCATAAATAGATCGTCCAGGCACCAAGCGCAACCAATGCAATTCCGATGATCCCTTTTATTAGTTTTCCCATTGCAAAATCCTCCTTTGGTCTAGAACTATTAAAAGTATATCAAAATTGATTTTGTTAAACAACGTGAAATTCCTTTAAAAGAGTGCGGATATAAGAAACAAATATTGAAGAAGAAATATTTCACATGGTTAGAAGAGTTGATTATTAGCGCAATCAATGGGGAGCTGGGTTTTAAAGAATAGTGTCAGTGATGATCGGGTAGTTATTTTTCGTTAAGGTCATCACTAGCGACTTGGTCCTGTTTTGCCAGGCGGGTAATAATTTCATCCCCGACCGGTATTTTTGTCCAGCCGGTATATTTATATTGTAGCGGGCCGATGTTAAAGGCGATCTTAACTTTATACCAATTCAGGTCTTCCGACATGTCCAAAAGGGTCACATCCACCGGTATGTCGAAGACGAGCTTGGAGGCTGCGGAGGGTGCGGCATAGAGTTTTTTTAGCGAAACCGGCGCTATCTCTCCCAGGGCAATATTCGCCGATAATATAACAAATAATAGTATTAAAATGGGCATCTTGTTCATGGTTGTGCCTCTACTTACTTATCGTGTTGGCGATGGGAAATCTTGCGCTATTTGCTGGCCGTTTCGTGGCAATAACATTGCTTGTATAGCTATATATGTCACAAATTTTCACGAATTTTGGCCAATCCCTAATAACCCGAATAACCATTTTCTCGAATACCCTAATTAACTCGAATTATCGCGAATCAAAAAAGGCAACAAACTATTATGGCTGAATTAGTTTATCCAGAGCTAAGCTATAAGCTTATTGGCGTATTATTTAAAGTGTATAACAACATGGGTGGTGGATATCAAGAAAAATATTATCAGTATGCGATCAGAAAAGAACTTTTTTGCAACAACATTCCATTTCTTGAACAAGTTAAAACCGATTTTAATTATGATGGCCAAAGAATCGGCAGATATTATTTAGACTTTATTATTGATCATAAAATAGTCCTAGAAATCAAAGTTACTCCATCATTTATTCCCAAAGACATCATCCAGATCCTTAATTACCTAAAAACAAGCGGACTTGAATTGGGTGTGCTAGCCAGCTTCAACCGAAATAGCTTCTTTTATAAACGTATCCTAAAAGGCAATCCCGCACGCTAATATGCTTAATAATATTAGGGTAATTCGAGTAAATTTGAGCCATTCGAGATAAGAAAATTCGCATCATTCGAGAATAATAAATTAGTGAGAATTAGAGACGCTGAGGGCTTCTCCCCAAGCATCTCTTTAATTTGTTTTTGTCGCGGTATACCCCAAGCTCTTAAGTTTATTTACCAGCGCCGCTGAAGAGATCGATCCGGAATCAAATTTTACCGAAAGCGCATTGTTGTCTACATCGATCGATGCATCTTCAACCCCCATGTCGCGAAGGACCGAAACGATCTTTTCGGCTTCGGCGTCATCAACCCCTTCTTCAAGATAATATTTTATTGATGCTACTTTACCGGTTGCTTTTGCTGCCGGTTTTGCGGCGGGCTTTGCTGTTTTTTTTGTCTTTTTTGATTTTTTTATTTTTTTTGCTTTTTTGTATTTAACTTTTTTTGTCTTTTTTGCTTTTTTGCGGGGGACTTTCCTCACGATCTTTTTCTTTGCTTTTGCGTCGGCAGAAGAGTTGATCACGTTGGAAGGGAGAATGCCGGCCGAGAAAATAAAAATTATTAATATTGCTAAAAAGCGGAATATATTTCGCATAATTTCCTCCCGTCAAATCTTATTGATAATAAAGTATAACGAAATACTATGAAATGTAAAGTGGAGAATTTGGGTCATTGGGTCATAGGGTGAAAGGTCCTTCGACCCTTTGTCCCTATGACCCTTGTTTCTAGACTTTTCCTGCTTTTTTCTTCAACTCCGCTGCTTTGTCGGTCTTTTCCCATGGCAAGTCTAGGTCTAATCTTCCAAAGTGTCCGTAAGCTGCAACTTGCTTATATAATGGTCTTCTTAGCCCTAAATGCTTGATGATCAAGCCGGGCCTAAGATCAAAAACTTCGTCGATGATCTGAGCGATCTTTGCTTCAGGAATAACACCTGTCCCAAAAGTATCGACCATGATCGATAATGGTTTAGCGATACCGATCGCGTAAGCCAGCTGGACTTCGCATTTCTTGGCGATGCCGGCGGCCACAACATTTTTTGCTACCCATCTTGCGGCATAAGCGCCGGAGCGGTCAACTTTTGTCGGGTCTTTGCCGGAAAATGCACCGCCGCCATGGCGTGAAAATCCACCGTAGGTATCAACGATGATCTTTCTTCCGGTAACACCCGTATCTCCCTGCGGTCCGCCTATTACAAAGCGACCGGTCGGGTTTACATAGTACTTGATCTTGTCGTCCACCAATCCTTCGGGAAGCATCGGCAGGATCACTCTTTCAATGATCTCGTTTCTCATCTTTTCCGTCTCAATTTCCGGTGCATGCTGGGCGGCAATCAATACGGTATGGATGCGGACCGGCTTATCATCTTCATATTCAATGGTGACCTGGGATTTTCCGTCCGGCCTCAAGTATGAAAGCTCGCCGTCTTTCCTGACTTCCGCCAGTTTTTTTGCTAGCTTGTGGGACAGAACGATCGGCAGAGGCATTAATTCCTCTGTTTCGTCGCAGGCAAACCCGAACATCAAGCCCTGATCGCCGGCGCCAAGTCCTTCCAGGTCTTCTTTAATGACTTCGCCGCCGCGGATCTCAAGGGCCTTATCTACTCCGCGGGCAATGTCTTTGCTCTGTTCTTTTAAAGATACCAGAACGCCGCAGGTTTCGTAGTCGAAGCCATATTTTGCCCGGGTATACCCGATCTCTTTAATGGTTTCGCGGACGATTTGCGGGATCTCGACGTAAGTCCCTGTGGTAACTTCTCCGGCCACAACGCAGAGGCCGTTGGTGACCAGTGTTTCGACCGCGATCCTGGCAGGCGGGTCTTTGGCAATGATCGCATCAACGATAGCATCGGAAACTTTATCGCAGACCTTATCGGGGTGACCCTCAGTAACAGATTCGGACGTGAAAAGGCTCATCTTCTTCATCTTTGTTCCTCCCTCTTGCGAGCGGACCGGCCCGCGAATGAATATAATTTATTTTACCTGCCATTGTTCGCTTTGTCAAATTGGGATATAATGAAAACGATATGGGAGATTTAAGCGATAATTTTAGCCACAAAGATTTTGCCTGCCACTGTCCGGAGTGCAGGGGAGAGTATCGGATCCATTTGGGATTAGTTGGCATCCTTGAAGGGATCGGCGCGCATTTCAGGCGACGCCCAAAAATACTATCAGGGTTTTATTGCGGAGCCTACACGGAAAAACTCAACCGGGACAAAAAGACCTATCATTCATCCGGCAAAGCGGTCAATATATCCCTAGAAAATGTCCCAACTGCCGAGTTGTTTAACTATGTACAGACAATTGAAGGGATCAATGGGTTGGGCTTTTACCCGGAAGAAAAGATGGTCCATATCGACACGCGGCCAATAGAAAAAAAAGATGCGTGGATAAAAGAGCGCGGCAAATACGCTCCTTTGACGGATGATAAACGAGCCCAGTACGGATTAAACAAACTCCAAGCTCCAGACCTGCCTGCCGGCAGGCAGGACCATAAGCCTCAAAAAGCAGAAGAGCCACAGCCTCCAACCAGTTAAAATGCCTGATCATATAAATTGCTTCGTTGGGTATTTAAAGAACGAGCGGAATTATTCCCCCCACACTATAAGCAACTATTTGCGCGATCTCAAATTTCTAGATAAATTCATTTTGGGAAAAGAATTGAACCGATTAACGGCGCGGGAGTATCTCCTCGAGCTTGAAAAGAATAAATTCGCAAAAAGATCGATCGCCCGCAAACTTTCCGCAGCCAGATCGTTTTTTCGCTATCTGTTGCGCGAGAAAAAAGTTAAGGCAAATCCTTTTGAAAACATCTTGACCCCGAAACTTCCAAAAAAACTTCCAAACTTCTTATATAAAGACGAAGTTAGTTCGATTTTTAACAAGATCAATACGGACGATCCGCAGGGGCTAAGGGATCTGGCAATTATTGAAATAATCTATGGGACAGGAATAAGGGTAGTTGAGGCTTCGGGTTTGAATTTGAATGATGTCGATTATGATGAAGGCGAAATAAGGGTCATGGGAAAAGGATCAAAAGAGCGCATTGTCCTTTTTGGCTCGCACGCAAAAAGCGCGTTGGTAGAATATCTTAAGGAAGCCAGAGGGAAATTGTTGAGCAATAAACGGTCTTCCGCTCTTTTTATCGGGAGAAAAGGAAATCGGCTCTCTTCCCGGCATATTGAGCGGCGAATAAAATATTATGCCAAAGCGGCGGGAATAGCAAAGAAAGTAACGCCGCATACCCTCCGGCATTCGTTTGCGACCCATCTTTTATCCGGCGGGGCGGATCTGCGCACGGTACAGGAGCTTTTGGGCCACGTTTCGCTGTCTACTACCCAGGTGTATACGCATATTACCAAAGAAAGATTGAAGGAAGTTTACGACAAAGCTCATCCGCACGCCAGGTGATCTTTTGACTTGCTTTTCACTTTTTTGCTATAATAGTATGTAGTTGTGAAAATTGATCTAAAAGAACTGTTGCGGGAAGTTGGAAATCAGGCAGAATTTGCTGAAGAAATAAAACTAAAGCTTCCGCAAGACGGGCTGCAATTGACGAAGCCGGTAAAGATCGATATCCAATTGATAAACACCGGCGAATTAGTGATCCTTACTGGAACCGCGGAAACGGAAGTAGAGCTTGAATGCTCGCGTTGTTTAAAGAGTTTTAAAACGCAGATCACGGCAAATATTGAAGAAGAGTATTGCCGGCCGGGCGTGTTGCCGGCAAAAATAGGAAAAGTGATCGAGCTAAAGGAAGAAGATTTTGTCTATCCCATCGATAAGGATAATACGATCGACCTTGATGAGATCATCAGGCAAAACTTGATCCTGGCTCTTCCAATAAAAGTATTATGCAGTAAGAACTGCAAAGGAGAAAAATAAGATGCCAGTACCAAAGAAGCGACATTCAAATATCAGACAGGGGAAGAGGAGGTTCTCAAACTACACATTAGAGAACGTTCCGACCACCGCTTGTCCTGAGTGCGGAGGTGTAATGCTTCCCCATCACGCTTGCCCAAGCTGCGGCAAATATCGCGGCCGCCAAGTTGTTAAACTTAAAACGAAAAAGGCTAAAAAAGGGTGATAAGGCTCGCCGTTGACGCGATGGGCGGCGACTATGCCCCCGTTGAATTGGTTAAGGGCGCGGTCCTTGCTTCAAATGAGATCTCTGCCGAGATAGTTTTAGTCGGAGACCAAGAGAAGATCAACCGGGAACTTTCAAGATACAAGAAAAAGGGAAAGATCTCGGTTGTTCATGCTTCGGAAGTAATTACTAACAATGAATCCCCGGTTTCTGCCGTAAAACAAAAGAAAGACTCCTCAATTAACATTGCAGTCTCCTTAGTTAAGAAAAAGGAAGCGGACGCCATCATTTCGGCTGGAAATACGGGCGCTCTTATGGCCGCGTCGCTTTTTGGGCTAGGACGCATTCCTGGTGTTGAGAGGCCGGCGATCGCTACGATCTTCCCAACCCCAAACGGCTATGTACTATTATTGGATATGGGGGCAAATGTAGATTGCAAGCCAAAACATCTGGAACAATTTGCCCAAATGGGATCGCAATATGCCGAGCACGTGATGCATATCAACAGCCCGCGGGTCGGATTATTGAATATCGGGGAAGAAAAAGAAAAAGGGAACGAGCTTTCGGTCCAAAGCTGGGAACTTTTAAATAATTCAAATATTAATTTTATCGGCAACGTTGAAGCAAAAGAGATCCTCACTGACAAATGCGACGTGATCGTCTGCGACGGATTTGTCGGGAATCTGGTCTTAAAATTCGGTGAATCTCTAAGTCATTATATAATTGAATTGTTTAAAAAAGAGTTGGGAAAGAATTTGATAACTAAATTTGCGGCGATACTGCTTATGCCGGCCTTAGCAAGCATTAAAAAGAGCATTGAGTATGACGAGGTTGGCGGAACACCGATGCTTGGCATCAATGGAGTGGTTTATAAAGCGCATGGTAGGGCAAAATCCAAGGCGATCAAAAATGCGATCAAAGCGGCCAATGAAGCCGTATCAAACGACCTTGTCGGTTGTATTAAAAAGGTGGAAAATAAGAATGAGAGCTAAAATAATCGGGACCGGCTCCTGTGTTCCAGAGCGAATAGTTACGAACAGTGACCTTGAAAAAATGGTTCAAACTTCGGATGAATGGATCAGGGAGAGGACGGGGATCGAAGAGCGAAGGGTTTCGGACGAAAACACATCAACATCCGATCTTGCGGTTATTGCTGCCCAAAAAGCGATCAAAGCGGCAGGGATCGATCCAAAGGTGCTTGACCTTATAATAGTAGGGACCTGTTCGCCGGATTATCTTTTTCCCTCCGTTGGCTGCATTGTCCAGGATAAAATAGGGGCCGTCAATGCGGCGGCCTTTGATGTTTCGGCAGCTTGTTCGGGCTTTAATTTTGCATTAACTGCCGCAGCGGCTTTTATTGAGTCAAAAACGTATAAAAATATATTGGTCGTTGGAGCCGATACGCTTACAAAGTATCTGGATTGGACCGATCGCGGGACCTGTATCTTGTTTGGCGATGCGGCCGGGGCGGTGGTCCTTACCGCAACCGAAGAAGAAAGAGGTGTTTTATCAAGCTTGATCCGCGCGGAAGGGATACTGGGCAAATATTTAATTATGCCGGGCGGCGGGAGCCGTGATCCGGAAGAAAAGAATGGGCGCTTTATCAAAATGGACGGGAAAGAAGTTTTTAAATTCGCCGTAAGGGCATTGGAGACTTCGCTGAAGGACATTTTGGCGCAGTCGAACCATTCGGTTGCCGATATTAACTTGTTTATTCCACATCAGGCGAATAGCCGGATCATTGACCACGTTTCAAAAAAATTGGGCTTGTCAAAAGAAAGGGTTTATGTTAACTTACAAAAGTACGGAAACACCTCGGCCGCATCGATCCCCCTGGCACTCGATGAAGCAAACAAGAGCGGGAGAATAAAAGAAGGGGATCTGGTAGTTTTGTCGGGGTTTGGCGCGGGGCTTACTTACGGAGCGAATTTAATTAAGTGGTAAACGGAGGAGTATAGGAATGGATTATTTATTGACGGAAGAACAGCAGATGATCCGGGACCTGGCCAGAAAAGTAGCAATTGAAAAAGCACTGCCAAAAAGAGCAGAATGGGATGAAACCGGAGAATTTCCATGGGAGGCATTAAAAGCGTTCGCGGAAGCCGACCTTTGCGGATTATATATTCCGGAAGATCTTGGCGGAATGGGACAGAGCGTTTTTAATTTCTGCTTGGCAACGGAAGAGATCAGCCGGATCTGCGGCGGTGTCGGCGTAACCTTTGCTGCTTCGGCTCTTGGTTCAACTCCGATCCTGCTGTTTGGAACACCGGAACAGAAGAAAAAATATATGCCCGAAATAGCGGCCGGTAAAAAACTGGCGGCTTTCGGATTGACCGAAGCCAATGCCGGTTCGGATGCTGCCGGGATGGAAACAACTGCTAAAAAAGACGGCGATTACTATATATTGAATGGCACGAAGCAATGGATCACCAACGGCGGAGAAGCTGAAACCTACACGGTCATTGCGATAACCGATAAAACACGCGGTCCGCGAGGCGCATCTGCTTTCATTGTTGAAAAGGGGACGCCAGGGTTCACTTTTGGGAAAAAAGAGAACAAAATGGGTATTCGCTGTTCAGCAACGCGTGAATTAGTATTCCAGGATTGCAAAATTCACAAAAGCCAGCTTCTTGGAAAAGAAGGGATGGGTTTTATTGTTGCGATGAAGACGTTGGACCTAACTCGGCCTGGGATCGGGGCGCAAGCAGTCGGGATCGCACAGGGAGCCCTCGATGAAGCGCTCAAATATTCTAGAGAAAGGGTTCAATTTGGAAAACCGATCATTGCCAACCAGGCGGTGGCTCATATTTTGGCGGACATGTCGACCCAGATCGAAGCGGCAAGGGCTTTAGTTTATTCCTGTGCAAGAATGATCGATGCCGGAGCAAAAGATTACACACTCCCTGCTTCACAAGCCAAACTTTTCGCATCGGATACCGCGATGAAAGTTACGATCGATGCTATCCAGGTCTTGGGCGGATATGGTTATATGAAAGAATATCCGGTCGAGAAGATGGCTCGCGATGCCAAGATCACCCAGATCTATGAAGGGACCAACCAGATCCAGAGAAATCAGATCGGTTTGGGATTGATCAAGGTAGCAGCGAAGAAGTAATTTTCTTTTCCAAAAGAACCTTTCATGGTATACTAGCAAGGAATCCAAAGTCCTAACCTCAAGATTCGGGCTCCATAATGGGTTTGGGTAGCGGGGTTGAGATTTTGGATTCATTTAAAGTATGGATATTATAGTTTGTATTAAACAGGTGCCGGATACGACCGAGGTTAAGATAAACCCTGAGACTAACACCCTCATTCGAGAGGGCGTTCCATCCATTATCAACCCCTTTGACGAAAATGCCATCGAAGCTGCTCTTCAACTTAAGGAAAAACACGGCGGGAAGGTCACCGTCCTTACTATGGGCCCCCCCCAAGCATCCGAAGCACTCAAGACTTCCATTGCGATGGGGGCCGATGAGGTCGTTCTAGTCTCTGACCGCGCTTTTGCCGGTTCCGATACTTGGGCAACTTCTTATACCCTTTCCCAAGCCATCAAAAAGATCGGCCATTACGATCTGATCCTTTGCGGCAAGCAGGCGATCGATGGCGATACCGCCCAGGTGGGTCCCGGGATCGCCGAATGGCTGAATATCCCCCAAGTCACCTTTGCGGTAAAGATCGAAATTGATGGCGGAAAAGTTAAGGCGGAGAGATTATTGGAAGAAGATAACGAAGTTGTCGAAACAACTTTGCCGGCGATGATCACGGTCGTTAAACAGATCAATTCCCCAAGACTCCCTTCGCTGAAAGGGATGATGCGCGCTAAAAAAGCCGAAATTAAAATGCTGTCGGCCGCCGATATTGGCGCTGACACAAAGAACCTGGGCCTAAATGCTTCCCCAACTTCGGTCGTAAAGATCTTCACTCCTCCAGCCAAAGGCGGCGGAGAGATATTATCCGGAGAAAAGGACGAGATCGTTGACGCTTTGATCGGTAAATTAAGAGAAAGAAAATTAATATGAGCATAAAAGTAATCCTCGATAAATGTATTGGTTGTACCCTTTGCGTAAAAGGGTGCCCGTTCGCGGCGATCAAGATGGAGAGCAAAAAAGCCGTAATTGACCTTAACACCTGCACGCTCTGCGGCGCCTGTGTTCCCACTTGTAAGTTTAAAGCGATCGAGATCGATCTGAAAAAGAGTCCGGGGACAGATCTTTCCCATTACAAAGGAGTCTGGGTCTTTGCGGAACAAAGAGAAGGAAAGGCCCAATCCGTAACTTACGAACTATTAACCGAAGGGAAAAAACTTGCCCAGCTCAGAAATACCGAATTGTCTGCGGTTTTGTGCGGCGATAGCAGCGTAGAAGACGAGATCGACAACCTATTTAGCTACGGGGCCGATAAAGTTTATGTAATAATCCATCCGGAGTTAAAACATTATCATACTGCGCCTTACACAAGGGCAATTTCCGAAGCGATCAACAAATTCAAACCGGAGATCTTTTTGCTTGGCGCAACTACTCAGGGGAGAGACCTTGCCGCAAGGCTGGCGATCCGCATTGGAACAGGGCTAACCGCCGACTGTACGAGCTTAGGGATCGATCCCGAAAAAGGGCATCTCCTGCAAACTCGTCCTGCTTTTGGCGGAAATATTATGGCGACGATCCAGACGCTGCATCATCGACCGCAGATGGCTACTGTCAGACCAAAGGTATTCAAAAAGACCAAAGACCAAAATCCAAAAACAAAAAACAATGAGAATGTTATTCGATTTAATCCGGTCATTAGTCCGGAAGATCTGATCGTTAAATTATTAAGCATCGTAAAAGACGAATCGGTGAAAGTGAATCTTGCCGATGCGGAAATTATTGTTTCCGGCGGTCGAGGATTAGGGGATCCAAAAAACTTTAAATTAGTTGAAGAGCTGGCGCAGCTCCTTGGCGGGGCCGTTGGCGCATCGCGTGCAACGGTGGACGCAGACTGGATCTCCGCTCACCATCAAGTTGGCCAAACCGGAAAAACAGTTTCTCCAAAATTATATATTGCCTGCGGAATTGCCGGCAAGATCCAGCATTTGGTCGGCATGCAGTCGGCCGATACGATCGTCGCGATCAATCGCGACCCGGATGCTCCAATTTTCAAAGTCGCCACTTACGGAATTGTTGGCGATGTCCTTGAATACCTTCCGTTGATCATCAAAAAAATAAAAGAGCTTAGAGGTTAATGAATACCGCATATGTGTTTCCAGGACAAGGTTCCCAGTCGGTTGGGATGGGGAAGGAATTAGCCGAATCTCTTCTTGATAAGGCGAATCAGATCCTTGGCTTTGACCTTAAAAAGATCTGCTTTGAGGG
>Ga0172379_10010332_pt1 | contig 11315 bp, 12 predicted proteins | sample GrowelOW334metaG_FD_119756 | JGI IMG/M metagenome (GOLD analysis project Ga0172379, IMG submission 119756) | Groundwater microbial communities from an aquifer near a municipal landfill in Southern Ontario, Canada - Groundwater well OW334 metaG | ecosystem: Environmental > Aquatic > Deep... | reverse complement strand
GGGCAACCCGGCGACAACGAGACAAAGCCACGGTCATCTGCCGCCGGGTTGCCCGGATCATATTCCAGTCGTGGCCCGGCCTGCACTGAACGAACCTCGACATCACCAACCCCTTGCAATAGCGGCGGGACCGTACCAGTGCCTGTCAGTTTCGCTTCGAAGCCAGCATCAGCAGCCCGGGCGACAACCCGCAACGGGGTAAAAGGCCGGCCGTTTGCACCCGACGTCGCGTGTGCATAGGCAAAATTGGTCGCCGCAACTTCAAGCCGCAACCGCTCAAGTGAAAGCCCCGAAGCGCTAATTGCAAAAACGCGTGTGTAATCGGCCATTAGGGTTGTCCAGTCAGTGCGATTCGCATCAAAGCACCGCGCCGCGCGAGCGCAGTTAGCACGGCTTCGTATTGCAATGTGTTCTGGGCAACCAACGTGATTTCTTCATCCAGACGCAAGCTCGGATCTGACAGCGGTCCCGTCGCAGGCTTTGCCTCAAGAAAAGGGTGGACTTGTTCGAGCTGACGTTCGATTTCATGATCGGATGCGCCGTCGACAACCGCAGCTTTCAACCCACCGAGTTGCGCCTCGAAATTCAGCCGCTGCGCTTGAAACGACTCCGAATCGACATTCGCGATGTTATTCGCCAGCACTTGGTGTCGTAAGTAATAGGCGTCCAACGCTTGTAACGCGAGACGGCCGGTAATGCCCTGCAATTCTTTGATCATTGCGCGCGCGCCTCATACTCAGATAGAAACTTTAGTCGGATCATTGAATAATCAACTCAGCATGTAACGAGCCAGCCCTGCGGATTGCCTGCAGGATCGAGATGATGTCTCGTGGTGGGACTTTTATTTTGTTCAGCGCTTCGACCAGATCGGTTACCGGAGCGCCTGCAGCAAGCCTGACAACTGGATTTTGGTTTTCTTTGACCGAAATATCGGCGTCAGGAACAACTGTTGTACGCAATCCTGGGCCGGTTCGGCCAATAACTAGCGGTTGCGAGACCAGGAAATCGGTTGATACGGTGACTTTAATATCGCCATGCGTCACTGAGACTTCGCCCATTCGCACATCGCCGCCGCTAACCACCGTGCCGGTGCGTTCGTTGACGACGATACGCGCCACTTGATCGGGAACAATATTGGTATTTTCTACGATCTGCACCATCTCGACCAACTTAGCGCGCTCGTCGTCGGTTAGCCTGATCGCAATCCGGGAGGCGTCGACCGCGCGTGCGCGTGCAATCTCGGCGTCGTCGAGCGGGGGTAAGCGCGCATTGATCGCTTCCGCTGCACGCGCAGCGGTCGTGTAGTCAGGGCTTTGCAACAAGAAGTAGAGGCTGCCTGCCGGACTAACGATGCTCGTGGCGACCCCCACTTCTATCGTCGCACCAGCAGGGATTTGACCCACTGTCGGGTGGTTTTTCTGGACAACATTGCCGAACGCGTCATAACGGAATCCGCCAACGGACACCGGACCTTGAGCCAATGCATAGGTTTTTTCGTCGGCGCCTTTCAACGGCGCCAACATCAGCGTGCCCCCCAACAAGCTACGCGCATCACCGATCGACGCGACATTGATATCGACTTTCTCGCCGACGTTGGCGAATGGCGGTAATGTTGAAGTGATCAAAACCGCCGCAACGTTGCGCGAAGTAACTTGATCTGGCGCAATCCGTACCCCCAACCGTGTCAGGGTATTTGCGATCGACTGTATTGTCGGGCCACTCCGGGCCGTGTCGCCGGTGCCGGCCAAGCCGACAACCAGCCCGTAGCCGACGAGCGCGTTATCTCGCACGCCTTCGATGTGACCCAGGTCCTTTAACCGAATATTTTCTGCACTTGGATCAGTCGCGGCCGCCGGCCCGCTGATCGCCAACACAACAACAAATACGAACCCCATGAGGGTGTTAAATAGAGTCATCGCCTTAAAGCCCAAAAAGTCCGAGCAAGCGCGAGATCCAGCTTTCCTGCTGATTGCGATCGACAAAACCACGACCGTTGTAGACGATATCGGCATTCGAAAGCCGCGTGGAAAGCACGATGTTGTCGGATGACACATCGATTGGACGGACGACCCCCGATACCGCAATCGTTTGCGTTTCGCCGTTGATCGTTATCTTCTGTGAGCCATATACGGCGAGATCACCATTCGCCGCGACATCCTGCACACGTACAGAAATCTGCGCCTGCAGCTTACCGGCGCGGGTGGTGTTGCCGCTACCAGTGGAATTGCGACGTGCGTCTAAGCCCCCATTAATCGTTTTCGTTGCGTCCTGAAGGCTGCCAGTAACATTAGTCTCCCGGCTCGCTGTAGATACCGCTCGGCTTTCGGCAGTGGAAGTTTCGACGATGAGCACCGTCAGCGCGTCGCCAGTCCTGAATGAACGGGTATCGGTTGCTAGCGCTTGGTATTGATCCGGCGTGTAGAGGCTCGTCGCTGCCGCCGTCACAGACAAGAGGCTCAGCCCGAAGCCGAGCACCGCCGTTGCTCGCCTGATTTGTCCCACCGCAGAACCGTTATTCATGGCAACACCTCGGCAACACCTCGAGCAATCGTTCGGGCTGCAATGGTTTCGCTGCCGATCGGGGCGCGAACCAATACCCGTTCACCGAGCCGCGATGATTGCAGCGCAATGACCTTCGTTTCGAGTGCAATATTGCGTTGCTGGTAGCGCAACGTAACCGGTTCTCCAACCTCAATTTCAGGGCGCTCGATAAACTGGCTTTTCCGCAGCACCGCACCCGTCGGTATCGGCATTTTTGCCACCAGCTCGGCGATATTCGCATCGCTGGCTAATAGGTCGTCGCCTAACGCTGAGACATCAACTAGCGCTGCATGGAAACCATCCAATGCCATCGCTTGGCCGCGCTCAAGCGCATGATCCAGCACCCAGCCGTCGCCCATGACGCTGACCGAAAACCACAGCGGATATGACCGGACTGAGCCAGTATTTTCATTAAGGTGAGCCACAATCATCGTTCGCTTTTGAGGCTTTAAATCCCTGGAAATTGAATACGAGAACGCTGCATCTGCCGGGATTTCGATCTCGGTATCACGCTCAGCCAGTGGTTGGACATCGACTCGTTGATACCGCTGCTCGAAATGCGCCGTGAGTGCCTGCCCCACTTGGCGGCGCATCGCCGCCATATCAAACCTGATTCCGCGTTTTCGAACTGTGACGTAGTTCGCACCTTTCCATCGAATGTCGCAACCACCGTCGATTCCCGATGCATTCAGGGCGGCCAGCAACTCACTTCGATCGATAATTCGGGTCATTCCCGCGCGACTATTCTCCGGAATCGGCTGTGCCGCGAGCATCCGTGCACATGCCGTATCCGACGGATTCAGCCGCACAAGATCGCCCACCGTCAGGCTACTACCCTGAGGAAGGACTACCGCTTTGAAGCTGGCGGTTACTACGTCGCTACCCGCGTGCGCAGACATCGCAATCAGTGCGATTACTGCCAAAACTACACTGCGCATCCAGCGCCTTTAGCCCTGCGACTGCCGCAGGTTAGCGATAGTCGACAAGATCTGATCTGAAATCTGGACGATTCTGGAATTCAGCTGATAGGCGCGCTGAGCGACAACCAAATCGATCAATTCAGTCGTTAAATCGACATTGGATGATTCGAGGAAGCCTTGCGAGATGGTTCCTGCACCATTCTCACCCGGTGCCGCAAAATAAGGCTGGCCGGAACTTTCCGTTGCGGCGTATAACCCCCCGCCGATTGCACGTACCCCTTCGGGATTAACGAAATTTGCCAACTCTAACGTTCCGAGTACGACGGGATCCCGTTGGTTGGGAACCACAACACTAATCTCGCCGCCCCGGCTGACGGTAATTGACGTTGCATCGGGTGGGACACGAACAGATGACGCCAATAAATCGCCATTCTGGGTTTGTAATTCGCCGTCTGTATTTAACCGCAGCGACCCGAGCCGGCTATAAACCGTTTCACCGCCCGTGCTCCGAACTTCAAAGAAGCCACCGCCTTGAATCGCTAGATCCAAGGGATTATTCGTTTGCACGATATCACCGGCGCTAAATACCGAATCTGTCCTGCTGATCGCGGTGCCCAAGCCGACCTGTGTGCTCTGCGCTTCCAAATTTACCGGGGTCGCGGTGTTAAGGCGACGATAAAAGATATCGGCAAACGCCACCCGCCCTTTTTTAAATGCGGTGGTATTTACGTTCGATACGTTGTTAGCGATCGTATCAATGCGGACTTGCTGAGTATTGAGACCGGTTGCGCCGATATAGAGTGAGTCAATCATCTGTTCCTACCGCAGATTGTGAGTTTAAGGCGCGTTAAACGACGCCGGCGACGTTAATTGCCGAATCCAACATCGTGTCGTAGGCGCTCAATACGTTGCGCGTCAGCTCGAAATTTCTGGATGTTTCAAGTAGTGAGACCATTTCCTGCACCGGACGCACGTTAGACGTTTCCAAAAATCCCTGCCGAACGGTTGTTGTCTCGGCTTCACGTGTAGGCACTGCGTCGGCACGTGCCCGGAAAAGCCCGTTGCCCTCGTATTCAAGCGCCGTTTTATCAGCAAAACTCACGATATCGAGGCGCCCAAGCAGGTCCGGACCAGTTCGAATTTCGCCGTTAGGAAGAATCTCGACGCGGTCAGTTTTTAACGTGATCTCGCCCGAGGATCCGACAACCGCATCGCCGCTGGCCGTCGTCAGCTTGCCGCCGCCATCAAGCGTTAAATCGCCACGCCGCGTGTAGCGTGGCCCATCCGCCGTCGCGATCTGCAAAAAACCTTCGCCATCAAGCGCAATATCGAGGGCGCGCTTGGTTTGGCTCAGCGGCCCAGTTCCTGAATCGGTGCTCGAAAATGTCGTCCCGGTCGTCGCATAGGCGTCGGCAACGGGTACCCGCAAACGGCTAAATAGGTCCGAAGAAATGGGCACTTGCCGCCGATATCCGGTCGTTGTCGCGTTGGATATGTTTTGGCTAAAAATATTGAGCCGCTCTAAATCAGCTAACAGCCCTAGTTTGGCGATTGCAATTGCGTCTGCCACAGTGTCCCCGTGTATTCTGAAATTTTAAAGCTTGGCTTCAACAATCCCGAATGATCGAACCGTCTTTTCATTAGGGACCTCGTTCAGAGACAAGATCACTAAGTGCGGTAATACGCGCTCGGTAAGGCGCCGAAGATGCCGTCGCAGCGGTGCCGGGCACAATAGCACAGGCATCAAATTTTGAACCATCATCTCTTCGCAACGCTGTGCTAGCCGGCGAATAATGCTGTCCGCAATTGGGGTATCAAGAACAAGCGCAGTTTGCTTCTCAATCTGGCGCACACCAACCCGCAGTCTCTCTTCCGTTTGAGGGTCAAACGTCAGTACATGCAAGGAGCCGTCGGCAGCACTAAGTCGATCACAGATAATGTTGCCCAAACGCTCTCGAACCAGTTCAGTCAACGCTTCGGGATCGCGCGTTAAGCGGCCTTGTTCCAGAAGAACTTCGACAATAAATTCGACATTTCGGATAGAAACTTTCTCGCGCAATAGGTTTTGCAGCACCTTCTGAATCTCGCCGAACGTCAATATACCCGGCACCAGCTCTTCAATCAGTGTCGGCTGACGCTCGCGCACGCCGTTGATCAAAGTCTCCGTCTCAGCACGCGTTAATAGGTCCGCAGCGTGGGTTTTGATCATCTCGCTAAAATGAGTGGCGATCACCGTTATTGGCTCAACCACGGTGTAGCCGAGCTGCCGCGCTAACGGCGTCGCCGAATCCTCAATCCAAATAGCCGGAAGGCCGAACGTCGGATCCCGCGCTGGAACGCCTTCCAACTGACGGCGTTCGCCGCCAGGATTAATCGCCAGTATTTTTTCTGGCTCCAAATTGCCGGACGCGACCACCGCACCAAATAGGCGCATCTCATAATCGTTTGGCGAACGTCGGTTGCCGTCGCGGACGCGCACTTTAGGGAAGACAAAGCCAAAGTCGAGCGCGTACTGTTTGCGCAGCGCCTGAACCCGCCTTAAGAAGGGGCCTTCATCACGTCCAAGCAGACTGACGAGGCCATCTCCGATCGATACTTCAATCGGGTCAATTGGCAGCAGCGCGCGCAAATCGGTTTCGTCTTCGGCCGCAACTTCCGTTGCGGCCCTAACCTCTTCCACCGCACCACGCGCCAAATTACGAAACGCGAGAACGGCAATTACGATATCGATCACGAGCAAAAACAACACCGGAGTCGCCGGAATTCCCGGCGTAAATAATGCCAGTGTCAGTGCCACTCCAATAATGACCAGCGATCGCGGGTGGCGCGTAACCTGCTTGGCAATCTCTTCCCCGAGACGGGAGTCAGTCGCAGCTCGGGTGATGATGATGCCGGTTGCGGTGGCAATAATCAGTGCGGGAATCTGGGTAACGATACCGTCGCCAACGGTGAGCAGCGTGTAGAGATTCAGTGCCTCGGTCCAACCCAAGCCGCGCTGAGCGATCCCGATCGATAGCCCGCCGATGATATTAATGATGACAATGATGATGCCGGCAACCGCGTCGCCTTTGACAAACTTACTTGCACCATCCATCGCGCCGTAGAAATTTGCTTCCTTTTCGATTTCCGAACGGCGGCGGCGCGCCTCTTTCTCGTCGATCAAGCCCATGTTCAACTCGGCGTCGATACTGAGCTGCTTACCGGGCATCGCATCAAGCGTAAAGCGTGCGGCCACTTCCGCGACGCGCTGAGCACCACTGGTCACGACGACGTACTGAACCACGATCAAAATTAAAAATACGACGAGCCCGATTACGTAGTTACCGGCAACCACCTGCGAGCCAATCGTCGAAATTACCTTGCCGGCATCACCGTGCGACAAGATCAACCGCGTCGCAGCAACGTTCAACGAAAGACGAAACAAAGTGGCGATCAGCAGCAGTGAGGGAAACGTTGAGAAACCCAACGGCTTTTCGGTGAAAAACGTAATCAACAGTATCAACAGGGCAAAACTGAGGTTCAGAATCAGTAGAAAATCCAGCAGAAATGCCGGAATTGGAAAAAATAGGACGAACAAAATGCCGAGCACTGCAAGCACGACAATTAAGTCATTGCGTGAGCCAAGCGCATCCTTAAAAAATGCTTTCATCCGGTAACGCCAGACCGCGGGCTATTCTTCCGCTTCAATTCATAGGCCCAGCGCAAGATATCGGCCACGGCGGTGTAGTGGCGTTCGGGAATTTGCCGATCGATCGCGACCTCTTTGAACAATGCCCGGGCAAGACGCGGATTCGGAACCACCGGCACCCGATGCTGAAACGCCAGCGTTCGCATTTTTAACGCGGTATCGCCGGCCCCCTTGGCAATAACTTCAGGCGCGCGCGCGCTGCCACGCCGGTATTTAACAGCTACCGCGAAATGCTCAGGATTTGTAATCAAAACATCAGCCTCCTTGACGCGCCCGATAGACGCTCCTTTTTGCTGCATTTCGCGCTGCCGATCACGACGACGGCGACGAATTTGAGGATCGCCTTCACGGCGACGAACTTCATCTTTAACTTCGCGCCGACTTGAGCGCATGCGCTTTGCAAATTCCCAGCGCGTGTACACAAGATCAAACAAAGCCGTCGCCGCTACTGCGGTTAGCAAATACGCGGCCAATCGATTTTGATACTTTGAAAAGATCAGCGGATAGACGCTGGGCGACAATTGAAACAGGGTTGCAAGCTTTGGCGCAATAGAGGCTAGTGCTAGGTATGCGATTCCGGTGTAGAGGCTAAGCTTAACAATGGCTTTCACCGCCTCGAACACGCTCCGAACTGAAAACAAGCGCTTCAAGCCATTCGCCGGATTCAACCGCTGAAAATCAGGTGAAAGCGGTTTGCCGCTGAACACGGGCCCTGTCTGCAACACATTTGAGAGTACCGCCGCCAGCACCATGACGACGAGCAGGGGACTTAAAATAAATAGGCCTGCGTAGGCAATTTCACCAAATCTTTGCATCAGGTGCGGAATATCGAAAACCCAATCGCCTGCGCTGGCAAAGATTTGGCGCTCGACAGTTAGTGTCCGTAACGTTCCCCATTCCCCGAACGCCATTGCAACTAATAAACCGACCAATAGAGCGACGGCCGAATTCACTTCTTGGCTTTTTGCGACTAAGCCCTTTTTTCGCGCTTCGTCCAGCTTGTACTGACTAGCCGGTTCGGACTTGTCTTGGTCGTCAGATTGCGAAGCCATGAATGCCGGCGCTCAACGCGTAGATGCCGGAAGCCAATAGCCAAATGCGGCCGCGAAGAGGCGCTCCAACACCGGCGTGAATTGACTCATCGTTAATGCGAGCAGCAAGACCCCGACAAAAATTTTTAATGGAAGGGTCACAAAATAAATACTGATTTGCGGCATGGTGCGCGCGATGACCGCGATTGCAATATCGAGCAGCATCAAGCCAAGTACGACCGGCCCCGCGAGCACCAAACCGTAGGTGAACACCAGTCCGAACGCGGTGACGAACGGGCCGGCATCGTCGGGCAGGCTGAAATGGTTCAGCGGCAGTATGGTCAGGCTATACGCAAGCCCACGTAACATGTCGTGATGGGCATCAAGAAGCAAGAAAATAAGCCCGCCAAACAAGCCGAAGAAAGTGCTTAGCAGTGGGCTCTGCGCTTGGGCGTTGAGATCAAAAGCGGCCGCGGCGTTTAGCCCGATTTGAAAATCTAAGAACTGCCCAGCGAACGACAACGCGGCGAACGCAGCATGGACACCGAAGCCGATCATTGCCCCGATCAAAAACTCCCCGATCAAGGCCAACACCAGCTTTGTAATTGAATCTGCTACGACTCCCGCTTCAGTTGAGATCGACTGAGACAAACACAACGCCAATAGCAGCACAACTGCCACTCGGGCTTGCGGTGGCAGCCGATTAAATCCCAATGCTGGCGACAGTAAAAAAAGTCCGGCCAGCCGCGTTGCCAACAGCAATAGCGTGACGAGCCAAGCTGGGTCGAGAATTATGGACACGCTGATTGCCGTGACGCTGCTTCAGTGAATTAGCGTCGGAATGCTGCTATAGAGTTGCGTTGCATATGCAACCAGGGTTGCGAGCATCCAGCTACCACCAATCAACACTACAAAGAAAATTACGATCAGCTTAGGGACAAAAGTGAGCGTCATTTCCTGAATTTGCGTTACAACCTGAAAAATGCTGACGACCAAGCCAACCGCCATACTGGCGCCAATGATCGGAGCGCCGACAGTTAGCGCTGTCCATAGCATCTCTTTTCCAAGTTGAAGGGCAAGGTCCGGCGTCATCGGGATTAACTGCTTAATCTGCTTGCTTAGGGGAGGATCGCTGCACCGCTGGATTGGGCGCCTGACTTCGCTTTCCGGCCCCCCCTAATCCGAGAATGGCATCGGCGATACCGCCCTGGCTCTGTAGACCGGCACCTGCCAAGATTTTGTCGACCAATCGTTGGCTTGCTCCAGCATCTCCCGCCTGCGCCATCAACAAACTGCGCGCAAAGTGGCTGGCCGCAGATTTTGGATTCAACCGCATGCCGCGCTTCGCTTCCGCTTCTGCTTCCGCAATCCGCCCTTCAAGAACGAGCAAAACAGCCAACATGCCATGATTTTCCGAGAAGGTACGATCAAGCGCCATTGCCGCATCAATCGCCGAGCGCGCCGCTGTGAAATCGCGCGTCATGATGTGTGCCCACGCCAATCCGTGCCACGTCCCTAAGTGATTCGGCATGTGCTGCACGGCGCATTCAAAGCAAGCGACGGCATCACTCAGCCGCGTTTCCAGCAATGCGGCGAAGGCGAGACCTGACCAAGCCCTTCCAGCATTTGGATCGTGATCGACAACCTGCTGAAAATGTTCACGCGCAACAGCAGCATCACGCTGTTCGAGTGCGACAGAACCCAGCACCACGTGGGCCTGTAGGTCATCGGCATTGGCAAACAACAAATCTTGTGCAATCCGTGTAGCTAGTTCGTTCTGACTAGTGTCGTACAACAACATTGCTTTCAGTCCGAGGCCGTCAGATGCGTCCGCATGCTTAGCCAAATAGCGATCTACATGCTGCAACGCGCGGTCAAATTCCTGCGTATGGTAGAGCGCTCGCGCATACAGCAATTCGTACTCGGGCAAGTCCTTCCGACTAACCTCTACAACTGAGTCAAGCAGTTGCAACGCTTCATCCGGCCGCCCTTGGCCGAATGCCGCATAGGCCAAGTTGTAGGTGATCGCCGGATGATAATTCCCAGCATCGACCAACTGCTGAAACGCGGATCTCGCCAGCGTGTAGTCGGCCGACGCCAATAAAACCAAACCTTTTTTAAATTGCAAGCCCGGCGACTTCGGTTGGAGCGCTAACGATTGTTCCAACAGCGTCAATGCTTCTGCGCGCAGGCCGCATGCCAGTGCAGCGTCCGCCGCAGATTCAAGCAACGAGGGATTCGCGGGGTCAGCAGCAAGATAGCTGCTCAGCCGTTCAAATCGCTGCTGCGTCTCCGCATCCGCTACTGCCATGTATTAGTGCTCAATCCGGGGCATCTCGGGGACCACGATTGTCGCACTACCGGGCTCAGCCATGCGCCGGAATGCAGGGTCGGCTTCGATCTTTTGCAGCAGATCCTTGGTTTGCCCAAAATAAAGATTATCTGCTTCTAGGCGGCTTAGAATCTGCTTACACATTTCCCAAGCGCGGCCCAGGGCGCCGATCCTCGCATTGGCTAACGCAGTGTAAAACAAAGCCGGGGGGTGACCGGGTATCGCCGTCAGCACCTCGCCCCAAAGCATCAGCGCAGATTCAGTCTCATTCAATTCAAAACATATCAAACCGAGCTGGAATCGCTCATGGGCCGCTTGTGGGTTTTGCTCAACGTATCGACTGTAAGCGTCCTTGGCTTTCTCACGCAGTTTAAGCTGGGCGTAGAGCCGACCAAGTTCAGCCCAGACTGCGGGCGTGCGCGTGCCGGAGCGCTCGGCAGCAACGATCTGCTTCAACTTGACCATCGCCTGATCTAAACGCTCCTTCTCCATGTCTAACCGAGCCAGCGCGAGTAGTTCGTCGGCATCGCAATACGCGGAAAAGTCCACAAAAACTCCGGTGCAGTTGGTGAATGCGGGGAAGCTACCAGATTGCCCTGCTGAAACCCAGTGGTCGCACCGATCACAGTAAAATATTAAGGCCGAATCCAGACTGCCAATGGCACTTTCGAATAATCGCGCCCGCACCGCAATCACCAGGAAATTGGCCGCGGCAGCCCTGAGTGTGCTAAATATTTAACGTAAAATGACGAATGCGGTTCCAGGGATAACTCGGGCAACATCAGTGCAAAATAATAGATCGG
>Ga0172379_10010331_pt1 | contig 11315 bp, 8 predicted proteins | sample GrowelOW334metaG_FD_119756 | JGI IMG/M metagenome (GOLD analysis project Ga0172379, IMG submission 119756) | Groundwater microbial communities from an aquifer near a municipal landfill in Southern Ontario, Canada - Groundwater well OW334 metaG | ecosystem: Environmental > Aquatic > Deep... | reverse complement strand
ATAATTTTTTGCTATAATAATTTTGTTGTCGAAAACCTATATAAACTTGTAACCTGTAAGATAATAAATTCCTCCGCCCTGCGGGGGTTTTTATTTGGCCTCTTCGCTACCCAATTAATTTCAAAAATTCTTCCTCCTCTAATATTTTAATACCTAACTTTTTTGCTTTCTCGTATTTTGAGCCGGGCGCTTCGCCCACTACTAAATAATTAGTCTCACGAGTTACGCTTTCTTTAGTTTTTCCGCCCAATGATTTAATTCTATCTTTCGCTTCGTCGCGTGTCAAACTTGTCATGGTTCCGGTTAAAACAAAGCTAATTCCGGCTAATTTCGCGTTTTTTGTTTGCGCCGCGCTAGATTTCGTAATGCTCAAAGAAACACCGTTTTTAGAAAACTTATTAAACCCTTCTAAATTATGTTGATTATGCCAAAACTCCTTGATACTTCGAGCGACAATCGGACCGACATCTTCTAATTTTTCTAAATCAATTACTTCTAATTTCTGAAAAATACTAGCTAGAGCGCTAATCGAAACTACGCCATCTTTAACTGACTTACTTAAACTTGGCGCTAACGTACTAGCGAGTAGTTGTGCGGTTTCTTCGCCGACGTGCCTGATTCCTAAGCCATAGATAAACCTTTCTAAACTCAATACGCGTCGCGCGGCAATCATCTCTATTACATTATCCGCTTTTTTCTCAGCGAATCTTTCTAGGCTCAAAAGTTCATCCTTTTTTAAAGCATATAAATCAGCAGCGTCTTTAACTAAGCCTTCGGTTACAAATTGTTCGATTAATTTCGGGCCCAACCCTTCAAGATCGGCGGCGCCTTTAGAAACGAAATGAATTATCTGACGCAAATTAACGGCATAGCATCTTTTATTTAAGCAACGATAAGCGACTTCGGCACCGACTTTTTCAACTCGTCCGCCGCACATCGGACAAACTTTCGGCGGCTCGATTTTCTTCTCTTTGCCGGTCCGTAAATTTTTTAAAACGGAAATCACTTTCGGAATAACGTCGCCGGAGCGTTCAATAATAACCGTGTCGCCTTGCCGCAAATCTAAACGTTTAATTTCATCAAAATTATGAAGTGTCGAACGACTGATAGTCGCCCCACCGACTTTTACCGGCTCAAGGAGCGCAGTCGGAGTTAGCGCTCCAGTGCGCCCAACTTGCCAGACAACATCATTTATTCTCGTCGTCGCCTGCTCCGCTGAAAATTTATAGGCCATCATATAGCGTGGCGCTTTCCCGACTATACCTAAAATATTCCACATTTTTAAATCATTAAATTTAACAACCGTACCGTCGATATCAAAAGGCAAAGCGGCACGTTTATTTTCTATCTCCCGATAGAAAGAAAAAACCGCTTCAAGATTAGCGCAAACCCGGTTATACTTTAAGGTTTTAAGCCCTAATAAATTAGCAAGCCGATCCGCTTGATCGCGGCGCGTAATAATTTCACCCCGCTCAGACGACGAACTGACAGACTCGCCATTTAAGTCAGACAACAATAAATCATAAGCATAAAACTCTAATCTTCTTTCCGCTGTTATTTTTGAATCAAGTTGTCGAATCGAACCGGCAACACCGTTACGCGTATTCGCTAAGAGCGCCTTTCCTGCCTGCGCATATTTTTTATTAAGATCGGCGAAAACTTTTTTCGTCATAATAGCCTCGCCGCGGATTTCAATAATTCCTTGAGCAAGTAAACTAAAAATTTTCTTAACTTCGCTAATTGAAAAACCAATTTCTTTTAATTCGCTTTCACCGGGAAGCCGTAATCTTAAGGGTATACTATTAATAGTTCTAATATTGTCCGTAACTTCTTCCCCAACCTTACCGTCACCGCGCGTAGCGCCGCTTATAAGCAATCCATTTTTATATTTTAAATTAATCGCGAGGCCGTCTAGTTTTAATTCGCAATAATACTCTGCTTTCAACTCTCGTTTTAAATAATTATTATTTCTTTCTTCCCAAGAGCGCATATCATCTTCGGTAAAAGCATCGAACAGAGAAATCATGGGCTGAGAGTGAATTGATTTTTTAAATTTTCCAAGCGGTTTTCCGGCGACTCGCTGGGTCGGTGAATCGGGAGTAATTAAATCCGGAAACTCATTTTCAAGTTTAAACAATTCATTTTTTAAACTATCCAAAGCCGCCGGGGTTATGGTTTCCCGGTCGTGGACGCTAAAATTATAACGGTGATAATCAATCTCCGCCTTTAATTTATCCAGGCGTTTTTTGGCTTCAGATTTTATCATATAATACCTAATAATTATAACATAAAAGCCCTGCTTTTGGCAGGGCTTTTTCAAGAAAAATTGGTTAATTTATTCTTTAACTGGAGTACCAGCGGCTGGATTGGCGGCCTTATTGGCGCCGGTCGCTTGGTTAATAAAAGCAACCACATCGTTAACAGTCTTGGTATTTTGGGCGGTTACCTGCTCTAATTGATTTAAGGCAATCATCGCGTTACTTAAGCGGGCATTAAATTGCCAAAATATCATCACAAGCGCGCCTAAGATAAGACCGACGATTAGAGGAAATACAAATTCTCTTCTCATAGTTTTTTTATTATTTATTATTTTATTATTTAGTAGTCTGGGCATTGCTGGTGGAATTAAAGAAGTTAACAATGGCGCTGAGCTTGGCCGAATCGCTCATGATCCCCTGCTGAACGGCCGTGATTTTCTTATCCATACGGTTCAAAGAAATGTAAAAATAAATGAACATGGCCGCTAACAATATTAAAACAATAATTGTGATAAGCGGACCAACAAATGTTTTTTTCATAAATAGATAAATCACATAAACAGAACGGGGTTAATCACCGGTACTATTTATGTTTAGTTTATTAACTTAAGATAATTATAGCAATTTCAAAAAAGGGGGTCAAGAAAAAGCATTAAATATTAACAATATATTGACAAATACTAGTAAAAGTGATATAATATTCACAGCAAAAATTAGTAAAATTTTCTTTAAAAACCAAAGATTATAAACCAAATAAACTAAAAAAACTCTGATACATGAAAAAACTTTTCGCAGCGGTGATTATATTCACTGCCCTTTCCGTAATTAACGGGTTCAGCCAGACCCCTTGGTGGTATGAAAGCGCGGCGCAATTACGCGCTAAATTTCCGGAAAAAGAAATTAACCTTTCCAAGGAAAAGCTTTCCCTGCCACTTGCTTTTAACGGCAACCTGCCGTACATGAACAGGCCCATTGATCAAAAAAATCAGGGCTGTTGTGTGGCCGCCGCCGGCGCTAGCTTAATTAGCGCTTTAAAGGCGCAGGAAAAAGGCTGGGACCCGAAAATAGACGAACACGCACTGAGCCCAGCATTTCCCTATAACCGTTGTTTAAGTCCTTGGGGTCCGGGAATCGCACCGAGCACTTTCTTCAATTTAGTAGCCACTGAAGGTTGCGCGATGCGCTCCGATATGCCCTTTGACGCGAGCGACGATACGACTAAACCTAGCCTACCCGTACGTTATAAAGCGCTTGAATGGCGCTGCGACGATTGGGGATATTTCTTCGATCTGACTACGGCGAAAGCAAAGTTACTGGAAGCGCCCCTAATGGCTTTCATCAACAACCCAACCAGTTCGCACTCTATTTGCTTAGTCGGCTATAACGACACCATTACGGTCGGCGGCAAAAAGGGCGCCTTCTACTACTTAAATTCTATCGGCGAAAGCTGGGGCGAAAATGGGTATGGCTGGCGAGCTTATGCGGACATTGATACCGTCTTCTACTTCGCTAAAAACCGGACAAGCGTTTATCCGGAACTTGTTTGCAAAATCGAGTCCAATCTTTCCCGCGGACATATGTATATGCTCCACGGAGACGATAAATTCGTTGATTATTCCTTTGTTAAGGGCGGCGATACTTTAAAAAGTTTTACCTATCTTCCGGAGGAAGAAGATTTTCTTCTGGCTCTTGATTATACGAGCGAAGCCAGCGGAGCGGATAAATTAATTGTCACCGGTGAATATACATATTGGTCTAATTGGAATTCTCCAATGCCGGTCAATATGGAGATGTACGACTTTGAAACTCTTAGCCCGGATGGATATACTTCACCGCTTACTTTTACTAGCGCGCGGAAAGACAGTGTTATCGACTCAATCGTCGTCGGCTCTTATGTCAGCCGCAATTACTATTCTAAATTCGTAGCCATCGCTAGCTTAACGCCAGTCGCTGTTCCCGAATTTGGGATGAGCCAAGCGCCCGAATTAAAAATCTCTCCTAACCCGATGGTTAGCCAAACTACTTTTTCTTTTTCTTTGGAAGAGACAGGTGAGATTAACTTAACGGTTTATGATCTAAACGGAAAAAGATTAAGTACGCTCTTAAACGGCCGATTTTCAATGGGCGACCAAAAAATAAACTGGGCGCCAAACTTGCCTCCGGGGATGTACTTCGCTAAACTTTCCGTGGATAAAAAAATCACAACCAAAAAAATAATGGTTGTGAAATAAAATTTCCACCAAATACTAACAAAAACCCCTTGACCAGATTGGCCAGGGGTTTTTCATTTTTTATAATCTATTTATCTTTAAATTTTTACCGGGGTTCCGCCTGCTCCTGCTCCCATGATACAAGTACCCTTATCACAAGTAAGCCCCGTGTCACAGCCGCAGAATAATCCCGGTTCATACTCAACTCCGCAAGGCGAGCCTTCTTTCCCGTCGTTACCCGCATCAAGACATACTTGAGAAATGGTGGTGAGTTTATTAACAGCACAAGTCTTGGTTCTTGCGTCGCAAATAAGGTTAGTTTTTATATTATCACAACCACAGAATAGTCCTTCACCATACTGCGAGCCGCAAGGCGAACCCTCTAGTCCGTCTTCTTTTGCATCCAAGCATTTCTGATTAACATAGAAAAAAGGCATACATGTTCCCTTTTCAACATCACAACTAAATCCATCCGCGCAGCCGCAAACACTCCCCCATGAAGTTAAGAGACCGCATGTCTCTCCTTCAAGACCCGTGCCGCCGCACTCCGGAGATCGAGTACAAGAATTATTCTCTGGATTACATCCGTCAAAGTAATTACAGGCATAGCGACATGGCTTGGTACAAGTATCACTGCAGTCTGCCTTATCCGGTAAGCTATAATTATTCGCGCAAACCGACGTACAACCGCCGCCGCCTTCAACGCACGTTGTTCCATCACATGTTCCAGGAGAACAAGGGCAAAGACCGCCACAACCATCTTGACAGCTTTCACCAGTAGCGCCAGAAGAGCATCTTGGGACACAATCTTGAACACAAGTCGTTCCTTGACAGCTATACCCATTTGAACAGGAACAAGTACCATTACAACCATCTGGACCGCAATAATTAAGACAAGAAGTCGGTACGCAGGGTCCGCCCGATAAAAGAGCGGCCAAGGGGCTAGCAATAAAACTAGCTAATTCTCCGGGAGCATTGTTAGGAATAAAAATATTTTGCCCGGTCGTATTATTTAAAGCATAGGTTTGACCGCCGTAAACAAGATTATATACTTCGCCAGCCACGAGTTGGACTCCGCCGCCAACCGCTATATAACCAAAGACGGTTACAGGCACGGCTAAAATACAGAAAACAATAATTTTCCAATATCCCTTAAAAAAATTTTTAATGATTTCCATATTATTATTTATTTTTAGCTTCTAAAATCATAATTCTAGCTTCTAGATTGTTGATTTCTTTTTGCTGTTCTTTGATCGCCTCGACTAAAGGCGCTACCAAATTTCCATATTGGATAGATTTCGGAGTATTGGGCGCGACTAATTCGGGAAAAACTTTTTCGACGTCTTGAGCGACTAAACCGATACTCGGTTCCCCGCTTTCCTTCCAATTAAAAGTTACACCCTTTAATTGCAGAACCTTATCCAAGGCATTTTCAATCGGCTTAATATTCTTCTTCAGAGAACGATCGGAAGAATAATAGTAGCCGGTCGCTTCCATAGTGCCGTTGAGTGACATGGTTCGTCCGTTGGCACTTTCTAATTGAGTATTTATAAGATAACGAGCCGCACCATGAATAGACATGGTTATAAAACCGCCGACACTGGCTGCTCTAATTGTTGGTTTCGTTTCTATATAAAAATCCCCAAATTCGATTGTGGCTGGATATCCCGTTGCGGCACCTACCCCCAAAGCGCCGCCAACACCTAAATTTCCAGGAAAAGCATATTGCGCTAAGGCGCCACCGCCAAAAGTACCACTAGATATTTTTCTAGCCGGAATGTTATTAGAAGAAACAAGGTGTCCGGATCCGTCAGCTGTCACTATATTATTAAAAGTATCTTGGATAGTAAACCCTAAGTCGGTTACCACTAGCCCTCCAAAAGTCGGCGCACTAGCAATTAAAACATCTTGATCTAAATGATGGCCGTCAGTTCTATCAGCGTCAACCGCACTAGTCGCGCTACCGGCGGTAGAGGCATAACCAGCATTAGTCGCATAAGGAGCGGTAACCGCAACGCTATTCGTCAAAGTTATTGTGTTGCCTAATGTGCCAAGCTGCTGGGCGTCAGTAGTGGTTGGCGTAGCCGTACAACTAATGGTCGTACCGTCAGTCGTACACCATTTAGTATTAGTAAGGGTGCCGACGTGTTTACCGTCGACGGTATCGGCGTTAACAGCATTAGTAGCGTTAACAGCGTTAGTGGCGTTAGTGGCGCTACTAGCGATGCCGGCCTGGCCGACGATTAAGGCGCTAGTTAAATAAGTTCTTAAATAAGAATCAGTACCGTTTGTTCCCCAAACTCTAGCCGGATTTAAGTTATTACCCTCGTTACCATTAGCAGAATTTAAATATCCAGCCTGAATATAGCCGTTAACATCAGTTCTTACTATCTGATTAGCGAGATTATTCACACCGGAGCTTACGTGTAAACCATCGGCTGCGTCAGCGTTACCGGCGCTAGTTGCATAAGGAGCGGTAATCGCACCGCTGCCAGTTAGAGTTATTGTATTAGCTGAAGTGCCGAGCTGTTGAGCGTCGGTCGGAGCGACGGCTATACAATTAATAGTTGCACCATCAGTAGTACACCACCTAGTGTTAGTAAGAGTGCCGACATGTTTGCCGTCGACGGTATCGGCGTTAGTGGCGCTACCGGCGTTGGTGGCGCTACCGGCAGTCACGGCATAGGCAGAGGTAGAGGCGGTCGCGGCATTCCCGGTATACTGAGTTCCACTAATGGTTCCCGCATTATTAAAGATAATTGAAGAAGGAGCGGCTCTAACAATAAGGAAGCCAAAAATAATGAATAAGACTGAAACCAAAAAAATTAAGCTTTTCTTGTTCATAAAATTTTATTATATATATATTTAATTATACCATTTTTTAAAAAAACCGTAAATTCCCGAACTAACGAGTAGCTTCTATTTTATACTCTAAGCTATTTAATGTATTAAACCAGGGTGAGTAATTAAAATCGCCGGGATGATTTGCAAAAACGGCCCGCCAATAAATTCCTCCCGTCGGATTTTTTATTTCCGACCAATGACCTAGTTTTATTTCTTGCCAACCCTGTTCCCCGATCCCAGGATGACCGGAAAAATAAAATTTAAAATCACCACTACCAGCACTATTAAACTCGGTCATACCGATTTTCGCAGCTAAAATTTTTCTATTTTTTTCTGGCTCTAAACTATTCTTTGACTGTTCCACGTTAGCCGAGACGACTTCCCGGCTTTGACTATTATCAAAACCCTGATCCGTGAAGATAAAATCTTCGATATCATTTCCAGTTTTAACGGCAATCCCGACTTTAATCGGTTGGCCACTATTTAATAAACGACAATCCGCCGAAAGCGACTCGCGACTATCTTCAAATAAAAGCGGAGAAAAATCTAAAGAACCCATTAATTCCCCCGGTTGATTTGACCAAATTTTTATTAACTTTGGCTTATTTTCCGTTTCTGAGCAAACATAAAAAACGCTGCCGCGAGAATTATCGGCCCGCAGAATATTCGCTGCGAAGCCTTCACTTGTTACTCGTAAACCGAAAAAATTAGAAACATTTTTTAACTTGCCGGCATGATAATAAAAGGCTCTGCCATCATAGCCGCTATATAAAATTAAAAAATCATCGTCTTCTCCGCCAAAATAAATCCCCCCGCCCTTGCGACCATATTGCGGCTCAATTTTTTGTTCGGTATTTTTTGTAATAAGCGGAGAAAAATTTTCGCCATTGAAAAAGTAGACAAAGCCACGCTCATCAAAATTTCGACCCGTAACGATTCCCACTAACCACTTAGTTTTTAAAGCGCCCACGGTTATTTTTAAAATATTTTCCTTAACTATTTCTTGAGGCAAGTTAATTTTTTTATTATTAAAATATAAAATCTTTCCACTAGTTTTCAAACACCTTCGACTGCCCGTAGAATTAAGACAGAGTTCATTATTATTATTCTTGGCTGGTGGGACTTCATATGAGGGTAAAAATTCATAAACCGGAGGAAAAACTAGCGCGGTTGTGTTTTCATCCAAAAAAAGGGTAGTTGATGTTTCATTTAGCCACGCAAAACTGGAAAATAGATCGCTAAAATAGGCCGAGACTAAATTAGCATTGGGGGCAAATTCGACAACCGCAATTGGAGTGACAGTGGCTCTTTGACTATCGAAACTAAAAGCGGAACCTGAGTTAGGCTCCGCTTTTATTTTTTCATTCGATTTAATAAAAGATGAATCGCTTGATTGAGCTGTTTCTAAGAATAAAACGATAATCAAAACAATGAAGATAAGTAATAAAAGCTTAGCCCCATTGTCTGGCTTGGCTGCCCCATTTTTAGGCTTATCAATCTTAGATTTTAGCATTACTTAAACTTATTTAACGATCATGTTGCCAGTATTTTGGCGGAAAGTAGGAATATCATCGCGGAAAGTATAGGTTCCGGCGTTAGGAGCGGTAAAAGTTATTACTTTAGTTTCACCACTCGCAACCATGGTTTGCAGGCCCATTAAAGAAGCCATTGGGAAGATGAAAACATGAGTGCTGCTGCCAACTCCGGTAATAGCTAATGATACTTGCTGTCCGGCTTTAATTGTAAAATCTTTCGGGCTGAAACCGGTATCGGAAACCGATAATTTTATAGCGGCTGCCGGAATTTTATCGGCGGGAATTAATTCTTGTTTCGGAGCAGACTCTGAACCGGGCATAGAGCTTAAAGTAGCCGCTACTACCGGATTAGACGAAACCGTAGACGGAGTGGCCACCGGTGTTTCTGAAGTAGTTGTGTCGGTCGTGACGTCTGAAGTCGGCTGAGTAGCTTGATTCTGGCTAGTCAGAGCTCCTTGATTCGTGTTTTTTGTGGTTGGCGCTGTTTTAGTATTTTGTGATAGAACAATCACTAACACCAAAACAACAATGACAACCCCCGCTAAAACTAATGTTTTTTTGTTCATAGTTTTGTTTTGATTATTGTTTTTATTATTATATTAAACCTGGCAATTACTCGACAATCATTTTGCCGACTTCACCGCGACCAGCATGGCCGGGAACATCACAAAAATATTCATACTCTCCCTTCGCTGGTGCTTTGAAAGTAATTGCTCTTATTTCCCCAGTTCCGATTCCTACTGCGATTGAAGATAAAGATTTATCGCGGAAAGCAAAAATGTGAGACCATTGATCGCCCCCCGTAATCGCTAGGGTTACTGGCTGATTAGCTTTAACTTTAAATTCTGCTGGCTTAAACCCACTAGCAACCGCACTAATACTAATAGATGATTTAGCAATCTGGTCCTGGGTTAGAGGAGCGGTTTGCTTTGGTGCTTGCGGGTCACCAGCGTTAACGTCATTTTTTAATTCTACTCCCGCTTGGCTAACGACTTTATTATCTTGGGTAATCAAGGATGCCCCAGGGGCATCTGATCTTGTGCCTTCTGGCAATACCGACCCAGTCGCGGGCGCGGTGGTTGCGTTCTCTCCTCCGGTTTGCGCAGATTGATTAACATTGGCGGACGAGGATGGTTCCTGCGCAACGTTAACTTTTTTTGTTCCTTGGCTAGCGGCAACAATAATAATAATCGCGACCACTACCAAGACACCAACCAAAACTAAAAACTTTTTGTTTTTTGAACTGGTTTGTTTGATATTGTTTTCCATAAATTTTTATAAATATATGTTAATTAATTATCGTTCCTTTTTCTAACTGATCAATAGCTCGTGTCGGCCAGTCGCGCCAGTCATAGCGCCTACCGGTTAGGCGATAAGAAACTTCGACCGACTTGTCAGAGCGGAAGATTAACTTGTTATCTTCTATTATATAATAAATCGAAGCTGATTGGCCATAGGGCGTTATCAAAACCTCAATATTATCCTTATTAAAATCAACAACTTTTCTCCAAACCCAGAGGTCACTGCCGACTTCAAGTTTATCAAAATTAATACTAGCTTCATATCCACCAAGAGACCGACTAACGTTATTAATCTTTATTTTGCCGGTATATTCTTCTTTTACTCCGCCGGCAAACGATGGCGCAAAAGTTGAATAATTAACACCCTTAATATTATACAGCGGGTCGATAGTTAAAACATTTAATTTATTAACACCAGTAATATTGTACCCGCCCATAGCAATCGCTCCGGCCATAGTTCCGCCGGCTAAAGGTAAATAGGCGCCAGCCGGATTAGCGGATGTACAAATAATTGAAGCACCGGTGCCATCACCCGTACACCATTGGTTAGCGGTTACTGTCCCGACGTGTTTATTATCAACTGTATCTGAGTTAACGGCATTAGTCGCATTAACAGCGTTCGTAGCGCTACCGGCGGTAGCGGCATAGAGGACAGAGGTAGAAGCGGGTTGGAGACCATCAATAAGATCCGCGTCTAAGCCGGAACCGGTACCGTCATTAAATTCATTCCACATCTTATACCAAGGGCTCCAAGTTCCGCCGCTATCGGTTCTAGTCCACATATTATTATTATATGTATCGTAGGCGATTTGCTTATGGTAAGTATTGCCAGTGTCATAGAGTCTTATATTCTGCAGATAACTCCAATTCGCTACCCCAGCCGGTCTATTAGTCGCCCCACTATGAGAATAGAATCCTGTCCTATCAACATTATTATAGTCAGCTAAAGTATTAACAAAAGTACCTTTATATGAACCATAAACAATGGTATCTAAATGTTGATTGTCGACCGTATCGGCGTTAACGGCATTAGTCGCATTAGTAGCATTAGTGGCGCTACCGGCGGTAGCGGCATAAAGGACAGAGGTAGAGGCGGGTTGGAGACCATCAAGAAGATCGGCGTCTAAGCCGGAACCAGAGCCGTCATTAGTACTGCTCCAATATGGT
>Ga0172379_10010330_pt1 | contig 11318 bp, 6 predicted proteins | sample GrowelOW334metaG_FD_119756 | JGI IMG/M metagenome (GOLD analysis project Ga0172379, IMG submission 119756) | Groundwater microbial communities from an aquifer near a municipal landfill in Southern Ontario, Canada - Groundwater well OW334 metaG | ecosystem: Environmental > Aquatic > Deep... | reverse complement strand
ATAATGACGAGCAACGCCGGAGCCCGCGATCTGGGCAAAAGCCTGATCGGCTTCGGCGAACGAGCCGTCACCGAATCGGCGATAAACGAGGCGGTCGAGCGAGCCTTTACCCCCGAGTTCCGGAACCGCCTGGACGCCATCGTTCGCTTCGAAAACCTACCTCCTACCGTCATCGAGCGCATCGTAGAAAAGGCGATAGACGACTTCCGATCCCAGTTGGCGGAGAAAAAGGTTGAACTCGTCGTCACCGAAGCCTGCGTGAAAAAGCTTGCGGAAAAGGGCTACTCCAGGGAATTCGGCGCGCGAAATATCGGCAGGCTCGTCGAGGACAAAATTAAAACATTCTTTGTCGACGAAGTCCTTTTCGGTCGCCTCGCGGAGGGCGGCAAGGCCATTGCCGACGTCTCGGGCGACGAGATAAGCATAAGCGTCGTCGAGGGCGGCGAAGGCCTCTCCACTGTCGTAGAGGCCGGGCGGAGCCCCTGAAGAGGCCCCGCCTTGTTAAGTGGCCGGCGAATTCGGTGAGAAACGTCAAACGCAAAAGGGCAGATCCGAACTTTCCGCGACTCGGCCCCGACGATTTCTTTCCTTTCCCCGATCCATCCAAGGCCGATCCTTGGGGCGTGGTTTGCTCGGGCGGCAATCTTTCTCCGGGGCTTTTGCTTTCGGCCTATCGCCAGGGCATTTTTCCCTGGTTCAACGACGACGAGCCCATACTTTGGTGGAGCCCGGAACCGCGCTTCGTCCTCAAGCCGGAAAGCCTTCATGTCTCGGCCACGATGCGCAAAATCTTGCGTCGAGGCGGCTTCGAACTCTCCCTGGACCGCGACTTCGAGTCCGTCATCAGAGCCTGCTCCAGCGCCCCCCGCAAAGGCCAGGCCGGCACGTGGATAACGGAGGATATGATCAAGGCTTATATCGAGCTCCATAGACTCGGCTATGCCCATTGCGCGGAAATACGCGAAGAAGGAGAGCTCGTAGGAGGCCTCTACGGCGTCTCTCTCGGCTCGATCTTTTTCGGCGAATCCATGTTCTCCCGGAAGCCGGACGCCTCGAAAAAAGCCTTTATCCCCCTGGTATGGCGACTCAAGGCCGAGGGCTTCTCCCTCATAGACAGTCAAGTGTATACTGACCACCTGTCCGGCCTCGGAGCCGAGGAGGTACCGCGCGAAGCCTATCTCGAACTGCTCCGAGGAGCCCTTGCCACAGAAACGAGGCGGGGAAACTGGGGCGCACTCTTTACAGACTATCCCCGATCGGACGACTTCGACCGCGTCGTCCTGAAAGAAAACAAGCCATGAAACTGCTTTTTATACAGCTCCCCGTTCAGGACCCCTCATGGGAATCTGCCCGCGCGAATATCCCCTTGGCAGCGGGCTCCATCGCCGCTTATGCCGAAAAAAAGGGCATCCTCACGCGTGGCGAATGGTCTATGCTACCCAGAGACCTTTGCGACTACGGCTCTGACGCGGCCCTCGTCGAGGCCGTCGTCGCCCTCGAGCCGGATCTCATCGCCTTCTCCCTCTATATGTGGAACCTCGATCGAAGCCTCTACCTAGCCGAGCGCGTCGCCCTTTCGAGCCCCGCTTCGCGCCTCGTAGCCGGCGGTCCCGAGGTCGTTTCGGGCATGCCTCTTTTAAGCCGCTCTCCCTTCGTCGCCCTTGTCGAAGGCGAAGGGGAAATGCCCTTCTGCGAGCTCCTCGATGATTATAAAAAAGGCAAACCTTTTAAAAAACTCTATTCCGCGGCCCTGCCCCTCGAGCTGGGCGAGGCACCCAACCCTTACCTGGCGGGTACCTTGGCTTTCGAAGCCGACCGCCCCGTCCACCTCGAAACCATGCGCGGTTGCCCCGCCCATTGCGGCTATTGTTACTACGGCAAAAACTACCCGAACGTCAGGCGCTATCCCCGCGACGAAGCCTATCGTGTCGTGGAGCTGGCCGGCAAAGCGGGCGTGCGAGAGCTCTACCTCATGGATCCCTCCTTCCAGGCCGCCGAGGAGCTCCAGGACCGTCTCGTCTCTCTCGCGAAGGCCAATGCCTCAGGCATGACCCTCCATGCGGAACTTCGCCTCGAATCGGTCACGGAGGAAATCGGCCGCCTCTACGCGGCCGCGGGTCTCGCCTCAGCCGAAGTCGGACTGCAGAGCGTAAACGCCCGGGCCCTCGAAGCCGTAGGCAGAAGCTGGAACCGCAAGGCCTTCGAAAAGGGCGCCGAGATCATGGCGTCCAATCGCATCGTCGTAAAGACCGGCCTCATTCTCGGCCTCCCCTTCGATGGCTACGAAGAGATTATCGAGACCTTCGATTTCCTGGGCATGCAAGGCCTCGGCCAAGACGCCGAACTCTACCCGCTCTCTCTCCTTCCCGGCACCGCGGTACGGGAAAAAGCCGACGAGTGGGGCATGACGCGCATGGACAAGCCCCCGTACTGGGTAACCAGCACCGACTGGATCTCGCAGGACGATATCGCCGACTCGGTAGCGGCCTTCGAAGACGGTTTCGACGTCGAGTGGGCCTCTCCCCCAGCCCCTCACTTCAAGGAAGAAGTCGGCGGCTTTCGAGCCTTTGTCGACGCGCGCCGCGGCGAAAACGTGGACTGGATGCGCTTGAATCCCGGCAAATTGGCGAATTCCGTCACTATTCTCGTCGACTCCGATGATCCCGAATCCATGTCGCGCCTGGCTCGCGCGGCCAAAGACCTGCGCCGCGACAACCCCTACACCCTCTATCAGATCGTCTTGCGCTCAGACACCCGCGTGCCTTCGGAAAAACTCGCCACGAGGCTTTGCGAATCCTTCGCGAATCATGACCATTACTACGATCTTTCCCGCTACTTTTCCCTCGACCCTCAGCCGAGCTACCAGACCCGCATGTTCTTCGCGACGAAGAACCCCAGCCTCGCCTATCGCGCGATGGAGGAAGCCTCGGACCTCGAGACCGTCCTCGTCATCGGTAGCAAGGGCGGCTTCAACGCGGATCGCCTGGCCGAACAGCTCCCCTTCGTCGTCTTCGACCGCGAAACCCTGCCCTTCGACAGACTGTACGAACTCATGATGATCTACACGGAATTCCGGCATATGCTCGTGGAGGGGCCGGAGGAGCTCTTCGCCTAGAGGGAGAGCGACCGCGACGAGGAGCGGAAGGCGTGAGTCGCGCGCGGACGCACCCTACAATGGGAAGCGCTCATCGCGGATAAAGACAGCGATGAGCGCTTTCGAGGTGGGGGGAAAGGGCCTGTCTTCGGCGTAGCAAGGAACTCGACAGGCTCGATATGGCTTGTAGGCGATCGAAAGAGACTCAGGCTATACTCCCCTATCTTCGGAGGTACGCCGATGGATCCCCTCGTCCTGCCCTTCCTGTCCTACGCAGTCGTCACGACCTTCACTCCAGGGCCCAACAACATATCGGCATCGGCGGTCGGTATGCGCATCGGCTACCGCCGCACCCTGCCCTATCTCGCGGGCATGGCCTTGGGCTTTTTTATTCTGATGTTCGCCTCGGGCATGCTCACCGAATTCCTTTTGAATAGCTATGCGGTCATCGCGCCTTGGCTGAAATGGATCGGCGTCGCCTACATGGTCTATTTGGCTGTTTCGCTCTTCCTGCCTCATCGAGAGAAATCGGGCAAGGAAGGCGGCAGCGCGACCTTTCTCTCCGGTCTCCTCCTCCAACTAGCCAACCCCAAGGTCATCCTCTACGGCATCACCATCTACACCTCCTTTTCGGTCTTGATAGCCGGTTCGCCGCCCATCGTGCTCTTTTCAGCCGCCGCGCTCGCCCTGCTCGGTTTCGCCTCGGTCTCGCTCTGGGCGGCCACGGGCGCGACGCTCGCTCGCTTCTTGAAAAACGACAAGGCTCGGCTCGGCTTCAACATCGCGATGGCGCTGATGCTCGCCTGGTGCGCCTGGTCCATCGCGGCGCATTGAGCGCGGCATGCGGTCAGTGCGAAAGCCCGCGCACGTGAGGTTGTCATGAGCGAAACCGCTTCGTATCGCATCAGGGAAAAGCCCTTCTATCTTCCGATCAAAGACGAGGTCGAGGTTTTCGAGCGGGCATGGATCGAGCAGATACCGCTTTTATTGAAGGGACCGACCGGCTGCGGGAAAACGCGTTTCGTCGAATACATGGCATATTCCCTCGGGCAGAAATTCGACAATGCACGGAAGTCCGAAACGGCGGACAAGGCGAAGGGCGGGGACGGGCCGGGCTCGCTCTACACCGTCGCCTGCCACGAGGACCTCACCGCGCGCGACTTGACGGGACGATATATCATGCGGGGCGGCGAGGCGGTCTGGGTGGACGGTCCCGCCACGATGGCCGTCAAGGCCGGAGGCATCCTGTACCTGGATGAGGTGGTGGAGGCGCGCAAGGACGTCACGGTCGTCATCCATCCCCTTACGGACTATAGAAGGATGCTTCCGATCGAACTCTTGGGTATCCAGATCAAGGCTTCTCCTACCTTCATGGTGGTTATCTCCTACAACCCAGGCTACCAGAGCATACGAAAAAACCTCAAACCCTCGACCAAGCAACGCTTTGTGGCCCTCGACTTCGTCTATCCTCCGCCCGAGAAAGAAACGGTCATCGTGGCCACCGAAGGGAAAATAGACAGGCAGACCGCGGAAAGGCTCGTCCTTCTGGGAAACGACATACGCAACATCTCCACGATCGACCTGGAGGAGGGCATCAGCACCCGCAGCCTCATCCACGCCGCCAAGCTGATCAACCGAGGCATAGCCCCCAAGCGCGCCTGTTCGATAGCCATCGCGCAGACCATCTCCGACGAAGAGGAGGAGATAGCGGCCATCGAGATCGTCGTAGACAAGATTTTCAGGCTATGAGCGAGCGGGGGAATCTCGATGAGCTGCTACGCGCGATACAAGGCTCGAAGCCCGGGCTCCTGAAGAGCTTCCAGCTCAACCTGGAAGCTCTTGCGCGCATAACCCGCCTCGACGACGCCCGGCGTTCGGCTGCGCTGAAAATCACCTACGCCGCCGAATTCGTCTATTTCGAGGCCGACCGTCTCTTTGCCCTTCTCGTCATGCGCGGCGAGTTGCTCGCCTTCGCAGACCTAGCCCACGCGATAGGCGACCTTGATTTCCGCTACGCGCGCGTCCTCATCGAAGCCTATCCTCGCCTGAGCTTCCCCCTCGCCTTCGTCGATCGGGACATTCGCATCCTCGCGCACAGCGCTTTGGCCTTGCCTGGCGCGGGACAGACCGCTCTCAAGCTATGCATGGAATGCCAAAATGGTGAGCTATGCCGGTTTATGCTCGGAAGCCTATCCACGATCGCGCTCCATTCTCCGGGGACCATGCCCGAATGCGCCAAGCTCATAGTCGCTCTGGCCTTAAAGGTAGCACCTGGGCCGCTTATGCGCTGGATATCCCGGGGCATCGACTTGATGACGAGCGACCGCGTCGACGAAGGCGTGCGCTTTCTTCTCCTCGAATCGAAAATCGCGCGGCAGATGCTCGGCTTGAATCATGCGGTCCTCGAAGATTACCGGAAAATTCTGCGCATCTATGTCACGAGCCTCACCGGTAGGGACCTCGCGATAAACGACCAGGAATTATCCATGTTCGGCTTGCGAAGGCCCTACACGGACGGGGCTTCGATCTTCCTGCCGGCGCGCCTGGACTTCTTCAAGCAAACCCAGCTCAACGAGCGGATGCTCACGGTGCTCGCCGCTCTGCAAGCCGGAAGCCTGGGAATGGGCAGTTTCTCCCTCGACGGAAAAACCTTGGGCTTTACGACCGAGCTTCGCGAACGATACGGAACCCTCTTGCCCGAAATCATGCCGAACCTCAGAAAGGTATACGCGGGCTTGGCTCAAACGATCAAAGAAAGGAAGGACGGGGCGATCGAGGCGGTATTCCCGAACAAGCGAAGTATCCTCCTTCTTGAAACCGAGCACGAAAAGCTCTTCTATAGTTTCCCCACGCCCGAGTTCGCGAAAGAGCTCTTCACGCTGGCGGAGAACGCGAGGATCGAAGCCGGATTGAGCGCTCTCTATCCGGGCCTCAAGGAGGATTGCGCGCTTTTAAACGTCTATCTCTGGAAAAGGCGTCAAGGGAAAATCCTCGGCGGCCGCGCCGAATTCGAGGGCTTCTTCGCGACACTCGAAGCCTTGGCCCAATATTCCCTGCTCGGGCGCTGGGGAATGGAGATCGGGGATCGGAAGGCTCTTGAGGCCATTCACGCGATGTGCGACGCATTGAACGCGGTCCGCGCTCCCGGGGCGACGGTGCGCGAATCGGCGAAGGCGATGTTCGCCATATACAATATCTTCTTCGCCAATTTCCGGCTCGAGGCCATTTGCGCGCGATATGCGATAGCCGATCGTTTGGGAAATCCCGGCATGCCGCGCTTCTATCCTGAGATCGTCCGCGAGATCCGGCCGGAACTCCTGAAGCGCGACGCGAGGGCCGAATTCGTCCCTGAGGAAGACCCTCCGGAAAAGGCCAAGGCCATCGACTTTTCCGCCTTCCGTGACTCGCGCGACGATGGAGACGATATGCGCAAGGCCGTCCAGGCGGGTTCGGTCAAGGTCTTTCGCTACAAGGAGTACGACTATCTGCGCGGCGCCTATCTTCAGAACAAGTGCACCCTCTTCGAGACGGGCGCCCGCCGCGGCCCCGCCGATTACCATTCGGAGGTGCTCAGGCGGCACGCGACAGTCTACAAGAGGACTCGAAAGCGCTTCCTGGCCATGAAGCCCGAAGAGATGGAAATCTCACGACGCTGGTACTCGGGCACCGAGATCGACCCGACGGACTCGATCGACTATTGCATAAGCCTAAGGCGGGGAGAGAGCCCCGATGAAAAAATCTACAGCCGCAAGATCCTCAACCGCAGGGACCTGACGGTCGCGATACTGCTGGACGCGAGCCGTTCCACCGAAGCCCTCGTGGGTGGACGAAGCGTCATCGAGATCGAAAAGGAGAGCCTCGTCATCCTGGCTTCCGCCTTGCACGCGATTGAAGATTCTTTCGGCCTCTTCGCCTTCAACAGCGAAGGCCCCGGCAAGGTATATTTGAGCGTCGTCAAGGATTTTCTCGAAGGCTGGGTAAGCGAGACCTGGGGCCGGATCGCCTCGATCAAACCATACGAGAGCAACCGCGATGGCTGCGCGATCAGGCACATGAGCGCGCGCTTGGCCGAGCGCCCGGAGAAGACCAAGCTCCTCCTCCTATTGAGCGACGGAATTCCGGCCGACGTCGATTACGGCGCCCAAGCGGGGATGAGCGCCACGAAATACGCGATCGAGGATACTCGCCGGGCGATACGCGAGGCCAGGGAAATGGGCATCGTGCCCTTTTGTCTCAACATCGACTCGAAAGCCAAAGATTATATCGCGCATCTTTACGGCTCATACCATTATGCCCTTCTCGACGACGTTGCCCGATTGCCCGAACGGCTGTCCCAGCTCTACCTACGCTTGACCGGATGAGGCGCGTCAACCAAGACGCTGTCCATAAAGACGCCGCCCTGAAAGGCGGCGCATTCGCGGATGGTGTCCTGTATCGGCGGCGCGTGCTTCAGTACATCTCGGCGAGATTTCCTTCCCGCGAGCAGGAGCCCGTCTCGAGCCATTGCGCGATATTCTCCACCGTCTGCTCGGCGGCGATGACGTTAGCCTCCGAAGTGGAGCCGCCAACGTGAGGCGAAAGAATGACGTTGGGCAGCTCGTGGAGGGGATAGCGCGAGGGAGCCCCGATCGTCGAACCGCCCTGCGGGTATTGGTACCAGGTATCGATAGCGGCTCCTCGGAGCACTCCCGTCGAAAGCGCGAGATAGAGCCCTTCCTCGTCGACGATGTCGCCACGGCCGACATTGACGAGAAACTTGCCCTTCATGGAGAGGAGCAGCTCTTTGGAGAAAAGCCCTTTCGTGCGCGGCGTAAGCGGAAGCGCAATGAAAACGATTTCAGCGCTGGCTACCGCAGTGGCGATATCGGTCTCTATCCGGTCGAAGGAGGGCGGCAGGGGCTCATCGGCCCGGCGGCGATAGCCGACCACTTCGCAGTCGAAGCCTTTGAGAAGCCGAGCCAGGGCGATGCCGATGGCGCCGGTGCCCAAAATGGCCGTCTTGCGCCTGAAAATCGACGACCATTCATCCTCGGCGCCTTTGCCGACCCAAAAACCATGCCACTGTTTTATTTTTAGGTCGTTATGGTATTCGACAAGGCGGCCATAATGCGCCAGGGTCATGGCGAGGGCTCGTTCGGCGACGGATTCCGCGTTGCCGTGGACATTAAAAGCTCGCACGCCCCGCTCTCTGAGACGGGCGACGGGAAGATGGTTGAGGCCGGTAAAGGGGACGAATACCGCCTTCAAAGACACGGCTCGCTCGAATAGCTCGTGGTCGAGACGCCCGCCTAAAAGTCCGTCCAGATCGGCGATCCTAACTTCCGCGTCTTTCGGATCGAGAATAAATTCGTGGTTCGGAAAACGCGCTGACAGAGTCTCGAGGCGACCAGCCCAGAGCGAGGAGCCCTTCGGCATGAAAGATCCAATGATCATCTGCGGTATCTCCTTGTTTCTCGACGATACTCCGCGATACCATTGTACGCAATATGCTCCATTCATACCCGAAAAGATCCGAAAATTATGAGACTATCTTTGCCCTAAGGAGCCCGTGCATGATATCGCGATCGACCTCAATCATCGCCCTCGCTGCAATTCTCGTCGGCGCTCCGATACTCTTCGCGTCTTGCGCGAGCGCGCCAAAACCGGCCCCCGCGGAACCCGCCCCCGCGGCGCCGGCGCCGGAACCGCCCAAACCCGACTTGGCGGCCCTGATCGGCGCCAAGGACACGGCCGGAATCAAGCAGTTTTTCGGGAACCGCGACCTCCTTGACCAGGCCGACAAGGACGGGCTCTACCCCCTTCATCGCGCCGTACAGCAAAACGCCTCGGATATCATCGAGATACTCCTCATAATGGGCTCCAAGGCCGACCAGGCTGGCCCTGGTGGCAAGACGCCGCTGCGAATGGCGGTCGACGGTGGATTCGTAGCCAGCGCGAAGGTGCTCGCCGAAAGAGGAGCAGATCTCTTTTCAAAGGATTCCTCGGGCGGGACGGTCGCCTCAGCGGCCATCGCCAAGGGCGGCGACCTGCTCGCGGCAGTCTTCGGAGCTAAAAACGTGAACTCCAAGGCCGACGATGGCACGACGGCCCTTCATCTGGCGGCCGATGGCCTGTATGAGGACGCGGTTCGCAAGCTCCTCGCGGCCGGAGCCGATCCTTCGCTCAAAAACCTGGCCGGCAGGACGGCCCTCGACCTAGCCCTCCTCCATCCCGACCGAATAGAGGCCGCTCGTATCGCGGAAAGCATAATCGTTCGCGGGGTCAGCCCCTCCTTTCCTGACTTCGCCTGGTTCGCGCAAGCCGCGAGAGCGGTGGATTACGGCTCGGTTCGCTTCGACGAAGGTAATGCGCCGCTCCACGAGGCGGTGATCCGCAAACAGCGCGGTTTTGTGGAATTCCTTCTGTCGAGGAAATCCAGCCCCAACGTGAAAAACGGCTCGGGCAGCGCACCCCTCCACGAGGCCGTGCGCGCGGGCTGGCTGGATGGCGCGGAGCTCCTCCTCAAAAACAGCGCCGATCCGAACGCTCGCGATGGCTTCGACAACACCCCGCTGCATATAGCGCTCCCCGAATCGGGCAGGACCGAGGGCGTGACTCTTTTGCTCAAATACGGCGCCGATCCTTCCCTCAAAGACCGGAACGGTAATATTCCCCTCCACATCGCGGTCCAAGTCGGCTACCCGGTGGCTCTGGTCGAAAAACTTTTGGCGGCGGGCTCTTCGGTAAACGCGTCCAACGCGGCCGGCGACACTCCCCTCATCGCGACCATCCGCTCGGGCAAATTCGAATACGCCGCGCCGCTTCTGGCCAAAGGCGCCGACATCTTCCTCGTCAACGGTCATGGCGAGAGCGCTCTTTCTCTGGCGATCAACACGGGGGGCGCGTCCGGCTCATCCGCGGTTGCCTCCGCCTCGGGCGTAAATTCAGGCGCTGCGAGCACGGCGGCCCTCGGAGCGATAATCACCAAAGCCACGGTCGGCATCCGCGACAACCTGGGCAACACGCCCCTCGCCGTGGCGACCATCCTCAAGGCCTCGGCCGAAGCCCTCGGACTGATAATCGCGCGCTCGGGCGATCCGAACGCGCGCAACAACGCGGGCGACGCGCCACTCCACATCGCCGTGCGTAACAATCAGCGAATTCAAGGAGAGGCCCTTCTCGGAGCCAAGGCGGACATTTTCGCGGCCAACGTGAAGGGAGAAACACCCCTAACCATCGCCCTCGGCGCGAAGGGCGGCCCGATCGACTGGCTTTTCAATCCGACGACGATCTCCTCCAAGGACGCCAATGGGGACGGTCCCCTCCACCACGCGGCGCGACGAGACCTCTCCACCGCCCTCGAATTTCTGGGACAGAAAGGCGCCGATCCCGCCGCCCGAAACTCAGCCTGGGAGACGCCTCTGGCCGTGGCCATTAAGGCCGACGCGGCGGAATCGGTCCGGGTCCTCGCGGCCATGGGCTCGCCCCTGGGCGCTCGCGACGCGATGGGCGACACGGCTTTGCACGCCGCGGTGCTGTGGAGCGCGCGCAAGTGCCTGCCCCTCCTCATACTTTCGGGCGCCGACATCGACGCCCGAAACTTCGCGGGCGAAACGCCTCTGCATCTGGCGGTGAAAAAAAGGGACTCGGATTCCTTGCGCTACCTTATCGATCGAGGCGCGAGCCCGACAGCGCGCGACAACCGGGGAATTACGGCCTTGGCTCTCGCCGCGCGAGCCGGCGCGACCGACTTAGCCGGCTTCCTCTTGGCCGCAGGCGCCGATCCCAACGAGCGTGACCTTTCGGGGCGCACGACGCTGAGACTGGCCGTCGAAGCTACCGATATCGAGATGATCCGCCTTTTAGCCGGAGCGGGCGGAGATCTTTTCGCCCAGGATGCCGAAGGCTTTTCGCCCATCGCGGCAGCCGCGGCGCGAAGCCTTCCCGCCCTGGAGGCTCTTATAGTTCCTCAGGCCGTAAACCGCTCCGACCCCGAGGGTAGGTCCCTCCTGCGCGCATCGCTGGACGCTCGGCCGAGCCTGGAAATCGCCGAACTCTTTATCGCAAAGGGAACGAATATCGATGTGCGCGACCGCTTCGGGGCCACTCCCCTCCATGCCCTTCTCAGGGTGAAGGAACTCGGGGTCGCCTCTCGGCTCGCCGAAGCGGGTTCCGACCTTTTCGCGAAAGACAAAGAGGGTGAGTCGCCTATTTCGATGGCGGTGGCCGCGGGTCCGGAAACACT
>Ga0172379_10010329_pt1 | contig 11320 bp, 9 predicted proteins | sample GrowelOW334metaG_FD_119756 | JGI IMG/M metagenome (GOLD analysis project Ga0172379, IMG submission 119756) | Groundwater microbial communities from an aquifer near a municipal landfill in Southern Ontario, Canada - Groundwater well OW334 metaG | ecosystem: Environmental > Aquatic > Deep... | reverse complement strand
CGTGGTGCAGGTGAACACCGGGGCCGGTTGCCATCTTGACGCGGATATGGTGCATCAGGCCCTGCATCAACTTGAGCCGGCCGAGAACTCCCTGCTCTTTATCGAAAATGTCGGCAATCTGGTCTGCCCGGCCATGTTTGATCTGGGCGAGGCGGCCAAAATTGTAATCATCAGCGTCACCGAAGGCGAGGACAAGCCTCTCAAATATCCGGCCATGTTCGATGCGGCCAGTTTGTGTCTGATCAACAAGACCGACCTGCTTCCGCATGTTGATTTTGATGTGGCCCGTTGCCGGGAATATGCCCTGCGGGTGAACCACCACCTGAAATTTTTTGAGATTTCTGCCAGGACCGGCGAAGGCATGCCTGCCTGGTTGGACTGGCTGCGTAGTCAAATCATTTAATGCCAGGCGAGCGCTGGAAGATATCGGTCAGCGGCATTGTTCAGGGCGTCGGCTTTCGGCCTTTTGTTTACCGGCTGGCCTTGGCGCGGGCTCTGACCGGTTTTGTGGCCAATACTCCGGAGGGAGTTGCCATCGAGGCTCAGGGGCCGACCGCGCAGCTTCAGGATTTTCTTGTTGCCTTGCGGAAAGATGCGCCCCCCCTGGCCCAGGTAGGCGAGATCAGTTTTGCCTCCATTCCCCTGGGTGATGATGGCGAATTTGTTCTTCGGTATTCGTCGGCTGCCGGGCTGGTTTCTACCCTGATTTCTCCCGATGTCTCGGTGTGTGAGGACTGCCTAGCCGAGTTCTTCGCCCCGGCCGATCGTCGCTTCCGTTATCCTTTCATTAACTGCACCAACTGCGGCCCCCGTTATACCATTGTTGAGCGCATCCCCTACGACCGTCCCCATACGACCATGCGCGGTTTTGCCATGTGCGCGGCCTGTCAGCAAGAATACGATGATCCAGGAAACCGGCGGTTTCATGCCCAGCCCAACTGCTGCGCCGACTGCGGCCCGCAACTCACTTTGGTTGAGGTGGATGGCCGATCGGTGGCTCAACGGGATGCGGCGCTTGTCGAGGCGGTCCGGCGGCTGGAGGCAGGCGAGATCGTAGCGGTTAAAGGGGTGGGCGGTTTTCATCTGGCGGTGGATGCGACCAATGGCCAGGCGGTAAGGCGTCTGAGGCAGAGAAAGGGCCGGAACGCCAAGCCTCTGGCAGTCATGGTTGCTGATCTGGCAGCGGCCCGGAGGATCTGTCGGCTGGAGGCTTTGGAAGAGCAGGCCCTTATGAGTCAGGAACGGCCCATCGTTCTGGTCATCAAAAAGGATGGGCACGGCCTGACGGAAGAGGTCGCGCCGGGATACGACCAATTCGGTCTCATGCTGCCCTATGCGCCGCTCCACTATCTTCTCTTGCAGGGGTCGGTGCGGGCCTTGGTCATGACCAGTGCCAACCTCAGCGAAGAGCCGATCTGTATTGAAAACGATGAGGCTATCCACCGATTGAACGGGATCGCCGACTGTTATCTTGTGCATGACCGGCCCATTCATCTGCCCTGCGATGATTCGGTGGTTGTCCTTCAGGCCGGAATGATCCGTCAGGTCCGGAGAAGCCGTGGTTTTGCTCCGAAGCCCATCGGGCTTGCGGAGGCAGGGGCCATGGTTCTCGGGGTGGGGGCGGAACTCAAGAACACCGTCTGCCTGCTGAAAGGGGATCAGGCTTTTTGCAGTCAGCACATTGGCGATCTGAAAAATCTGGAGGCCTATCGGGTCTTTCAGCAAAGCCTCGGCCAGTTGGCCGCTCTTTTTGAAATCAGCCCGGGCCTGATTGTGCATGACCTGCACCCCCAGTATCTTTCAAGCCGCTGGGCCAAGGAGCAGGAGGTTCCCACCCTGGCCGTGCAGCACCATCATGCCCATCTGGCCGCCTGTCTGGCTGAGAACCGGCATGATGGCCCGGCCATCGGTATTATTCTCGATGGGGCGGGGTATGGACTGGATCAGACCATCTGGGGCGGCGAGGTTTTGTTGGGGGATGCCCATGGCTTCCAGCGGTTTTCCGCCTTGGAAGCCTTGCCTCTGCCGGGAGGGGATGCGGCGGTGCAGGCCCCCTGGCGGACTGCTCTGAGTTATCTCCTTGCCGCTTATGGTGCGGACCTCCCCGACCTGCCCTTTATGACGGTCCATGAGTGCGGGCCGATTCTTGCCATGGTGGACAAAGGAGTGAATTCCCCCCTGACCAGCAGCTGTGGTAGGCTTTTTGATGCGGTGGCCGCTATGAGCGGGGGTAGGCAGATCATTCAGTATGAGGCCCAGGCCGCCATCGAGCTGATGCAGACTGCGGGAGGGCTTGGCGAGGCGGCATTTTCCTGCGAAGTTTACACAGAAGATGCTATGCTGAAAATCTCGGTGCGTTCTTTGATCCGGGCGGTGGCTCAAGCCGTACAGGGCGGTATGGCGCGAAGCGAAATCAGCCGAAGATTTCATGCCGGATTGGTTGCGGTTTTCACTCGGGTGGCCGAGGAGGCGCGAAGTCAGGAAAAAATTAAGACAGTGGTCTTGAGCGGTGGCGTTTTTCAAAACAGGCTGCTTCTGGAGGGGCTGAGGGCCTCTCTTGGGCGTGCCGGATTCCAGGTGCTGCTGCATAAAGAGCTGTCTTGCAATGATGCCTGCATTTCCTTGGGGCAGGCCGTGATCGGTCGGCAAGCACTGAAAAAAGGGTGAGGGTATGTGTCTGGCGATTCCCGGCAAGGTGGTGGAGATATTTCAGGAAAATGGTTTGCTCATGGGCCATGTGGACTATAGCGGCACGGTCAACAAGATCTGTCTTGAGTATGTGGCGGAGATTGTGGTGGGGCAGTACACTGTGGTGCATGCCGGGTTTGCCCTGTCGGTGCTTGACGAGGAAGAGGCGCGCCAGAGTTTCGCGACTTGGCAGGAACTGATCCAGGCCGTGGCGGCCCAGGGCACGGATATCTTCGGGAATCCGTTGGAAAAATAAAGAGGGTTTTTATTCCCCATGAAATTTGTCGATGAATACCGCGATCCGGCCTTGGCAGGCCGTCTTCTTGAGGAAATCCGGCACACCGCGACCCGGCCTTGGGTGATTATGGAGATTTGCGGTGGCCACACCCATGCCATCATGAAAAACGGGTTGGATCAGCTTCTTCCCGCCCAGGTGGAGCTGGTGCATGGGCCGGGTTGCCCGGTCTGCGTTACCCCGGTGGAGACCATTGACCGGGCGGTGGCCATTGCCGCCAGACCCGAGGTGATCTTTGCCAGCTTCGGCGATATGCTCCGGGTGCCGGGCAGCAGTTCCAGTCTGTTCATGGCGAAATCCGCCGGGGCTGATGTGCGTATGGTTTATTCGCCGCTGGAAGCCGTGGCCTTGGCCCGGCAGAACCCGGAGCGGGAGGTGGTTTTTCTGGCTGTGGGTTTTGAAACAACGGCGCCGGGCAATGCTATGGCCTTGTTGCAAGCCAGGCGGGAAGGGCTGACGAACTTCAGCCTGCTGGCCAGCCATGTTCTGGTGCCACCTGCCATCCGGGCCTTGCTCTCCTCGCCCTCCAATCGGGTGCAGGGCTATCTGGCCCCAGGACATGTTTGCACCATCATGGGCTGGCAGGAATACGAGCCTCTTGCCGAGGAATTTCGGGTGCCCATGGTGCCCACCGGCTTTGAACCCGTCGATATCCTCGCCGGGCTGCTCATGGTTCTTCGCCAGCTTGAGGCGGGCCGCCATGTCGTGGAGAACCAGTATGGCCGGTCGGTGAGCCGGGAAGGCAACCTGGCTGCGCAACGGATCATGCTCGAGGTTTTCGCGGTGAGCGATCGCGCCTGGCGGGGGATAGGAGTGTTGTCTGCCAGCGGATTGGTGATCAGAGATCATTTTGCTGCCTATGATGCCGAGCGGAAGTTTGCCGTGGAGACCATCAACGTGCGGGAATCGGAGTTGTGTAAAAGTGGCAGCGTTTTGCAAGGCCTGATTAAGCCCGATGATTGTCCGGCTTTTGGCCGGGAATGCACCCCGGAACATCCCCTGGGAGCGACCATGGTCTCGGGCGAAGGCGCTTGCGCCGCCTACTACAAATATTACAGGACGCGTCATGCATAATCTGAATCCGGAAGATTTCAGCTGCCCTCTGCCCATCATGGAATATGAGACGATTCAATTGGCGCACGGCAGCGGGGGGCGTCTCTCCGCCGAGCTTGTCAGCCGGTTTTTTTTGCCGCGCTTCGGCAATGAAACCCTGAACCGTCTGGAGGATCAGGCGGTTGTCGATTTTCCCCAAGGCCGTTTGGCCCTGACCACCGACTCCTTTGTGGTTGACCCCCTTTTTTTTCCAGGTGGCGACATCGGCGATCTGGCAATCAACGGGACTGTCAACGATGTCTGCATGAGCGGCGCCATGCCGCTCTATCTGGCCGTGGCTTTTATCATCGAAGAGGGGCTGCCCCTTGTAACCCTGCATCGCGTCTTGCTCTCCATGGAAAAGGCGGCGCGAACCGCCGGGGTGCAGATCGTGACCGGGGATACCAAGGTGGTCAACCGGGGCTGTTGCGACAAGCTCTTTATCACGACCACCGGGGTGGGCCGGGTACCGGATGGGGTGAACATCTCTGCCGCCAATCTTAAGATCGGGGACAGGATCATCCTCTCCGGCACCATTGCCGATCACGGCATGGCGATTTTGACAAGTCGGGAAGGGCTCTCTTTTGCCTCCCGGGTGCAAAGTGATACGGCGGCTTTGAATGGTCTGGTGGCACAGATGCTGCTCGCCTCCCCCCATATACATGCCATGCGCGATCCTACCCGGGGGGGGCTCGCCACCACGCTCAACGAGTTTGCCGCATCTTCCCATGTCGGCGTTCTCCTAGAGGAGGCAGCCATTCCTGTTCGGCCCGAGGTGCGGGGCGCCTGCGAGGTGCTGGGCATTGATCCAATGTATGTTGCCAACGAGGGTAAGCTGGTGGCCGTTGTTCCGGCGGAGGTTGCCGACCAGGTGGTGGCCGCCATGCGGAGTCATCACCTGGGCCAGGAGGCCGTGATTATTGGTGAGGTTGTCGCGGAGAACCCGGGGCTGGTGGCCATGCGCACGGCCCTCGGGGCTCACCGGATTATCGACATGCCGGTGGGCGAACAACTGCCCAGAATTTGCTGATCCGGAACAAATGAAGGCCAAATCCTAGAGCAATAAAGGTTTGGCGGCAGGCGGGGAAATAAAAAAATCAGATGAAGGGTTGACTTTTTTTTTAGTAACCAGTTATAAACTTTCAAGAAACAGAATTTCTGTTATCAAATTTCAAAAAGGGAGGTGAGTTGGTGCAGAAGCGAATCGTAACGATGTTGACAGCAATGTCGCTGATGCTTCCTGCTATCGCTATGGCGGCCAGCGGGGACGCGCTCTTTTTACAGAGCTGTGGCGCATGTCACAAAAAGGGAGGCAAGGCGGCTATCGTGAACCCTGCCGACAAGGCCGGCAGTGTGTGGGATAAATATTTTGCCCGGGGGCGTCATCCAGTTGATATGGGCATGAGTGATGCAGACCTGCAGGCGGTGGTGAAGTATTTGGTGTCGCACGCAGCCGACAGTGATCAACCGGCAGCCGCGGTTATTCCCAAATAATTCATTCGCGAAAAAAGATATTCACTGGGAGGAGGAGAATAAGTGAAAAAGATTTTATTGACTGCAGGTGCATTACTGGCCTGGACAAGCTGTGCTGCCGCAGGAGCAGGTGGCCAGACTGTATCCATTCCTACCGAAGACTATAAGGCGATTTTGCAACGTCTGGACACCTTGCAGAAACGAGTTGACCAGATGGAGAAAACCGACAGCCCTTCCGGCAAGGCCGCTTCTGCCGCCATGCCGAGCAGCAAGCTGGCCAAGGATGTGGAAAACATCTTTGACACCCTGGACAAGGTTGAAACCAAGACATTGAAAGACCGGATCAACTTGGGCGCGGAGTTGCGCACCAGAGCGGATTTCTTCAAGCTGAAAAATGATCCGAATTTTGGCGGCGATGGCTCGGTGGAGCATAACGACAACCACTGGACAAACCGGTTCCGCTTGAACCTGGATTCTGAGATTCAGAAAAATCTCTTGTTCACCGGTCGTGTCACTGCCTACAAGAATTTCGCCAACAGCGACAGCAACATGTTTACCAATGACTCCAACGCGGCCCATGTCCCTGGTGACAGTGGTCTGAAGCTGGACCGCGCTTATGTGGACTGGATTCCCGAGGGTCTGCCCATCCCGTTGGCCTTGACTTTTGGCCGCCATCCCTCATCCGAGGGGCCGCCTTCCGAGTTGAAGGAAAACCGTCTGCGTCAGTCCACCTATCCCTCCCTTCTGTTTGACGGCGAGGCGGACGGTGTGGTCGCCACCATTGGTCTGGAGCGGTATCTGGGCTGGAAAAATTCCGGCATCCGTTTTGCTTGGGGCAAGGCCTATCAGGATACCAACACCATGGTTAGTTACATGGACAATGCTGGCGGCATGTACGATGATACCAACATCTATGCGATGTTTTTTGAAACCGAGATCCCAGGGGTGCGGGACAGTCTGCTGGTGTTGAGCGCTCTGCAGGCTTCGAATCTGGTGGGCGATGGTTCCTTTCTTGGTGGAGCCGGGAAGGCTGATATCGGCGACATGACCATGTATGGCGTCCATGCTCAGGCCAACAACCTCATCGATTCCGGCTTTGATCTGTTCGTCTCCACAGGGATCAACAAGACCGATCCTAGCGGCAACACGGTGAACACCATGTTTGGTCCCGTCGGTTTGTTGAATACCGGCGCCAATAACGATGATCATACAGGTTGGGCGGTGCACGCGGGACTGCGCTACAACATCCCCTATAAGCCGTGGAACAACCCCAAGGTCGGCTTTGAATACAACCACGGCAGCGAGCACTGGTTCAGCTTTACCTGGGGCAGCGCCGAGCTGTATAATAAGTTGGCCACCCGTGGCGATGCTTATGACCTCTACTACATCCAGCCCTTTAACGACAATCTCTTTGGTCGTATGGGTTACACCCATATCGACTACGATCATGGGATGAGCGGGATGCACATGGGTACCCCGGGCGATTCCACTGCCGAGCTTGACAATCTCTACTTCTTGCTCGACTGCCGTTTCTAACGCGAGAGCAAGACTGTTTTGGTATCTGAGGGTGGCCGTTTGGCCACCCTTTTTTTGTGCTATTTTCAAGATATTGCTGTTGTTCACTGTGTCTCGAAGTGCAGTCAAGGTGTATCTTGCGCGTGACTGCTGAACGGAATAGGTCGGCGGGGATCGCAGCCTCATTTTTCAAGAGCAATCTGACAGGTTTTTTGCCATGGGTATTCGTTCATTATTTTGCTTTTCTGTGTTGGCCGCGCTGGCAGTTCTCCTTTCCAGTTGCGCCGTGAATCCAGTTACCGGCAAATCTGAGCTGGCTTTTTACAGCATGAGTGAACAGGAGGAAGTCTCCCTCGGCAACAAGGCTTTTCCCGAAGCAATCCAAAGGATGCGGGGAGAGTACGATGACCAGCTCCTTAAGGAGTACGTCACGGCGGTGGGGATGCGCTTGGTCAAGGTCAGCCATCGGCCCAATTTGCCCTATGCCTTTAGGGTTGTCAACGACTCCAGCCCCAATGCCTTTGCCATGCCAGGCGGTAATATTGCCATTACCCGAGGTCTGCTGGTTGCTCTGGAAAACGAGGCCCAGCTTGCCGCAGTGTTGGGGCATGAACTTGGCCATGTCACGGCCCGGCATTCGGTGCAGAACCTGCAACGCGGTATCTTGCTCAACATCGGCCTACAGGTTTTGTCTTATGGGAGCAGTGGAACTTCTTACGGCATCTTGGCCCGGCAGGCAGGGCAGGTGGCGGGTTCGATTCTGGACAGCTCGTACAGCAGGGAAGAGGAGCGCGAGGCTGATCGGTTGGGCATAGATTATATGGTGAAGGCTCAGTACAGCCCCAAGGGCGCGGTGGAGTTGCAGGAATTTTTTGCTAAGAAAAATGGCGAAGGGGAATCCCTGTGGCTTCAGGGTCTGTTTCGTACCCATCCCTTTTCCAAGGAACGGATGCGGGATAATCAGTACTACATCGACAGTAAATACAGTTGGGCCATGAACACTGAGGCGTATGACTCCGGGGCCGGAGATTTCAAACGGGCGGTGGCGCCGTTAATGAAAACCAGGGAGGCCTACGATGATTACGACAAGGCCAGGGAAAAAGAGCAGGCTAAGGATTTGGTCGGGGCCATCACCCTATATGAACAGGCGGTGCACAAAGCGCCGGGACAGGGTCTGCTGCAAAACGCACTTGGAATGGCCTATTTGCAAAACAACCGCCAGGACGAAGCCAAGAAATGTTTGACCAAGGCAGTGCAACTGGACGCGGATTATCACGAAAGCCATTTTGGCCTTGGCTACCTGTATTTGCAAGAGAACAATCCTGTTTTGGCTAAGGAGCATCTGCAAAAAAGCATGAAGCTTATGCCCACCCTGGGCAGCGCCTATTTTCTTGCCGAAAGCTATGAGAAAACAGAGGAGCTGGCAAAGGCTCAAATTTTGTACGGCCAAGTGGCGGGCGCTGATCCTGGTGGCAACTTGGGCAGGTCTGCGGCTGTCAGAGCCAGAGCGCTTGGGGGAGGGGGCCGTCGCTAGGAAGACGAGAATTTGTCTGAAGGGTCGAGTGTTTTCAAAAACGGTTCGAACAGGTAGCGGAGTTCTTCGAGAGACTGCTTGATCACATACGGCAGGGCCTTGGCGTACATGTCGAGTAGTACAATGGCATTGACGGACGAGTCTGTTTTTGACGCGCACCGCACCCTTTTTGCCATGGCCAGATTGACCTCCTGCATGGTGCGGTACAGATTCGTCAATTTTTCCAGGTTGAAGTCCGCCTGACCTCCTCCGTTTTTCACAAAATATTGGGCAAGCATATAGGTTGCCGTGGCGCGGAAGATGGTTTCTTCTTCGTTGGCCAGCGGCAAATGAAAACGGGCCATGGGTTTTAAAAAAGCAGTGTGCGGGCAGCCGCTTGTCGCGATGACAAGCCCCATCAGGGAGCAGAGCGCTCTTTGTGCCGTGGTTTTTTGGAGGTTTACCCGTTCGGCGGTTGTCACCTGAAGATCCACCAGATCAAAGGAGAGAAGCTTTTCGCTCCGCTGAACAATAGGGGCAAGGTTGACCGCAGTCGGGCAATGGGGAGAGGATGCCTCCGTTAATGGGCAACTGGCGCATTGGGAGAAGGAGAGTGCTGTCCAGTGCGGCAAGCTCTCTGCGTTGGCGTCGGGCAGGGTTTCAAGTGTCTGGGGGTCGAGGCGGATGATGAACAGCTCTTCGCTGTTGTCCTGTAGGCGAAAGTGATATTCGATGACCAGTGGCTGCGGTTGCATGTTCGCGCTGTTCTCCTGAGCCGTTTATCAAGTCGGCGGCGGTGTTAATTACACCAATAAAAATGAAGAATACTTACCATGTTAGGCGAAATGATTCTGAAAAGCAATGGTTCGCCGTAGCTGGCCATCATGCCTGAAAAGCGGAGATGTTCGGAGGTTTTGACTTTCACGTCTACCCTCTGTACACTGATTGCAGATTGGGTGCGTAGGTTTTAAGAAAAACGGCCATCCCAGAATAACCCCTTGCCTTGTCGGGAAACAGTTATGACGCTGAGTCAATTGCTGTCCATTATCTTGGTGATTCCGGGGATAATTTTTTTGATTGCCGCGGCGCGTCTCTGCGTGCAGACTCGGCGACAGGTTCCCCTTTCCCTTGCGGGGAAATGGCAGGCCTTGACCAGCCTGATCATTTTTTTTATTGCCGGATATCTCTTTTTTATCGTTATTCAGATCAGGCAGCTTGTTTTTCCAGTGGAAATTGTCACCGGCCTAGTTTTTCTCGGTGGTTCCCTCTTTGTTTTTCTGGTCATTGGCCTGTCCGGTATCACCATTGCCAAGGTTCAGGATGCGGACCGGGAAATCGTCCGGGCAAACGCCTCCCTTGTTCAGAAAAATACGGAACTTGAAAAGGAAATTACCGCCCGGCTTGAGGCGGAAGGGAGGGCCAGGGCAAGGCTCCAGCATCTGACCACTCTGCACGGCATCGACATGGTGATTACCGCAAGCCTTGATCTGCGGCTGACCATGAAACTTTTTTTGGAACAGACCGTGTCTCAGTTGGGCATGGATGCCGGGGCCATTCTTTTGCTCAACACCCACACCCAGACCCTGGATCATGGGGCGGACTGGGGTTTTGAGGGGATGGGCATACGGAAATCCAGGGTGCGGCTTGGCGAGGGTGGCGCCGGGATTGCCGCCTATGAGCGCCGGGTCGTCCATATTGCAGATATTAATGAGCGTCCCAACCCGTTTGTCCGACATGAGTTGCTTCAGAAGGAAAAGTTTATAACCTACTATGCTGTCCCCCTGATTGCCAAGGGGCAGGTGAAGGGCGTTTTTGAAATTTTTTCCAGGCAGCGGTTTGAGGCTGAGCCGGAATGGTCCGACTTTTTTGAGGCCCTGGCGATTCAGGCGGCAATAGCCATTGATAATGCGACACTTTTTCGCAAACTCCAGGAGTCGAATATCGAATTGACCCTGGCCTATGATACCACCATTGAGGGATGGGCAAAGGCTCTGGAGTTGCGCGACTCGGAAACAGAGGGCCATACCCAGCGGGTGGCTGAGCTTACCCTGAAAGTGGCCTGTGCTCTTGGCATTAGGGAGGATGAACTCGATCATGTCCGCCGCGGCGCCCTGCTCCATGATATCGGTAAAATGGCGGTGCCCGACACCGTTTTGATGAAGGCAGGCCCGCTTACTGCAGAGGAGCAGCAAATTATGCGGCAGCATCCTGGTTTTGCCTTTGATCTGTTGTCTCCCATTCATTATTTGCGTCCGGCCCTGGATATTCCCTATTGCCATCATGAAAGGTGGGACGGCAACGGTTATCCGCGCGGTTTAAAAGGCGAACAGATTCCTCTGGCGGCTAGAATCTTTTCCATTGCCGACACCTGGGATGCCCTGATTTCGGCCCGTCGCTACCGGGAGGCATGGCCTCCGGCAAAGGTTGCTGAACACATCCGTTCTCTGGCCGGCACCCATTTTGATCCGAATTTGGTGGATATCTTTCTGTCAACGGTATGAGTATTGCCGGTTTTTTTGTTCTCCCTTGCTCCTCCTTCAGCCTTTTCCGTTTTCACAAGAGCGTTTTTTGACAAGCGTCAAGTGCTCGTGAGGTAATCTTTTCAATGGGTGTTGAGTGTGAAGGTCATATTTCGCAGGGGAAAGCTTGTGAAGCTCTTTGTGGCTGTCATGGTGGGTGTCTGGCTGGGCCTCATGGCGTATGGGAAGTGTAAACCTCTGCCTCGGGGGCTATCGGTGGAGGGG
>Ga0172379_10010328_pt1 | contig 11320 bp, 9 predicted proteins | sample GrowelOW334metaG_FD_119756 | JGI IMG/M metagenome (GOLD analysis project Ga0172379, IMG submission 119756) | Groundwater microbial communities from an aquifer near a municipal landfill in Southern Ontario, Canada - Groundwater well OW334 metaG | ecosystem: Environmental > Aquatic > Deep... | reverse complement strand
CCGCAGCTCACGCAGCGCGTGGGATCGACGAAGGTCGAGCGGCGGCGCAGGGTGGCCTGGAACTTGCCGGGGTCGCCTTCCAGACCGGAGAGCTCCGTGTGCAGGTAGATGTCGATGTTCTTGTGGAAGATGCCCTTGCGCAGGCAGTACTGGCTGGACTGGTCGCGCTGGGTCAGGGGCAGCATCTTGCACATGCCGCAGTGGTCGGAGGGGAACTGGTGGTCCAGTTGCGTCAGGATGCCGCCCAGGCTCGGCCGGGCGTCGATGAGGGCCACCTTGAGGCCGGTCTCGGCCAGGTCCAGGGCGGACCGGATGCCGCCAATGCCGGCCCCGACAACCAGTGCTCCGTATTCCTTCTTCATCTGACCCTCCCGCGTTCAATGCTTCCGCCATGGGCAGGCGGACCGGCTAGTCCAGTCCTCCGGTGAGCTCCGTGAACTCGTGCTCCCGGAACACGGACAGTGGAGGCGCTTCTCCTGGATCCCTGCCCGCCTCGTACTCGAAGGCCTTCTGCGTCGAGGCGGCGATGGTCTTGAACAGCTCCATCACCGGCACGTCGTTGGGGCAGGCGTTGGAGCACTGGCCGCAGCCCACGCAGGCCGTGCTCATGTGGGCCAGCCGCGTGAGGTGGAAGAACACCGTGTCCGTGGGCATCTTGAGCGCGCCGCGCTGCCTGGCCCAGGAAAGGTACTGCCAGGGCTTGTGCTCGAAGACGTCGGTCAAGAAGACGCACTCCTTGCAGTAGCACACCGGGCAGGCCGTGCGGCAGTTGTAGCAGTTGACGCAGGCCGAGAGGAACTGGGACAGCTTGGTCATGTCCGAGGTGGCTTGGGTGGTCTCGGCGAACATCTGTTCCTGCGCCGCGCCGCGCTCGGCCAGCAGGGCCTCCAGAGCCTTGCCGCGTGAGCCGTCGTCTGCGGCCTCGGGCAGGCCCAGGCGGGTCATGAAGCCCTCGCCCCTGGGGGTGTTGGCCAAAAGCAGCAGGCCCTTGGCCGGGTCCTGGCCGAACAGGCCGATGGACAGGTCCGCCTCCGCGCCCGTGGGGTGGCCGCAGGTGCGGCAGGCCCTGGCGACCTGCACGCCGCCGAAGTCCCCGCGCCCGTCCGCGCGCAGGAACCCAAGCAGGGCCTCGGTGTCGCCCCGGTTGCCGGAGAAGCTGGCGGAGTCGGCGTTGGTGAAGGCGCCGGGGCAGTCCAGGCTCACGAGCAGCGTGCTCTCCAGGCTGCCCTGGTTGAGCTTGCACAGCTCGACGAAGGCCCGGACCTCGCAGGGGCGGAGCAGCGCGGCCACAAGACCGCCCTCGTCCGCGCCCCTGGTCAGCCGGGTAAGCATGCGGGCCGCGTTCAGGCGGTAGGACGGGGCCAGGGGGTCCACGTCGCGGAACTGTTCCGGGTCGGCCACCAGGGCGGGCATGGTGCCGCCATTGCCGGGCAGACGCCGGGGCGCGAGCACGGCGGAGATTTCGCCGTCCGCCAGCAGCCGTGCGCAGAAGGCCTGGAGCGCGGCCACCGGGTTGCCGTCCGTGACCTCGATTCGTGCGATGCTTCCCATGACGTGCCTCCGCAAAGACTAAGGTTCAAAGAAGCGGTAAACGCCGGGTGTCGATTGGCCCCAGCTCCTTGATCTCCGCCGCGAAGCCGTTCACCGTGGCGGCGAACTCGTTGCCTTCGCTTGCGCCCACCCAGGTCAACTTGATCCTGCGGCTGTCGATGCCGAAACGCGGCAGGATCTCCATGAGCAGCTTCACGCGGCGCCGGGCCTTGTAGTTGCCGTTGATGTAGTGGCAGTCGCCCGGATGGCAGCCGGAGATGAGCACGGCGTCGGCCCCGCCCAAGAGCGCCTTGATGATGTACTTGGGGTCCACCATGCCGGTGCACATCATGCGCACCAGCCGGACGTTGGGCGACTGGACCATGCGCGAGGTCCCGGCCAGGTCCGCCGCAGTGTAGGTGCACCAGTTGCAGACAAAGGCCACGATGGCGGGCTCGAAGGCCGCGCCTGGCATCGGCTCGCTCTGCGTTTCCGGCGTTACGGTCAGCTCTTGCATGTTATCCTCCCTCGGCTTCTCTTTCTATGTGGCGTCCGCCCCGGCGGGTTGCCTAACCGGCTGCACGCGCAGGGACAGCCCCTCCAGTTCGGCGAAGATCTGCTTCTCGTTGAAGTGCCGCACCTGGGCCGCGCCGCTGGGGCAATGCCCGGCGCAGCTGCCGCAGCCCTTGCACATGGCCTCGTTGATGACGCAGACCTTGCGCCGCTCGTCGAACTCGATGGCCGAGTAGGCGCACAGCCCGACGCACATCTTGCAGCCGATGCAGATGTCGGGGTTGATCCAGGAGACCGTGGGCGAGATGCTGACCTCGCCGCGCGCGGCCAGGCTCAGCGCCTGCCCCGCCCCGCCCGAGGCATGGGCCACGGCGTCGGGGATGTCCTTGGGGCCCTGGCAGGTTCCGGCCAGGAAGATGCCGTCGGTGGCCGTGGACACCGGCCCGAGCTTGGGGTGCTCCTCCAGGAAGAAGCCGTCCTGGCCCTGGCTGATGCCGAAGACCCGGGCCACTTCGGAGGCGTCGCGCCGGGCCTGCATGGCCGTGCAGAGCACCACCATGTCCACGGCCACGCGTACCGGGCGGCCGAGCAGGGTGTCCTCGGCCACGACGATGAGCTTGCCGTCCTCCTCCGCGCTCTTGGCCTGGTCCGTGACCTCGGAAGGCCGCCCCCGGATGAAGCTGACGCCCTCCTCCTGGACGCGGCGGTAGAATTCCTCGTAGCCCTTTCCGAAGCAGCGCATGTCGATGTAGAAATTGAACACCCGCGCGTGGTGGCCGATCTTGTCCTTGATCAGGTGGTCGTACTTCAGCGCGTACATGCAGCACACCCGCGAGCAGTATTCGTGATGCGCCTTGTCGCGGCTGCCCACGCAGTGGATGATGGCCACGCTCTCCGGAGGCCGGCCGTTCTTCATGAGGATCTTGCCGCCGGTGGGCCCCACGGCGTTGTTCAGGCGTTCGAACTGCAGGCCGGTGTAGACCTCGGGATAGCGGCCAAAGCCGTACTGGGACAGGGCCGTGGGATCGAGGATGTCAAAGCCCGTGGCCAGGACGATGGTGCCCGCCTGCACGTCCAGAAAGCTCTCCTGCTGCTCGAAGTCGATGGCCTCGGACGGGCAGTTCTGCTTGCAGGCCCCGCACTTGCCCTTGACCAGGAAAATGCAGCTGGCCGGGTCGATGACGGGCGTGTTGGGCACGCTCTGGGGTGAGTTGCGGTGCACGGCCTTGCGCTTGGACAGGCCCTCCTCGAACTCGCTGGGCACGCTCTTGGGGCACTTCTCCATGCACAGGCCGCAGCCCGTGCAGCGGTTCTGGTCGATGTAGCGCGGCCTGGTGCGGATGCGCGCCGTATAGTTGCCCACGTAGCCCTTGACCTCCACCACCTCGCTCATGGTCATGAGGTTGATGTTGGCCTCCTGGGCCACGGCCACCATCTTGGGCGTGGAGATGCAGGCGGCGCAGTCCAGCGTGGGGAAGGTCTTGTCGAACTGGGTCATGTGCCCGCCGATGGACGACCCCCGCTCCACCAGGTGCACCTTGTGCCCGGACCGGGCGATGTCCAGCGCGGCCTGGATGCCGGCGATGCCGCCGCCCACCACCAGCACGTCCGGGTGCACGGCCTCGACCCGGGAATACAACTCCTCGTGCTCGTTCACGCGGGACACTGCTGCGGCCACAAGGGTCTTGGCCTTGGCCGTGGCCTCGACCGGGTCGGCCACGACCCAGGAGCAATGCTCGCGGATGCAGGTCATCTGGAACAGGAAGGGGTTCAGCCCGCCGCGCTGGCAGGCCTTCTGGAAGGTCTTCTCGTGCAGCCGGGGCGAGCAGGAGGCCACCACCACGCGGGTCAGGCCCATTTCGCGGATGTCCTTGATGATCATGTCCTGGCCGGGGTCGGAGCACATGAACTTGTAGTCCCGGGCCACGGCCACGTTCTTGAGTCCGGCAGCGTGGCGGGCCACGCCCTCCGAGTCCACCCGTCCGGCGATATTGGTCCCGCAGTGGCAGACATATACTCCGATCCTGCTGGGCATGGCGGCCTCCCTGAAACTGTCGCCGCTCACGAATGAGGGCGGTTGTCTCCCCCGAGCCTGGACGCGGCGCGGGGAATCATCTTTCTGTTGCCTACTCAAGAATTGTGCCGCAGCGCCCCGGAAAGCATTTCATTTGCAATACCGGGCGAATGCAAAATTGCTACAAATGAAGTATGGCTTCGCTCCGCTCCATTTTTGTATTGCTTCACGAGACGAAATCTTGCATGGCAAGATAGGATTGGAAGGCCGGGCTGTCTTTTTGCAGCCAGGTACTGGGCAATACGTGCGGGCGGTACAGAAGCTAATGCGTCGAAATGCAGCGGATGCAGGCCGTGCAATGGGCACAGGGACCGACATGACGAGCGCCCTGCTCAATGCCGCCTCGGATCACGCCCTGCTGATGCGCCTCGACAGCACGGTCCTTGTGGCCAACACCTCCATGGCCGGGCTCTTCCGCCTGCCGCCGGAGTATCTGGCCCATGAGCGCCTGTACGACTTCCTGCCCGCCGAGGTGGTCCGGAAATGGGACAAGGCCGTGCACCAGGTGGTGGAGTCCGGGCAGACCGCGTGCTTTGAGGAATCCTTCTTCAGCGGCCGGGATCTGGATGTCCGGGTGCACCCCGTGCGCTCCGGGGGCGGGGCCGTGGACCGGGTGGCGGTGTTCTGCCGGGACATCACCAGGCAGAAGGCGGCGGAGCGGGAGCGCACCCGGCTGGCCTCGGCCCTGGAGCAGGCGGCGGACCCCGTGATCCTCTACGACGAGATGATGCGCGTGGCCTACATCAACCAGTCCTTCGAGGCCATGACCGGCTACTCGCTGAAGGAGGTGCTCGGCCGGCCCGTGGCTGCCTTCTATGTGGGCCTGGAGCAGCAGGCCAGCCTGAGCCAGATCATCGAGACCCTGGCCAGCGGCGACGCCTGGACAGGCAAGGTTTGCAACACCTGCAAGGACGGCAGCGTCATCTGCTGTCACAAGACGGTTTCGCCCATCCGAGGCAAGGGCGGCATCATCCTGGGCTACGTCAGCGTCTGGCGCGACATGACCGCGCTGGAGGCCCTGGAGCGGCAACTCCGGCAGGCCCAAAGAATGGAGGCCCTGGGGACCCTGGCGGGGGGAATCGCCCACGACTTCAACAACATCCTCTCGCCCATCGTGCTCATGGCGGATATCGGTCTCTCTCAACTTGCGCAGGACGACCCCCTGCGCGGCACCTTCGAGCGCATCCTCAAGTCCGCCAACCGTGCCGGAGCCCTGGTGCGGCAGATCCTGAGCCTGAGCTGTCGGCACGAATCCGATCAGCCCATCCCCCTGCGCCTCTCGGACATCCTCTTGGAATCCCTGACCCTGTTGCGGCCCAGCCTGCCAAGCACCATTGACATTTCCCTGATCACGGAGACGGAGCGCGATGTGGTCCTGGCCGACCCGGCCCAGGTGCACCAGCTGCTCATGAACCTCTGCACCAACGCTGCCTGGGCCATGCGCGGCACCGGGGGAACGCTCAAGCTGCGCGTTGACGAACATGCCGTGGGCGGCAGAGGCGATGGCGGCTTTCCCGACGCACTGCCTGGAGCCTATACGCTCTTGAGCGTGCAGGACAGCGGGCACGGCATCGCGCCGGAGCACCTGGAGCGCGTCTTCGATCCCTTCTTCACCACCAAGACCGACGGCTCGGGCACAGGGCTCGGCCTGGCCGTGGTCATGAACATCGTCACCCAGCTGCGCGGGACCCTCCGCGTGCGAAGCGATCCGGGCCTGGGAACCTGTTTCGACATCCTGCTGCCATGCTCGGATCTTCCGCCTGCGGACCTGCAGGCCCAGGCCCGAGAGTCCGCCCAGAGCCTCAGGGGCACTGGGCATGTGCTTGTGGTGGATGACGAGCCGGACATCCTCAACGCCTGCGCCATGGGCCTCAATGGCTACGGCTACAAAGTCAGCACCTGCCTGCGCGGGGAGGAGGCCCTGGAGCTGTTCCGCGCAAACCCTGATCATTTTGACGTGGTGCTGAGCGATACGACAATGCCTGGCCTGGCCGGGCCGGATCTGGTCCGGGAGCTGCTCAAGATTGATCCCCACCTGCCGGTGATCCTGACCACCGGGCACAGCGATCTTGTCTCCCGGGAGAAGGCGTGGCGCATCGGCGCACTGGAATTTCTCGCCAAACCCTTCCGCATGGACGTGCTGGCCGCCCTGCTGCGCAAGCTGCTTGAGGGCAAGCGCCGCAGCCATGCGGCACAGGAGGACTGACCCATGCCGAGCGTTCTCATCGTGGACGACGATTCCATGCTCTGCGAGGCCCTTGCCCTCGCCGTGCAGCAGATGGGCTTCGAGGCATTCACGGCCGGAACCCTGAAGGACGGCCTGCGCAAGGCCCGCTCCGGGGACTTTGACGTGGTCGTGCTGGACGTGCGCCTGCCTGATGGCAGCGGTCTCGACAGTCTGCCGGGCTTCCAGGAATGCCCCTCGGCGCCGGAGGTCATCATCCTCACCGGCGCGGGCGATCCGGACGGGGCGGAGCTGGCCATCCGCAGCGGCGCCTGGAGCTACATCGCCAAGCCGCCGACCCTGAACACCATCCGCCTGCCCATCCAGCGGGCCGTGGAACACCACCGGGGCAAGCAGAATGTCCTGCCGCTGGGGCTCAAGCGCAGCGGCATCATCGGCGAAAGCCGGGCCATACACGCCTGCCTGGACCTTGTGGCCCAGGCCGCAGCCACAGAGGCGAGCGTACTCATCACCGGCGGGACCGGCACGGGCAAGGAGCTCTTCGCCCGCGCCATCCACGACAACAGCGCCCGGACCGACGGGCCCTTCGTGGTGGTGGACTGCGCGGCCCTGCCCGAAAAGCTGGTGGAGAGCGAGCTGTTCGGCTACGAGCGCGGCGCCTTCACCGGGGCCGACCGCCGCTTTGAGGGCATGGTCCACCAGGCCCACCGGGGGACGTTGTTCCTGGACGAAATCGGGGAATTGCCCATGGCCGTGCAGAAGGCCTTCCTGCGCGTGCTTCAGGATGGCCGCTACCGCCCGGTGGGCGGGCTCAAGGAGATGCGAAGCGACTTCCGCCTGGTGGTGGCCACCAACCGCGACCTCGAAGTCATGGCCGAGGTCGGGACGTTCCGCCAGGATTTGCTCTTCCGCATCCGGACCATGACCATCAACCTGCCCCGACTCAAGGAGCGAGGCGGCGACATCGCCCGCCTGTGCCGCCATTTCGTGGCCCGGCAATGCCGACTGAACGGGCTGCCGGGCAAGCGCGTCTCGCCCGATTTCCTGGACGCCCTGGAGGCCTACGGCTGGCCGGGGAACGTGCGCGAGCTCATCCACGCCGTGGAGCACTCCCTGGCTGCGGCCATGAACGACCCGGTGCTCGTGGCCGCCCACCTGCCGACGAACATCCGCGTCAGCCTGGCACGCAACGCGCTGCCCGCTCAGAAGCCGCCCCCTGTGCGCGAGAAGACACCCGCCAGCGGCCCCTTGCAGCCGCTGCGCCAAGTCCGGCTACAGGCCGTGGCCGAGGTGGAGTCGTGCTACCTGAGGGAACTGCTCGCCGCGTGTGGCGGCGACATCCCGAAAGCCTGCGTCCTTGCTGGCCTTTCCCGAGCGCGGTTGTACGCCTTGATGAAGAAATGCCGTCTGACGTGAGGCCGTGGGCATCTGGCCCAGAGGCAATGCCGACGCGCACGATCCGTTCACTCGCCGAGAGCGGCGCGGACAAGGCTAGGCACGCCGTCCAGGTGCATTTCAATGACAAGCAGCAGGGCTTTCTTGAGTTCGTGCTCTCGCAGTATGTGAAGCAGGGCGTGGACGAACTGGACCAGGAGAAGCTCTCGCCGCTGCTCCGACTCAAGTATCGCGCCATCGCCGATGCTTCGGCAGAGCTTGGGGCACCGGAGGATATCCGGGGGATGTTCGTGGGGTTTCAGAAGTACTTGTATGAGGGGTAGGGCTACGACGAAGGGCTAAAAATCTATACAGTGTAGTAGTACCCGTTGCCTGGCAGGGGAATGATCCGCTTGCACGGATCGAAGACGTATTCATCGATGCCGCGAACATATGGAGAAGTGTGGACAAGCGGCATTCCAAAACGGAATCGCTTTAGCAAGGGCAAGAAAGGAGGCAGAGCTTCCTCAGAAATAGAAATTCCGGGCATTGTCCCTGGAAACATTGAAAGGCAATGCTTCATCAGTTGAGTGCCGACTCCAGAAAAACGAAAACTCTCCAACACCATAAAAGTGCAGATCTTGGACTCATTTCGAGTATGCTTCAATATCGCAAACGCGGCGAGGCGGTCGGCGTGACTGACGGTAATGATCGCTCTTTCATTGCGCCAAATGCCACCGATAGCCGTTCTCTCAAACCAGCCAATAATGTCTGGGTAGAACACCGCAGCCTTCTGGAGATGCGGTTTAATAAGCATCGCCTTCTGGTGGACCTCTTCAGGCCCATATATGGCGATACTATGGTGAGTCGTGGTGGTCTTCATTGGCTGACCCTCAGTGTCTAGATGTATATTAGACATCCTAGGCCGAAAAAGCAACCTACGGCTTCGTCTGTTTTACTGAAACGGAAACGGTCGAGTTATCGGCCGGCGGCGAGTTGACCAAAATCGAAATTGTGGGGCTTTCCTTGGCGGTCGGCTGCAACGTCAACGGCGTTGGTAGCTTTGGCGCCGGGGCAGCCGCGGCAGACTTATTGAAATAATCCCATGCCTTATTGGCCTGCGCCGCGAGTTCTGAGCCTAGCGCCCCGATTAGTATGGTGACAAGCAACAACGCCACTACCTTCTTTATATTGAAAGTGTCGTACCTAGTTTTAATCATCATAGAGTAATCGCAAAATGGAGCACCTTCTTTTGGCGTTCGCCATTGGTACGCAATGATGTTGTTACTTTGCCTTACCTTGCCTTTACTTCCATAAGCATTTTCCGGTAGATAGTTCTCCCAGCTCTCCTTCTCAAGATTTCTCGCACTTACATGGGCAGTCTTTGCAAGAATAAGCTCATCAGTAGATCGGCACATAAAAAAGAATTGAACTTTTGAAAAGTTTAACGGTGTGTTCGATTCAAAGTACTCATTTATCGAACGGTCCAGGGTTCTTACTTCATTGAATCGTATGTCAAGGATTTCTACTTTTGCAACAAAATTTTGCATTGCTGCATGCGCAAGATCGTCTTGTGAATAGAAACTCGTCACACACTGGTTTGAAAGTCTGAACCGTATATAGACCTTTCCTTGGGTGATACCATCGTCGCCGGTACTAGTTTGAGACAATTCTGGAATTGAAATTTTAACAATTGTCCCATCATGTGCGGGCTTAAACTTAACGTTGCCGTTTTCTCTACAGTCGAGTGTGTAAATATAAAATGTGTCTTGTGGGTCTGTACTGCGCTTAGTCACTTTCAAAAATTTTTTTGTGTCTTCGTCGTCAACCTTGCAGAGTTCATTAAATACTGCGGAGCACATTTTGCTTTCACGTAGCTTCTCGCCTAAGTCCGAAAAATTGCTAGCATCGGCATGCTCAAACGGAATGAAAATATTAATTGTTTTTGCACTTGAATACTGGAAAAGCATGATTCCAATATCGATGTGCCTTGCAGAGGCCTCGTCTGAGAGTTTCCATACATTGACATGTAGTTCAACAGGCTTCAATGTGTCTGACTGGCCCTTGTCTGCCCAAATCGCAATTCCATGTTTATTTTTCATGGGTACACATACGCCTGTGGTGGTTTACAGTTGAATACGTCTAGTCTGAGCGGCTTTTCAAATCTTGTTGCCGAATGGCAGTGTATCGCATAGGCAATCTCTCGTCCGCTAAAGTATCTAAAGAACAGTTCTTCTGTGATGCCTGCTTCGTGATTTGTATCTTTCCATATTCGGTGGGGTGAGGCACTGATTGTGCGCTTAACGCGAAAAAATCCTGTAATCATAGATATTGGCATCGTCTCATACACGACGAAAATGCTAATGTTAGCTCTTGGCCGCACCTTCCTATACTCAAAGCTTTTCGACTTCGCGTAGATCATATCCGCGAAGCATGGCCAAATGGGGATGATCCCGACACCATCGTCGGTTTGAATCTGGCCGCTGGGCAAAGCCATCTTGAGTTGTGCCCACCCCATCGCGTTTATCTCCCTTAAAATCCCTATCGAGAACCACAGAATCTGTAAACAGCGATCACCGTGGGACAGGAGTGGGACGCCCCCGCCCCCGCAACGAAAAACCCCTTACGACTTCCATCGTAAAGGGCTGAATTCTCTGGTGCCGAGGGAGAGAATTGAACTCCCCACACGGGGATTTTCAGTCCCTACAAATATCTTTCACGTTCCCCCACGTTCCCCCACGAAACCCCTTGATTTACGTTGGCAGATGGGCATATATCCATCACGTAGGCACACGCTGGCAGGACGTAAAGTCACGGGAATTGGTTGTACAGGGGTTGTACAAAACGGGGGTGGGGATGAGCGTCTGGACGAGTTGCGCGAAGGGAGTTCGTTACCGTGAGCACCCGACTCGGAAGCACAACAAGCGCCCCGACCGCTATTACGTGCTCTCGTACAAGCCCGCAGGCAAAACCGTGAACGAAGCCATTGGCTGGGCCAGCGACGGGCACACCCAGGGCGAGGCCGAAGACCTTATGGAAACCCTGCGGAAGAACTGGCGCTCCGGCACCGGGCCGCAGTCCTTACGCGGGATGCGTGAGACGGAGCAGGGCAAGGCCGTGGCCGCCAAGGAGGCAAAAGCCGCCAAGACTCGCCAAGAAGTGACCCTGGCCGACTACTGGGCCTCGGATTTTTTCCCTCACGCCCAACGGACCAAGAAGGCGTGCTCCTGGGTCAAAGAAGAGCAGCACTTTCGCCACTGGCTGGCTCCAGAGCTGGGTGATACTCCCCTTGTAGGCATCGGTATGCCGCAGTGGGATACCCTCATGCAAACCCTGCATAAGGCTGGTCTCTCCCAGCGGAGCCGGGAGTATATCGCCGGGACCCTGCGGCGTGTTCTGCGGCACGCCTTGGACCGTGGCCTGCCGGTTCAAATACCCACCGGGAAGCAGATTGGCGCTACTGCCCCCACAGATAACCGCCGGTTGCGCGTGTTGACCCCGGCAGAGAAGGAACAGCTCCTGGACGCCCTGGCCGAACGCGATCCGCGCGCCTGGCGGCTGGTGCACTTCGCCATGTTGACGGGGTGTCGTTTGTTCGAGGCGCTTGGTCTCAAGTGGGGCGCTGTGGATCTCGACGCGGCTGT
>Ga0172379_10010327_pt1 | contig 11320 bp, 17 predicted proteins | sample GrowelOW334metaG_FD_119756 | JGI IMG/M metagenome (GOLD analysis project Ga0172379, IMG submission 119756) | Groundwater microbial communities from an aquifer near a municipal landfill in Southern Ontario, Canada - Groundwater well OW334 metaG | ecosystem: Environmental > Aquatic > Deep... | reverse complement strand
GAAATTTCTCTCGACCCCAGCTCGCCATTTTTGCCTTTGCTTCGCAAAACAAAAATAAGGCTGTGCTTTTCGAATCTCACACGCGAGCAAAGCAGTTTGCTCGCTCCCATCCGCAGCTTTTCGCTGCGCTTCAATTTGCGGATGGGGTGAGATTCGAACTCACGGTACCTTGCGGTACGCTAGTTTTCAAGACTAGTGCTTTAGACCACTCAGCCACCCATCCGTTAAAATCAGTTATTAAACCGAAGTAGGCCTATCATAGCAAAAATGCTCAAGCTGGCAATTATCTCTCGGCAGAGTTTGTTTTTTGAAGTAAGATACCTTTATGCGACTTTTAGGAATTGATTATGGTGGGAAGCGGATTGGTCTGGCTCTTTCCGACGAAACTCACAGCTTAGCTTTTCCTTTTAAGGTTGTTCTTAATGGAAAAACCATAATAGAGGAGTTGAAAAAAATATGTGACGAAAATAGTGTCTCGGGGGTTGTCATTGGTGAGTCACGCGACGACAAAGGAAAAGAAAATGAAATAATGGTTGCCGTGCGTGAATTTGCTGGCGTCATTCAAAAAGAAACAGGACTGCCGGTTTTTTTTGAACAAGAGTATCTGACTTCGGTTGAAGCACACAGAATTTCTTTTTTTGAGCAAGGGAGACAAAAGGGTAAGGATATTGATGCTGCCGCGGCGACATTAATTTTACAAAGGTATTTGGATAAGAGAAATGCAGGTAATTCCAAATTTTAAATTTCAAAATAAATAATCCAAATGACTTAATTCAAAAAAGACTGCATTAAAACATTGTTTAAAAATTAAAAACTTAGAATTAAAAATTATGATAAATATTGATGATTTCAAAAAACTAGAAATAAAAATTGGCACAATTCTTTCAGCTGAGAAAGTTCCCGATGCGGATAAACTAATAAAATTCTCCGTTGATTTAGGGGAAGAAGCACCGCGCACTATTTTGTCGGGTATTGCTTCACATTATTCTGACCCAGCTGTTTTGGTGGGGAAGCAGGTGCCAATACTCTCCAACTTAGAGACACGTACAATCCGGGGAATTGAGAGCCAAGGAATGATTTTATATGCTGTTGGTGAAGATATGCTTACGACTATAGAACCAGGAGTTAAGGTTACTCCAGGAACAAAGGTTGCCTAAACCATGAGAGATTTTTTTGATAATACTCGCGATAAGCTTCACAGGTGGACCATGCACCATAGCTCAAAAGAAAGCGCTCCGTGGTGGCTTGCCGGTATTTCTTTTGCTGAATCATCTTTTTTCCCTATTCCACCAGATCTTTTTCTTTCCGCGATATTGATTGCAAAAAAAGGCGCAAGTTGGTTTAGGCTCGCACTTATCACAACTGGAGCAAGTGTGGTCGGGGGGTTATTTGGGTACTTGATAGGATATTCTTTCTTTAGTTTAATCGGAGCCCCACTAATTTCTTTTTATCACGCCGAAGATGCCTTTCATCAAGTTGAACAGCTTTTTTCTGGTAATGCTTTTTTGGCTATATTTCTCGCGGCTTTTACACCGATTCCTTACAAGGTTTTCACAATAGCTGCTGGTTTTTTTAAAATAAATTTACTTACGTTTATTGTTGCTTCGTTCATTGGTCGAGGTATGAGATTTTTTGTTGTGGCATATCTATTCAAAACATTTGGAGAAAAAATCGGAAGTCTTGTTTATCGCTATTTTAATATTGCGGCAATAATTTTTGCTATTCTTTTGGTTGTTCTTGTTATCTACGTTTTCTAAAAGAAGTTTGTGCCGTATAATATTAACAAATGAACGCACTCGAAAAGTTCTTTCCTGTTCCAGAGTACATGGCTATGCCGGCTATCGGCCTTGATATTTCTGATCAATCAATTCGCTTTTTGGAACTAGAAAGAAAAGGTAGTCATTTCTCTATTGGACGCTACGGCGAAAAGAAAGTTCACAAAGGATTAATGGAGGCAGGGAAGCTTAAAGATATTTCTGGAATGAAAGAAGTGCTCCGTGTCATAGGGACAGAACAAAAATTTTCTTTTACTAATGTTTCACTTTCTGAAGAAGAAGCTTACTTATTCCGCATGAAAGTACCACGAGTTAGATTGAGAGAATTAAGAGGGAGTATCGATCTTCAACTTGAAAACTATGTTCCACTCAAGGCGAGCGAAGTTGTTTTTGATTATGAAATAATCAGCGAGGACGAAAGTGGTTATGATATTGAAGTTTCTGTTTTACCAAAAGGAGTGGCTCAAAACTACTTTGATTTGTTTGAGGGAACTAATTTAACACCCCTTGTTTTTGAAATTGAAGCGCAAGCTATCGCGAGGGCAGTTATAAAAAGAAAAGACAAAAGAACTTACATGGTGGTTGATTTTGGCGAAACCAGAACTGGAATATCCGTTGTGAGTGAAGGTGTGCTGATGTTTACTTCAACACTCGATGTTGTGGGGGGGCACTCACTTAACGAAGCAATTGAAAAGAGCTTCAAGGTATCTCCCGAAGAAGCAGAGTTAATGAAGAGGGAGAAAGGGATTAGAAAAAGTGCTGGCAAGAATGACCTCTTTCAGGCTCTTATTGGACCAATCTCTGTTTTGCGCGATGAAATAAATAAACACTATGTCTATTGGCATACATACAAAGAGGGTGGTGGAAAAGACAAAGAGAAGATTGAAAAAATAATTCTTTGCGGAGGGGATGCTAACTTACTTGGGTTAACAGATTATCTTTCTGCAAGTCTTAAGGTCCCTGTTGAGCGCGCTAATATTTGGACTAACGTTGATTATAGAGACGGTTTTATTCCAGAGATAGAATTTAATGACTCACTTCGTTATGCCACCGCAGTTGGCTTGGCCTTGGGTGGTTTTTGGGGACATGATTAACTTAATTCCAAAAGAAGAAAAAATACAGATTACCGAAGAATATCGACGGAGGCTTTTGGTCGTTTTCTTCCTTCTCTTGTTGTGTACTGGAGCCATTGCCATTCTGTTGTCTTTGCCAACTTATATTTTATTTGAGAGTAAATATAAAACAGTATTAGATAGTCTTGATGTGGCGAAACATCTTTCTCTTGAGCGTCGCGACGCTGAGACAGAACTTGCTGTACGAGATTTAAATGACCGTGTTTCGGTAATACTTTCTCCGGTTCAAAAACGTAGTGTTGTGGAGATTGTTTCAGTTGTTGTTTCAAAAAAAGTTGATGGCGTGTACATACAGAGAATTTCTTACGACGCAGCTCAAAATAGCGGTAACGTTTCAATTAGTGGTGTCGCCTTGAGTAGAGACAAAGCACTTTCTTTTGTTAAAGCCCTTGAGAGTGCACAAATTTTTTCTAAAATTGATTTACCTGTCGGAAGTTTGGTTAAAGAAAAAAACTTAGATTTTATAATTTCTGCAACCTTAAAATAAAATGATAAAAGGAAGAAAAACCAAACAAATACTAGGATTGATGATTGGGTTGAATATCTTGGTTTTTTCAGTATGTGGGGCCGTTGTTTATACGATGCAAAATAAAGAAAAAGATATACAAAGAGCAGTTAACGAATTGGCTAAATATTCTGAAGGACAAAAAGAAACTTCTTACCTAAAAAGAACTCTCGACAGTCTTTCAAAAGAGAGAGCTAAGCTTGATTTGTATTTTATTACCAACCGCGACATCGTTCGTTTTATTGAGCAAATAGAAGCGCTTGGGGTTGAAGCAAGCGCGCCCGTAAAAATTTCGACCGTGGAAGTTGAAAGTGTAAGCTCTTTAAAGGTTGATTTCACTAGTAGTGGAACTTTTTCTCAGCTTTTTCACTTAGCTTCCTTGCTTGAATCTTTACCGTTTGAGGTTGTTATTAATAGATTTAATATTAGTAAAGAAAGTGTAAAAGATATTTCACCAAAGGAGACAAAATGGAACGCTGAGTTCTCTATAGTTCTAAAAGGGTTTCTTAATAAGTAAAATTTATTTATGGAATTATCAATTTACAAACAAAAAACCAAAAACAGACTAGAGAGAATTCTTCGTTGGTTTGACCGTGACCCAGAAAGAATCGAGCTTCGGGCGACCAGAGATTGGAACCTAATGCTTATATTTTTTATTCTTATTAATATATTAATATTAATAACGACGACCATTTTCTTTTTTTCTATAAACAAAAGAGAGCTTCTCCCTGTATCTGAATTGTCGACTGATTCAATTGCTCGACTTGATAAAGGAAAGGTTGAGAAGGCTGCGGGTGTTATTGAAAAAAGGGAGGCTGGACTTCAGGATCTTTTAAAGTCACCACCAAAAATTGTTGACCCTTCTCTTTAGACAGGGTAGAGTCGTTGAGTGCTTGCCCCTGTAGTTCAATGGATAGAACTGCGGACTTCTAAGCCGTTAATGGAGGTTCGATTCCTCCCGGGGGCACCAAATAAAAATACTCGCTTAAGCGAGTGTTTTTATTTGGTGCCAGCCGGAGCGCGACGGCGCGAGGCGGGGTCGAGCAAATTTCTAGCAAGAAATTATGCGTGACCACCAAAGAGCTTAAGCGAGTGTTTTTATTTGGTGCCAGCTGGAGCGCGACGGCGCGTTAACCCGTGACCTTCTCGAAGGGCTTAGTTTATTGGTGGGCGGTACAGGACTCGAACCTGTGACCTTCTCGGTGTAAACGAGTTGCTCTACCAACTGAGCTAACCGCCCACCAATAAACGAAACACTTTTTGTAAACGGGAAAAGTGCAACTTTTCCCTCCACCAACTGAGCTAACCGTCCTAAACAAATTTAGGGTACCGTATCTTGCAAGATAAATCAATTTGCTTAGAGAAAACTTGCTCTGTATTTAATCCCGTCTATAATTTCACAAATGAAAGAACGCTTAGAATGCAGGATTACCGGGCGGGTCCAGCTCGTAATGTTTCGTGATTTTACGCAAAGGAAAGCATCTGCTTTAGGGTTGGGTGGTACTGTAGAGAACAAAAGAGATGGGTCAGTAGTTGTAGTAGCTGAGGGGGAACACAGCAAGCTAGAGCAATTATTGCTATTATTAAGAAGTGGCTCAATACTTTCTCGTGTTGATAATGTTGAAGCCAAGTGGTTAGATGCGACTGGTGAATTTTCTGATTTCAAGATAGTGTATTACGGAAATGAATAACATTTTTTCAAAAACAAAAGCACCCAAGACCGTTGGTATTATTATGGACGGCAATCGCAGATGGGCTAAGGCTAAGAATCTTGCTGTTTACGAAGGGCACCACGCTGGCTATGAGAAGTTGAAGGATTTTGCTAAATGGGCAAGAGAAGCGGGTGTAAAAAATGTAATCGCCTTTGCTTTTTCAACAGAAAATTGGGAGAGAAAAAAGCACGAAGTTGATTTTCTCCTCGCGCTCTTTAGGAGAATGGTTATAGAAGAGGCGGAAGAATTAAAAAAAGAAAAAGCACGTATTGTTTTCTTAGGGGACTTAGATAGATTTCCAAGGGATATTGTTATGGCGGCAAGAAAACTTGAAGAAGAAACCGCAAAGTTTGCAAAGAACCAAACAATAGGACTTGCGGTTTCGTACAGTGGAAGATCCGAGATAATTTCTGCCATTAAAAAACTTGTTAAGGAGAAGGGTGTATCAGCGATACAGAAATTGGACGAGAAAATGTTCTCTTCTTTTCTTTTTACAAAAGATATTCCAGATCCAGACCTAATCATTCGAACAAGTGGTGAGGTTAGGCTTTCTGGTTTCTTGCCTTGGCAAGGTGTTTATAGTGAACTTTTTTTCACTAAAACAAATTGGCCTGCTTTAACGAAAAAAGAATTTTATAAAATACTAACCGAATATGTTTCCCGCGAAAGGAGACTTGGAAAATAAATGGCTGCCCCTAAAATTTTATATGAAGACGAGGATGTTCTGGTGATAAATAAGCCGGCGGGGATTATGGTGCATGGAGATGGACGAACAAAAGATAAAACCATCTCAGATTGGATTCTAAAAACACGCCCAGAAATGAAAGAGATTGGTGAGCCAGCACGATTTCACAGTAAAGATGGTTCTATAAAAATAATAAATCGCCCAGGCATCGTTCATCGTTTAGATAAAGACACAACCGGTGTGCTTATTATCGCTAAAAATACCCACGCTTACAGATTTTTAAAAAAACAGTTTAGAGAGCGAAGTATAAAGAAAACATATATCGCTGTAGTTCATGGTTCTGTAAAAAACGAACGCGGTGTTATTGATAGACCAATTGGAAGAAGCTCTGCTGATTTTAGAAAGAGGTCTGCCTCGCGTGGAGCTAAGGGTGATTTGCGTCAGGCTGTGACCACATACAAAACCGTCGGACATATTGAGAAAAAAGTTGGAGGAGAGATAAAAAAATATTCACTACTTGAATTATTTCCAAAAACAGGACGAACTCACCAAATTAGGGTGCACCTTAAAGCGATAGGACACCCAATTGTTTGTGACAATTTATATGCAGGGAAGCTAGGGGGAGGGCTTTCTTTTGACAGGCCAGCTCTACATGCTCGGGACATAAGCTTTTTACTGCCATCCGGGAAAAACAGTACAGTAGAAGCTCCTGTACCGACAGATTTCGAGGGGGCTATTAAATCTGTTGCATAGTATCATTTCGTGTGTTAGATTACCTTTCGTTATGGCAACTATGAATGTAAAACTTTCTCCAGTAGATGTGGAGGCAAGAAAGAAGCTAGATATCCGCGCGGGCGACACTGTTCGTGTGTGGACTAAAATCAAAGAAAAAGATGGCAAGACTCGCCTTCAAGGTTTTGAGGGTATAATTTTATCGCGTAAACACGGACTTGAGTCAGGCTCTATGTTTACAGTTCGTCGCGTTGCAAGTGGTGTTGGTGTTGAGAAAATTTTTCCACTTTATTCTCCGTCTATCGATAAGGTAGAAATCATTCGTCGAGCAAAAGTTAGACGAGCAAAATTGTATTATGTTCGCGAAAAAGCAGCAAAAGAAATTAAGAGAAAAATGAGAAGCGAATTGTATAAAGGTATTCCAATTGGAAAAGAAACAGAAGCAGAAGTAGTTGAAACAGAAACTAAGTCAGAGTAAGATGAAGGAGCTCACGAAAGTGAGCTCCTCTCTTTAATGGGGGAAATATGCCCAGGTGGAGAAATTGGTAGACTTACTACCTTGAGGTGGTAGCGCCGCAAGGCATGGGGGTTCGAGTCCCCCCCTGGGCACCAAAAATATAATCCGGCTTCGTGCCGGTTTTTATTTTTGGTCTAGGGGAATCGAAAGCCGGAGTGATATTTCAAAAAGTTTTCCTCCTTACTTTTTGAAATCACGAGGTGGGGTCGAGAGTACTTATGAGCGAAGCGAATTAGTAACTCGTGACCGAGTCCCCCCCCTTGGGCACAAAGCGTTAAGAAAACATGCTAGGGATAGCATGTTTTTAGCTTTGTGAGGCGGAGGTCGACGGACCGAGCCGGGCCGTCCACAGGTGTCCATCAACCACCGATGGACTTCGCGAAAATTTTCAGCAGAAAATTATCTGTGACCCAAAAACACAATAATGGACATGGCTAAGAAATTTTTACGAGAGACGACGAGTAAAAATGTTCTTAGTCGAGCCCCCCCCTTTTTTTTATACAAAAAACAAAGGACCCCTTACGGGGTCCTTACTCAAAAGGAACTTCTTACTCTCTGCCGATACGGACGTCTGGCGCATGTCGTACGACATTTGTTCCCATGAAGCAGGAGAGGTGGGCGAACAGTTTTCGTTTATATACCTCTCCTGAAATTGAGGCAGCGAAGACGATGATATCTTCTCCTTTTGTCGAGAAGCCGCACAAATTACAGCTCCTTTGGAATGATGGCTCGGATACGCCGGTTATCGCCATTGTCGCCATAACAATATCGTAACGAGCCTTGAAGTGCGGATTTTCGTCCAAGAAACATTTTGTGTGATGCCGTTCGGCGTGAATGTCTTTCGGGTAGAAGACTAGCACTACCTCCTTTCCAGTGGTTGATTCAAGACATTCTTTGCATGGTAATTCTCCGTGCTCACTGCCCCTAGAGACTCTCCCGTGTTTCGTTCTTTTGATCATTATGCATCTCCTTTTCTTATCGAATGAACCTTTTTTCAGCTGGCGAAGAGTATACACCCATGTTTAATATTTTTCCATTTTATAGCTTTTAGTTAAAAAAACCCTTTGATGTTATCGCAGGGTTTTTTCCACGAGGCCTAGCTAGTGGTGGTGATAGTGGTCGTGCCCACAATGGTCATGACCAGTGCTTGGTTTGACTAGGAGTCGGCGCAGGGCGATGAAGAGAATGAGTCCACCCAAAAAGAACGAAAGTATCGGATCAATGATGGTAACCCCAGTCATCCAGATAGCGATACCGCCAAATATGACAAGCACGCTTGCGCCGGTGTCGACAACGATATGGAGCTCTTGCCACCAATGCGTTTCGTTTTTATGTTCCTCGTGCGCGTTGATGTGCATGAAGTACATAAAAAGATTCGCAACAAGACCAACAAAGCCAAGCATGATCATGTACCCCACCTGTATTTCGTGCGGGTTTGCCACTCGGTCCGGAGCTTCGATGACGATGATCCATAGAGCGACGCCGATAAGCAGAATTGCACTGAGGTACCCGCCACGCCGGTGAAGCATTTTCTCGTCCGTACTTGTCCTGGCGCGCTTGGACACAATCATGGAAACGAAGCTCTCGGACCCATCCACAAGCACGTGGAACGAGTCGGAAATGAGAGCCAAGCTTCCAAAGAAAATGCCACCAAGGAGTTCGACAAGGAAAAGACCAAACGAAATCATTGTGAGGCTCATGTAGTGCAGAACCTCTTCTTCGCAACGACAGTCGCTTTGCTGTCCCGTTTTAAGGAACTGACAAGCGGCAATATGGTTGTTTTGCACGAGACACCTACCTTTCTCAAAGAGTTAAACTAGTCGAACTTTACGATTAAATTATTATTTCGTCAACCTATCTCTAAGATGATACGATTGTCTTATGTTGTACACACGAAAAGGAGACAAAGGGATGACTGGAACATTTGGCTGTGACCAAAAAATGTCTAAGAGTTCGGCTATCGCTGAGGCTCTCGGAACGCTTGATGAAATTAATTCTTTTCTTGGTGTTTGCAAGGTGCTTTCGAGGGATTTAAAAACCGAGGAAATAATAAATAGAGTCCAACAAAATCTTTTTATCGTACAGGCAGAACTTGCTGGGTCAGACAAAACAATTGACGAAGAAAAAGTAAAAGAAGTTGAGGAGATTATTGACGGGATTGAAAAAGAACTACCTCCAATAAAAACTTTTTTTGTTTCAGGAGGGACAGAGCTTGCCTCTAGTTTTGACTTTGCGCGTACCTTATCAAGGAGAGCTGAGAGGAGAGTGGTGGCGGTTGTTGAAGAGGGAGAGGTAAAAGTTGGAGAACAAACACTCGCTTATTTAAATCGGTTATCCTCACTTCTTTACGCGCTCGCTAGACTTTCGAACAAAAATTCTGGTATAACTGAGCAGTCGCCTACATATAAATAAAGCGACTGATATATGGTGCCTATAGTGTAATGGTTAGCACTAGAGTTTGTGGAACTCTCAGTTCGGGTTCAAATCCCGATAGGCACCCCAAAATAACGAGACGAACGCGTATGCGTTCGGTGACTATATTTAGGGAGTGCCTATCGGGATTTGAAAGACGGAGCCAGTACACAAGACGAGCGAAGCGAGTGCTTGTCGGCGAGTCCGGGGAGAAAGTTCTTAGCGAGTCTGCGAGCTTAGAAACTTGACCCCAAATCCCGATAGGCACCCCAAATTCAATCCATAACTTGACGGTTTTTGTGTTTATGGCGACACTGGGTTAATGGTTAAGATCTTAGACGGTAAAATTGTGCGCGATGAAATAGTGGATTTTTTGTCGCGCGAAGTAAAAAGATTTAAAACAAAACCACAGTTGGTGATTATTCAGATTGGCAGTCGCGCTGATTCTGACTCATACATAAAACAAAAAAAGATTTTTGGGGAACGAATTGGTGCGAAAGTGACACATCTGAAATTTAAAGAAAATATTACAGAAAAGAAACTACTCTCTGTTGTTTTGAAATGTAATATTGATAAAAAAGTTTCTGGAATTATTGTTCAATTACCATTACCGAAGCAATTAAACTCGTTTAATATTATTGAATCCATTTCTCCCAAAAAAGATGTTGACGGTTTAACTTCAGTAAATTTAAAGAAACTAATTACAAACGACGAAAGTGGTTTTCTTCCAGCAACACCAAAAGGGATTGTTTCGCTTTTTGAATATTACAAAGTCTCTATTCGTGGAAAAAAGATAGTTGTTGTTGGTCGTTCTCCTTGGCTAGGAAAACCATTGGCGCTTCTTTTGATAAACAATGGCGCGACGGTGACCGTCTGCCATTCGGGAACCAAAAACTTGGCAACTGAAACAAAAAATACCGAGATATTAATTGTTGCCACAGGAAAGCCGAAACTCATCGGCAAAAAACACGTTTCATCCGGGCAGGTAGTTATTGATGTCGGGATAAACAAAGTGGATGGTAAACTTGTTGGTGATGTAGATTTTGAGGCGGTCAAAAATATAGTTAAGGCTATAACGCCAGTGCCAGGCGGGGTGGGGCCATTGACCGTCGCTTCGCTTTTCCAAAATTTAGTTTTGAGTGTGAAAAATAAAAATTAATAGATAATTTATATATTTTTAATATGCACGGGAACGACACAGAAAAACAAATATTTTTTTACGAACACGAGTTTTACGTGTTTTCCAATTTTTCATCTTTCGCCATAGAGTGGAAAGGGAAACTTTATCCAACCTCGGAACATGCATATCATTCGGAAAAATTTGAAAACGAGGAAATGAAGGATCAAGTAAGAAACACACGTTCGGCGCATGAGGCTCTTAAATTTACGAAAACCAATAATGACAAGCGCCGAAAAGATTGGAGTGAAGTTAAACTTTCAATCATGAAAGATATTTTGAGAGCAAAAGTCGAACAGCATCCGTACGTAAAGAAGAAATTATTGGAATCAGGGGACAAAGAGCTTATTGAGGATTCGTGGCGTGATGCATATTGGGGTTGGGGACCAAATAAGGATGGAGAAAATCATCTCGGTAAACTTTGGATGGAGGTTAGGGAGGAGTTTAAGGGAAACTAAAGTTGTATCAGGCAATACAAAGCGTTCTGTTATAATCTGTTTCTATGACTCAAGACGAGGCGCTTAATATTTTGAAGACCGGAGCGAATGTTTTCTTGACTGGTGAGCCTGGGAGCGGTAAGACTCACACTGTGAATGAATACGTGAACTATTTACACTCATATAATATTGAGCCGGCGATTACTGCCTCAACCGGAATCGCTGCCACACATAT
>Ga0172379_10010326_pt1 | contig 11324 bp, 13 predicted proteins | sample GrowelOW334metaG_FD_119756 | JGI IMG/M metagenome (GOLD analysis project Ga0172379, IMG submission 119756) | Groundwater microbial communities from an aquifer near a municipal landfill in Southern Ontario, Canada - Groundwater well OW334 metaG | ecosystem: Environmental > Aquatic > Deep... | reverse complement strand
GTTTTAGAATGGCACACTGTCACTGTCGCGCCGAGATTGATTAGCATCACCGCTAGTGGTTTTCCCACAATATTACTCCTCCCCACAATCGTAACATTTTTTCCTTCGACTTCAATTTCGGCTCTTCTTAGGAGTTCCAAAATCCCCGCCGGCGTACAAGGTAAAAACCGCGCATCTCCAATCATCATCCGTCCCACATTTTCCGGATGAAAACAATCGACATCTTTTTTTGGATCGATTAAATTGATAATTCTTTTCGCGTCTATTTGTTTTGGCAATGGTAGCTGCACTAAAATCCCATGAATTTTTTTGTCTGCGTTATACTGCAAAATTATTTTTTCCAACTCTTCTTGCGAAGTCGAAACGGGCAACCTCATCACTTCCGAATTTATTCCAATCTCCTTTGCCACCCGTTCTTTATTTTTGACATATATCTGGGAAGCGCTATCCTCCCCAACCAAAGCCACAACGAGCCCTGGCACAATTCCTTTTTCGCCCAAAGCCAAAACTTCGCTTTTCAGCTCCTCTTTGATTTCTTCTGATACTTTTTTCCCATCGATTATTTTTGTCATATAACTCATTATAGCACATACCAAAAACTTAGCTTGCAAAGAAAATATAAAAAGTGATACACTAACTCTATAAATTAATCAAAAAACTATGCCCACCCCACTCCCCGATCTCATCCGCCCCCAAAATCTTGCCGATTTTTTTGGCCAAGAAAAACTCATCGGAAAAACTTCCTATCTTTTTCGCGCCATTGAAAGTGATGCCATTCCTTCCATGATTCTTTGGGGCCCGCCCGGGTCGGGAAAAACCACACTCGCCCACATCATCGCTTCTGCTACCAAGTCAGAATTTTTGAAAATCAGCGCCGTTTCCTCTGGCAAAAAAATGCTTTTGGAAATTATTGCAAAAGCCGGGGAGAATAAACTGCAAAATAAAAAAACGATTCTTTTCATCGATGAGATTCATCGCTGGAACAAAGCGCAGCAAGATGCGCTTTTGCCCTATGTGGAAAATGGCACCATCACCCTCATCGGCGCCACCACCGAAAACCCCAGTTTCGAAGTCAACTCCGCTTTGGTTTCCCGCACTCGTGTTTTTGTTCTAGAAAAACTGACACCGACTGATTTGGAAAAAATAATAGAAAGAGCTTTGGAAAAAATTAAAGCTAACAAAAAAATCAAAATAACCTCTGACACTATGAAGTTACTCGCCAATCTTTCCAACGGCGACGCGCGGATGGCGCTCAACACTCTCGAGGCTTGCGTCAATCAAACAGAAAATATCACTCCGGAACTCATAAAAGAAGTCTTGCAAAAATCGCATTTGCTCTATGACAAATCCGGCGAAGAACACTACAATATCATTTCCGCTCTCCACAAATCAATGCGTGGTGGAAACCCAGATGCTTCCGTCTATTGGCTCGCACGGATGATTGAAGGTGGCGAAGATCCGCTCTATATCGCGAGACGCCTCGTGCGTTTTGCCAGTGAAGACATTGGCCTCGCCAATAACACCGCCTTGCTTTTGGCCAACGCTGTTTTTGACGCTTGTCACAAACTGGGCTACCCCGAATGCAATGTCCACCTCACCCAATGCGTAATCTATATGGCCAAATCAAAAAAAGATATCACGGCCTACAGCGCCTACGGCAAAGCCAAAAAAGACGTGGAAAAATTCGGCAATCTCCCTGTCCCACTGCATTTGCGAAACGCCCCAACGAAACTGATGAAAGAATTGGGCTATAGCAAGGGCTACAAATACACTCCTCTTGAAGATAGTCGTGAGCAGAGTTATTTGCCGGAAGAATTGGGGGATTCTAAATATCTTTAAACTATGCTAGAATTACAATATTAAAAAAGATTAAATGAAAATTTTATGCCCTTTAGTCCAGAAAAAAATACGCTAGGAAAAATTGAACGAATTGGAAAAAACAGAGAAAAACTTTTGGCATTAGAGAAAGAAGGTGAGTATGTTTTTCATGGTTCAACTGATTCTTATGACATCCTAGAGCCAAAACAAGCTCATCATTATAGCGAAGCAACCGAGGAAGAGCGCGAAGACAAAAAGCCAGCTGTTTTTGCATCAACCCTTACTGATGTGGCTATTTTTAGAGCACTCATAAATGAAAAAGCTTTCCCAGGAGATTCACAAAGCAAAATCAGTTTCAATGATGGAACATTAACCCTATTTGCAACTAAAAATCTCATTGAAAATGCAAAAAAAATAACTGGGATGGTTTATGTTCTAGATAAACAACAATTTAAAAATTTTGAAGGCATGCAATGCTGGCTTGAAAAAAAATTAAACCAATCCAAAGTATAGAAGTCACGGCAGAAGATTTACCACCAAATATTAAAATAATAGCCTAAACTTTTTTAAAAAAAACAACCCCGGGAACAAAAGCATGTTCGCGCAGGGTTGGTGTAAGATTCACTTTTGCTCAGTGAGCGTCCAGTCCACGTCAGCAATAATACTCCCTTTTTCACGATCGCCACAAATAATTGCGAAAACGGGGAAAAGTGTCGGGAGCAATTCGGGACGATTTTGAAGAGTGCTGTAATATATTTGTCCGAGTAGCCCAACTAGCCCATCTTCCCTGCCTTCAAAATCATTCTGCTCATCGCTTTCTGCCACTGCCGCTGTCAACAGACATCCGATCTCAGTCTGTCTTTGCAATGTGCAACTGGGGTTTGACGCCTCCTTAAGAAACATCTTCAATTCTCTCTGAATCATGATTTTCTCCTCCTGTTTTGAATGTACGATTTAAGCGCTGCTATTATAGCAAACACCATAATTGTCAATTTGACTCAATATCTTAGCATATTATTTAGGCTCTGTCAATGTCTAAAACAACCCCTCAATCTCCCCATCTTCGCTAACATCAATCTTTTCCGCCGCGGGGATTTTTGGCAGTCCTGGCATGGTCATGATTTCTCCAGCGATTGCCACGATAAATCCGGCGCCGTTTGAGATTCGCAGTTCTCGAATATTCAAGGTGAAACCTTTTGGCCTTCCCAAAAGTTTTGGATCATCAGAAAAAGAATATTGGGTTTTCGCGATGCAAATTGGGAGCTTATCTAATTTGTCTTTTTCTAACTTTTCCATCTGCTTTTGCGCTTTAGCACTAAACTCCACGCTCTTCGCGCCATAAATTTTTTGGGCGATAGTTTCGATTTTCACCTTAATATGCGACTGCTCGGAATATAAAACTTTAAAGTTAGCTTTTTTCTTGGTCAGCGTTTCCAGAACAACTTTGGCCAAATCTTCTCCACCTGCTCCGCCCTTTTCCCAAGCGTGAGAAAGCGCATATGACGCACCAAGTTTTTTCACCATTTGCTTGAGCAGTTTCAGTTCTTTTTGTGTATCAGTTGGAAAAACATTCACTGCCACCACAACAGGCACACCAAATTTTTTCAAATTTTCCACATGCTTTTCCAAATTGGCAAAACCTTTTCGTAGAGACGCAAAATCTTGCGTCCCTACATTAATTAAATTCATTCCACCAGAATATTTGAGCGCGCGCACTGTCGCCACAATTACAACTGCGTCCGGCTTAAATCCTCCGACTCGACACTTGATATTGAAAAATTTCTCCGCTCCAAGATCTGCGCCAAAACCAGCTTCTGTCACAAGATAGTCACCCAATTTTAATCCATAGCGTGTTGCCAAAATACTATTACAACCGTGCGCAATGTTGGCAAACGGTCCGCCATGAATGATGGCTGGCGTGTGTTCCAACGTTTGCACCAAGTTTGGTTTCAACGCGTCTTTCAGAATTGCTGTGAGCGCGCCAACAACTTTGAGAGAACGCGCATAAACAGGCTCTCCAGAATATGTATAGGCCACCAAAATATTTCCTAATCGTTTTTTGAGATCGGCTAAATTCTCGCTAAGACAAAGAATGGCCATAATCTCTGATGCAACGGTGATATTGAAACTTTCTTCCCGTGGCACACCTTGCGATTTTCCACCCAAACCCACAACTATATTTCGCAACGTCCGGTCATTGAGATCCATCGCCCGTTTCCATAGAATTTGGCGCGCATCAATTTTGAGCTCATTGCCTTGAAAAATATGATTATCAATAATCGCCGAGAGTAAATTATTGGCAGTGGTAATCGCATGCAAATCGCCCGTAAAATGCAAGTTAATTTCTTCCATCGGCATCACCTGCGCGTATCCTCCACCAGCCGCGCCACCCTTCACGCCCATGCACGGTCCAAGTGACGGCTCGCGCAAAGCCAGCATCGTTTTTTTACCCAACCGATTCATCGCCATTGCGAGGCCAATCGAAGTCGTCGTTTTTCCCTCTCCGGCGGGAGTTGGGCTAATGGCTGTCACCAAAATTAGCTTTCCATCTTTTTGCTTTTTAATTTTTTCCCATAACTGTGGTTTCAGTTTAGCTTTATGGTCTCCATACAATTCTAAATCACTTTTCGCAAGACCAATTTTATCCGCCACACTTTCGATCGGTTCCATCTTTGAAACTTTTGCAATTTGGATGTCTGTTTTCATAATTTTGTAATTATTTGATAATTTCATCTTTAACTATTAAAAGTTTCTTCACCACCTTATCATTTTTTTGCAAATCACCAGCTAAATCCACTATTCCCCTAGCCTCTTTCGCTAACTTAGGCAATTTACTCAAAATAACACTAATTGATTTCAACGTGATTTTCTCCTCAATATATTTAGCCAAAATCGCATACCAAAGAACAAATGTTTGTCTGTCCGCATTGATATCCAATTTGACTAGTGGCGGATTGCGAAAATAATTAGCCATTTTCTCCCAATTATTATAGGTATCGTACAGTAAAATATCTTCCAAGAATTTTGCTGGACGCCCAGAAAATTCAGTAGTTTTTTCTAATTTGTAAAAACCATGTTCATTAAGAATTTCTTCGCGACGCATATCGCAATACAAATGAAATTTCCAACCAGCTTCAAAAGATGTCAGTCCAGAAAAATCTAAATTAAGCGGCTCAAACCGCAGATGCGTTTCTCTCCTCTTAATGCTTGATTCGATAAGTCGAATATCAGGAAATGTTACACCTAAAAAGAATTCGTCTTTATTGATCTTGCTGCTATATTTTATTTTTGTCTCATCTAAAAAATCCGGATTTCCATTTCCATTCTCAATTGACTCAAAATATTTTTTCGCATACACAATATGCGCGATTTGAGAGGCCATTGATTTTATTTACCCCCGTGTCATTCCCGCGAAGGCGGGAATCCAGGTTCCACTAGTTATAAATTACAAACAATCAAATTATAAATCCTCTAACTTCTTATTATCAACCAATAAATCCTGTTTTTCTATTTCTTGAGTCTGAGGTGCCTGGATCCCCGACTTCTCGGGGATGACAATGCTTATTGAACCTTATGTTTCTTCTTAATCAACTCCTCTTCTTTTTTTTGCTCAGCCTTAATTTTATCTTCCGCCATCTTGCGCAGATCTTCGACTTTGCTTTTTGCTAATTTTTTTGCCAGCTCCAACAGTTTTTTCTTTTCATTCAGTTTCGGCTCATCAATAACTTGCGAAAGAAGCACCGCCAAAATCGCTCCAATCTTTGGTCCCGGCTCCACGCCCAACTCGGACATTAAATCATTACCATTAAGCTTCAACTGTTTCACGGAAATCGGATCATGCGAAACTTTTTCTACCATAAACTGAAAGTGGCGCAGTTTATAGGGTGCCGCTTTTGGCACACCACTACCGAGTCGGTCAGCAATACGCACATCAATTAGATCTGTGATATTTTCCAAGCCAATTTTTTGAACAACTCTCCGCACACCAGATTCGCCGACTTCGTCGACGTTATAATAGAACATATGATTGCGCACGAGTAGCGTTACTTTGTCGATTACACGTCGCGAAAAACGCAAGCGCTCCAAAATATTTTTGGTTAATTTTTCTCCAATATATTCATGGTTATAGAACGTGGCATTTTCGCCTTCCCCGCGTTTGGATTTCGGTTTTCCCACATCATGCAAAAGCGACGCCAAACGCACTTCCAGCTTCGGCGATGGACATTTTTCCAATGATGCCACGAGATGCTTGTAAACGGTATTGTATGGTCCATAATAATGATGATGACTTTGCATCACACCAATGCCACTTTCAATTTCCGGCAAAATTATTTGGAGAATTCCCGTTTCTTGCAGAAGTTCAATTCCCTTCGCTGGCGTTGGTGATAAAATAATTTTTACAAATTCATCCCGGATTCGCTCAGGTGAAATATGTTTTAAATTCTCAGCATTTTTCCTAATTGCTAAAAAAGTTTTTTCTTCAATCGCAAAACCCAGCGTTACTGAAAACCGAATCGCCCGCATCATCCGCAATGCATCTTCATTAAATCTTTCATTAGCATCCCCCACTGCCCGAATCAATTTATTTTCCAAATCCTTTTGCCCATCAAAATAATCAATAATATCAAAATTGCCCGATACCGCTTTCATTGCCAGTGCATTAATCGTAAAATCTCTCCGTGACAAATCTTCCTCGAGAGTCTTCGCAAATTTCACCTCGTCTGGATGCCGTTTGTCTGAATATTTTGATTCAATGCGATAGGTTGTCACCTCAACCACTTCAACAATTTCTTTTCCGTCTGCGTCTTGATTTCTGATTTTAATCCCAACTGTGCCAAATTCATTTTCATAGACAGAATCTGGAAATATTTTTTGCACCTCCTCTGGTTTCCCATTGGTCGCCACGTCCCAATCTTTTGGCGCTTTTCCCAATAACAAATCCCGCACGCAACCGCCCACGACATATGCCTCAAATCCCGCTACTTCCAATTTCTCCATCACCAAAAGAATGTGAGCGGGGATATCAAATTTAGCCAGACTTTCTTTTTTCATGCCAATAGTCTAGCAAAAAATAAAGGAAATGGCGAATTTTGATTTCTATCTAACCCACGTCGCCGGCTTTTCATATTTCCCCTCCGTCGATTTCCAAACTAATTCAAAGATTTCTTTTACGGCCACTGCAAATTTTGGCGACTCAATAATTAGCGTTTCCACGCTTTCAAAAAGGAAGATACGCACAAATTGATTATCACAAGATTCGATGGAAATTTTAGAACCATACATATTGCGAGGCAAAAATTTAAGTGTCATAGCTCCCACGCCTTCTCCAAAAAATTTAGCATAAGGCAAAAGCTCCGGCGCATCGACCGTGATTCCCCGCACCGGCGTATTATGTTTTTCCCGATATTCGTTCCATTTCACAAAATACTGCGTCACTTCAGGCGTTGAGTCCTCATTAGATGCAAAAAATCCCACAATCTCCCTTCCATGCAGCTCTTTCTGTCGATACTCGTAGGCTTGATGCAATCCCTCGAGCCCTTCGAAATACAAAATGCTCGGTTTTTCCGCCACATTCTTCTGATATGAGCGCAGTTCTGGCAAGATTTTTCGCGCCATTGCCAACTTTTCTTCTTGCTCTTCAAAAAAAGCATCCGGGTTTTTGGCAATATAGCGCTTTTTTTCTTCGCCAGGAATATGCACAACCAAACCTTTTTTTACCAATTCTTCCGCAATCACATAGGCTGTTGGCCTTTTAATCCCCGATTTTTTGGCAACCTGATAGGGCGTCGCTGAGCCAAGTTGAAGTAATGCCAGATAGACCAGCACTTCTTTTTCGCTTAGTCCTAAGTTTTTCAGTGGTTCAATCAAATGTTCCATAATTGCGCGATTTATTGCTTATGTTCCTATTTTAGCACGATTTAGCACAATAGTCAACGTTTTTGACAACTATTCTGTTATCAAAACGCTTATTGCTTTATTTAAAACTTAATTAGACTATTTTTAGTAGATTATTTCCACTATTTTTAGGCATATTTGTTGACGATTTGCTAAAACTGGTGTATACTAGGCTGTTAAGATAAAAAGCCAAAAAAGGTAAGGCAGATCTTAACAAACTAACCATTAACCAAAAATCTATGAAAATGCTTTTGAATAATGGAACCGTAATTGAAAATGCTCCAGCTGTATCAGAAAAAACCAGAAAGTATCTCAACCAATTTTGGAAACTGCCTTCTAAGGAAGAAGTAGAAAAGAAAAAAGAGCAATATTATGTTTCTGAGTATAAGGGAAAATGGAAAAAAGAAAAAGAAACAGTAGTTGAAAATGAAATTACTATATAGATTCTAGTTGAAGACAGAAATGTTTTTTGTCTTTTCTAGAGTTTATCTAAATTCTTAGATAGCTCAGTTATTTAAAAATCCAATATAGAAAGGAGCTGAATTGAAAAAAATAAAGCATTTTTTACTTTTTTTCTTAACTTCTGTTGTTTTTTGTTTTTTTGGCCTAGATGTTATCAATTACTTCAAAAATGGCCATACGGAATACATAGCTTCATTTGCACTACTTCTTGCTTTAATGATTAATTTTTTTCTAGTTATTTTGACTTTAATGGGAGGAATATGGAAAAATTCCAAGCAATATAAGAAATCATTAGAAGAAAACAAAAATGAGCAAAGAGCACGATTCTGGGCAAATGTTGCTCATCACCATTATTCTAGAAGAAGGAGAAGGAAAAAATGATCGCATTTATCTATCCAATTAGTTCCAATGACGAAATGTTTTTAGTAAAAATTGTGGCCAAACAGCAAGACGAGGCGAATTGCTTTTACCGTTTTTTAAAAAAACTTCAAGAAAAAGGAGTTAAATTTCAAGAAAATGATAAAAATTTAATTCAATTCGACTTTAGATGAAGAAAATCTCGGGCAACCAGATCGGCGAATCTGCTCTTGTCCGAAATAATACCACAAAAAGACTTCAAGCCAAGTCTCTAAACATGGCTTTTTTTATTTTACTAACTGGACAATCTAATCAAATAGTGCTACCATATTGAGTCGAAGCCTTGGCTTTGAAGTTCCTACAAAATCCAACCAAAGAGAGGTGAAAAAATATGAAAGACGATCAGGAAATCCATAAAATAGCACATCGGCAAATAGCGGGAAAATACTACGGAAATCACAAAGACGCACTCACGTTATTAAGAAATTTTCCGTTTTATTTTTCTACTGAACTCAATCTTGATCAAAGACAAATCGCTCTTTTCAACATCAACCTAGATGGCCGCGGTTGTCTGGGAAAAGTGGCTCAAGCCGGAGCGGTTGTGGAAAAAGAGTTTCCGGAAGCCAAAATTCAATTTGGTGAAGTGCTAGAAGATTTTTTTTGCAATATCCTTCTGGATATGCTCAAAAAAAATCCCGACCAATCGGATTCTTTTTTTGAAGAATTACTAATGTACGAGGAACCACACAGCGTCCTCTTGTTTAATGGAAGGCAGTTCGAACCACTTTCCATTCCATTTCAACAGGACATCTCCCATCCAAAAATCAAGGCTTTTCCCTTCTGGGAAGCTGTGACTGCCTCGAGAATGATTTCCGAAGCTTGGCTGGAAGAAAATCCCTATCGCAAAATAGAGATCTTGGTTGAGGCCGGAAAGATTTGTCCTGAAATGGTCGCCATCAAGGAAAATCTGTCCAGCTATTTTATTTTAATAGATAGAGAGCGATATGCAATTGACTTGGCGGAAGAAACTCTCGCCATTCGTCCAAATGCCAGAACGATGTATTTCCTCTATCTCCTGACAAAAGATAGAAAATACATTAAAATGATCGAAGAAAAGTATTCACCAAAAATTGCATACTTACTCAGAAAGGAGGTGATAGAAAATGGATGATGAGCTCTTCGACAAAATCAGAAATGGTTCCGAAGAGGATGCTCGCGAAGCATATAAAAATATGCGAAAAAACAGCCTGAAACACGCTGTTATCGCGATCATCACGCGAAATCTTTCGCACGGCCTTGGTCGCCATCTGACCAAAACACCCAAAAAGGAGGTGTAGACAAAAAAGACTTCAAGCCAAGTCTCTAAACATGGCTTTTTTTATTTGATTTATTCCTGTAGAGACGCCCCGCTGGGGCGTCTTGGGATCTATTGATAGTGATAAATTTTTTTATTTTGGAAATCTTAGAATTTCTTGCTATGGAAATTTCTGTTTTCCTATCAGAAACGTGTCTCTTATAAATTATAGCGCATTGTCGTGGGTGGTTTCTGAGACGCCCCAACGGGGCGTCTCTACAAAAAATTCAACAATCTCCCTCGACAGCCAATCCCTCTCATGCTAATATATATAAGTAAACTAGACTTGGTCTAGATTTTGCGTGTTTGTGACGAAATTATTTAACCAACTTTCAACAAAAAAACTATGAATATTCAATACTATGGACACTCTTGCTTTAAGATTTCTATTAAACCTGCAGGAAGAGGTCAAGAAGAAGTCAATCTTTTCATTGATCCTTTTGACAAATCAATTGGTCTTCGCCCACCGCAAGGGCAAGCTGATGTTGTGTTAGTAACGCATAATCATCCGGACCACAATAATGTCGAGGCGCTGAAAGGCGAACCGCGTGTTATTGATTTGCCAGGAGAATATTCCGTTCGAGGCATCAATATCATTGGTATTCCCTCATATCACGACGCCAATTCTGGCAAGGATAAGGGCCTAAACACAATCTATCTCGTTGATAGTGAAGAAATCAAAATCTGCCATTTGGGCGATCTTGGCTCTGACCTCACAGAAAAACAACTAGAAAAAATCGGCACGGTCAATGTGCTCATGATTCCCATTGGTGGAAATTATACAATTGACTACAAAAAAGCCATCGAACTGATCAAAAAAATTGAACCAAATATCATCATCCCCGTGCATTTCAAATTGAAAGGCACAACGGCTGACATTGAAGATGAAAGCAAGTTTTGCTCTGAAATGGGATATTGCGTAAAAGAAAGACCATCAAAACTGAACCTAAAAAGCAAGGATTTTGAAGGAAAAAATATGGAGATTGTTATTATGGGTATTGAATAAAAGATGAACATTGAGCGAAAAATCGAAAAAATTAGGCGCCAACCGGAACATATTAAGTTGCGCTACATTTATGCGCTTATGGCCATTTCGCTTGTCTTTGTGCTCCTCATTTGGTTTTTTTCTTTTTTCGCCGGGACAAAAAAAGACGATAGCGCCCAAAAACTGAAAAATCAAGCCATTCTCAATGATTTTGAGTTGCAGAAAAAATCCCTCGAGGACGCAACAAAAGAAACAAAAAAATCCCTCGATGACCTCAGTAAAGCCTTTACACCTGAAAATACCCCCACTCCGTCAAACTAATTTTTATAAATAACACTAAGCCAATACTAATATGGAAATGAAAATTGAACTGGAGAATATTCAACCCCGCGAAATAACCGAAGAAATTCAACAATCCTATTTGGATTATGCCATGAGCGTGATTGTGGCTCG
>Ga0172379_10010325_pt1 | contig 11324 bp, 9 predicted proteins | sample GrowelOW334metaG_FD_119756 | JGI IMG/M metagenome (GOLD analysis project Ga0172379, IMG submission 119756) | Groundwater microbial communities from an aquifer near a municipal landfill in Southern Ontario, Canada - Groundwater well OW334 metaG | ecosystem: Environmental > Aquatic > Deep... | reverse complement strand
CGGGGGTGCGTAATTTAACGATGAATATTGCCCGCGAATGGGCGGTTCATGGTGTACGGGTGAATGCCTTGCGCCCGGGCTTTTTTCCAACGCAGTGGAGTATGAAAAATTTTATTGATTCTAAACGCCGGGCCGCGATCCTCGGGCATACGCCTATGGCCCGTTTTGGTGCGCCGCAGGAACTGGTGGGTGCGGTGTTGTGGCTGGCTTCCGATGCGTCGGGTTTTGTAACGGGTTCGGAAGTTCATGTGGACGGCGGGTTCAGCTGCATGACGATTTGAGTGTGTTTGGCGGGTTTGTAAAACCCGGCACGGTTTCTTCCCTTGCGGAGGGGGGAAAGAGAGGACTAAAGTCATGAATAATAAAGAAATTGGCGCGGGGTCACTGGTTAAGACCGTGCTCATTACCGGTGGAACCAGGGGCATTGGTGCGGCTATCGCGGCGCAATTCCTTGCGGCGGGCTATGCGGTGATCTTGGCCGCCCGGAATGATAATGGCTTGGCCCGGAAGCTGGGCCAGGGTGCGTTTTATGTTAAAGCGGATGTTTGCCTTCCCCAACATCATGCGCGTGCGGTTGAATTTGCCTTGCGGACCACCGGGCGTCTGGATGTGTATATTAATTGCGCCGGTTTTTCGGAGTGGAGACCTATCAGTAAGATCGACCCGGCTTTTCTTGCTCGTATGCTGGATGTAAATTTAAAAGGTTCTTTTTGGGGTTGTAAGGCCGCCGCGGCCGTTCTGTCTTCGGGTTCTTCCATTATCAATGTTGCGTCGCTGGCCGGTAAAAGAGGCAGCGCGAATAATGCGGCATATTGCGCGTCGAAATTCGGGGTGGTTGGTTTAACCCAGTCGCTGGCCAAAGAACTGGGAAGCAAAGGCATACGGGTGAATGCGGTGTGCCCGGTCTATGTTGAGACCGAAGGAGTTCTGGAAGCGCTTAAAAGTGCCGATTCACCATCAGGGGGAAAGAGCGCCGCCCGGTATCTTAAGGACTTTACCATGTCTCAAACCGCTCTCAAGCGCCTGCCAACTGGCGCCGAGGTCGGGGCTTTATGTGTTTATCTTGCTTCGGACGGCGCGAGTGCTGTGACGGGGCAGTCTATTAATGTGGATTGCGGAGTGTTACCTCAATGAAAAAGAAAGTAGCTGCAGTTATTCCCGCACGGATGGCGGCTTCAAGGTTTCCGGGAAAGCCTTTGGCCAGGATCCTTGACCTGCCCATGATTGAGCATGTCCGGCGGCGCGCCTTGTTGTGCGATATTCTGGATGATGTTTATGTGGCTACCTGCGACCAGGTAGTGATGGATGTAGTGGCCGCGGCCGGCGGTCGGGCGATTATGACTAAAGATACTCACCAGCGCTGCACGGATCGTGTGGAAGAAGCCGCAGGGCACATACAGGCAGATATTATTGTTATTCTGCAGGGCGATGAACCGCTATTTGACGCGGAGGTGATCCGCCGCCTTGTGACACCGATGCTTTCGGATGAAAAGATCGTGTGTACGAATATGCTGACGCCTATCAAGGATAAGAAGGATCTCTACGACGTTGATATTGTTAAGGCTCTGGTTGATCTGAAGGGTCAGGTGATTTGTTTTTCCCGTGCCGCAGTGCCCCATTTTCGCGTTGCCTACGACTGTCCGGTGTATCGCCAGACAGGGTTGTCGGCTTTTACCATGCCGTTTCTGTGTGAATTTTCCGCACTCTCGCCCACACCGCTTGAGATCACGGAGTCGGTGGATTTTATGAGGATCATTGAACATCGTCGTTCGATCCTGGGTATTGTTGCGGATCAGCGCTCGATCGGGGTGGATCGTGCAGATGATGTGAGTATCGTCGAAGAAATTCTGCGGAATGATCCGGTTCAGCGAAAAATATATGAGGAGATCCTGAAAAAATGAGTTTGCCTCGTGTTTATGTTGCCCTTTCCACGTTTGCCCAGGAAGATAAGAGGCCTCTCGAGGCTTTAAAAGCCGGCGGTTTTCCGTTTGTGCTTAATATTGGCGGTAAACGTTTAACGAAGCCGGAAGTTATTCAGAACCTTAAAGGTTATGACGCGGTTATTGCCGGGCTCGAGCCGTATGATCGTGAAGTACTCGAAGCGCTTCCGCAATTAAAGTGTATCAGTCGTTGCGGGGTAGGGATAGATAATGTGGATGCGGCGGCAGCGATCGAAAGCAAGATCGCGGTCCTTAATACGCCACAGGTGGTTGTGCTTCCGGTGGCGGAATTAACGCTGGGTTTGATGCTGGATCTTTCCCGGCGGATGACTGAACATACGGAATTGATGCGCAAGGGTAAATGGGAACGTCTCACGGGTCGCGACCTCGCGGGGAAGACTGTGGGTATTGTTGGCTTGGGCCGTATCGGACGCAAGGTGGCGCAGATCTTGAGGCTTTTGGGAGTTTCGGTCATTGCCTGTGATATTTTTCCTGACGCGCCCTGGGCGGCGGCCAACAAGGTGGAGTTGATAACGCTGCCGGAGTTGTTAAAACGGTCGGATATTGTAACCCTGCATTTAAGCGGTGCGGCGAATTGTGTTCTTATTGGAGCGGCTGAACTGGCACAAATGAAAAAAGGGTCTTTTTTGATCAATGTTGCGCGCGGAGGTTTTGTGGATGGTTCCGCTTTGGTGGACGCGCTCAAAAACGGACAGTTGGGGGGTGCAGGGCTGGACGTGTACAGCGAAGAGCCGTATCACGGTCCGCTGACGCAAATGTCTAATGTTATTCTCACCCCTCATGTCGGCACTTTGACCCTTGAATCACGCGCATTGATGGAATTGGAGGCAGTCGAAAATCTGCTGGGTTTTCTTTCAACCTGCTCCTGAGTTACGATACACCTATGGAAGTTGCCAAGCCTTCGGTTACAGTCTTGATGACGGTCTATAATCCCGGCAGATATTTTCGGCAGGCGATCGAGAGTGTTCTTGCCCAAACCTATGCTGATTTTGAATTCCTGGTGGTTGATGATGCCAGCACGGACGGATCGCTGGAGGTTATCAGATCCTATCACGACTCTCGGATCCGTATTATTCATAATGTTTTCAACCGGGGGCAGACGGCGTCGCTGAATATCGGTTTACGGGAGGCGCGGGGCAATTATGTGGCGCGGGTCGATGCGGATGACGTGGCTCTCCCCGCATGGCTGGAGCTGCAAACAGCGGCGGTCAGCCGTGACACGGACGGATGTTCAATTTTCAGCTGTTGGGCAGTGGTCATTGATGAGAAAGGTTTGGTTAAGCAGCTGCTTCAGATTCCTTTGATTCATGCGGGAATGAAGCTTCGCGCGCTGACCGCTTCGCCGGTCAATCACGGCGGGTGCCTGATGAAGCGCGATGTGGTCTTACGTTACGGCGGGTATGATGAGCAGTACAGTATCCTCGCTGATTTCGATCTTTGGGCGCGTTTGCTGGAGGGCGGGGAAAAATTTTTCTCTGCGAGGGCCGTATTGATGGCGGTGCGCTTTCATTCGGGTTCCGTATCCAGAGTGGAGAAAGACCGTGCGGTGTCCGGGGAATTAGAAAAAGTTTTTCAGCATTATATCAGATATTTGACCGCGCTGGAGTTTAACGCGGCAGAACTCAGGCTTCTGCGCGAGTTATGCTATAACGTGGAGCGTATGTCTCTGGTTGATATGGAAGAAGCGGTTTTGCTGTTAAAGAAAGTTTATACTGCTGCCGGTATCGACGGGATAAGCCGGGCGGAGATCATGGGGCACTGGAGAGAGCGGGTAAAAGTGTTTGTGGTAAAGAAGGTCTTTGCCTGTCTTGATGTAAAAGATGCAGAGGGCGTTTTCCTGGCGAGCCTGTTGTTTGAAAGGCATTGTGGCCCCGCGCTGATGATGAAGGTGTTTCGTTGCCTGCCTTATTTAGGTCCACTCGGCAGACTGATTTGCGGATTATATGTATTCAAGAATCGTTTGACCGCGCTTAAGACGGTCGGAAATTATTGTTTATCGGGGAGTGCTGCGGTATGTTCGTAAAAGTTACCAGCTATTTTTGCCTGGCATTGATCATGGCAACGTCCATTGTTTATTTGATCTTCGGATCAGTGGTGGCCAAAATCAATTTTCAGCCGTCTTTTGTGAATGTTCCTGTTTTTATTGGGGAATGGTTGATCTTCTTTTGTCTGTGTGTGATAGCGGTTCATTTTTTGATCGAACCCGCTCGTCTGCAGCCCTGGCATTGGGGTGTATTTGTTTATTTCGTCTGGGTGATAGCAAAGACGCTGGAAGGGTATATGATGGATGGCGGTTATGCGCTGCGCAATGCCGCCATGTTCTATTATCCTGTTCTCGTTATTATTGTTTCTCATTTTATGGGAAAACTGGGATTGAATTTTAATCGCTGGTTGTCGCTCGCAGGAGCTATTGGTTTTTTACTGATAGTGTTTTTTTCTCCGAATATTCTCTTTGTTATCGCTGCAATGTGTTGTTCCCTCTCAATACCGCGCGGCTGGATTCGCGGGGTATTCATGCTTGTTACTGCAGGTGTTTTTTTGTATGTTTTTGGTCTGATCAGCGGAGGGCGCGGATGCCTCGTTGGTGCTGTTTCGGTGATTTTGTTCTTGGCCTGGTTTGCGGCCAGGCTGGCAGGTTTTCGTACCAGGAAGCAGATCCTTGCGCTTGCCGGAGTTCTTCTTGTAATCAGTTCTTTTTTATGGGTATGGGGAGATCGTGTTGCGGGGCTTTCGATCCTTCAATCGATGGATGTGATTGAACAATTCAGGCAGAATGATGTGTTTGTTCAGGGAACAAAAAAAGATTTTGTTCAGCTTAAGCTGAAGTCTCAAATTTATCATCAGATCGAGTCAGAAACAGAGCCTGTGGAGATTCGGTCGGAAGCGAAGTCTTTGGAGCTTGATCCAGAAGTGAAGATTTCGGTGGTCCAGCCGGAGGTAAGGTCGCCTGATAATACTTTTTATGCTGCTGGCGTTAATGCATTGGTGGAGCCGGAAAATCAATCATCTTCTGCCTTGAAAAGTGGAGTTTTATTGACATCGAAAAGTAAATCTTCGGTGATACTGCCTGAGGATAAAAATGATCCGGAGGTAATCGATAATTTACCAGGGAAGGTGTCTACGGTTGTTGATGTTGATGTTGTTCCATCAGCTGATACGGCAGGGCGTGTTTTAACAAGCCAACAGCCTCTGAAAAGGCAATATCGTCTTTTGGCAACAGCCAATGGTAATAGTGCTTTTCGTTTATTTGTCTGGCGGGATATGATTAGTGAGTTCTTGTCACAGCGTCCGCTCTTTGGTTTCAGTTTTGGCTGGCCGCAACGCTCTCTTTCCATTGAAATTCTGCGTTGGGCCGAAAGTGAATGGTCCAGGGATGGATGGATCATGCCGCACAATTCTTTTTTGCATTTTATTTATCGTGGCGGGATCGTCGGGCTTGTTTTTATCGGGTTTATTATCTTCGGGTTGATTTATATGACCCGTATTTTCCTGAAAGCTCACTCAAAGAAGGGCGCTTTGCTGGTTTGCCTGCTTATTTATTGGGTTGCGATCGCTCAGTTCGGAGTGGTGTTTGAATTTCCTTATCAGGCTATTCCGTTTTGGACGGTGTTCGGTATTGCTCTGGAGTACTGCCGTCGTTTAAAGGAGTCTACCGTTGTCTGAACGAACAAAGGTTCTTATCTGCGGGGTTCTTCCTCCGCCTTACTTCGGCCATAGCATGCTTTATGAAATGCTGATGCGTTCGGAATTTCCACGGACGTATGATGTCAGATTCTTGAACATGCATTTCTGGTCGTATGAAACCAATAAAAAAGTTACGGGCGAAAAGATCCTGAAACTTTTTCTTTATCTGGTTCAGTTTTGCTGGTTTATTGTGTCTTTTCAGCCTCGTTATGTGCTGTATAACACCAGTTTTTACAAGATGCCTTTTCTGAAGGATTTTCTGTTCTGCTCGCTGGGGATAGTTCTGGGCAGGAAAATAGTCATTCACGATCACGGGCAATATGTTAAGGAGTTGTATGGCGTTTTACCTGTGTGGCAACGCGCCCTGTTATGCTGGTTGCTCGAACATAGCAACGCAAGTATTATTATGGGTGAGCGGGTGAGGCCGTTTTATAACGGCCTGATGGCGCAGGAAAAACTTTTTGTTGTACCGGGAACTGTTGAAGATACTCAAAATATTCCGATGGAAAAGAAGGATTTCTGGGGTGAGGTCAATGTGTTGTATTTTTCGCACCTCAGCCATGATAAAGGAGCTGAAGTAGCTTTTAACGCGGTGCCGTTGATTCTCAAGGCAAAAAAAGATGTACGGGTCACTTTTGCCGGTCCTGTCGAGAACGACGGGATAGCTCTGCGTCTGGAAGCGCTGCAGCAGGCTTTTCCGGGGCGGGTGAGGTATCTGGGTTATATCGATCGGGTCAGCGAGCGCGCAAGAATATTCCGTTCGGCGGATATCTTTATTTTCCCAACGCTAAGAGATGTTTTTGGCCTGGTGCTCCTGCACGCTATGGCGGAAGGTTTACCTGTTGTTGCGTCAAATGAAGGCACGATACCTGAAATTATTCCGGATACCGGTTACGGGATATTATTTGAAAAGGGTTCTGCCATAGAGTTGTCGGAGCAGGTTCTGGTTCTGGTTGAAGATCCTGTACGCAGGCGTGCGATGGGTGCGGCCAATCGCCGGCGGTTTGAAAAAGAATACAGTCTTGGAGCCTATGGGGACAAAATGGTTAATGTTTTCAGACAGCTGGAGGCATAAGCTGTGATGAATTTCGTTGCAGGCAGCGATGTTCGCAGCAGAATGATCGAGGTGGTGAAAGGGTTTGCCATTATCCTGGTGGTTATGGGGCATGTGATCCAGTGTAGTCTTCAGCCTGGCGGGCATGACTTCTTCGAGCAGCCGCTCTTCAGGATTATTTATATGTTCCACATGCCGCTGTTTGTTTTTATAAGCGGTTATTTGATGGCTGCTAGTCTCCGCCGCAGAAGTGCAGTGGAGGTTTTTCTAAACAAATATCGAAGCCTTCTGGTTCCTTTTATTGTGTGGGGATCACTTGGTATGTTGACGCTGATCGGGTTGGATCTTTTATTCGTAAAGAGTTCTCCGGCAGGTTTTTCATGGCAGGCCTGGGCCGACAAGCTTATAATCAATTCGCCGGTCTGGTTTGTGTGGTTTATCTGGATGCTTTTTTTATCGGCTTGCCTTTTGCTGGTATCTGTTGAGCTTGAAAAGTATTGCGGTCTGGCAGCGTACGGAATTATATATATGCTGCTGTTTTTATTTCCCTGGAATCAGGTCGGCGGAATTTATTATTTACAGTTCTTCTATTTCTTTTATCTGGCTGGATATTTTACACATCGCTCGGGGATTCCGATTGGAGAAGGTTTCGGGAATTCATTGATCGTTCCTCTGGCTGGGATTATATTCTTTTGCTGCGCTGTTGTATGGGTTAAGACGGATTTTATTTATGTGAACAAGATGGTGCTGTCAAACGGGCATTTGCCGGAAGAGGTGGTAAGGTTGGTGTATCGCTTTATATCGGGTTTGACGGGGATCATTTTGGTTTGTCAGTTGGGAGCTTTTTTTGTTGCAAAAAAGCCGGGGCTATGGCTTGCTTTTATCGGGGGTTTCAGTCTGGATATTTATTTGATCCAGAGGTATCTGCTCGAAGGCGTTTATTCAAGGCTGGTTTGGAAGGCCGGAATAAAATTTGAACCTCAGTCGTGGTATTTTTTTGGCATTTTATTGCCGGGGGTAACGATTGTCGTTATCGGCCTTTCTATTGTTATTTCAGGAGCATTGATCAGAAAGAACAGCAGTTTAAATCGGTTACTTTTGGGAGGAAGGTTTCATGGATAGAGCGAGTCGTTATGATACCATGGCCGCGGATCGTGATAAATTCCGTCAGCGGTACGGTTATTATTATAGTCAGCTGGAACGGCGGTATAGATTTTATATTCCCGAAGGGAAGAAGGTTCTTGAGGTCGGCTGTTCAACCGGGGATCTGTTGAATGCGCTTAAGCCTTCCGTTGGTGTGGGTGTGGACATCAGCGGTAAGGTGCTGGACATTGCGCGTTCTAAATATTCCGGGCTTTCATTCTACAAGGGCTGCATTGAAGCTGTTCCAGAAGGTCAGGTATTTGATTTTATTGTTCTTTCGGGCCTTCTCGGAGAACTGGACGATGTTCAGGACTTCATGCTTAAACTGCGCCGCTTTTGTCATCGGGATACGCGTGTTGTGATCGAATATTATAGCTTGATCTGGCAGTATTTTCTTGGCTTCGGGGAGAGTGCCGGTTTGAAGATGCCGGACGGTGTTCAGAACTGGTTGACCTGTCGTGATATTGAGAATTTCTTGACCTTGAGTGGTTACGAGGAGGTTAAGTCAAACCGGGATATGCTTTTTCCCGTTAATTTCCCTTTGCTGTCACCTCTGTTTAACCGGGTCCTGGCTCGCCTTCCACTGCTGAATTCTTTGACTTTGAATCATTTTGTCATCGCTCGACCGCTATTTGGCGTCCGTGAAGAATTAAATGTGACGATCCTTGTTCCCTGTCGTAATGAGAAAGGCAATATCGAGCAGGCGGTTATGCGCACCCCTGTTTTTGGTAAACATCAGGAGTTTATTTTTGTAGAGGGCTGGTCGAAAGACGGAACCTATGAAGAAGTGGGACGGGTAATGAAGGCGTATCCTGAAAAAGACATCAAGTTGTATAAACAGCCGGGTAAGGGTAAAGCGGATGCCGTGCATTTCGGGTTTGAAAAAGCTGGTGGAGATGTACTGATGATACTCGACGCTGATCTCACAGTTCCTCCCGAAGATCTGCCGAAATTTTATAATGCCATCCGGGATGACAAGGGCGAGTTTATTAATGGCTGCCGTCTGGTGTATCCCATGGAAGATGAAGCCATGCGGTTTCTGAATCACGTGGCTAATAAGTTTTTCGGTTTGTTCTTTTCCTGGCTTCTCGGGCAGCGTTATAAGGATACCCTGTGCGGTACCAAAGTTATTATGCGGCATCATTACCGTGAGTTGGTGGCGAACCGGGCGTATTTTGGGGATTTTGATCCTTTTGGGGATTTCGACCTGATTTTCGGCGCCAACAAGCTGAATCTTAAAATGCTGGAGGTACCCATTCGTTATAAGAACCGTGTTTACGGGGAAACGCAGATCCAGCGTTTTCGTCACGGCTTGTTATTGTTTAAAATGTGCGGCTTTGCCATGAGAAAAATAAAATTCATATGACTATTTCCAGATCTTTTATTACGGGTATATTCGTGATGATGGTTTTTACGTCAGGCTGCTGGCAGGGGTTCAAATTGGCGCTTGAAAAGCCGTTGTGGACTGATGAAATATATTCCCAGCTTTCCAGTGTTCAGGGAAAATCTTGGAGTGAGATATGGACCGGAAAGATCAAAGAGGGCAATAATTCACCGATTTTCTACTCGGTACAGAAATTGATTTGTGCTGTCACCGGGTGGCATTCTGATTTTTTGTGGCAGAAACAGGAGAGACGTGACCGTGTAGTGATGCGCTTTGCTCCGGTAGTATGTATGTCAGCGGGGTTGGCGATTATCGTGGGGTATTTTACCGCGGTTTATTCCATGATCGGTGGGTTGGTAGCATTTGTTTTGTGCGTTACGTCTTTTATGGTTTGGACTTTCTGGGCTGAAGCGAGGCCGTATGCCATGATGTTTACGATGAGCGCGATCCAGGCTTTGCTCATTTTTCAGTATTATCGCAAAGAAAACGTCAGGGTTCTCTGGGGGCTGGGGGTTGTGAATATTGTGTTGGCGTTCCTGTCTTCATTGAGTGTGATTCAAATTTTTGCTTCGGGGCTTGTGATTGCTTTAAAAGGGTGCTGCCGGATCTGGTTGCTGGCGTTGACGGTGGGTATTCCGCTGGCCATTGCTTTCTTTTACTATTCGCGTGCTGACCACTATTCGTTTTGGTTTGCATCGCACGGCTTACCGTTGTCCCTGATTAAGGCTAATATGTCGTCAGAAAGGCTGGTGGCGTTTTTTGTTATTCCCTGCCTTATATGGGTGTGGGACAGACGTTCTGGTGCGTCCGGCACTCCCGCTTTCTTGTCTTTGGTTGTTTGGGCGTGGTTGACATTTCTGGGGTATTGTCTGCTTCTTGGCGTTTTGTGGATCAAGCAAAATCCGCCGGAAGGGTTTGAAATATCCAATCGCTATTTCATGACATTAACTTCTGTCGGGATTGTGGCGGTGGCTGCGGGAATAATGGAACTGCTTCAGCGTCCCAGATCGGTTCTTGCGGTATGTATGGTGTGGGGGGTGATTCTGCTTGTGATTGCTCCGCGTTTAGTAAAAACTTTGCATTGGATGGGCTTATGAAGAATTTTAAATTTGGCCGTATGGGGATCGCGGTGATCGCGCTATTGTTGTGCTACTGGGGTATCCTGTTTTTTTCCTCCCGGATGCTGGTGGTGCATGATTCTGTTGGCTATGTAGAGTTTGGTTCGATTATCAAGGCTAAGGGATTAATCGGTTATCTTCAAAACGGTCCGAATCGTGAGCCTTTATATCCGATACTGATCGCAATAAGCATGAAAGCCGCAGCCTGGCTCCATTGCGCGGATCTTGATGTGTTAAAGCTCTTTCAGCTTGTGATCCTGGCGCTCACCGTCGGGTTATTCCGGTTTTTCCTGGCACGTATCGGCATCTCGGGGTACCTGGCCTGGGGCATGACCGCTTATTTCGGCGTGTCTCCGGCCATTGTAAATTCAGCGCTTTCGGTTTATTCCGAGATCCTGGTTTATCCGTTCGTACTGCTGGCGTTGATCTTTCTTTACACAGGGGTACAACGCTTGATGCGGGATGATAGCCGGGGTTTATGGCTGGGATCATTGGCAGGCCTGTCATTGTTTTTTCTTGCGATGGTCAAGGGGATGTACGAGTTGTCCGGACCGTTGTTTTTGTTTAGCGCTTTGGTTCTCCTGCTAGTATTCGGTGTTGAGTACCGCCGTAAATTCCTGAAGCTGCTGACGTTGTTCTTTATTGCCGCCGCAGTCCTTCTGGGCAGTGCGCATGGTTATAAGTCCTGGAACCAGGCGTTGAACGGGCAATATGCTTTAACTGACGGCCGGGTGATGTATTCTCTTTACGGCAATGCCCGTCGTCGAGTTGAACCGCTTGTCGCCCGGCGTTTGTTGGCGGCCGCGCTTTATATACCGGGGCGGGGGGTCTGTGAAAAGTTCATTTCACACGAAGACTGTTTTTACTGGGATTTTCAAACGTCGGATGGCTTTGGTTTTGCCCGTATCAATGCGCTGCAGGGAGAAGGCGTTACCGGTTCTGCCGTGAATCGGGTATTGTTCAGGGAGTCGCTGGCGCAT
>Ga0172379_10010324_pt1 | contig 11324 bp, 10 predicted proteins | sample GrowelOW334metaG_FD_119756 | JGI IMG/M metagenome (GOLD analysis project Ga0172379, IMG submission 119756) | Groundwater microbial communities from an aquifer near a municipal landfill in Southern Ontario, Canada - Groundwater well OW334 metaG | ecosystem: Environmental > Aquatic > Deep... | reverse complement strand
CGGCGCCGACCATGACCGCGAGCTTCTGAAATGGAGCCAGTCTCATGGGGAGCACTCGTCCTCAGGGAATCGGACCCCAGCCAAACAGGCGGCGCGCATCGACGCGCAGCGCTCCGGGCTCGGTTCCTGCCAGAAAGTACTCCAAGTAGCGTCGCTCCGTCGGCGTCGTTGCCTCGGCGAGCGTGCCGCTCGCGCGGTCGAGCTCGGCCGTGACGAGCCCGGGCGGCGCCGTCCATGCGGCACCGCGTCCGTACGCGGAGCGCGCGAGCATCTGGCCAAAGATCGGTGCCGCCAGCGTGCCACCGGCGGCGCCGGACATGATGGGACGCGGCCGGTCAAAGCCGAGCCAGACCCCGGCCACCAGGTCCGTGGTCGCGCCGATGAACCAGACATCGGTGTTGTCGTCGGTCGTGCCCGTCTTGCCCGCCACCGGCACCGAGTGCGGTACGTAGCGACGCACCGACGTGGCGGTGCCGCGATCCACGGCATCCTGCATGAAGTCGCGCACGATGAAGGCGACTTCGGGCGGCATCGCCGGCGGCAGCGTGCGCACCCCCTGGCTGTACACGGTGCGCCCTTGCGCGTCATCGGCGCGGTATACGAAGCGCGGCTCCACCGGGACGCCGAGGTTCGGGAATGCGGTGAACGCCGCCACCAGGTCGAGCGGTTGCAGGGCAGACGCGCCGATGGCACTCGACGGCCACGGAGCGATGTACGAGCGGATGCCCATCCGGCGCGTGAGCGCCACCACTGAGTCGCCGGTCAGGCGCTGCCAGAGTTGCACCGCCACCGGGTTGCGCGAGCGCACGAGCGCCTCGCGGAGCGTGATGTTGCCGAGGAACTCGCCGTCAGCGTTGCGCGGGCGGTAGAGCGTCCCGTGATCCATGGGCAGTTCGAGCGACGTATCTGGGACGATGGCGTTGGCGGGCATCGAGTCGAGAATGGCCCGAGCGTACACGAACGGCTTGAACGCCGAGCCCGGTTGGCGCACGCCGTTGACCGCCCGGTTGAACGGCGCCTCCGCGTAGTTGCGGCCGCCGACGAGCGCGCGCACGTCACCCGTGAGCGGATCCATCGCGACGATCATCCCCTGCAGATAGTCGGTGCTCCCCGCCGGATGTTTGGCGTACGTCGGGTTCCGGTAGCCGGGCCGCGCCTCGACGGCGGCGGTCCCCTCCACGAGCGCGACCACGGCGGCGCGCTGCAGCGCCGGATCGAGCGTCGTCATCACCTTGTAGCCGCCCTGCCCCACGGGCACACCCGCCCGTTCCATCTGCATGCGCACCACGTCAACGAACCACGGGGCCAGTGCAAGTCCGCCGCTGTTGACCGTGACCACGTTCTGCTTCTTCGCCGCGGCCGCCTGATCCTTGGTGATGTAGTTCTGATCCACCATCAGGTTCAGGATGGCGTCGCGTCGGTTGCGATTGCGATCCGGGTGTCGCGCCGGATCGTAGATCGCCGGCCCCTTGGGGAGCGCCGCGAGGGAGGCCGCCTCCGCGAGCGTTAAATGCGCCGCACTCTTGCCGAAGTAATTGCGCGCTGCCGCCTCCACGCCGTACCAGTTGTGGCCGAACCGGATGGTGTTGAGGTAGGCCTCGAGGATCTGTTCCTTGTTGTAGTGCCGCTCCATCTCGCGCGCCGCCCGCTGCTCGCGGATCTTGCGCGGCAGGCCGGCCAGCCCCCGCTCGCTCCGGTCGATGATGTCGGGATTCAAGTTGCCGACGAGCTGCTGCGTGATGGTTGACGCCCCGCGACTGCCGCCGAGCAGGTTGTCCTTCATCGCGCCGGCAATGCCGACGAGATCCACGCCGTCGTGCTGGTAGAAACGCTGGTCTTCCACCGCGACGAAGGCCAGCGGCAGATAGCGCGGCAATGACCGGAGGGATACCGAGGTGCGCCATTCCTTCCCGATCTCGCCAATCAGCGAGCCGTCGCGCGCGTACACCTGCGATGACTGGGGGAGGGGCGTGATCTGCCAGACCTCACCCGTGTACGGCTTGGCCGCCGCCGGCTGTTGGGCAGCCAGCGGAGCGGCGAGAACCAGGAAGGCGGGGAGGGTGAAACGCATGCGTACAGGTTGATACACCGAACGAGGGGGGAAGGGGAAGGGGTGCAGGGGTTTAGGAGGAGAGAGGAGTGGAGATTGGAGGAAGGGGGACCGGAGGCCACCTCCCTCCTTCCTCCGTACTCCACTCCTCTCTCCTCCTAAACCCCTGCACTCGTCCCCCTCCCCTTCATGTTGCCCAGCCAAGCCGCCCATGCGACCTTTCAATTGATGTCCACTCTCCGACTTGCCATCGCCCAATTCCGCCCCAAGAAGGGCGACGTCGCTGCCAACCTCGAGCGGGCCGGCCAGATCCTGGCGCAGGCTGCCGCTATGGAGCCGCCCCCGCACGTCGTCCAGTTCCCCGAGGCCATTCTCTCCGGCTATTTCGTGGAGGGGGGCATCCGCGAGAACGCGATGACGCCGGACGAGGTGGTGCGCGCCCTCGACGGTCACTGGCGGAGCGCGGCGCGTCCTGGCTCCACCATCGATGTGATGGTCGGCTTTTACGAGCGGCACGACGGCACGCTGTACAACAGCGCGCTCTACGCCCGTTTGGGCGGGCCGGAGCCCGTGCTGCTCCATGTGCACCGCAAGAACTTTCTCCCCACCTATTCGCTGTTCGACGAAGAGCGGTTCATGGAGCGCGGCTACGACATCCGCGCGTTCGACACCGCCTGGGGCCGGTGCGCCATGCTCATCTGCGAGGACGCATGGCATTCGCTCACGGGGACGATCGCGGCGCTCGACGGCGCGCAGGTGATCTTCGTGAGCTCGGCGGCGGTGGCACGCGGCACGCATCCGCGCCTCGACGGCGTGGACGGACCCGCGACCATCACGCGCTGGGAGCGCCTGATCCGCGACATCGCCGAGGAGCAGGGCGTCTTCTGCACGCTCGCCAACCTCGTGGGCAGCGAAGGCGGAAAGCTCTTTCAGGGCGGGTCGCTGGTGGCCGGGCCGCGCGGCGACATTCGCGCCCGCGCGCCGGTATGGGACGAGGCGCTGCTCGTTGCCGAGCTCGACTTGGATGACCTCGCGCGCAGTCGAGCCGATGCGCCGATGCTCAGCGACCTGAAGGTCGCGATACCGTTCCTGACGTCAGAGATGAAGCGCGCGGTCTATGCGCCGCGCCTTTCGCCCAAGCCGCGCATTGTGCCGCGCACCGCGCCGGCGGCGGCCGAGGAGCAGCGTTCGTCGGGGCGCACGAGTGCCGGCGGCCTGCCCGTTGTCGTGCCCGCCGACAACGGACGTTCCGCACCGCCTCCGCTCGAGATGGACGCGCCGATGGTGGAACGGTGGCTGGTGCAGTTCCTGCGTGATGAACTGGCCCAGCGCGGATTCACGAAGGCCATCGTCGGCATTTCGGGTGGCGTCGATTCGGCGGTGACCGCGGCGCTCGCCGCGCGCGCTCTTGGATCGACGAACGTGATCGGCGTCCGCCTGCCGTATCGCCTCTCGAGCGCCGACTCGCTGTCGCACGCCCAGCTCGTCATCGACCAGCTTGGCATCGAGGGGCGCACACTCGACATCACGGCCGCCGTGGACGGCTACCTGGCGTCCGAACCCGACGCGGATGCCGCGCGGCGCGGCAACGTGATGGCGCGCACACGCATGATCGCGCTGTTCGACCTGAGCGCGCGATACGGGGCGCTCCCGCTGGGCACGGGCAACAAGAGCGAGCGGCTGCTCGGGTACTTCACGTGGCATGCCGACGATTCGCCGCCCGTGAATCCGCTCGGCGATCTCTACAAGTCGCAGGTGTGGGCGCTCGCGCGGCATCTCGGCGTTCCGTCCGAGATCATCGACAAGCCGGCCAGCGCCGATCTCGTGGAGGGACAGACCGACGAGGGCGACTTCGGCATCACCTACGCCAAGGCTGACGCCATCCTCAACTGGCTGCTCCACGGCTGGACGCCGGCGGAGGTCATGCAGCGCGGCTTCAGCGACGGCGAGGTGGAGCGCGTGCGGCGCCGCCTCGACGGCACGCACTGGAAGCGGCGCCTGCCCACGGTGGCAATGCTGAGCGGTGCCGCGATCGGCGAGAGTTATCTGCGGCCGGTGGACTACTAGCGCGTTGATCAAGCGAGAAACGGCCCTCGGCGCGTTGCCGAGGGCCGCTTCGTATGCCTACCGCACCCGACGTCGGACCCAAATCAGGACGACGCCGATGACCGTGAGCACGCCGGCGAGCTGCATGGAGCGGCCACCGCTCAGCCCAGGCGCCAGCCACGCGTAGATCCCCGCCAAAACGAGAAACGTGAGAGGCACCACCCAGACGGCCTGGGCACGGTGTGTGCGCTCGGCGGGCGACAGCGTGTGAAGCGCGAAGAGCGTGCCCGCCGCGCAAATGCCCACCATCGGCCAGAACAGCCACTGCAACCCCGGTTGCAAAATGACGAGCACAAGGACACCCGCGAACAGCAGTGCGGCCCCGCTTTCGATGTGCTGCGACCGTATCATCTGCGTCTCCTCCGATGTTTCGGCGTGCGTGCAACGGATGCGTACTGGAAGTCCTCTCCGCCCACGGGGGCGGTTGTTCCCCCAGATCTAGTATTCGTCCTGCACCGGCGGTTGCGCGACGTACTGGTCGGGCACGCCGGCCTTCATGGCCGCGACATAGCAGTCCAGATATGACGCCTCGGCGTTGTCGACGTTTGCGCTGGCGGCGAAGAACGCTCCGGTGGCACTCAGAATGGCGGTGATGCTTCCCGTGGCCAAGGCCACGCTCCAGGACACCATTGAGACGCGCCACATACTCCAAGCATTCGAAAGCGAAGTCGCGGCGCTATAGCAGGTCTTTCCGTAGTCCTCCGACTGCGCGTGCGCCGCGCGCGGCAGCAGGACCTTTGCGGCGATGGACCCGAATCGCGCCGCGAAGCGCCGCAGCAGCGCCGTATTCGCCCGGTCGTGACGCTGGGCCGACAGCATCGACAGGTGCGGTGGCCCAAGCACGATTATCGTACTGGTAATCAGGCGGCCGCCCTTGCGGGTCTCGACGACGCTTTCCCGAAGTGCCATCTGCCCCCGTGTCGTCTGCCACGTGCGCGCCCAACGGAACTCGTCCGCACCGACCTGCACCCGCAGCTCCGTGGGGACTCCATCCGGCGTCGACTCGCGCGTCACCACGGCGACCCGCCCGTCCGGCAGGCGCAGCGTCAGACGCGTGGGCCGAAGTCGCGCGGGGACGTTCGGGATGCGGCCGCGAACGCGCAGCGCAATGGGGGCCGAGCCGGTCGCCCGCGCGCCCTCCATCTGCCATCCACTGACTTGCACGACACCGTTGCGCGATGTCGTGGAGTGCTCGAGCTTCGAGGCGTCGATTCCGTCGGCGACAATGCGGGACCGAATTGACAGCGTCTCCGCAAAGCCAGGCTCATCGGCAACGCGGTTGTCAGGCTTCATGTCCCGGCCGGGCGGTGGGGATGATGGCGCGTCCGCGCAGGCACTGGCGAGCGTCAGCAGCGCAGCTCCGACAACGGCGCGCGCCGTCCGAATTATCTGAGTATTTGTCATGATCGCGTTTCCCGGGTTCGTGGTTGGTTCACGAACCAGGCGATCGCGGGGCCAAGGGTGACGGCGCTATGACCCTGTCGCATGGTTCACGCCGCCAACTTGTACAGCAGTGGTCGGAAGTGTGTCGCCATTTCCACGCCGACAGGTTCAATTCATTGCATGATCCAAACCAGCACCACGGAATACGACCGCATCGCGGGTGCCATCCGGTATCTCGACGCGCACTGGCGCGACCAGCCGTCGCTGGCGGACGTCGCGCGGCACGTGGGGCTCAGTGAGTCACATTTCCAGCGACTCTTCACGCGCTGGGTGGGGATCAGCCCCAAGCGATTCCTGCAGCAGGCCACGGCGCAGTTCGCGCGCTCGCTGCTGCGCGACCACCGCGCAGCGCTGCCCACCACGCTCGACGCGGGACTCTCGAATCCCTCGCGCCTGCACGAGCTGATCGTGCACGCCGAGGCGATGACCCCCGGCCAGGTGCGCCGCGGCGGGGACGGCGTCGAAATCGCCTGGGGTTTCCACGAGTCGCCGCTGGGCAAAGCACTTGTCGCCGTCACACCGCTCGGTATCTGCTCGATTCAGTTCGCTGACTCAGCCGCCGATTGCCGCGCGGCCGTGGCGCGCCTGCGCGCGGAGTGGCCGGCCGCCACACTCGTTGAGTCCGCCGCCCGCACGCGGAAAGCCGCGCGGCACGCCCTCGGCGCGCTCGGCGCTCCCACAGGACCGCTCGCCGTGCACGTGCGCGGGACCAACTTCCAGCTCAAGGTGTGGACGGCACTGCTCGGCATCGCCCCCGGATGCGTGACGACCTACGAGGAGATCGCCGATGCCATCGGCCAGCCGGCGGCAGCGCGCGCCGTGGGGAGTGCCGTGGGCCGCAATCCCGTGAGCCTGCTCATCCCGTGCCACCGCGTCATCCGCAAGAGCGGCGGACTCGGCGGATACGCGTGGGGGCTGGAGAGGAAGGAGTTGATACTCCGGGCGGAAGACGGGAGACGGCTGACGGCAGACGGCTGACAGTGGACGAATCAAGCGGACTACCTGTGGAACGCGACGACGGTGGATGGAAGAGCCGAGGCTCCTTCATCCACCGTCTGTCGTCCGCGCTCTGCCTTCTGCCGACTGCCCCTACGCTGCCTCGGCGAATGCCAGACTCACCGCGCGCCGTGCTCCTCGCTTGACACTCCGATGCGCCGCTCGCGCGTAGCGCATGAAGTTCTGGCCCGCCCACGGATAGCGGGTGAAGAACTCCACCGGGAGCATCGATCCTTTCAACTGATTGCAGTTGAGGCAGGCCGCCACGAGGTTGCCCGGCGCGTGATTGCCTCCGCGCGACAGCGGGATCACATGGTCGAGCGTTGCGGCCTCCAGCCCCAGCCGGGCCGCACAATAGACACAGCGGCGGCCACAGTCACGGAAGGTGGCGCGCTTGACGTGGCGCTTCTGGTGGGGGACGCCGTGATCGTGACGGCGGGCCAGGCCACGGGGCGAACGAGCCAGCGCGAACCGGTAGAGACTCCGATGAGACATTGAACCTCGCCGGAAAAGACGACGCCCCGCACCGGGACAGAAATCCCGAGCGGGGCGTGGCTGATGGGGAGGAGGCTCCAGCGCGCGTCCTGTTCAGATGGACGCGGGTGTCGTCGCTGGATGGGCTGTCCGTGCAGAACGGCCATCTTCCTCCATGACGGGGGGGGCTCCCTCGCGGGAACCAGCTTTCGTCTAATGGACGCACAGAGATTTGCTTCGTAACACGTGCCCCCGCAAGAGGCCCGCGACACGCCCGACACCCTCCCGGTCGGCGTGCCCGATACCCACCGTGCGCTACCGCTCCGGCAGCCCCTTCAGGAAGTCGGCCAACAGGTGACCCCACACCGCCGGCAACGAGTGCGTGCCGTGGCCGCGCGTCTGCGGCGTGATGGGCAGCAGGATGAACCGCCCCTTCGCCACCTGCGGCATCAGTCGTTCCATCAGTCCAAGTTCTGGCGGATTGACCTGATCGTCGGCCGAGTTGATGGCGAGCACCGGCGCCGTGATGCGCGCGAGAAAGGGCGAGGGATCGTACTCGCGCGACGAGTCGAACTGGTAGACCAAGTCATTGGCGTCGGTCGCGCGGAAACGCGTCGCGAGGTAGGCCGTGATCACCGAGTCGGCGGCATCGCGCGTCGGCGCCTGCTGGTGTTGCAGCAACGGCGAGCTCCCCATCATGTAAAGCAGCTGCAGCGCGCCAATCAGCCCGCGCGGCTGCGACGTGTACTCGCCGTTCTTGTAGTCCGGGTCAGTGCGGATGTCATCCATCATCATCTTGCGCATCATCCGGTTCCGCCCGACGATCGCCGCCGGCACGCAGGCCAGCGGCACCAGTCCGTCGGCGAAGTCGGGATATGAGTACCCCCAGATCCACGAGTGCATGCACCCCATGGACGTGCCCATAATGAAACGCAGGTGGTTCACGCCGAGCCCCTGCGTGAGCAGCAGGTACTGGGCGCGCACCATGTCGTCGTAGGTGTAGCGCGGGAATTTCGCGCGCAGTCCGTCGCTGGGCTTGCTCGAGCCGCCGTGACCGATGCCGTCGGGAAGCAGGATGAAGTACCGCGTCGTGTCGAGCAGCTTGCCGGGCCCAAACAGGCCGCCAGCGTACGTGGGCGTGAGGAATGAACGACCCGATCCGCCGGTGCCATGCAGAATCATCACCGCGTTCCGCACGACGCCGGCGGCGTCACGCCGCGGCACGCCGAGCGTGGTGTAGTGCAGCCGCAGCTCAGGCATCACCTCACCGGTGGTGAACCGGAAGTCGCGGGCGACAAAATCACCCTGCGCGCCCTGGGCGCCGGCGGCGGCCGCGCAGAACGAAAGCGCGAGGATCAGGCGAGTCGTGTGCATGTGAGACTCCGTGTTACGGTGCGAGCAGGCGGTCCACGAAGGCCGCCATGCCGTGGAACAGGTCGACGTGATCGGGGGCGGAGTTGCCCGCGAAACCGAGCGCCTCAAAGCGCCCCTTGCGCGTGCGACTCAGCAGTTGAGTGCCCATCGGCCCCCATTCGAGCACAGGGACGCGCTTGAGACCCAGCGCGCCGAGCACCCAGTCGGTGCATTCCGTGGTGCTGGCGAAGGTGCCGGGAAAGATCTCGGAGTGCGTGATGATGAAGCGCTTGCTGCCGGCGGCGGCGAGCCGGGCGAAGTCGGAGAACGGCGCGAGGCCGGTGGTGTCGAGCACACCGCCGTCCGCCAGCGGTTTGCGATCCGGGATGTACCCCGTATGGATTCCGTCGAGGAGGAGCACGCCGTCCACCTGTGGCAGGTACTCCGGGCGGCGCAGGATCTCGCGGATCGCGCCGTATCCGGCGCTCCATCCGCTCAGGTAGACGCCGCTGATGCGCGGCGCGCCCGTGACTTGCGCCACGCGCGCCTTGATGGTGTCGAGCATCCGTGCGTAGAGCAGCGTGTCGCGGGCGAACGGGCGCGCGTACGTGGCCGATCCACTCCCGAAATAGGCGGCCGCCACGATCACGGGGCGTTCCATCGTGGCGACGGCGCGCCGTGGCACCCACGTCGCGCCCATCAGGTGAATCAGCAGCGGCGCCGAATCCACCGTGAGCGCGCGCTGCGGGATGAAGACCTCGATCGGTCCCGGAAGGATGCTGTCGATCGTAAGGTTCACGCCCAGGTTTTCACGGCGCTGCTCGAGGCGTTCGTGCACGCGCGTGCGTTCCTGCATGGGCGACGGGTTCTGCGGCAGCATCGCGGGAGGCGCGGAGGCCGGCGCCGGCGCGACGGTGGCGGGCGCCATCGCCGGTGCAGCGGTCGCAGGCGGCGCCTGTGGTGACGGCGCCTGCCCGGCGCTCGCGCCGCATCCCTCGGCCGCCGCGAGCAGCAGGAGGGCTCGCGATAAAGTAGCAATACGATACTTATTCATCGTCTCCCTCGGCGAGCGCGCGCGGATACACCTTCACCTTGTCCCAGCGGCGCAGTTGCACCTCGCCCGCGGGTGCACCGCGCTCCTTGCGCACGTCGGCCGCCCAGCAGACATGCACCTCCACCTTGCCGCGGGCCTCGCGCGCCTTGCTGTAATACGCGGCGTATTCCGCGGCGCGCTCGACGACCGGCTTGGGGATCTCCGGCAGCTTGTCGGGATTGCGCACCACCACATGGCTCCCCGGCACCGCGGCGACGTGCAGCCACAGGTCGTGCGGCTTGGCCACCTTCAGCGTAAGGTGGTCGTTGTCCCTGGCTGCCTTGCCGACGAGGACCTCAAAGCCCTCGACCTCGACAGTGCGATACGCGCGTCCCTTGCCCGGCATGCCACAACGCTACTGCCTCGGCGCCGAACGCGGGAGCGCGGCACCGAATCGGCAGGCGGCGCGCTCCAGCCGCCGGCCGTTATCGGCGCGCCGGGAATGGCGCCTGGCGGCGGGTGATGTCGAGATTGGTGATGTGCATATTGGCCCCGCGGCCGATGCGGAGGCCGTAGACGCCGTCCACCGGCAGGGCGGCGCGATCCCACGCACCGATGCGCACGCCGTCCACGAAGAAGCGCACCGAGTCGGGCTCCGCGAGGACGCGGACGACCGTGCGGACATTCCCGTTGGCCGCCAGCGGCTTCACGCCCTCGTACGATGCCCAGTCGCTGAGTGGCAGGTACTGCCCGTTGCTGGACGAGAAGGCGGCCGCCTTCCCGTCCCGCCGCACGACGAACCACGACACGGCCTCACCACCAGCCCCGCTCCGGCCGCCGATGAAGAGCCCGAACTCCTCGTTGGAGGACGACGGGAAGAGGATCATCTCCGCCTGTACGGCGTATCGGCCGCTCGCCGTGTTTGCCGGGTCATACAAGAAGCCGCCCGGCCCCATGGTCACATGCCATCCGGGAGCCATGTCGACGAAGAGCCAGCCGGAATCGCCCGGTGGTGTCTTGGTACCGTTGACGAGCGGGGCCGGCGCATCGAGCCGCCACTGCCAGCCGGTTGGCCCGGCAGCGGTCTGGGCATTCAACGGCGCGGCGAGCGCCAGCAGCAGGACGAGAACGACAGCACGCATGGGCGCCTCGGGAGCCGGGGGAGTTCTGCGGAAATTCCGTCCGGCGCGCCCTTCGTCAAGGGAGTAGCTCCCCCTCTCCACTCGTCGGGGCTATTTTGCGGGGTACCCGGCCGACCAGGCCCCGCTGGCCCCCGACTGCCCCAACCAATGGCTGCTTCCCCCAAGACGGACCGCCGCGCGGCCCATGGACTGACACGCGACCAGTTGTTGGCCGCGTACCGGACCATGCTCCTGTCGCGCCGCATTGATGACAAGGAGATCCAGCTCAAGCGGCAGAACAAGATCTTCTTCCAGATCTCGGGCGCCGGCCATGAGGCCGTGCTGACCGCCGCCGGCTTCGCCTGCAAGGCGGGGCACGACTGGTTCTACACCTACTATCGCGACCGCGCGCTCTGCCTGCAGTTGGGCATGACCGCCGCCGAGATGCTGTACAGCGCCGTGGGCGCCGCAGCCGACCCGAACTCGGGTGGCCGGCAGATGCCGTCGCACTGGGGCCTCAAGAAGGCCAACATCGTTTCGGCGGCCTCGCCCACGGGCACGCAGTTCCTTCAGGGCGTCGGCGCGGCCGAAGGCTCGATGCGCGCCAAGCTGCTGGGCATCACCGACGGCTTCCCAGGCGATGAAGTGGCTTTTGTCTCCACCGGCGACGGCACCACGTCGCAGGGTGAGTTCTGGGAGTCACTGAACACCGCGTCCAACCTCAAGCTGCCGGTCGTCTACCTCGTCG
>Ga0172379_10010323_pt1 | contig 11324 bp, 9 predicted proteins | sample GrowelOW334metaG_FD_119756 | JGI IMG/M metagenome (GOLD analysis project Ga0172379, IMG submission 119756) | Groundwater microbial communities from an aquifer near a municipal landfill in Southern Ontario, Canada - Groundwater well OW334 metaG | ecosystem: Environmental > Aquatic > Deep... | reverse complement strand
TGTTGTTTACGACTGCAACTTGAGTCTGATCATTCGTTAAATCTCTCAAGTACTCACTGTTCATGTGAGCAACTATGTTTGGCAGGTAGTCTGTGCGCTTACGTAAAATGTCGTTTTTATTGAGCTTCACATCAGCTTCTGTCAGTCGCACATCGTAAGAAGCCAGAAGGGATCTTGAAACCACTTCATCGAATGTGAGCACGTCAGCTCTGGCTTCTGCCATTGGCAGAGCAAATCCAATTAACAGCGAACTCAGAATAATCCGTGCAGATCTCATTAGAAGCTCACTTGCCATAGATTCCCTTTCCGCTGCAATAAGCAATGGTTGTGCACTAACAAATGGACAATGGGATTCCATGGAGCGACCTTACCGCCTCCAAGCAAAAGCAAAGAGCAGCAAGACTTTCAAGGGAGGAATTGTAACACCGCCAATCTCTTTGCATCCAGGTTTTCAGGCGCTCGTCAGACATTCTAAAGATTAGACTGAACTTAGCTGATAGCCTGAGGCCTCGTGCTAACCTCATCACAAGACTTCTGGAGCCGAATCAATGAGCAAAGCAGAGAACCAGCAAAGCAATGAAATAGCGTTTTTCTACCACCCCAGCATGTACACAGCCAGTACATTCGGCCCGACTGGAAATCAGCAGTTCGCTACCTCGTTTGCTCAAGCCTTTGTCAACGTCAGTGCTCCAAATGCAATCACCTGCTTTGCTCAAACAGAACCTATGTTCCAAGAATTTGCCGAGCTGATTAAGCCATACGCCAGGCAAGAAACCAAGTGCTCCTGGATACGCCTTCAAGAATATGCCAAGCTCAGCTCCGTTGGTGCCTTATTCAACCCATCACCAGCGATAGCTAAACTTGCCTGGCAAAGGCGACATTTAGGCAATAGAGCCTACAGCCTCATTGGAGTAGCTCATAGCCTGCCGCATCACTTGGTTCAAGATGCTCTTGCAGAGCTTGTAATAGGACCGCTTGAGCCGTGGGATGCCCTTGTCTGCCCATGGGAAAGCACAAAAAAAGCTGCTATCCGCGAGCTTGCCGCCTATGGCAGCTACCTTAAGGAACGCTTTGATATTCCCGGAGACATTAAACTCGGGGCACAGCTGCCGGTAATACACCCGTTCGTGCGCATACCAGAAAAGAATGACGAGCTGTCTGGAAAAGAGCTTAGAGCAACTCTAAAGATTGACGATTCAGACATCCTCGTCTTGAGCGCCGGTAGATTTAGCCCTCTAACCAAGGCCAATCCACTACCAATGCTTTTAGCATTGCAAAGGTCTGCTACTGAAACTGGCACACAAACACACTTAGCTCTGGCTGGCTGGTTTGAATCAGAAGCTGTAAAAAATCAGTATCTACAAACCGCTAAAGAAATTGCTCCTCTAGTGGCAGTACATGTTTTAAATGGTCAAGAAGCCAAGACTATGAATGCGGCATGGGCAGCAGCAGACATCTATACAGAGTTAAACGACAATACGCAAGAAAGTTTTGGGTTATCCATTCTTGAGGCCATGGCTCATGCACTACCAGTAGTGCTAAGCGATTGGGGTTTCCACCGCGAAATTATTGAACATGGTAAAAACGGACTTCTTGTACCTACCACAGGACCACTGCCTGGACTAACAGACGACTTTGCCTTGCTAAGCTCACTGTCACTACTAGACCATCAAAACCATGTTGGCCTAGCCAGTCAGTTTATTGCAACGAGTGTTTCTGATTGCGCTCAAGCTTATTCAAGCCTGACAATAGACAAGAACAAGCGGCTTGAGCTTGGGAAGAATGCCAAAGCTACAATATCAGCTAAGTTTGGCGGCAATCTGATTGTTGCCCAGCATCAATATTTGCTCGGTGAATTGGCGAAAATTCGCAAGAGCACCGACGTTGAGTTTGCACCTTTGACTCAGGCTACAACTGCCTATCCAATGAGATTAGACACAGCGGTGATGTTCGCCGAGTTTGCCACAAACACTCTGACTCCCTCTTCACTCTTAAGCCTCGACGGTACAGCTGAAGCTGCGATAGCATCCTTAGCGGCAATTGAGGCTCTCGCATTTGCAGCCACAGCAAAGCCTGTACTGCTGCCACTAGAAGAACTAAAAAAAATACTTAGATTGATTGAAGAGAAGAAGACCTGTGCAATATCGGACGTGACCATAAAGTTCAACTCAGATCAAGGAAGAGCGCTCCTACTCTCAATTCTTTGGCTCTCAAAGATGGGGTTGGTTTCTATTAAAGAGCCTGCACTAGTAGCATCGAAATAGGTAGCCAATCTAACGGTTTGTCAGATTATGTTTTCAGGCTGACGATTTAGGCATCCCATACTTCTTAACTACAGGTTTCACAGGTATGAATACGAAATCATTGTCCATCCTACTAATGTTCTCGCTACTGGCTCTAGGCTTGCCTTTTACAGGCCAGCCGGTGACCGCTCAGGCGACTAAATCAGCTTCAGCTAATAGTCAAAGAGTTGCCACGTTAAGAGACTGGGTTGCCTATCTTCAGGCCGGACAAGCCGCTCTTAACAAGAACCAACCGGATAAAGCCCTCTATTACATTCAACTCTCTGAAGCCTGCGCCAGAAAAATTCCCGGACCAGAAGGTATCGCCAAGCGAAGAGAAAGCTTGAAGATGCTCGCTACCCTCTGTACGGAGATGGGCCGCCACGGCCAAGCATCCGAGTATATACGTCAGGCAAGAGAAATATCTGTTGCTTCTTACAGACCCTCTGGCGACATCGTTATCGATCTCAATGCTCAAGCGGGAATACTTAAGAAACAGGGCAAATATGCCGAAAGTGAGCAGAAATATCAACAGGCAATAGCTGCCCTCGGTGCCACCCGTAAAGAAACAGCAGACGCAGCTTGCGTCCACGACAATCTTGGTCTTGTATATCAAGAACAAAAGAGATTTGACAAAGCTATCATCGAGCACCAGGCAGCATATAACATCTATCACAAACTAGTTGGTGACAACCACAAAGATACTGCGTACTGCCAGAGTAATCTGGCAGAGGCCTATATGGGTCTCAAGGACTATGCCAAAGCAGAGCCTCTCATCATCGCTGCAAAGTCGACACTAGAAAAAACCGAGGGTTCACAAAGCCCTGCCACAGCTAGCTTGCTAGACAATCTAGCTACACTCTACACTCGCACAAATAGACTAACTGAAGCTGAGGATCTGCAAAGGCGCGCCATAGTAATTATCGAAAAATACCACGGTCACTTTAGTGCCGATACTGCCATCAGCATGAACAATCTTGCTACCACTTACAGTCTCGAAGGCAAAAATGACGAAGCTAAAAGAACATCGCTGGAAGCTTGTGCCATAGCCCAAAAGGCTCTCGGTCCAAATCATCCATACACGAGGAGATGCTTGAGAGTACTTGATGGCATTCTCGGAAAGGGGTTGAAGCAGGAGCCCGGAGTTGCTCCAACTCCAGCAACTTCAGAGGTGGCGCAGTAAAAGTACTGATACATATATAATATCAGTACTTTTCTAGATCAGAAGTACTGATATTCAGCAAACCTCATGATATTATCCTTCCCAGAAAAGTACTGATATCCGGGAGCCTTCAAAATTGGTCAGAAAAAGAACTCAAAAGGCGGCGACAATCGCCGACCATTTTGTGAGCTACCAGGCTTGGCTTAAAGGGGCTCCATTATCAGAGCAGAGCAAAAGGGCTTACCGTGGCCGGATAAGTCAGTTCTTGGACTTCCTAGCAGCCGCTGAGAACAAATTTGACCCTATCCTGACCGAACCAAGAGTAGCCCAAGTAGCTCTCCGGGATTACAAGCGGTATTTAAAGCGCTCCTCAAAGTTTGCACCAAGTTCAGTCAACGCCTCTCTAACAGCAATCAACCACTTTCTACAATTCATGGGCCTGGCGCCTGCCAAGATTGACCGGGAAGATTTGCCACAGGAAGCGCCCAGGGCGCTGACCCCAAATGAGCAAAAACGCTACATCAGCACGGCTCAGACCAGAAGCCGGGCACTTGACCGGGCGGTGCCGCTGCTACTGATAAACACTGGTATACGCATTGGAGAATGCGCGGCCCTCGATATGGCAGACATTTCGATTGCTGGACGCAAGGCTCAAATAATTGTGCGCAGTGGCAAAGGTGATCGCTACAGGGAGATTCCACTGAATGAAGTCGCTCGCGATGCCGTTCGAGATTGGATACTTGAAAGGAACAAACGTTTTATCAATTCAAAAGTCGATGATGCTCTATTTCTAAATCCGCAAGGCGGCAGAATGTCAGCGACCAGCCTGGACCGAATCGTGAGAAAGGTGGGCACTGCTTGTGGTATCAATTTATCAGCTCACATTCTTCGCCACACCTGCCTGACTACTCTGGTGCGCAACGGCACTGACTTAGTTTTAGTGGCAGAAATAGGCGGGCACAGGCGGTTGGAAACAACGAGGCGTTATGCACTGCCAACAAAGGCTGATAAAGAAGAGGCCCTAGAAATGCTGCTTGACTAGAAGCTTATGTTAGTACATGCACTAAAAATAATCTCAGTCTGCCTGGTTATCGGACCGATTACAAACTCGTCAGATGTCAAATATACGACAATCGACAACATACGTTTGCTTCCTCTCCACTCACGAAATAATGGCAATAAATAAAGGCATTAAAAATTTGAAACTGATTTGGCAAAAACCCAAAGACGAAGATCGTGAAAAACTTCATTCGTTGTTTGCATCAAATCTCATGAAAAGCATGAGCACTGGGAGCATTGATAAGTTTGCACGATTCATAGAACCAATATCAACAGATGGTGTCTCATCAGCCTTGCTTCGCATGGTTGTTGAAAGTGGCATACCTAAAGCTGAGGGCGCAGAATCCCCGATTGAAGAAGCGATATTTCTTCTTAAAATTGCAGCGCAACTCGAACAAGCTCTGTTGGTCGAGTATTTATATGCAGCATGGTCTATAGATAAGGTCAGTGCAGATGCTTTTGCACGTGTGCGAGAAGTTGCGATACAGGAAATGGGCCATCTGATCACAGTACAAAACATGCTGCTTTTTGTTGGAGCTAAGCCTTGGTTTATGAGGCAAGACTTTGATCCTCAGCCGGATATAGATCCATTTAGTTTTTCTCTGGAACCATTTACGAAATGCACGCTTGAGAAATTTTTGATTACAGAAATGCCGGACCCAGGCTCTTTGACACTAGAGCAGCAGGCGACGATTGCGGATATTCGCAATCGCAAATCAACCGCTTTGCATGAAACATTACATAGAGTTGGTCTGCTATATGCAAAACTTTATTGGCTGTTCCAACCGAACGACGAAACTCCTGTTGGTGGTTGGAATTTATCGGCGATATCGGACTTAAGTCTCCTTGAAAAAGGATGGCACGTTGCAGATTTTCCGGGACAGAATTCTGTTGATACGCTTCAAGCAGATCCAGACGAGTCAGAATGGCGATATCAATATGGTCATGGCGGCGTCTTCCGAAAAATAGGCAGCCGTGAAGAAATTCTACAATCAATTCTGTCTGTAGCGGCTCAGGGCGAAGGACTTGTTGCAACTGACACGCAGTCTCACTTCAACATATTTTATTCAATTTACGAAGAATATGATTCTGCAGGCATAAAGTTGCTACCACTTCCCGCAAATCCAACTATCGGTCTGATTGCATCAGCCGATCCCATAATTGAGATCAATCGCATCACTAATCCGCTAGCACGAACACTTTGCGTTTTATTTGATAAGCGCTACAAGATTATGCTAGTGGCACTTACTGCTGGACTTTCTTGTGACAGAGTCAATAACTCCGCACTGAGAAAAAAATACGTTCGCTGGGGACTAGAAGAAATGACAGTGGCAGTCCGGCCTCTTTCAGGTCTGCTTATTAAGCAACCAGGTAAAGAAGGTGGTTTAGCAAGCCAGTTTACAGCTGCCCCAACGTTCGATATTGGCACTCAACCTTTTCCAACTGAACTGCAAGAGCTGGAGACCCTTTTGACTCAACTTCACAAAGAATCAGCTATTTTAATAGCAACGATTATGGCTGACACAAACGATTTTCTTATCCTCGATGCTCTCAATAATATCCACGACAACGATTCAATTCGTTTCCCATAACGACAAGCAGGAGTAATAATGGCTTCAAAATATAGTATTTATCCAGGTATTGGCATCGCTCGCGTTGGCAATAGCCCAGATAGTTTTTTTCTTTCACCAGAGGTTAGTGACCTTGGACCAATTGAATACAAAACTGACGATTCGATAGAAGCTGTTGTTAAATACAAAGACAATCAAGGTCGCTTGCGGCGTCAGGCTGCTCGATTCCGCATAATAGAAACGACAACAGATGCGGCAGGAAATACGACCTGGCAAGAAATTACCTCAGCAGATGCAACTATTGAATGGTCAGTTCAACTTGGCAATGAAAAGGCCGCTGCTGGCCGTTTTGTTTCCGAAAATAATCCAGAATCTGGGCAAGTGCGTAATCCTAATGTCGCAACGGCTGATCTTACTATAAGTCCTGTTTTTCCTATAATTAGTGGCAACGATAAGACTGTAATAGCAACTACTGACGGCACATTCAAAAATCAACCAGTTTACTTGGGGGAATTAAAAACTGATTCCAAGGGAAGGTTACTGGTATTAGGAGGTCACGGGGAGTCAAAGTCTGTTCCTCCTGGAGCACCGTTGGGTGAAGAGACTTATGCTGATCCAAACCACCCAGTAAACGACTTTGCTAATAACGAATGCTGGCATGATGATATTTCGGATGGACCAGTTTCCGCCAAAATCACTTTTCTGGGACAAGCACCTATAGAACTAGAAGATGGCTGGGTCATAGTTGCACCACCAGATTATTCGCCATACACACGTGGTGTGACCACACTGTTCGACATTGCCACTCAGGCAGCAGTGGAGAGTGGTTGGGCCAATGTTCCGGCCCAACCATCATTCAACAAAGATATTTTGCCGATTCTCAAAGCAGTATCAAATCTGCAGTGGGTCTCAAAGAAACAAATTTGGCGCCAATTTTCCAATGATTGGGTACAACTTGGAACCCGAGGCACACCAGCCAGCGATGCCCTGAGAAATCAGACATACCAGTTACTTACATCGCTTGAGACTGGCACTATTCTCAACTTTCATTTTACGGCCCTTCAACGTAATAATCTCCAGATGTGGGACAGCGGTGCGTTTATAAGTGATTATGATCCAGCAATAGCTCCTCATGTTATTACTCCTGAAGGTCTAGACAAAGCATCCTTGGAGCAGGGAGTAGGAGGCGGATTCTATCCAGGAATTGAGGCTGGCATCATAATGACCTATAAGGAACTTTATGCCTCTCCTTATAGAATTACGCGAGCAACATTTACCTCACATACTAGAAATCTGAATCCTCATCCAGGCTTTATATCTAGGAACATGGCCTGCCCATGGCAAGCAGATTTCTTAAAATGCGCAGCTCAAGATGGAGGTGTATGGTGGCCGGCGCAGCGTCCAATCGAAGTAAAGGTAGTTGCTGCGGCAGGATTAGAATATAAAGCGTTTATGGCTGGGGTTGAAACACATCAGAGCTTGATAGATAACTTCGGAAAATTAGGAGTCGTAGAGCATAGAAATTCAGACTCTTCCTTAATTGAAACAGAACGCGCAGTATCCCTACCGCGCAATTAAAAGTGACAGAGACATTTGATCTAACAGTAATTGGTGCTGGCCCTTCAGGCAGCACCCTAGCAATAGCGCTTGCGAGACATGGCTTGAACGTAATGCTTGTAGACAAAGGTGATTTGCGCTGCTTTAAAGTTGGTGAGTTTCTTCCAGGCAAGACTAGGCATACAATCAACAGGCATCGTCTAATGCCTGTTGATTGGTCTACAGCTCACACGGAAGTATATGAGTTTTTAAATGCGTGGACTCAGCCGACACCTATTGTCCGCGATTTTATTTACGACCCTTTCGGGCTTCCGCTGGCACTCGATAGATCGTTTTTTGAACGCCAGTTAGTGGAAGCCGCTTCGTATGCAGGCGTCACCGTCAAACTTAGTACCAGAATTAGTGTAGAAAAACGATCATCAACTTGGAACATTGCTCTAAAAAATAAATTTGGTACTAGTTTCGCCAAAACTCACTTTTTAGTTTTCTGTGGAGGGCGAAATAGCTCTAACCGTTTTGACTCCCAACGATCTCTGACAGATAAAATGGCTTTTATTGGGTTTCGAAGCCCCTGTGAAGAAGAGCATGGTCCTCCTTCATTGGAGGCTATTGAGTCCGGATGGGTCTATTCAACAGTAATCAAGCCTAACGAATTAATAGTCTATTTAGTGACTGACGGCGATTTATTATTTGGAAATGAAATATCTAGAAAGCATAATTTTGTTTCCTTCTTAAACAGAATCGAAAGTACAACCATTGCTGCTTCCAGAAGCGAAAAAATCACCTGTAATGGCAATTCGGTCTCCCTTTTTGGTGGAGCACTAACTTCCTTTATATCTACGAAGATAAACGGTTCTGGGTGGTGCCTGGCGGGTGACGAAGCAAAATGCTTTGATCCTCTATCATCAATGGGTTTGTCAGAATCCATTGATAATTCTTTGTGGCTCGCACACCTTATTTCAACTAGTAAAACTTTTCCGAATCTCAATTTAAAGAACTATCAGGATAAGACTCTTGAGATTTACAAAGAGTACGAAACAAATCGTCTACTGATTTACTCTCAAGAGAAGCGTTGGCCTAACAGCTTTTTTTGGAAGCGCCGCCAAACAACAGAAGCACTCACTGCTATAAAATAATTAGCGCTGATTTTTCAATTTCAAAAATTTCCAGTGCCAATTTAAGGTCTGTCCTTAGTCAATTTATTTTGACTTTTGCAGCTTCTCTCTCGTCGGCCCTATTGGAATAAGGTATTTTTCAAGCTCCGGTTCCAACGCAGTAGGAAACCCGATACCATCCGCTTGTTCATCACCAAGAAAGACAATGGCAGAGCACTCTTTTTTCAAAAGAACTCCATTGAATTTCGCATTCCAAACACTGAGATGTCTGTATAGCTGTTTACACTGCTCCGCCAACTCTGGTGCGTCATTGTCCAGTGCGCGCAATAGTAATCGATTGTCTTTGAGCCACTCTAACGCCTTAGAATTGGCAGGCATCAATGAGTTGATTGTGATCGATCGAATCAGAGCTAGTGTTTGTTTCTGATCAACCGACATGTGCTCATATATTTTTTCAAAGTTGTATGCGTATCCCTTTCCATCTTCTATCAGAGGTTGGGTATTAGTGCTATGGCTTAGACTCTCCTGCAATCGTTTGACATGTACCAATTGAGACAGAAAATCTTGATTGCATTCTTTTAAGATGCCAGCTAATTCAATCAAACGCTCTCGGTTAAGTCGCTTTCTGTCTTGAATCTTCTTCCAATTATCAAAACGGTCTTTAATAAAGACTCCACTAACCGTCAGCGCTGAGGTCATGAAAGACAAAATTATTTTATCTAGTAATGATTCCATGCTACAAATTTCACCGGTAAGACTGCTTAAGAAGCCTCAAGTGCCACTTTGACTTAAAGTAAAGCAGGCAATGATTATGATGTGATAGCAACAAATTATATCCGCCTAAAAATGTTTCGTCGTTCTTGAAAATCTAATTTAATAAGTCTGATAACGACTGTGCAATCGAATAATATCAACACAAATCAGCCATGTTTTTCAGACTTTGATTTCAATTTAGATAAAAGCTCTTTGTTCACGTACCAGTCTCTATTCACCGAAAAATCCCAATAAGGTTGTTTGCTGCCCCAAAAGCCTTACAGGTGCCAATTACGGTTCGCACAGTCTGACTAGCGATTGGTTTGACGATTTCTCTTTGGGAGTTCTATCGGTCAAGGGAAAAGGGCATGAACTTGGCTTATCTGATTGAAAGGATTACAGATGCCCTGTGCTTGCTTGACAGAAAGCTGCTTATGTCAAGTGACCACTCGATTGCAATGCAGTTAAGCGGGATCAATTCCGACATTTTTCGGATGTCAAATAGCTTAGCGGGTATTTTGATAAAAAAATGTCGGGACCCGATCATGCGAAAATATTGTGGCTGTAGTTTCATTCGGGGAACGTTCAAAATGAACAAGTCTGGCCCTTCTCTTCCAGTATTAACAGTTAACAGGCAGTTCATGTCTGACTTCATGGACGGTGATGCCCCCTGTTTTGGGCTTGGCCTGGTGGAAGAAGGCGGTAAAGAGACCGGCTTCCTTGCATTACACTTAGCCGAAACTATTCCTGAGCATGTTCTTGCTCATGGATTTCGGCTTGGGCACCAACTATTAGGCACATCAGAGTATGAAGTCGTTTATTTCGGCTTCGAGTTCTATGGCGGCAAGACGTACAATGCGCTGCTTAATCCGGGTAGCGAACTGGTCAAAACCGTTCTTGAAATCATGATCGAAAGCAAAGACTACCTTTTCTTCTTATTGAGTCCATCAGGCATGGTTACAACATTTCGCGCCGGCATTGGCAAAGAGAACCTTGCTGGAATGAAAGATAATTTGAATCGGATATTAGACTCTAGAACAACAGAAGAGCAATACGAGCGGTTCCTAACCAAGTTTGAAAAATCGCCGACTGTTCCTGGTGAGTTAGTGACCTGGGTCTGTCGCGATGACGAAGGCTATCTGGATTTGACTGATGACCGACTTGATTTGAACCCCAGAGAGTCAGACAACGGACCAGAGAAAGAGATCGCCGGTAGCCGGGTTGAGGCTATCCGTGCACTTCGGAAGGAAAAGCTTGGTTCTCAGCCAGAAATTCAATGGCACCCAATTAGTCGCTTGCCTCTTATCGCTCAGCTCATTGATGGCAATGTTGAGGACATGAAGTCCCAGCATGATCTTTTGGTCGAAGGTCAAGACAAGCCCTATCTCTTTGATGATGAAACTATCGATCGTGTCATAGTGGTGCTCCTTGAAGCTCTGGACTTTGTCGAGATTTACATTGAACAACAGGGCCGATGGCAGAAAGAGAAACTGACAAAGAAGCAACAAGCGGAAGTTGCACGGCTCCTAGAACAAAGCCAATACTTAAAGCGATTGGCGACTGCCGCCTTAGATATAGCCGACAGGATAGCCGCTGCTACCATCGACCAGATTATTGGCATGGACGAAGCAGAGCTAGGCTTGAAAGTACTTCTTGGCGAGATACCTGGGGCATGATTGAGTATAAAAAAGCAAGCAATGTCGATGACCTGGTAGTAGTTGAAACCAATGATCAGGCGATGATCAGGCACAAAGATTGTGTGAGCCATGCTCGTCTTTGTCTTAAGCTAAAAGACTTTGACGAGATGGCTGAAGACCAGGTGCTC
>Ga0172379_10010321_pt1 | contig 11330 bp, 10 predicted proteins | sample GrowelOW334metaG_FD_119756 | JGI IMG/M metagenome (GOLD analysis project Ga0172379, IMG submission 119756) | Groundwater microbial communities from an aquifer near a municipal landfill in Southern Ontario, Canada - Groundwater well OW334 metaG | ecosystem: Environmental > Aquatic > Deep... | reverse complement strand
TTTTTGATGCCGTAGCCGTCTTCGATTCTGTCCGGATATTGGATGCTGACGTATTTGTAATTCAGAAATTTCATAAAAAATTGATAGAGGATATAACTAGAGGTGATTCCGTCTACATCATAATCTCAGAAAATCATAATCTTCTCCTTATCTTTCATCGCTTGGATGATTCTCTGGACGGATTTCTCCATATCATGCAGCAGAAATGGATTCCCTCGGTAATCGGATAATTTTGGATCAAGAAAAGAGTCGATGTCGTCATCGATTCATCTTACTTTAAAGAGTCTGTTCAGCAGATCTTCTTTGGGATTGTCATAAATCAACTTGAAGTTCATATATATTTGGGCGGATTTGAAACAATTGGATTCGTGGATAATGGTTGAACAGTAGATAAACGGTTGTCGCACATTTAGCCATTTGAAATTATAGATTTTCTAGAAGCGATTACAACAAAAAAATCCCCAAGAATACTTTGGAAAAAATGAAAAAACTGGTGGGAATACCAACCAGTTCTCTATATGTAATTGCTCTTATTACCTTATTTTAACTCTGTAGATTTACTTCGTTCCTTGCGGGCGAGTTGACTAGGGTTGTTTTTCTGTTTGTTATTTATTAACGAGAGGGCATCAGGATAGGCTTCATACAGCCTACAGACATAATCAACAGAGCTGACTATTGATGTAGATTTTATAAGGGCCCCGATGCTCTCTCTAGGTCCATCCGATCTTATTGGGTATAAGATCTAGATAGTGTTTAAGGAGGAAATACCTCCAACATACTTACCTATACCAAGGTACTGTGTAGTGAGCCAATACGATAAGTAACTATGTTAATATAAGTATACTCTAGATTTCTAAATATGCAAAAACTTCAGTGTTTTATGTCTTATTTTTATTATTTTATAATTGACTTATTAAAAATATACGCCAAAATGCGCATATAGAGAATGTATTGCTAACTAAGTGTTATCAGTGAATTTTTTTTCGATTTTCATTGAATTCGTCTCCGTAATAGATTTCAAAGACAAAGTCAGAAAACTCATTTTCAAACTCTTGTTCGGTGATCCCTGCCTTATTGAGAAGATTGAAGATGAATTCCTGAGGATCTGGGAGTTCTTCTCGTACGGAAGGAAGAAAAGTCGCTTGCTTATATCAGAATGTAATTATCAATCCGCAATGTTCTTTTTCTAAGAATTCAAGCAATCCTGTAGAATTGGAGAAATTCTTTTGATGTGTAGGGGAAAGGATGGTTATTCAGATAGTAAGTTTATTATTTTCTATTTCATACATAGTCAACGGATTGAATCTTGGATCTTGAAAGGCTGCATTCTTTGCGTTAATAATTATATCTTGTGATAACTTAGTGTGAGGAATAATCGTTCCTATACATCATCTGAGTTCATCATTCATTTTCAACGTAACAAAACATGCTCTTTTTTGGCTAAATTGTTCATCTTCGAGCTTAATAGTTTTTGGGTCGCTTAGTCCAAATTCTTCCAGAATGGAAGCTTTAGCTAGTGCTAAACATGTTGTCTGAAATTCGTTCATGATAACCATTAGTGATAAATGACGGATCAATATCCTACGACACGAGATTTGTCTCCAGCAGTATCGCCGCTATTTTTGTATTCAAGAAGCTCTGGTGTCCATTTAGATTGGATTGCTATTTGCGTCAATGCTAACCATGGATGGATACCGCACGCTTCCGCTCCATGGACTATTATTTCTATATCTTTATCTAGAAAATTTTGTAATGTTTCTTTGTCAACTTTTATTGCATTATCATATTCCATAAAATGACTTAAATCTGAACTGACGATGAAAAACATTTCTTCTTTCTTTGAAAGTTCAAACAATATTTTTCCTATTTCAATAGGATTCACGTTACCGAAAATTAACGGCAAAATTTTTAATTTTCAATTTTTAATTTTCAATTCTCAATCGGAAGCAATGTATTGAAGAAAGGGAAGTTGTACTTCGACTGCATGTTCCTGATCATAAGTAGCTGGAATGAAAGAAAAATAATCAGAATATTCGTTTATTAATTTTTTTCCTAATTTCATATCTGTATCTATATCACCTAATGGTGTTTTGAACGTATCGAATAATCAGACAGAAACGCCTTCGAAATATTCATAATGACTTGGTGCCAACACAACAAATGTTGGCAGTGACGAGTTACGAGTAACGAGTAACGAAAGGTGACCTTTTAGCATAGAGTAGCTATAAGCTGCAACTTGTCATGAGTAAGTATATCAGGCATGTGGTGCTACGATAGCTTTGAGAACAGAGGATTGCTGACGATTTTTTTCGGATGATTGCAGATGATTAGGTATTATTTCTTTATCAACATTAGCAAAAAATTGATCCATCATCGCGAGAATCTCTTCTTTTCTTGCTGGATAAAATGTTCAAGCGACATTTGGTAATTTTATCATTATTTTATAATTAATTGATTAAAAAATTACAAAAAGTTGCTTTTTAGCATGTTATGATAGCTATTACTTTCTCAGTTTTATTTTCAAGTTATTAATCATATCTATCGACATAGCATAGAGGTCATAATCAGGTTTCCGATTCCAGTCTTTTCTAGCAATACTATCGTCGATAGATTGTGGTCGAGAATCTGCTATTTTTTGTCTAAAATCTGGCACGTATTTGCATTTCAATTCTGGAATATATTTGCGTATGTTGTCTTCCAGCTCTTTAGCTGAGAAAGAAAATGCGGTTACATTATAACTTGTATGAATATGTATCGAAGATGGATCTGCTTGCATGATATCGATAGTAGCTTTTACAGCATCTGGCATATACATCATAGGGAGCGTTGTTTTTTTATTTACAAAAAATGTATATTCTCCTTTCTCTATTGCGTTATAATAAATAGCAACTGCATAATCTGTTGTTCATCCTCCTGGCAATGTTTTCCAGCTGATGACTCATGGATATCTTAAACTTCTTGTATCAAGACCATATTTTTCATAATAATACTGACACAATAATTCTCCTGTAACTTTTGTCACTCCATACATTGTTGTCGGATCCATGGGCGTATATTGCGGTGTGTTTATTCTCGGAGTATTCGGTCCAAATGCAGCAATGGAGCTTGGCCGAAAGAATCTTTTTATTCAATATTCTACTGACAGATCCAACATGTTTTTTAATCCATTTACGTTAACTTCTCGTGCAAGATTAGGATCTTTTTCTCATGTAGCAGATAGTAAACCAACCAAATGATAGACTATATCTATTTCATATTTTTGTATCAGTTTTCTCATTTTTTCTTTATCTCTTACATCTGTGATTTCAAATGGTCATCATGTTAACAATTCTCCTGTCGGTGTCGTTCTGTTTCCTACAGCTATTATATTTTTACCTCCGTAGATTTTTCTAAGCGCAGGAACTAATTCTGATCAAATTTGTCCTGTAGCGCCAGTTACTAAAATTCTTGTCATGCGTATGGAATAAAAATATAAAAATTATTCGTACCTTATGTATTCGGATTTTTTTATTCTCGTTTTCATGCTATCGTAACTCCACATTTTGGGCAGATACTCTTTTTGAATTTGGGATCTATGTGCAAAGAATAGTTTACTCTAGAAATAATCTGAAGTCAGCACTTTCGACAGAGAGTATTTTCATGACCGTTATGAAAAACATTCCCTATATAGACATGATGCAATCCTGCCTGTTTACCTATATCATAGGCTTTATTTAGCGTCTCTAATGATGTAGATTGGACGTTTTTCATTTTGTACATGCCGTGAAATGCAGAAATATGCCGTGGGATATCAGGTGAAACGTTGGCGATAAACTGAGCGATCTTTGTTAATTCAGATTCATCTTCATTATATCATGGAATAATCAAGGTCGTTATTTCTTGCCAGACATTATGTGTATATAATCGTTTGATATTATCTAAAACAGGCTGTAATCTCGCTCAGCAAACTTTACGATAGAAATCATCACTAAATGATTTGAGATCGACATTGATAGCATCCAGATATGGAGTAATCTGTTCTAAGCATTCTCTTGACATAAAACCGTTGGATACTCGCACATTTTTTATCTTCTTTTTATGAGCTAACTTCATCGTGTCTAATGCGTATTCGACAAACACCGTTGGCTCATTATAGGTATATGCGATGCTTGGGATTTTATTTTCAATACAATAATCGACAATATTTTTAGGTGATAATGCTTCACCGAGATTGATGATTTCTGGGAATATTTTTGCTTGAGACATTTGTCGATTCTGACAGAAATCACAGCGAAAATTACATCCTGCCGTTCAGAATGAAAAAATTTGCGATCATGGAAAAAAATGATAGAGCGGTTTTTTCTCTATGGGATCGATATCCATTCATAATGCTTTTCCATAGACAAGAAGATTTATTTTTCCTTTGATATGTTTGCGTATTCCACAAATTCATGTCTGTCATTCCTGTATAATGCAGTAGTGATTACAGACCAAACATTGAAGTGCGTTGTTTTTTTTGGGCTTTCGAAGCTTTGTTTTTTTTGGCATGGGTGATTTTTACTTAATAATTCAGGACCGGAAGGAATTGAACCCTCGACGCGGAGCTTTGGAGACTCCCGCTCTACCACTGAGCTACGGCCCTACGTTCTTGCAATCTAATTTGTCCAAACAATAAGCCTGATTCTGTATAAAGTATAATGTATCTATGTCAGCATAGAGCCAACTAATTGCACTTTCCCGCCGAAGCGGATAAGCTTGCACCAGGTATGGTTTACCACTCGTCCTGGCATCACCGGGACTGAGAAGAAGTAGCTCCCTAACAGTCGGGATCATCCTCACGTTGCATCTTTTCCCCCCGGTAATTACCGGAGGGTAGTTTACGTTTCTGTGGCACTTTCATTTACCCTTTCGGTATTCAGCATCCGTTAGATGCTACCTATTTTTTGGTGTCAGGACTTTCCTCCCCGGAGTCCTCCGGGGTTATACAATATTTGGACTAGTCCCTTTTATTCAATTACAATAAAAATTCAATCCTAAATGATTTGTAATTCGTGGTTTGTAATTCGTAATTAGTCCTTTAATAGTTCTATGCCTTTTCTCTTTGAGAAAAATTTCACTCATTCAAATCGAAAGACGCTCAGAAGTCATCCTGCTAGTGCAAGAATAAAATACCCAATGCGCATAGAGGTGAAGTAGAAAATATTCTGAACTGCAGGGATATATACCATTATAATAAGACATACTAATGCTCACAAAATCACAGGAATTAAAGCTGTGTTTCTTATTTTAAGCATGTAGATAATGTTATGTGTCCATGAACGGTTAACTAAAATGAGTCAAATGTTTCCTACGATAAGTGTTACGAATGCTGCAGTTTTCGCAGTAGTTTCAGATTGTCACATTCGAATAAATAATTTGAATATTATGAGTACCGTGCATAAAGCAAAAAATCATTGTAATACACTCAGAAATAATGTCTTTTTCCCAAAAAGCGGTTCTTTGGGATCACGAGGAAAACGAGACATGATATTTGCTTCTTCTTTTTCTCCTTCAAAAATTATTGAACATGCTGGATCTATAAGTAACTCCATAAAGACGATATGTATAGGATATAAGATAAGTGGTCGTCAAAAAAGAATTGGCAAAATAGCCATGCCTGCTATAGGAATATGAACACTAACGATGTATATCATCGCCTTTTTGAGATTATCAAAAATTTTTCTTCCCATTCTGACGCCATGGACTATGGATGAAAAATCGTCATCGAGCAATACGATTGCTGATGATTCTCTCGCGACATCTGTTCATCTCTGTCCCATAGCTATTCCTATATGTGCTGACTTGAGTGCTGGCGCATCATTGACTCCATCACCAGTCATGGCAACAAAATGACCTTGTTTTTTAAGAAGATTTATAATGATAAGTTTTTCTTCGGGAGCGACTCTTGCGAGGACGTTGGTATTTTCTATTTTTTTGAGTAATTGTTCTTCAGAAAGTTTTTCTAATTCTTCTCAAATAAGTACATTTTCTGGATGAGCAAGTCCTATCTCTTTTGCAATATATTGTGCGGTAGTAGGGTAATCTCCCGTTATCATTATTACTTTGATCCCTGCGCGATAACATTCTTGTATTGCATGAGGAACAGTTTCTCTGATAGGATCTATCCATCCGATAAGTCCGATAAATTCGAATTTCAGATCAGTTTGTGATTTTGGTAGTTTATTTCCCTGAAATTTTGCTTTGGCTACTCATAGAATTCTCAGTCATTCTTTTGCCATGGATTCGAATTGTTCTATTACTTCTTTTTTCTGATTACTGTCCATATTGCAGAGTTCCATAATAGCTTCTGGTGCTCATTTGCTTGCTATAGCAAAATGATCATCATTTGGCTTCTTTCGTACATGAGAAAGGGCAAGCAATTTTTTGGTAAGCGGGTATTCTTGGATAAGAGTAAAATCGTGAATATGTTCAGGATCTATATTGTTTCATAATTTCATCAATGCTTTTTCCATGGGATCGAAAGGATCTTTTTTGCTGGCAAGGATTCCATATTCTATGAGTTTGTGGAATTCTTCAGGAATCTTGTTACCGTTTTTTATATCAAAAAGCTTCTCATTAGCATATAATTTTCTGACGGTCATTCTATTCCATGTTATTGTCCCTGTTTTATCAGTACAGAGAACAGTAGCTGCTCATAAAGTTTCTACGGCAGCCATTTTTCTGGTGAGCACATTTTTCTTGGACATTCTCCATGCTCAGATAGCGAGAAATACTGTCAATACTACAGGGAATTCTTCTGGTAATATTGCCATAGCAAGTGTCAATCAAGATAATAATCATTGGGTTCGATTCCCGTATATGCTGACATATATGACGAATACACATACGCATAATGTTATCGCTATGATAAATGCTGTAGTAACTATTTTCTTTACTTCTTTTTGGAGTAATGTTTTTTCGCTTTTTATACCACCAAGTGCTTTTCCTATACGACCCATTTCTGTATTTATTCCGATAGAGAGAACTTTAACCACGCATTGTCATTGGACGATCATAGTTCCAGAAAAGAGGAATGGCTGATCATCTCCTCCTGGTCTAGATTTTAAAAAATCTATTTTTTCTGACGCTGATTTTCTGACAGGAACTGATTCTCCGGTTAGCAATGATTCATCTACGCTACAATTTCTGCTTCGCAAAACCACACAATCTGCAGAGACCTTATCTCATTCATTCATAATAATAATATCATCTACAACGACTTCTCTTCCTGCTATCCTTATCTGTTGTCCATCTCTGATGACCAATGCTCTTGGACTTGAAAGATCTTTGAGCGCTTGTAGCGCGTTCTCAGTCTTATTTTCTTGATAGATTGCGATAGCTATAATGAAGAATATAGATCCAAGAAGAATCAAGGCTTCCTGAATATCTCCGAGGAAAAGGTAAAGTATTCCGCATGCTAGTAATAGTAGCAGCATAGGTTCTTTGATGACGTCTCGTATAATACCAAAAATATTTTTCTTCTTAGCGGAAGGAAGTTCATTATATCCATCTCTAATTATTCTTTCGTTCACTTCCTTGATAGAAAGTCATTGGAGCTTTTTTACTTCTGCTTCGGTCATGAAAACCATAATTAAAATATTTTGAAGATTAAAATATTATAAAAACTTATATACTATATACTTGTAGTATCTAATCTTTCAATTTTTTAATGTTTTAGTCTTTTAATACAAGGTTTTCAAATATTTCTTGCATTTCTCGTCTAAATCCATTATATAGTATATGTTCTCATTTATTTTTATATATCATTACTATGAAAAAATTTACTAACTCACAAAATCTCAGAAAGATTGCATGGGTAATCCTTATTATTGGAGGACTCAATCGAGGGTTGATGTGATTGTTCAATTTTGATGTTGTAGCATGGATTTTGGGATATGGATTTTTTGCTCGTGTAGTATATACACTTGTATGAATTTCTACTGTATATGTACTTCTCTATCCAAAGACGGCTTCTCATACTCCGCTCAGATAAATAATTTCTACTGCATATACATAGTATGTTGTTTTACTTGTTTTTTCTATTAATTTGGTCGATAGTAATAATGTGCAAATAGATGCCTCATGGAAATCGGTTCTTGCTGATGAATTTGTTAAGCCATATTTTGCTCATATCAAAGAAGTTTTGCTTCAAGAAAAACAACTTGGACATATAATTTATCCTAAATGATCAGATATTTTTAACGCTTTTAATCTGACCCCGTTTGACAAGGTGAGAGTCGTGATTCTCGGGCAGGATCCCTATCATGGGCAGTGAGAAGCTCATGGATTATGTTTCTCTGTACAGGATGGAGTGAGACAACCGCCATCACTTCAAAATATTTTCAAAGAACTGCAAGATGATTTATGAATCACTCCGCCAAAGAGTGGAAATCTGACTAGACGAGCTCAACAAGGTGTGTTTCTGCTCAACGCTATTCTGACGGTCAGGAAAAATACTCCTGCTTCGCACAAAGATATTTGATGGCAGCAATTTACTGACGCAGTGATCAAAAAGTTATCTGATGAAAAAAAATGATTAATTTTTCTTCTTTGGTGAGCTTTTGCTCAGAGCAAGGAGGCTCTTATAGACACGAGTAGACATATCGTTTTGAAGTGTCCACATCCATCGCCATTCTCTGTTCATAAGTGATTTTTCTGATGCAAACATTTCTCCCGGGTGAATGAAATTTTGAGAAGCAGAGGAGAGAAAGAAATCAATTGGGACTTGAAATAAAATGGAAAGGTTGAAAGATGGAAGGGTTGAAAAGTTGGTGTTATTTTACTTTGAAATTATTATGCCAATATCAAAATTTAGAAAATATTTAGGATTCGTTTTGCATGTGGTATTTTTTGTTGTAATGATATCTTCTATTTTTCGGTTGCATTGGTATCGGGTACTCTTGGTGTTTGCCTTATTAAGAATACAAGATTTCATATTCGGAGGATGTATCCTTACTCGGCTTGAATTTTGAGATTTTAGGCGTCAATGGATCAAATATCATTATATAAAAATGAGCAAATTTCCCACAAAATATTTTGCTGTATGATTTGATCGGCTTTTCCCTCTTGTACTTGTTTTGCTGGCGTATTGTATTCAAAGATAGAATATTTTTTTAGATTAGATGTAATCTCAATTACTTAAAATATTTCATAATTTCTTTTTTAAACATTTCAGCGTCTTTTCTATTGCGTCTGATGGTAATTTTGCATTCCGTCTTCATTTTGAAAATGTTTTGAAATGGTTCTGGTTTAAAGTCTTGGATGTTTTCTATGGTATCAAATAGGACCTTGAAGTATTGATTGATAATTGTCGGGAATACTGATTCAAGTATATAATCTCCTATAATGTTTATAAAATATCCTTCTTTAAGAAATTTAGTTTTGTTACTACAGATAACTTCTATTCATTGTACTCTTAAAATATTTGCAGCGTGCTGATCCATAATACTTTCATTGCCTGCAAGCAAATAGACTTTTTTTAATTGTTGTTTCATGTTTTTAACATTAGTAGTCTCAGTTTCGGGTATTCATAAGATATGATAGAGATGTGCATTATACATATACAAGCTTTCATTTTCTGTATATTTCAAAGCCATCGCACTTAATAAATCTGCCCGAACATTATCCAGGTCGATGAGTGATGATGCATAAAATATTTTTTGTTCTCATTCTTTGAGGTCTATTTTTAAATCGTTCGTTTCTAGATATGTTTGTCTGACCTTATTGGTAAGTTCAATCAACGATAATATCCATGCGGTGTGAAGTTTTAGTTTCCCCTGTTCTTTACTTAAAATCTGATTCTCTAAGAGAGTATCAATAATTTTATAAAAATTAGGAAGAGATATCTTTTCCTTTTTGGCAATCGCCTTATGAAGTGTCTGTATTGTATAATTCTGATTCTCTGCCAATTCAAAGAATATCTTATCATAGATTGGTTTACTGAAAAACATGTCTTTTTCTCAAAAATTAAAATTATCACATAATGATAATCCTTTCTCTAAAATTATCAAGTCTATTTACATTCGATATTAAATCATTACATCTGAAAATGTCAAATAAAATAGAAAATAAAAAAATAAACAAAAAACTAAAAAATAGGAGGTTATTACCATGGAAACAAAGGAAACAAAAATCGGCTATTTGCTTGAATGTGGACATATGTCGTATATGTCGCTTTATGATGAGCGTGCCACTACTCTTTGGTATATCAAATTCCTTTATCATAAGGAAAATTGGTTTATAGAAGAGTGCCCTGATTTGTTTCAAAAGCTAAAAAAAGTTATTATCACTGAACTTCAATTAGCGGCTGAAAAAAATCAAAAAGATAAACCAAAATTTAATTGGGGAACTTGGTGTAAAGAGGAAATACCAACAGAAAGTAAAATTGATTATGATGTACAAAGAATGATCAGAGAAGATGATTATGTCGGTTGTCGTTACTCTGCTGGAAGAAAAAATGTAATGGGGTTTATACTAACTAAAGCTTCTATGATCCGTGAAGAGTTATTTAAAAAAAGTCGTTGATTTTAAACAAAAAACTAACTTAAAATAGGAGGTAAATATGAATTCGAGCCCAAAAGGGAATGGATGGTCAGACGATTGGTTTGATTTTGCTTGCTTTAAAATGCTTTGTGCGATTTTTGTTGTTTTGTTTGTTGTAGGGTTAATAAAATATTCTGAACAGAAAGAGACAACTAAAAAATCAGTTTGCAAAAATTGTTCTAAGAATTCTTTTTCTATACGTAAAGTTCCTGTGTCCCAAATTGGAAGATTTTGGATAATTGAAAAAGATAAATAATGAAACTTTTAAAACAAAAAATCATGAAAACAAAAATTGAAAACAAAAAAGAATTGACGAAATGCATCGTCGGTCTGGTATTTATTATTTTTCTTATCTCTGTTATGGTGAAATATTGCAGCCCTGGCGAGAGAAAATATGTCTTTTTTGGAGAAGATGGTTACACGCAATACAATGTAATTGGTAACGATAGTATTCGTTCTATATTGTATAATAATGGGTGCAAACCCTACTACATTGCAACTATAATTAATGTTAGTAATTATTCGTTTTTTGAGGAAGTATTTCTTTTGAAACATGATTCATTTGTTTTTAATGAAATACAAGTAAATCCTGGTGATACAGTTATATTAAAAAAACATGAAGAAATAACTGATCGTTGGAAATATGTTGATGAGTGTGGTCATCAAATTCCTTTTAATAATATTCATTGTGTTGGATACTTTGAAAAATCGGAATTTCATAAATATTGAAACTGACTATTAACCGGGAGTATTTCTTCCGGTTTTTTTTT
>Ga0172379_10010320_pt1 | contig 11331 bp, 11 predicted proteins | sample GrowelOW334metaG_FD_119756 | JGI IMG/M metagenome (GOLD analysis project Ga0172379, IMG submission 119756) | Groundwater microbial communities from an aquifer near a municipal landfill in Southern Ontario, Canada - Groundwater well OW334 metaG | ecosystem: Environmental > Aquatic > Deep... | reverse complement strand
GGGCCTCGGTGATCCAGAGCACAAGGGCGAACGCCATGACGCCGAGGGCCGCCATGCCGGGCGCTCCCGAGTGCATGGATGCGGGGTACGACGGCTTCGCGGTTCCCGGATCGACGGCGTTGACTATGATGGAAACGAGGGAGCCTGGTGCCGGGGTAAGCGAGATCGCGAGGCCGATAGCCAGCGCTACCGCGAGCAGGATCGCGTTCTTGACCGTGGCGTTCTTCTGTTGCAGGGTTGTCATGGTGCGTGGTTCCTCATTTCCTTGGTGTTGAGCCGAGCGCTTGCCGGAGGAGTTCTCCGACCATGCGCGGCCTGTCGGCGACGAGCGCGCCTGCCTTCTCGAATGCTTCTATCTTGTCAGCCACCGAGCCCTTGCCTCCGGTGACGATGGCGCCGGCGTGGCCCATGCGCTTGCCCGCGGGTGCGGTGCGGCCGCCCAGGAACGCGACCACGGGTTTGGTGAAGGCGCCCGAGAGCATGGCTTCCGCCACTTCCTCTTCCATGGTACCGCCGAGTTCTCCAATGATGACGACGGCGTCGGTGGCGGGATCCGCCTGGTAATCCGGCAGCATCTCGGCGAAACGGGTGCCCGGTACCGGGTCTCCCCCGACGCCGATGAGGCTGGACACGCCGAATCCGGCGCGCACTACCATCGCGGTGACCTCGTTGGTCAGCGAGCCGGAGCGCGTCATTACGCCGATGCGGCCGGGTTTGTAGACGCGCTCGATCCAGTACGGGAACATGCCCATCATGGCGAAGCCGGGGCTGATGACGCCGGAGGTGTTGCCCCCCACGACGCGCGCGCCGCAGGAGAGGGCGGCCTTGCGTATCTGGATGGCGTCCTGCAGAGGGATGCCGTCCGCTATCGTGACGATCTTTTTAATGCCGGAGTCCAGCGCCTCGAAAACGGCGTCCCGGGTATTGCGCGGCGGCACGAACAGCATCGCGGCGTTGGCTGGCCTGTCCGAGACGGCGCGGCGTATCGTGTGATATACCGGCACGCCCTCGACGTTCTGGCCTTCCTTGCCCGGCGTTACGCCGACCACGACCTGGGTGCCCAGATCCATCATGTGCCTGGTCCAGAACGAACCTTCGCTACCGGTGATGCCTTGCACGAGCACGCGGTCTGTCCTGTCTATGAAGATGCTCATGCGCGCGCTCCCTTGGCCAGGACGACGGCCCTGCGGACCGCTTCCTCGGTATCGAAGAGCGGATCCAGCCCGGCCGCCTTCAGGGTCTCGACGGCCTTTTCTTCGCCCGTGCCGCGGATGCACGCGACGATGGGGCAACGAGGCCTGAGCTTGGCTATGGCCTCGGCTATTCCCTCCGCCATGATGTCCGCGCGCGCGATGGTGCCGAACGTGACGATGAGTATGACCTTGGGGTCGTTGACCAGGCAGAGTTCCATGGCGCGGACGGCTTTCTTGTAATTGGGGCCGCCGAACTCCAGGTAATTGGCCACCGATCCGCCTTCGTAATTGACCAGATCGTAGACCACGGTGGTCAGTCCCGCGCCCGCGCACATCAGGGAAATATCACCGTCGAACTGCAGGTAGGGTATGCCTTCCTTCGCGGCCTCGAACGCGACATCCGAGTCGAAGTATTCTCGTGACGGCTGCGCGCCTCCCTGGCGGAACGCCGAGTTGTCATCGATGACCAGTTTGCCGTCTCCCGCTATCAGCGCGCTGACGCCCTGTGCATCTGCCCTGGTGACGAACAGCGGGTTCACTTCCACCAGTTCTGCGTCCTTGTCACGGAACGTCTTCCAGAGGCCCATAAGCAGCGTCACGAAGCTCTGTGAGAGTTTCTGGTCCAGTCCGAGCGCATAGGCGATGTTGCGCGCCTGGAAAGGCAGGAGTCCCGTGTCTATGTCCACCCGCTCGCGGATTATCTTTTCAGGCGCGGTTCGGGCCAGTTCCTCGATCTCAACGCCGCCGTCGGCGCAGGCCAGGATCAGGGCGGTGGCTGCCTGCGGGTCTACCGTTATGGAAAGATACAGTTCGCGCTCGAACGCGACGGCTTCTTCCACGAGGACTTTCTTTACGCCATGGGCCGTGCCGATGGCTCCTCCCAAAAGCTCTGTCCCGTACTTGCGAGCCTCGTCTATTGACCTGACGAGTTTTACGAGCCCCGCCTTGCCGCGGCCGCCCCGCAGCACCTGGCTCTTGACGACGCAGGGGCAGCCGAGCGCGGTGGCCGCGCCTGCGACTTCGTCGGCCGTGGTGCAGAGGCGGCGTCGCGGTACCGGAATGCCCCGCTCCGCGAACGCCTCCTTGGCCTGATACTCAAACAGCTTCATGCATTACCCCGCAAGATTAAGATAGGGAATTTGAACCACAGAGACACAGAGACACAGAGAAGAATGAGTTAGCAATAAGACTGGGAATGTGAACCACAGAGACGCAGAGGCACAGAGAGGAAGTGTAGAAAATAAAATATAATAACTATTATTCATATTTTATCTTATTCTCCTTTCTCTTCTTTTCTCTGTGTCTCTGTGCCTCTGTGGCCGTATTCGTAATATAGGATCTTCTCTCTGCTTCCATGGCCATATTTGTGATTCAGGCTTTTTCGTATTTGGACAGATATGGGCCGAAGATCTGGTCGTCGGTGGGGCGGTTCACCGGCAGGGGGAGTGACAACCATGTTACGTTGATGAAGTGCTTCCAGTGGATGTTCTCCGTGGTGCTGTTGCCGCCCCAGGTGCCGCAGCCGAGCGTTACGGTGGACGGCATGCCGTTGGAGAACGTGCCGCCATTGCCGGAGGCCATGCCCTGGCGGACCATGATGCGGCTTGAGCGCATCGTCGTGCCCATGCGGTCGACGTACTCGGTATTGGATGTAAATATGCCTGACGAGTGGCCGGTGCCGCAGGCGTCGGTTATACCGACGACGAGTTGGAGTCCCTGTTCGAATGAAGCGCAGTGCCACAGCGCCATCACGGGCGATATTTTTTCCTGCGCGAACTTCTCGGAGGCGGGGTCTCCACCTACTTCCACCATGAGGAATTTGGTGCCGGCGGGAACGGAGAAGCCTGCGCCTTGCGCTATGACCTCGGCGCTCTTGGCGATGATCCTGGGGTTGAGCCCTTCGTGGCCGTCCTTGCCGGCGATCCATATCCACGAGCGCAGCTTTGATTTTTCTTCGGCGGAACAGAGGTAGCCCGATTTTGCTTTCATCGCATCGACGAAGGCAGCGTAGACGGCGTCGTGGGCGACGACGGAGTTCTCGCTGGAACAGCTGGTGGCGTTGTCGAAGGCCTTGCTGACGGATATTTTCGCCGCGGCGTCTACGGGGTCGGCGTCCTCGGCGAGGAGCTGCACGGCGTTACCCGGTCCAACGCCGTAGGCCGGAGTGCCCGACGAGTAGGCGGCCTTGACCATGGCGCCGCCGCCGGTGGCGACGACGAGATCTACCTGCCTCATGAGTTCCCCGGTCAGTTCGACGCTGGGTTCTTCAATCATCTGGACGAGGTCTTCAGGCGCGCCGACTTTCTTGAGGGCTGCGCGCATGTAGCCGATGGCCAGGGCGCTGGCCTTTTTGGCTTTCGGATGCGGGGCGAAGATGACGGCGTTGCGGCCCTTGAGGATGGACAACCCGTTGGACGATGGCGTTGCGGTGGGGTTGGTGACCGGCGCGAGCGCGCCTACGACGCCGACGGGCTTGGCATATTTTCGCAGGCCGCGGGCTTCGTCGACTTCTATCAGGTCGACGCTCTTGACGCCCTGGATGTCCCGCAGCACGCCGAGTACCTTGTTCTTGTGCTTGGCAACCTTGTCGGCCACCACGCCCATGCCGGTCTCCTCGACCGCGGCCGCGGCGAGCTTCGCGATATTCGCGTCGTTATAGACCGACCAGCCCACGGCGACGCAGACTTCGTCGGTACGCGCCTGATCCCAGGTCGCTGCAATGGCCTGCGCGGCGCGGGCCTTTGCGACGAGGCCGGCTATCAGCTGTTCGTTATCGTTCATGGGTACTTCCTTATTTGAACGCTTCGTTCTCTATCTCGACGACCTTGTTGAAGGCGTTGGTCAGGAAGTCCTTCTTGAATTCCATTTTCTGGGTAAACGCGACCGCGAGCCAGGCGTCGACGATCTGGGTGCCGAGGAACGGCGCGGTTATCCATCCGCCCATGGTGATGACGTTGGCGTTGTTGACTATCTTGGCGCGCTCGCCGGAGAAGAGGTCGTCCACCACGCAAGCGTAGACGCCCTTGTGCTTGTTGGCGACGATGGCCATGCCCTGGCCGGTGCCGCAGATGAGTATGCCTTTTTCAGCTTCGCCCTTCTGGAGGGCCTTGGCGACCTTGGGAGCCTGGACGAAATAGGGCAGGGGAGCGTCGGCGCTCTCGATGCCGAAGTCGACAAGCTCGATGTCCTTGTGGTTTTCCTTGATGTGCTTGACGATTTCCCGCGCGAGGGGGAAGCCCGAAAGATCAGATGCTATGGCGAGTTTCATGGTTGCTCCTTAGGATAGGAAATTTTGGCACAGAGACACGGAGAAGATGAGAAGAAAGATTCGAAGAAAAGATGGGGAAAATTGGCACAGAGACACAGAGAAGACGAGAAGAAGGGAAAGAAAAATGTGAAGAGAAGATAGAAAAATTTGGCACAGAGACACAGAGAAGGAAGAGGGGAGAAAAAATAAAAATGAGCATATAGTTCATTGTCTTTCCTACCTCATCTTCTCTGTGTCTCTGTGCAAAACTCTTTTTACAGGCCCTTTATGGCGGCGACGATGTGGGGGGCGGTTAAGTGGAAGTGTTCGGCGAGCCAGTCCTGGGTGCCCACTTCGCCGAACTGGTCGTCCACGCCGATGCGGGCGAACTTGCAGCCGACGCCGGATTCGGCCAGGGCTTCCGCTACGGCCGAGCCGAGGGCGCCGCGCTTCTGGTGGTTCTCGCAGGTGACGAGCTTGCCGGTTTTCCTTGCCCACTCGAGGATGAGTTTTTCGTCCAGGGGCTTGAGGGACAGCGCGTCGATGACCGCGATCCTCTTGCCTTCTGCGGCGAGGATGTCCGCGGCCTTGAGTGCTTCTCCGACCATGAGCGCGCCGAGCGCTACGATGACGGCATCAGCGCCGGCCGGCGCGCCTTCCCGCAGGACTTTGGCCTTGCCGAACTCGAAGCTTCCACCTTCCTTGTACTGCGTCGGGGCTGCCTTGCGCTGCAGGCGGATATAGACGCAGCCCCTGTAGGCGGCGGCTTTTTCAATGAGACCGGCGAGCGATACGGGGTCGGAGGGTTCGATGATGACGAGGCCGGGTATGGCGCGCATCAGGGCCAGGTCCTCGAACGGCATGTGGGTACCGCCGTTGAACGCGGCGCAAACGCCGGGATCGGTGCCTACGAGCTTGACGTTGAGCTGAGCGTAGTTGCCCGAGACGAAGAACTGGTCGTAGGCGCGGCGGCTCGCGAAACACGCGAAGGTGGCGGCGAAGGGAATCTTGCCTTCTGTGGACATGCCGGCTGCGATACCGACCATGTTGGCTTCGGCGACGCCCGCGTTGATTGCGCGGCCGGGATAAGCCTTGGCGAAGGGGCCGGTACCGGTGGCCTTCATGAGGTCGGCTTCGAGCACGACGATGTTTTTGTCGGCCGCGCCGAGGCGCACGAGCGTCTCCGCGTAGACCGCGCGCATTTCTTTGGTTGCTTCCATAGTATGTGTTCCTTGGGTGCGCCGGGCTCAGGCGCCGAGCTTGGCTATGGCCTCGGCGGCCATTTCCTTGGTTACCGGCATGTTGTGGCTTCCGACCTGTCCTTCGCAGAAGCTGCAACCCTTGCCCTTGACGGTATTGAGGACGATCATGGACGGCTTGTCCTTGACGGCCTTGGCTGCCGCGATGGCGGCGTCGATAGCGGCTACGTCGTGGCCATCGACTTCTGCGGAGTGCCAGCCGAAGGCGGCCCACTTGGCGGCGAGGCTGCCGAGGCCGAGTATCTCGTCGGTGGTGCCGTCGATCTGGGCCTTGTTGTAGTCGGTAAAGGCTATGATGTTTGAAAGCTTGCTGTGGGCGGCGAACATGCCGGCTTCCCAGTTCTGGCCTTCATTGCTCTCGCCGTCGCCGATGATGGCGAAGACGGTGGCGGGGTTCCCGTCGATGCGGAGCGCCGTGGCTATGCCGCAGGCCGCCGACAGGCCCTGGCCGAGCGATCCGGTGGTCATGTCGATGCCGGGGGTCTTGTTGCGGTCGCAGTGGCTGGGCAGGTTGGTGCCGCCCTTGTTGAGCGTTGAAAGCCATGATTTGGGGAAGAAGCCCTTTGCCGCGAGAACCGCATAGAGGGCGGGTCCTGCGTGTCCCTTCGAAAGCACGAGCCGGTCGCGGTTTGATGCGCGCGGGTTCCTGGGGTCCGCCTTGAGGTGCTTGCCGTACAGTACGGCCAGCACTTCGACGATGGACATCGCCCCGCCTATGTGTCCGATACCGAGCTCGCCGATCATTTCGATGGCCAGCTTCCTGATCTCCTTCGCGAAGGATTCAGACTCCGCGCGCTCGCTTGCGTTCATGCTGCGACTCCCTGCATTCATCAGTCGATTCGTATTACTTTCAGTAAGAAAGTAAATGACTCTACCACGGGCTTTGGAGCTTGTAAAGGGCGACTCCGTGCCGATTTGCGAAAGCGCCGGTGCTTCCTGACGCGTGCCTGCAATGGTGCGCTGTTATAAAGGAGGACCCTGATGCGTGGATGGAACGGGCGGCGGGCTGTGGTGGGAGTCTGGGTGGTCGAGGCGGCTTGCATGCTCGCCGTATCTTGCGCGCCGGAGCCGGTTGCCGCGGTGTTCGCGGCGGGAGACTTGCGGCCGCCGGCCGTGGCGTCGTGGGGCGCGGCCGGCGGCGCCGAGGTGATTATCGTGTTTGACGAGGAAATAGAGGTGGCCGCGCCGGGGTTCGCTTCGACGCCGGGGCCGGGGATAGCGGCGACCCGGGTAGGCGAGGACGGCCGGAGCGTCATCGTGACGCTGGACGGCGGGCAGTCGCCGGGTGCGGCCTATGCGGTCTCCGGAGTCGTTTCGGATGCGGCCGGGAACCTGTCCAGCTTCGTGTTGCCGTACTGGGGGTTCAACCCCGATCCTCCGAGGATCGTCATCAATGAGCTGATTACGGAAGGCACATCGACGCATCCGGACGCGCTGGAGCTGTTTGTGACGGCAGGCGGTAACTGCGCCGGGCTGGCGCTCTTCGTGGGGTCGCCTGATAATTTTGACATACGATTCCTGTTTCCCGCTCTGCCCGTGGAGTCGGGTGACTACATCATCCTGCACCTGAAGCCGCAGGGGCTGGAGGCTGAAATCGACGAAACGGGCGACAAGGCCGCTTCCGGCGGGATCGACGCGAATGCGGACGCCTGGGACCTGTGGTACAGCGGCGGAGACGGAGCGCTGTCCGGCAAGAACGGCGCGCTGTCGCTCTGTACCTCTCCGCGAGGCGCCATCATGGACGCCGTTCTCTACAGCGAGCGGACGGTTGAATCGGATACGAATTATGGCGGTTTCGGTACGGCCGCCTTGCGCGATAGGGTTGCCGCCCTCGTAGCCGCGGCTGCCTGGTCGGCGTCTGATCCTCCGCGTCCGGAGGACTGCGCGCGGTCTACCGGCACGACGAGTACGCGGAGCATCTGCCGATCTTCGGGTTCGGCTGATACGGATGCAATGTCGGATTGGCACATCGTTCCGACGAAAGGCGCGACGCTCGGGGCCGTCAATATCGATGAGGTCTATGTGCCCTGAAAACTGGTCGTAAAGATGCGTCGTGTGCAAACTCGTCGCGTTGACCGAACGGCCGTCGGCCGGTAAGATGCGGCATGGAGATACATGATTCCAAAGTGCGCAGGATCGCGCTCATAGGCATGCCGGCCTCGGGCAAGACGAGCGTCGGCGCTGTTCTGGCAGAGCTTGAAGGGTTGCCCTTCGTCGATCTCGACGAGGCTATCGCCGTCGAAGCCGGCAGGTCGATTTCAGACATTTTTGCCGATGAAGGCGAAGCGGGCTTCAGGGTGCGGGAACGGGCCGCGCTTGTTCGGGTCGCCGAAGGCGGTCCGGTCGTGCTGGCTACCGGCGGCGGCTGCATTGAACTGCCTGAAAACCGGGCGCTGCTGGGCGAGCGTTTCAGGGTGATATGGATCAAGGTCGATCCTGGAATCCTGGCCGAGCGCTCGGTCGGCGGTTCCAGGCCTTTGCTCGTTGAAGACGCGGAGGGCAAGATTCGGTTCCTGTACGAGCGCCGGAAGCCCTGGTACAAGGAATGCGCGGATATGGAGCTCAATACCGACGGCATGCGGGTGAAGATGGTGGCCAAGGTGATACGTGACTCGCTGCGTTGAGCCGTCCGCCGTTGGCGGCAGGATCAGGGCGCCGGCTTCGAAGAGCGCCATGCAGCGGGCGCTTGCCTGCGCCGCGATGGCTCAGGGCGTGTCGACGATAACCAATCCTACCTGGTGCGCCGATTCTCTCGCGGCGATGCGCGTGGCTACGGCTCTCGGCGCTTCGGTGGAGCGTCTCGATGACCGGGTGGTCGTGCGGGGCGGGCTTTTCGGCTCCGGTTCTGGCACTATCGTCGCGTCATGCGGTGAATCGGGGCTGTGCCTGCGCATGTTCTCGGCCATCGCTTCGCTGTCTCCGGTCGAGGTGGAATTGCGGGGCGAAGGCTCGCTGGCTCTCCGGCCGGTCGGGATGGTGGAAGCGCCGCTCTCGGCTCTCGGCGTCCGATGTTCGACCAACGGCGGCCTGCAGCCCGTGCTGGTGCGTGGTCCGCTGCATGCCGGCCGCGTCACCGTGGACGGTTCCGAGAGTTCGCAGTTCATCACGGGCCTGCTGCTCGCCTTGCCGATGGCAGGCGGGGATTCCGTGGTAACCGTAGAGCGGCTCGCGAGCCGCGGCTATGTGGATCTGACGCTGGACATCATGCGCTCATTCGGCGCCGATGCGGTTCGCGATTCGTCTTTCAGCGAGTTTTCTGTACGTGGCGTACCGTACAGGCCGACCATGTACGAAGTCGAGGGTGACTGGAGCGGGGCGGCGTTCCTGCTGGTCGCCGGGGCGATCGCTTCAGGCGCGCAGGGACTCGAAGTCGTCGGGCTGCAGGCTGGTTCTTCGCAGCCGGACCGCGCTGTCATCGACGCGCTGAAGCTTGCCGGAGCCCGAGTGGAAGGCGTGCCTGGCGGTTACCGCGTGTCGGCCGCGCCTCTCCGTAGTTTTTCCTTTGACGCGACCGACTGCCCGGACCTGTTTCCGCCGCTGGTCGCGCTGGGCTCCCGCTGCGCCGGCGTGACCGAACTCCGCGGTGCCTCCAGGCTTCGTGCCAAGGAGAGCGACCGGGCCGCGGCCCTGTCAGAGGAATTCGGCAAGCTGGGGCTCAGGGTGGACGTTGACGGCGACCTGATGACGGTGCATGGCCTGGGCGGCGGGGCAGCTCCCGGCGGGCCGGATATGCCGCGCCTGAGCGCGGGTACCGTGTCTTCGCGCGGCGACCACCGCATCGCCATGGCGGCCGCCGTCGCGGCCCTGTCCGGGGCCGGCCCCGTTCTGGTGGACGGGGCCGGGTGCGTGAGCAAGAGCTGGCCGGAATTCTTCGATGTGCTCGATTGTATCAGTACAGGAGTTTCCTGAAGGCGGCTTCCACATCTTGGAAGGGGTAATCAAGGCGCTTGCGGTCGAACCAGAGGTCGATGGAGTCGTCGTCGAACCTCGGTATGACATGGAAGTGCAGGTGAAAGACCGATTGCTGGGCCGAGCGGCCATTGGCCACGAGGACATTGTAGCCGGTCGCTCCGAGCTTCTCTTTCTGAAGCAGGCCGATTTCACGGGATGTTCTGGCGAGTTCTTCCAGATAGCTGCTTTCTGCGTCGTCCATGCACTCGAAGTGCTTGTTGGGCACGACGAGTACATGGCCCGGCGCGACCGGGTTCCTGTCCATGAAGGCCGTGGTCAATCCGCCGCGCCTGATGATCAGGGCGTCGAAATCACCACTCAGGATTTTGCAGAAGGCGCAGGGTATCATGGAGCCTCCCCGATGTTGTCGCGCAGCTTGGCGAGGAACTTGGCCATCTCTTCGTGGTCGCGGTCCTTGATGATGTGCGTGAGGTATGACAGCTGGGAGTTGATCAGTTCCAGGCGCCGTATGGTGTGCGGGTTGAACATGATTTCCGCCAGGAGCCTGTCGTCCTCGGCCAGGAGGCCGTGGGCTATGTCGAGGTGCTTGCGGAAGTTGGTGCCCGGCGCATCGAGCTGCTTCATGCAGGCGGCAAAGACCATCGTCGAGGCGAAAGGCGTTCCGAGGGAGTAGGCGACGGTGCGGTCGTGGCCGTCGAAACTGTCTTCGAAGACGCGGATCGCGAAACCTTCGTACAGGCTGCGCCAGAATGCCTTGCCGGCTTCGCAGGACTCCGTAATGACGACGGCGTTCTGTTCGTGCAGGTTGGCGTCGTCGGCGTAGGTCGGGCCGAACATGGGGTGGGTGGAGACGAAGGGTCTGCCGGCGGCTGCATAATAGTCGGCGAGGCCGGTCTTGACCGATGCGATGTCGGACAGCATGCACGCGGCGGGCAGGTAGGGCAGGACCGAATCGAAGGCCTCCACGGTCATGCCGAGCGGCACGCAGTTGACGAGCAGCTCCGGCGCGAACTCGCGCAGTTCTTCCAGCGAAGAGAGCGGGCGCGTTCCGGTCGCGACCGCACTGGCATTAAGCCTGCTCTGGTCAGGGTCGAAGGCGGCTACGTCGTGGGCGCAGGCCAGCGCCTTGGCAAGCCAGGCTCCCATCTTGCCCGAGCCCAGTATGGAAATTTTCATCGTTACAGTTTCCTCTCGTCATAGCAGCCGAGCAAGCGGAAGTCACGGACCTGCGCGCGGGCCTGGTCGATGGCGCCCGAGACGCGGGGATCCTGGTCGGAGCCGTCGAAGTCTATGAAGATGGCGTAATCGCCCGGTTCGTCGGGCACGGATTCAATGCGGGTCAGGTTGATGCCGGCCTTGGCGAACACTTCAAGAACGCTGAAGAGGGCGCCGGCCTTGTCATTGGTGAAGAACACCGCGGAGCATTTGTTGCCGTTGCCGCCGTTCGCGCCCTTGGACAGCACGAAAAACCTCGTCCGGTTGGCGGTGGAATCCTGGATGCCTTCTTTTATTATTTCAAGGCCGTACAGTTCGGCGGCGAAGCGGCTGGCTATCGCGGCGGCTCCCTTGGGTCGATCCTCCGCTACCATGCGGGCGGCGCCGGCGGTGTCGAACCATTCCATGCCGTCCAGCTTGTTGCGCTCGAGGAAGCGGCGGCACTGGGAGAGCGCCTGGCCGTGCGAGTAGGCCGAGCGTATGTCGCGATGGTCGACGCCAGGGG
>Ga0172379_10010319_pt1 | contig 11332 bp, 8 predicted proteins | sample GrowelOW334metaG_FD_119756 | JGI IMG/M metagenome (GOLD analysis project Ga0172379, IMG submission 119756) | Groundwater microbial communities from an aquifer near a municipal landfill in Southern Ontario, Canada - Groundwater well OW334 metaG | ecosystem: Environmental > Aquatic > Deep... | reverse complement strand
GAGAGCCGTTAATGTGGTATCCTTAAATTAAGCAATTCCGTCAAACAGGGCTTGATAATGGGGACAGCCACCATTGTTTGGAAAAATGTGTGGTGTAGCTAATAATATAAATGTTAACAATGTTGACCGAAAAATATTATACAATACGAAACGTCAAAGAATGGTGGCTGTCCCCATTATCGAAAAATATTATACAATACGAAACGTCAAAGAATGGTGGCTGTCCCCATTATCACTTATTCCCATTATTCGATTTCCATTTTTCTGGCAATTTCTCGATAACTGTTTTCTTCTTCGAACAATACTTCTATACGAAAACGATCCTCTTGCGTCAAATGCGCAAAAACTTTATGATGTAGACACATATCCGTCGATGTTTATTGGTTGGCTTCTAACACCAGTATACACCGTCGGATTTGTTCGTAAATCGGCGAAAACGCTACCGATTACTACTGTTGCACTTCAAGGTAGAATAAAAGCTGATCCCATTTCTGACCCCATTTCCATTTCCTAATATTTGTCACATTACCGAAATATATTGACAATAAAAATAAATCATGATACTATGATGTTTGGAAATTTAAAAGTCATTTCGACTATTGTCCATTGAAGTATTGGAGGAATATTGTGATAGATAAAAGAAAATTATGGAAAACGGTGCTGACGAGTTGGTTCTATACCTCGTTGGGAATGCTGAACCTGTTCATAGCTTTTGCTTTTCTGGCGTTCATCGCCGTCAAGTTCCGAGGTCCTGCGGCGTTTGTTGCCGTTCTTGGTCCGCTTGTTGCGTTTACGCTTGCGTCTTTCTTTTTTTCGGAAGTTGTGGTAAATCTTATCTTCCGAGCCAAAAGACCCGATCCTGTGATGCACGCGGCTTTCGTAGGCGCCGCTCAAAATCTTCGAAAAAAATCTCGCATGTGGATCATGCCGAGATTGCGTATCCTTACGCTCGATGTTCCAAACGCCATGGCGTACGGTTGTGGGCTTCCCGGACTTTGTGCCGTTGGCGTAACGCAGGCACTCCTTGATCTTCTTACCGAAGAAGAGCTTGAGGCGGTTCTCGCGCATGAGTTTGCGCATATTAAATGCAAAGACGTTGGGATCCTTACGCTTATCGCGATCATTACCGGAGGCGTCGAAAAAGTGAAGACCATGCTTCTTCGCGGTCAAACTCCTCTCGGAAAAGGTCCGTTCGCGTACCTTTTCGGGTTCGGCTTTTGGATCCTTTCGAAATTTGTTTTTGGCCTGATGCGCAGTTGTATCACTCAAGAAAGGGAACTTGCCGCGGACGCGCTCGGATCATCGTATGTCGGTTCTCCCGAACCGCTCGCGAGCGCGCTCACTAAGCTTCACCAATCCCGCGCCGACGAGCCGGAAAAAGAAAAACATATGTTTGACGATCTTTTCGTCTCGCATCCCGGCGAGGAAGAGCGAATTGAATCACTGACTTCACTCAGAGGAAATGTAAATGAGCTTTAAAAATGGTTTTAGTTTTGGTCGGAAAACAAAAAATGAGTCCGAACCGGAAAAACGAAGATTTTCACCCAAGACCGTTTGGTCGAGCAATATAGGCAGTTTTATCCTTACGATGATCGTTCTCTACTTCGTTTCTCCGAAAGAAGTTCACGATCAGCTCTTCAACAACATAATCCTGAACGGAAAATATATTCTGCCGTGGTTTCTTTTGAGCTCTGTCGTAGGTTGGATCTATGCAAAAAGCAATTCAAGGATATTGAGCAGACGTTTTATTCTCGGCTCGGTATCCGCCATTTTGATGGTGTTTGTTTTGAACGTTTTGACGTACGGGATAACGAACTATATCACCTTCAAAATGTTTGTTGATTTCGAACGTGTCGGACAAATGGTACCGACGGATCCAAAGTTTGTCAGGTATACCGGAATGCAAATTGCGTTCAAAGATATTAACCAGGCAATCAAAGCCGCGACTGAAGAAGTCACGATGGAAAATACCGTACCGTTCGTCAGTAAAACCGGTTTTGGTTATGTTGCGCCGATTACTCCTGACGGATTCATCTCGACTTTTAGTCAGAAGAATCCGGGTTTCGTTGTTTTTAATGATCGTCTTCCCGATAATCCGCAAGCTTCGAAAGCGCATCGTGTAATTCAGCCCTTTGAGATTGGTCAAGATATGCAGGTGTTGGACAACTTGGAACGCCAATTGATTTACAGCGATTTTTTTGCTAGCTACGATCATCCTCACTACGTGGTTCTTGACCCAAATAAACCGGAACACTTCACTGCGGTCGTTTCAAAGATCAAGTATAAATGGTTCATGTTTCCGTATTGGGGCGGGGTTGTATTGGTTCATGACAACGGCAAAATGGAAGATCTTTCCGCACAAGAGGCGATGAAAGATCCGCGTCTGGTGGGTCAATGGATTTTTCCGCAAAAACTTGCGAAGGATTACGTCAAGCTCGAAAACTACAAAGTCGGCTGGGGAATCTTTTCCGAAATGGTGCGAGTTCCCGGAAGATTGGAAATTCCGAAACTTCCTGGTGAAAGCCAATTTCCAATGCTAACACACGGAGCGGATAGTGTGAACTATCATGTCATTGCGACGAAGGCGGCCGGTTCGGGCGGAGGTTTGTACAGAATGTACTATGTCAACGCAACGACAGGACAGGGGATGTACTACGAGTACGGGGAAAACGAGACCGTTTATGGCCCTGAAGCCGCGCTTACCCGTGTTACGAACGAACAGTCATTCAATTGGTTTCGCGAAGATGGAGACAGTAAATCAGGTAACATGATTCCGGTCGAACCAGTATATATAGTTCTGTCGGATAATAAACTGTATTGGAAGATCAGCGTGACGAACCGAAAATATGAAGGGGTCGCCGCTACGGTGGTGAGTCCCGCTTCGAATCCGAATGACCGAACGTTGTTCAAGGCACAGAATGAGTTTGACGCGTGGCTGAACGGAAAAGCAATATCAACCGCGGCATCATGTACCGGCGTTCCCGTCGAACGTCTCCATGAAGTCTCCGATGCGCTTTCGTCTGCTCTCGAAAAATTGAAGGCGTTGGAAAAATAATTTTCTACAAAAACGCTTTGGTTCAAAGTATGTAGAAACAACTAACTGCCGGCGGGAGCGAATCCCGCCGGTTTTTTAATAAGCGATTTATTTTTCAGATAATCATTAAAATTGTGATTTTTTGTTAATGCACCACAACTTTTGAAAAGTATTTTTCAAGGATGTCTTTTGCGTGGAGGATCGTATCTTTTCCGGGGGGGGGCTGCACTCCTTCACAGAATTGGCGGAATTCGGGACAGTCCCCATTACCATCCCCATTACCCAACGGAACGGATGTGTATTTGCTGTCCAAAACGATCAAAACGTCGTATGCTGTATATCATGCTTTGGATTTCTTTATCGCTTGCGGGTGCGGGGCTTCAGGCTTTTGGGTCGGCGGTTTCTAAGAAAGTTTTGGAGATCCGCGACGCGAAATTTTTGGCCGGGTTTGTTTCTTATACGCTCGCGGGCGGTATTTTTCTCGCGGCTCAGTATGCGAGCGCAGGGTCGATTTGGAGGGGCGGACTTTCCGTGAAATTTTGGTGGGCTATTTTCTTGCTCGGTTTTGTGAATTTTTTTGGGGCGCTTTTTCTCTACAAGGCGCTCGAATACGCGGAGCTCAATTATGTGATGCCGTTCATGACGCTCACTTCGCTGTCCCTCATTATTCCGCCGATATTTTTGCTTGGTGAAATTCCTTCGCCCGGAAGCGTCTTCGGGATGGCGCTCATTGTTCTTGGCGCTCTGCTGATAAATCACTCGAAAAGAGAATTGACCGAAGATGAAGAAGAACTTCGCGCGCGAAACCAAAAAGGGTTGAAATATTTTTTTGTGACCGCCGTTTGTTTTACGGTATTGCCGACATTCGGGAAGATCGCGATCCAAGAAAGTTCCGTACTTTTTGCGAGCATGCTTTCGCACTTTATGGTGGGGTTTTGTTTTCTTATCGTTTTGGTTCGCACGAAAGAGTGGGGGCTTCTTCGCAATATTTCGTCGATCCAAAAGCGCGCATTTTTTGCCGGTGTCATCGTTATGGGACTCATTCATTTTTCCGAAAATGGTAGCATTAATCTCGCTATGAGTCAGGCGCCCGTCGCGCAGGTCTTCGCCATAAAACGCCTTATGCCGTTCTTCGCTTTTCTTATCGGATTTTTGTATTTCAAAGAACGCGACAATTTACCGAAGAAGATCGCGGCAACGGCGCTCATGGTCGCCGGAGCTATTGCGACGATACTCTTGTAGACTATTAAATACTATACGCTGTGAATTTCAGCATATGCTAGGATTCACAGCGATTTAGTTTTTGTAAAAAACCGCTCTTTTCAGGGCGGTTTGTTTTTAGATGTTGATGATGCAAATTATCATCAAATAACCGATGAAGATTGTGTTCATAAGCGTGTGGTACGTTGTACTGACGAGTACGGCTTCGTTTCTTGCTTTTTTTAGTCGTTGCTCGTTGCCTTCTTCTTCTGCCGGCTCCGAGAGGGATGCCGATGATTAAATGCATGAGACCGAAAATGATTGATTTTTGGATCATCTTGCCCCATGTGTGAATGCCTCTTCGAAAGATGTTTTCTTCGAGTCTTGCCATGAACGGCAACGAAACCAAAAAGGCGAAAAGAAAAATTGCGGGAAAACTTCGGATAATGACATTATCGGACGCAAAGGCGCTGAAAACGGGAGTAATGAGAATATTGCCACCGGTTTTGACGACGAGATTTGCCCAGCCGTATCCGAAGATCGGAGAGAGAGGGTAATAAGTACCGCATAGGAAAAATATATAAGTGCTATAATGCCGGTGATCTCGAACAGTATGCAAAAACGAAATCGTTTCCAGATCGTCCAAATGAACGAAATATTCTTGCGGTTATCGTAGAGTGCCATCGCAACGTTAAAGACGGCAAACAGGATAGCGCAAATTTGAATGACGAGGATTGGACCGAAGTTCATGATGCACCCCCAGAGTGTCAAGCCGCGAGCTCGTTTAAGTATACCATGATTCGCGGTATAAACTAGATTCCCTGTGGCTCTGTCCCCCTTGTGGTCGTTGATTTCCACGCACGAAAAAAATGAGGCAATATTTCGCATATGCGAAATATTGCCTCATTTTTTTCGTGCGTGGGGTATCAGATCTAATAAAAAACGGAGGCAACAGTGTGCCTCCGTTCGGGGTCAATAACGACTCCTTTCCTTATTTATAGATAACTTCAAAGACTTCTTTGAAACCGCGCTTGACGGTTTCGTAGTTGTCCCTGACGACTTTTTCGCCTTTCTTTCCGAATTTCTTTTTGATCTGATCGTGGATCGCTTCAAGAACGCTTTCTTTTGTGAGGCCTTTTTGTTCGGCAATCGGAGACGTTGCAAAGAACGCGCCTTGGAAAGCAATACCTTGCATCCGCATTTTTAACGATTCGTCGGAAGATTCCGCGCTGGCAATTTTAAATCCGTCGAGAGCAAAGACGCGAATGTTATTTTCTCGTACATATTTTTTTGCCCAGTCCGGGAATGTTTGCCATACCTCTTCCGATGTCGTCAGTGCGCTTTGGATAACAAATATACCGCCCGGTTTCAAGCCGGCAAGTGGATTTGAATTCCGGAACACGATCGGGTCGCAAGACATTACTACGTCAAGATATTCCAACTCGCACATGAGCTTGATCGGCAAAGGCGATGCGGCGAGGAAGAAACATGTCGGTGCGCCTTTCTTTTCGGAACCATATTTCGGATTTGCCGTAATATGATATCCCATGAGTTCGAACAATGTCATCGCCAAGTTTTTGCCTGTCGTAACCATTCCCCAACCTCCGACGGAGTGCATCCTGACCGAAAGCGCATCTTTGGGCAGTAAATTTACATTCGGCGCCGGTCGAAGCGCGGTGTTATCGATGTTCGGATAGCCTTCGCGTATAGTTTGATCAGAGATCTCTTCGTACGGATTAAACGGCGTTTCGCGGACGAACTCGATACCCAAGTAATAGAACGGTAATTTCTTTCCTTTGGGCAGCATGTTTTCAACGGCTGCTATTAAATGGCCCGGTTGCGTGTCGCGGCTTCCCATACCGAATGATGACGAATAGATCGTCGGCATATCGGAAACTCCGGCGTACGTCGCGTATTCCGGATAGGGAAGAACTTCTTTTTGAACGAAAGCTTTTCCGTTTTCCAACGCTTTGCCGAGCGCTGTTCTGACCTCGCGAGCGAGCGGAAGATCTTCCGCCAGAGGCTGATCCAAACGTTCGAGAACAGTGACGCCTTTCTTTCCTTTCAGTGCTTTTGTCAAAAGATCGCCGGGGAACGGACGGAACATGGTCATATCAATCACGCCGACTTTTACCCCTCGTTTGTCGCGCAGATAATCGGCGACAAGTTCAGCCTCTTCAACGATGCTGCCTTGTGCGAGTAATACATATTCGGCATCTTCAACTTTGTATTGACCGATGCGTTCATAGTATCTGCCGGTAAGATCGCCGTATTCTTTCATCGTCTTGTCGGCAATCTCATTGACATGATCGAAAAAGTAAGGACGCTGAGCTGCGACAGACTGCATGTACATATCTTGGTTCGTGACGACGCCTATCGTTGCGGGATTGTCGACATCGATCAGGAGCGGTACGCGTCTGCGCGTTTTTCCATAGAGCATTACTTGCGCCGGTGTCGGCGTCGCGATAATGTCCTCAGCTTTTCCGAGGAATTCCACGATAAGCTCGTATTCCGGACGATACATGTCTTTCATCAGATGCGTCGTAAGGAAACCGTCTTGCGCGACCATTGCCGGAGTCAAACTGAGCTCGGCAATTTTTCTTGCGATCAGCGCCAAGTCGGCGGCACCTTGATTGTTTTTTGCAAACACTTGAATGAAACCGGCATCGTCGCCGCAATGATAATCGTCGTGTCCCGCGTGAACATTCAGCGTTGACTTCGTCATCGGACGAGCGCCGAGATGTATAATGACAGGAAGGCGTTTGCCGACGGCCACATACAGCTCTTCGTGCATGTACGCGAGTCCTTGAGCGGAGGTAAATGTTCCGGCACGAAGTCCTGAGGTTGCAAGTCCGATCATTACGGCAGCTGCCGCATGTTCACCCTCCGGTTCTATAAAAATGAGCGGTCTTCCTGATACGTTAAGAACGCCGTTCGCCGCCGCGACCGCAGCCCATTCCGCCATGTTGGTGGAAGGAGTGATCGGGTAGGAACCGAAAGCATGACCCGCGTATTGTTCGATCCAGGCAACGGCTTCGCTGCCGTCCATGACGACCCATTTTCCCGGATAGGGGAATATTTTCTTCTCTTCTTTTAGCTTGAATATGTCCATTAATGAATTCTCCTCGGTTTTGGAACCAAATCGGATGAATGGAATTTTTTCCTTTCGTTATTGTGTAAAAGGACTTTTTATTCACCGTATTAAGGCTTTTTTCCACTATGTACACTAACTTTTTTTGTGAAAAAAGTCAAATAAAAGCGCCCCGATAATCGGAGCGCTGTTTTGGGGAAATTGCATTATTCGCCCGTGTACTTCTTCCATATACGACGGAAATCTTTTCGAAAGATCGCCATATGATAGAGGTCAACCATTTTTCCGTTTACAAAACAGTGGCGGCGGAGACAACCCTCTTCTTTGTATCCCGTTTTTTCAAGGTATGCTTTACTGCGCGGGTTTGTTGAAAGGACAGTCGAGCACACTTTTATAAGACCGAGCGTATCGAAACAGTGTTTTAATAAAAGCAGTTTTGCTTCTGTTCCGTATCCGCCGTTCCAATACTCTTTTTCGCCGATGAGCGCGCCGGTTGCACCATGACGATGTATCCAATTAATATTTCCGATACTCATGTTTCCAATATGAATATTGTCCGCTTTTGTGATGACCGCGAGGCAAACGCCATTTTGATTATTCGAACCCGATTCAATCCATTTTTCTTCTTGTCCTATTGTCGGAAGACATTGATTGGTGACAAACTGCCGGATCTCCGGATCGTTTATCTAACGGCAACATCTGGCAGCATCGCTTTTTTCAAGCGGCCGCAAATATACTTTTGTAAGTTTCGCGTGTGTTAAAGATATAATTATCCCGTTCATGATATTTCTCCGCGTTTGTGAAAGAACAACGTTGTGCCGAACGAAAAACCCCAGGGCTTTTATTCAGCCATGGGGTTTCAAAAAGAGGGAAGCTCTGTTTAAGAGAGAGTTTTAAAACGCCATGGCTGGTTATAAGCATCGATTTTGCATACAGCAAAAACCGGGGAAGTATATTTTCCCTGATTAATCCACTTATTCATGTTATGGCGTAAATTTTCCATGGTTTTATAATACACTATCTAGAAAAAATGTCAAATATAAAAAATTGACCGACTGCGAACAGTCGGTCTTTGCGTAGTGCCCACCTTCGGGCGGTGCATATAAATCATACATTATATTTTTTCGGAGAGGATCCTTATTGCTGTGGAGAGCTGTTCGTCGCCGGTACAGGATTCGTTCTTGCCTTCGGTAACGAAGACGTCGGGTTTGATGCCGACCTTGCTTATCGGTTTTTGCTTGGGCGTGAAGGTTGATGCTTCCGTAAGCTCGAGTATAGAACCGTCTTTCAGCGTAAACTTGGTTTGAAAGCAACCCTTGCCGTACGTTCCTGTTCCGACGATTGTTGCGCGTTCGAAGTCTTGGAGCGCGCCCGCGGTTATTTCGGAGGAACTGGCGGAATCATCGTTTACGAGGACAACGATCGGTATTCCTTGGAGTATATCTCTGCCATAGCTTCGTATATCCCATGAAAAATATTTTCCGTTTTGTTTCATGTAATAAAAAGCCGTACCTTTTTCGATAAAAAGACCGAGAAGTTTGGAGGCTTCGAGTGTTGAACCTCCCGGGTTATTGCGAAGGCCAAGGATGAGACCTTTCATACGACCATATTTGTTCCCATAGAGTTCGATCGAAGTGCGGATCCTTATCATGGTGCCTTGGTCAAATTCAGCAAGCCGTACATATCCGATCCCTCCGTCAAGAGCTTTGATCGTTCCGGAAAGCACATCTCGCGTATCTTTTCGGATAAGCGTATATGTTTTTATTTTTCCGGAACATCCTGAAATGATCGTAAGTTCTACCGGAGTACCGGCTTTTCCTCTTATGAGAGTGATTGTTTCTCTTGCTGTTTTGCCGGAAATCGCGATGCCGTCAACATGGGTAATGCGGTCTCCTCTCCGTATACCCGCGATATAAGCGGGGTTATATTCTTTTGATACTCGCACGATCATATGAAAAGGAAATGTTTCTTCTTTTTTCATATCCAAACCGACTCCGGAATATTCAAAGGCTTTTTTCTGTTTTTCCGCCGTTGAAAAATATTTCGAATAAGGATCGGTCTCATTGATCACGCCGATGACGCCGTTGATGAACATGTCCGTCAGAGCTTTATCGGGAATGTGTCTTCCATATCGGTTTTGGACGGTATCGTACGCGTCGCAAAGTTTCTGCAGATTAGGAGAACAGGTAAACGATGCGGGGTGAACAACGAGAGGCGACGCCGGTTTTGAAAGGTCTGTCTCTCTTGTTTTTTGTTCAATGCCGCGGATGAACATTTGTGTGAGTTCGTCATCGGAGAGGCTTTTTATATAGTGCATTTGAATCGTTCCATACGCTTCGCACAGCTTGCTTACGTTTTTCGGACAGACATATTCTTTTGCAAAGTGCGGGCGGTAGGCCTCTTTAGTTACTGGAGTGATGTCTGTTTTTACTATCGACGTCTCTGTCGCAAAAAAGCAAGAGGCGATCATCATGGAAAAAAGAACGATGCACGTTTTTAACAGTATATTGTCAAAGTGCGTTTTCATGGGAAACTCCTCCCGATCTTTCGGGGAACGAGTAACACCTGTTGTAAGTATATCACGTATAAAAATATTGCAATAACCCGAACAGATCATTTCTACAGCTAATTAAAATCGCTGTGAATCCTAGCATATGCTAGGATTCACAGCGATAATTATATTGCTATAAATAAGACATATTTTAAAAAAACGATGTAAATTCTAGCATATGCTAGAATTTACATCGTTTTTTTATGGTTCATTTCTGGACAAAAAAATCCCGTATTGCTACGGGATCTGTTTTTACAACTGATTATTGAAATTTGGCGGCTCTTGCCGTTAGTTTTTCGAGGTTTTTTTCTTTTGGATCATGAGGTGTGCCCGGGAGTATCGCTTCAGCTGCACAGTTTTCTGCCGCTTTTACTATTTCCGAGAATGATGAACCTTTCGGATCGATGACTTTCGCTTTTCCGTCCGGTTTTGCGGCAAAGACCTTTTTAAGGTTTTTGTAGCATTTGTCGCAAGCCGTGCACTTCGCTTCGTCTACTGAAACCGGTGTCCATTCGCCGGTTGTTACTGTTTTATCCGTCTCGTTTTCTATAGCGGTTACTTCAGCAACAGGAGTCTCCGATTTTTCTTCCGGCGTTGTTTCGCTCGAAACAAAACTTTTCAAGAGACGCCAGTAATCGCGGCGTTCTTCCGTTGAGAGAATAATTCTCTTTGAAGGAAGTACCCGGATAAGATGATCGGTTTCGTCAACTGCCAGAATGTACGGTTTCAAACCCTCGCGTTCTTCCTCGCTCATTTCAATATATTGATCGAGAGGCAGATATTCTTCAGCCGTTTCGTCATACTTTTCTTTTTTGAAATGTTTCGCAAAGCGGCCTTCGGAGAATGCAAAGCTTGCAAACGTGAATGGTTCAGCTTTCGTCTGTTTCTCGTCGTACTTATCCTTGTACGTAAGCTCATGGGTCGTCCAATCTTTATCCAAGTCGGGGTTGCCTTCAAGCGATAAAGCTTCTTTCCAAGTCTTACCTTTTCTTGGATCGAATTTTATGAGCGGATAGGCGCGTGTGTCGCGAGCCGAGAGTGCGTGAGCAAACGATTGGTCGTCGGCGATGCCATGTTCCGGAGGACACGGGCAATAGATATTTATCAGTGCCGGTCCGCGGTAATTCATTGCATCAACAAAACCGCTGATCATATGGTTGGTATCGGATACTCCGCAAGAAAGGACATACGCTGTGCCATGACTCATCGCGATGATGGGCATTTCTTTGCGTTTGTCTTCTTGTTTTCCGTCATATCTTGAACCGTACGGCTGCAGATCCGATACTTGTCCGACAAAACTCGAGGTACAGGCTTGTCCGCCGGTATTCGAATAATATTGCGTATCCAAAACGATTATCTTGATCGGCATTCCCTTCATGAGCGTGAGCGAAACGTTTTGGAACCCTATGTCGTACATAGCTCCATCGCCGCCTATCGCAAGAACGGGCGGGCAAAG
>Ga0172379_10010318_pt1 | contig 11332 bp, 5 predicted proteins | sample GrowelOW334metaG_FD_119756 | JGI IMG/M metagenome (GOLD analysis project Ga0172379, IMG submission 119756) | Groundwater microbial communities from an aquifer near a municipal landfill in Southern Ontario, Canada - Groundwater well OW334 metaG | ecosystem: Environmental > Aquatic > Deep... | reverse complement strand
TTTTCCCCTGCCGAAGCTTTTAATATTTCACGAGGGGCCTCAAACACATGGTTGAAGCGCCCTAAGAATTCAGAATCGGCCAATGTGGTCACCTCACTTGTTTTACCCAATATCAGACTGCCTGATTTGATCAAACCGGCCAAATATTCGGACAGGTGCAGGATTTTCACATCTTCAGCAAAGGTGAGCCCCCATCTCGGAAAATCATTGATAAACCCATCATACTCCAATGGATCTGATACCAGCAAAATTTTACATCCTGAACCGGAAATCCTTGTAAAGAGTTCGGTTGCCTTCACCAATGCTTCCTCTTCATATCCAAGCATATCAAGCATTTTACCACTTGTCGGTTCATTCTTCAAAAGGGAGAAATCCACCTTCAGCTTTTTTAGGATTTGAACGACAGCTTCGGCTATTTCTGGGTTTTTATAGTTTATTTCCGACCCCATGAAGTATAAGACTTGGGCCTTTTGTTCCGTTACGGATTCAGAAAATGACTTGGACTGATCTATATGATACGGATTGTTGTTTGTCAGTACAGAAGCTTTAATTGCTTCAACAATTGCCGGAGCCATTTTGCGATTTACGATGTCCTTTCTGGCAAATCGAATCATGTTCGGAATATGCTGGCCACCCACTTCGAAGCCGGCACACAACTCATGCACGATCCACAGACGAAGCAATTGTAGACCGCTTCTATAGCAGAAGCGCTATATTCTTTATCGCCGTAATAAACGCTATGCAGCAACATAGACCTGCCCCTGGGAGTATCAGATTCCCTGTAACTTATAAATGCTGAAGGACAAGCCTGTTTGCACATCGGACAGTACCGGCATGTTTTAATGGTATCTAAATTGTTTTTTGATATGTTTGTCATATTGCTAATATTATTTTTAGGCACATTTTTATAATCCAAAACCTAATTTACCGGGGTTCATTATTCCATTCGGATCCAGTGATTTCTTTAAATTCTGAAGTATTTCGAAAGAATTTCCATAAAGTTCCGGTACCAGCCTGCTTAATTTCAATCCAATTCCATGATGTTCATTCAGTACGCCACCTGCATCCATAGCAGCTCTCAACGCATCGTTCCAGATGCTGTTATGCAGGAAGAGCATTTCATGCGGGTCGTCCGGCGGGGTATCGATAATAAACCTTGCATAAAGCATACAGCCCCAATTAAACCAGTGAGAAAAGTGACCGATAAACCTTGCCTGAGGGTATTTGGTTTCAAGAACCTTTTTCATTGCATTAAAAATATTCTCGATATCGCTGTAGGTTGCAACCGTGTCTAAAGTACCAAAGCACTGAGGCAGACTGAACATGTATGGGGGAAAAAAGAATTTGTAACGGTTGTTCCACCATTGCTGGCCCAATTCTTCGCCTAAATCTTCGCCCCCTTCTTCATCGGCAATTTCATGGGCATATTTCAACTGCATGTCCACCATTTCTCTACGGCCATCGAAACCATATACCATGTATGCCCCTTTTTTATCGATTCCCAGTACTTTGTGGATGACCTCTTTCGTTTCATCTTCGCTGTACAACCGGATTACCGCAGGTTGAAGTTTTTCAGTCATTAATCGTTGGCCAACCCTCAATCCGGTAGCTAAATCCTTGAAAATAAATGCCCTGAATTTTCTTACTTCAGGAATTCTATTGATCGTCAGGGTTACTTTGGTCACAACTCCCAATGTACCTTCCGAACCAATAAACAACTGGTTTAAATCAGGGCCACAGGCGGTTTTAGGTACCGGAAGGCTTTTGATGATCTCCCCTGTCGGAAGGACAACTTCCATGTTGACGATCATGTCCTCCATTTTACCGTACTTGGTAGAAAGTACACCAGTGCCCCGGTGGGCAATAAAACCACCAACTGTCGCACAATTCGATGAAGCCGGGTCATGCATGGTCGATAATCCGAATCTTTCAAGTTCCCACTCCAGATGTTTCATGATGATTCCTGTACCAACTTCAACAGTCATGGAGTTCTGGTCGATATTGAAAACCTGATCCATTCTTTTGGTATCGAGGATAATTCCGCCGAACACTGGAAGCGCTCCGCCCTGGGACCCGCTACCACCGCCCCAGGTAGTTACCGGAATCTTGTAGTTATTGGCAATTTTCAGAATTTTGGAAACCTCTTCCGAATTGGCCGGATGCACAATGAAATCGGCAGAAGGACGGGTTAGGTCACGACCTTTCTGCCGGTCATGCCACATTTCAGGAATCCAAAAATAATCAACGGAATAAACTTCTTTGTCAGAAGATTTTGTCGATACATAATCCTTACCTACAATGTCCTGCAACTCAAATAGGATCATGTCAAACATGTATGAGCTTTGTTCTAAATTCATTTCAGCTTCTATTAATTTATTACTTTATAAATCTCTTTGTAAATATCTTTCAACTGACCGTGGATAGCCAGATATAGCGGGAACAGCTTTTGATACACCTGGTGGTTTGATTCATCAGGTTCAAATATTTTATCGGTTTTCACACATTGATTGACCGCATCAACCACATTTGAAAACAGTCCGATTCCGACACCGGCCAGCAAGGCTGAACCATAGGAGGCATCGACCACCGATGGCCGAATAAGTTTTTTCCCAAATACATCACAAATAATCTGCGACCATGTATCACTTCGGGCCCCCCCACCGATGAGGATAAACGCTGATACTTCCAGGTTCATGTTTTCAATGAGCATGAAACAGTCTTTGAGCGAAAATGCTACGCCTTCCATCAGGGCTTTGAGAAAATGGCCTTTTGTATGGGACATTGATGCCCCAATGAAACTTGCCCTGAGATAAGGGTCCCAATAGGGGGCCCTTTCGCCCAAAAGGTAGGGATGAAAAATCAAACCATCTGATCCTGCCGGTATAAACTGAACTAAATCTTCCATCAGTTGGTAAACATTTTTGCCGGTTTCCCCGGATTTTTCAATCTCTTCGAAACAGAAATTGTCCCTGAACCACCTCAGGGCATAAGCTGCCGTATTGGTGGCTGCTGCCGTGTACCACAGATCAGGGACAACATGGGAATAAGTTATGGTCAACGGATTTGGGTTTGGCCGGGAAGTCATCACATTGACATTGCCGGCTGTTGCCAATTTAATGATACATTGTCCGGGCTTGACAGCTCCGGCCGCGTAATCTTCCGCGGTTACATCTGATGTCCCGCATACAACCGGTGTACCTTCGGCCAAACCTGTTCTTTTTGATGCCTCAGCCGTAATTTTACCAACAATATCTGTAGGAGAACAAAGTAGCGGCAACACTTCAACAGGCAAACCAATCAATCGGCACAATTCTTCAGACCATTGATTTTTCGCCACATCATAAAATAAAGTCCCCTGTGCATCGATGTAATCTGTTTCCCAACTTCCCGTCAGCAAATATCTGATGTAATCTTTCACGAACATGATCCGGTGTATCTTCTGAAAGTTCTCAGGTTCATTATTTCTGATCCACAACAGTTGTGGCAACGTCCAGGTAGGTGAAACTTTTTGGTAGGTTATCCTGAAAATTTCTTCTCCCCAACCTTTTTCGAGGTATTTGACTTCCTCAATGCTTCGTTGGTCGGTCCACATGATGGTTGGCCGGATAACCTCCATTTGCCGGTCTAAAAGAATAGCATTATGCGTTGAGGCATCGATGGAGATTGACCTGATGTGATTCATATTGATATGTTTAGCTTCGCTTATCCTTGACAGGCAATTCGTTAAAGCTAAAAACCAGTCGCCCGGATTTTGTTCGCACCAGGAGGGCTTTGGATGGCGGGTTTCGTACTCTTCCGAGGATTCGGCCACAATATTTCCATTCGGGTCGATGACTGTAATTTTACAACCACCAGTCCCAAAGTCAATGCCCATCAGTAAAACATTCTTCCTGTCTGCACTGTTATTCATTCGTCTTTAGTTTGTTTTTTTTTCGCATGGAATACCCACCAACTCATTTAATGTTCCAGATCGGATTTATTATCCCCAGTGTTTTTTCAACAAGTTCCTGGCCTCCTTCTGGACCCAGCACGGTGCTTGCAGGGACAGCGCCATAAGATCCACCTTCAATAGAACGGGATGGGGGAAGATAATAACCACAACCGGTAAGCTGTACCAGAAAGGTCTGAGTTGCCGGACTACGTCCCTTGATCCGCATTCCGTAATCCAGGTAAAGTTCAAAAGGATTGGTTGCAATTGCGATGTCGCCAATTCGCAGGACATGGACCTCAACCGGCATCTTAGGTTGCCGTTTCTCCAATTCATAACGTTCCTTGACGCTTTGCCGCCACCGCATTCTGGTATAGCTATCCGTAATGTCAAAGTACCATCTTGGTTTCTTCATTATTTCAGGGTTTTCCTTAATCTTCAAAAGCAATTCATCATACCTGGCTTTCCAACCCTCGCTTTCTTTTAGCGCGTTGTTTACATCACCAATGCCGATGAGCCTTCTGGAAAGTTCAACGATCTCCGTCCGGTGGACAAATTCCGGGTTCCATTCTATGTTCTTTTTCATATACTGTAAAACCGAAGTTATCGCATCGGCAATATAAATCGCTATTTGATTTCTGCGGCCCATGCTAAACCTGCCGGTTGCTATACTGTCCGGCCCCATGATCCGCTGCATTCGCTCTTCAGCTTTTGCCCCAACCATTACATAAGGACCAAGATCGCCCGCCGCGCTGCATTGTGGTAAAATAAAAATATCCTTGCTAAGCCTTTGGCGAACCTCTAACCGTGTATCATGCCAAAAATCAGCGCTAATAAAATATTCATTTACACTTACCTGCGCTGGACAAGCTATATTTACCATGATTCCAGTCAGCTTGCTTGTCTTATCCCAGGTATAAAGTAAATTGACCGAATTGTCCATATATCCTTCCAGATGGCTAAAATCGGGGGAGTCAGTTTTTCCCAACAAGGTTGACTTTCCTGAAAAATCAACGGCAAGACGGTTATCACCAATGACAGCATGGCCCAATCCAAAACTTATACCTCCGGGTTTGCGGCAGTTCCATGCCTGCACGGCTGCCTTTGCAATACGTTCGGAAATATATTTCAGGCAAGCTGTAGGGGCCATCGCGTCAAGTTCAACTCCATACATACTCTTCGAATCAGCAGTAGAACTGTAAACCGGGGCGGTATGGGTATGGGTCGCGCTCACGATAACCTGTTCAGGCCGAAGTTCAGGCAACGATTTCTTTACCAGGCTCCTGACACTGTCCCGTAAAAAATCATCAATTCCAATTAAATCACAGCTTATCATGATAGCCTTTTCTGAAGATGGCCCTCTACCGGATTCTATGGCCAATGCTGTTACTGTGATCGGGTCCTTTACCCCTTCCGAAATCCGGGCATTGAACAGTCCTTGAAGTAAAACAGGACTTTCAGGGGTTATATCCTCGGAAGCCCACCCTATATTAAAATTGCCTGTCTTATCGTTTTGGCTTACTTTCTTTTCCTTGTTACCCGTAGTACAAGAAGTAAAGAATATCAGTGATAAAACAACCACTGGAATGGCAATCAAATATCTCAGGTTTTTCATTCCTTATCGATTAAAATGTTAATTTCTTTACCGGTTTCCTGGATATCGTCGATAGTCAGGCTATGGGTGCTTTCATCAAAATGAGATACAAAAGAGCCGTTCCTCAAAGCTAATTTCCCTGGATAATATATTTTAAGGCCATGGGTCCTTTTTTGTGGCATTTTATCATAATTGCCGACCCTTGGATGTATGGTGATGTGAATATTTTCATTACTTTCCTGACTTTCAATAACTGTCCTTGCAATCTTGCCTTCGAGGTATTTGTAGCTTTCCCCATCGTCTTCAATTAAAGTAAATTTTGATTCGCCTTTCGGGAATATTTCCCAAAATATATTCTCGGGCGTATCGGTACCAATACTGCCTTTTACAGCCTGCGTCGGGACGATCGCCCCTGCTTTTACAAAGAGCGGTCCACCCTTATCCTTTGGAAATTCGGCCTGTATTTCCTGGTTTCCCTGCCATCTTTTTCCAGTCCAATAATCGATCCATTCCCCTTTGGGCAAATAGACTGTACTATCAAAAGCCGATACCAGAAAAGCGTCACCAAACATATATTGGTGAATAAATTTATCGCATTTACGGTCATCAGGATAGATCAAAGGCATGGCCCGCATCATTGGCATTGCTTTTTCTGCTGCCAGATGGGCCATGGTATAGATGTACGGTATTAGCTTGTAGCGGAGCGTAGCATACTCCTTGAACATGGCAGCTTTTTTCTCACCCAGGAACCATGGCTGGACATACATATGCCAGCCCAAAAGCTGGGATAAGGCCTGGAAAAAGCCAAAATGAATACCTGCCCCGGTATTTGTTTCCATATCGGTGCAAACATTGGAATGGCCTGAAAGCCCATGGTTTAAAAGGGAGACCAATGGCAGCGGGCCACCACCTGTGTCGCCAGCCCAAGTAGCTGCATAGCGCTGAATGCCAGCGTAACCTGCTACGGTATAGATCATTGGTCGTCTGCCGGTATGCGCCCTGAACCCAAAATTCATCTGTTTGCTGTACAGTAATGGATAAAGATTGTGCATTTCATAATCTTCCATTCCATTCGCCCATTTACGGTCGGGATAAAAACATATTTGCCTTGCACCATCCAACTTGAAAGCTGAAGCGCCGTCATCAACAAATTTTTTGAGATGCTGAAACCAGGGTTCTCCTGCTTTGTGATCTTTATCCAGGTAGACCGGTGAAAAATGAGGATCTTTGAACAGGTCACTTTCAAGCGATTTGGTTTTAATGACAGTCTTTGTTTCCAATTTTCCACCATGAAGCTGCATCTCTTCATATTCGCTGAAGTCATAGTCACAGCAAAGCCACAAACTGAGCCTGAAATCCATATTTTTCAATGCCAGGGGAAAAGTTCCATAATTTTCTCCTTTCAGCCAAAACGGGATATCAAAATTTTCCTTGTTCCACTCTTTTTCCGTTGAATAGTCATAATATTTTCCCATCCATCCATTGTGGCCATTCTCTAACCCAATGACATCGCAAGGAATACCCTGCCTTCTGAATTCATATGCTTCATAAAGGACATCCCGGGCCCTGACCCCCCAGTTATCGCAAACAAAGGTGAGGCCATAGCCCCATTTTGGTAACATGGTTGGTTTTCCGGAGATGTCAGTGTATTTATCCAACAAGTCGGGCATTGATTTACCGGCTATCAGAAAATAGTCGATGAATCCATTTTCAGCATGAAATGATAATTGATTACTGACAGTAGCGCCTGCATCGAAGGAATGGTTCATCGTTGTATTAAGAAACACTCCCCAACCTTTGTCGCTCATTACAAACGGTATTGGCACATAGGAAGAGACATTCATGACCACCATTCTGTTTTTATGCCCTCTTTTCTGAACCTTGTCCCTGGTTTCATCCCCAAATCCATAGAGCCGTTCATCGGGGTCAAGTTTGAAGGACAATCCAAAGCCTTGTTCCTGGCCAGGCATTGGCGGTTGATCATTTTGAACCAACAAAGTTCCGTTCCTTCCATATAATTGAACCCTGCCGTCATTTTTGTCAACAATGATTTTGGCGCTGTCGCTTGTAAACTCGATTCTATTTCCCTTGGTATTTTTTTTAATCCTAAGATCCTGGCATTTTGCATTGACAATCCCATACTTGACCATTCCTCCCTCAGGAAAACTGTTTTTAGAATTCATCCGGATCCGGAACACCGATTGGCTTATAAAATCAATGCGAAGAAAGTTGTTGTTGATTTGCATACTAAAAGAAGAATCATTGGCACTAACCGGGTTCGCCAAAAATTGGTCATTGCTGAAATATTTTCCTGCTGATCCAAAGACAGTTACACTGAGAAGCATGCAGATTACCGAAGCCAAAACATTGTTTTTCATATTTTTTAATTCACTTATTAATATCATTTGGATATCTTTTAATCTTTGACAGAAAGGTTGATAATCCTCAAACTATGTGGCGGTTGATTTTCAATAACTATTGTATCATTTTTATATTTTGTTGATTGTTCCAGGGAGACGGCCTCTATTGACCATGGGAGCCAAGGATTCAATTTTAAATCCTTTAGTGGGATTTGGATCGTTTCATTTTTGTCATTTAAGTTATAAATTCCAACCCTGTGCTTTAATCTACCGTGGGGTTCAAAGTAGCTAACGAGATAGGCTTTGATCTTGTCGTGGTCGTCATACAAAACGTATGAATGTGAGGGAACTCTGGGCCCCTCTTTAGTCCAAAAAGTATCAACTGTTTTTTTTGCATCAGCGCTCCATTGGGAAGGCAAATCCGAGGTTAAAAATGCACCGCCAATCAACCCAATTGTTCCGGTTAGCAGGAAATTTTCTTCATTGTTCAAACTTGTTTTTTCGGTTCGCATGTAAAAAACATCAGGATCCACCTGCCACCAATAACCATTAGATTTAGAGCGCAATAACAACTCTTTTAAATTCCGTTGAACAGTATGCCACCGGCTTCCAATATCGAGACTTACCCTGGCGATTTCGGCATAGCCTAATACAAATCGTTCCGGAAATCCCAGGCAGGCATTAATCAGGATGTCTGGTCCGCAAGTCTCTTTGATCAATTTGAACAGATCTCTTTTTGATTCAAAAATTGTTTTTTTCCTGTCCCATGCAACCCTTGCATTAGACAATGAATAGGTATAGTCAATTTTAAAATAACGCCATCCTTCATGTATGGCATCCTTCATTATATTCCTGATAAATTCTTTTGAATCAGGACGGTCTATATCCATGAAAAAAGTTCTTGTACCGGGTTTGCCAAATTCCCATCCACTGCCTGGCGCCCATCCGGGACTTGAAAACCAAAGAGGTTCTATATTTTCGGGGAATTGCTGTAACATTTCGGGATGTTCCCTGACGATCGGGTGTGTTTCATAAATGGCAGTAGGAGAGAGCCACAAGCCAGGGATAGATCCGGTTTCTGCTATTTTCGATGAAAAATCTTTCCAATCCCTTTCAAACTTTTTGTTTGGGAGCCAGTTCCCGGGCATTACCTGAAATCCTGCATCAATTTGAATGGTCCTGCCGCCGGGAGGTATGGGCATAGCTTTAAACTCTTCATTTGCCTGAAGAATATCGGCCGGCAAAATATTTCCATATTTTTGATACCACGAGCAGTATCCAACCAATGGATGGTCCTGTGGTTTCAGGTTCATTTCCTTAGCCGTTTTTTTAATCCAGTAATCCATCCCTTCCTGCCAGTCTCCCGCGTAAACAATTATTTTCTCCAGAATTCTTGAAGAATCAGGTTCAAGAATAATGTTATCAAGTAAAACACCTGCATAAAATTTTGAGGGAGTGACTTGCGTTTTAAATCCAATCTCACCATATGCCGTACAAGGCCCGGAGGCTGCCATAAACCATCCTGGTCCACTGGCTGCAGATGCAAAAATACCTGCATCGAGGGAAGATGACCAATTTTTTACGTCGTGGATAGGATCAGCAAGAACGGGGAAATTCGCATGCGATGATTTCATGTTTTTCCCAAAGGTTACATTTAACGGAGCAATTGTATCGGTACTTTTAGCCACACTGAATTTTTCATAGCTGATAAATTTGGTGTTATGGTCGTCTATGATGCCGTGCAGATAATGAAAACGGTCGAGTTCGATTATTTTTCTGCTTTTGTTCGTCAAACTACCGGATAATTCAAGAACATTATCATCCAGTTTTTTGATTTTAATATTTGCAACAACGGGTCCGACCGAACAGGTTATTTTTATTTCATTTTCAGCTATTTGCTCTTTTTTAATGCCCCTTGAAATATCTTCAATCCATTCTTTCCTGCCATCATTTCTCCAGGCTAAATAAGGTTTGCAATTACTGAATCCCGTCAGCCCGTCAGCCTTTAAACTGATCGAGTTAAGGTCTGATTCCAGTACAATTTTGGGTTTGGCTGTTTGTATAAATTGTTTGGTGACATCCGCCGCCTGACAGTTGTTGTTCCAGGCGGAAATGGTTGTATACAAGATGAATAGGATCGTTTTAACAGAATGACAGGTAATTTTCTTCATAGGTATAAAGCATTCATTATTTATTCTAATTTATTGCGTTTTGCATGGTAATCGTATGATTGCCTGGTGTCCTGAAAACAATCAGACTGCCTGATTGTTGAGAACAATGTTATCTGTAAGTTACTCTCGCATCAATTGTGTTAACAGCCACTTGTTAACAGCTTCTATTTGCTCCGGAAATGTCCAATGGCCTGTCTCCTGAAATATTAACAATTCTTTTGGGGCGCTGATGACATTGTAAGCCGAGTACATGGATGTCGGAGGGCAGGCAAGATCGTTGTAACCCCAGGTATATAGCCCCGGTGTTGTGACCCTTCGGGCGAAATTGACAACATCATAATAACCAAGCGATTCAACCTCGCCGGGTTTTGGTTCAGCATTTTTAAAGTAGTGTGGCCAACCACCGGCCCTTTTGTTAAGATAACCGGTGTGGTCGCAGAGTGCAGGATGAATGGCAGCGATATGTTTTATCCTTTTGTCGAGTGCGGCAGTAACAATTGTGAGGGCGCCTCCCTGGCTTCCTCCTGTTACGGCGATATCCGCACCATTAAATTCAGGGAGTGCGAAGATAAAATCGACAGCCCTTACACATCCCAGGTAAACTCTTTTATAATAAAAAGCATCACGATTGTTTAATCTTATGCTCCAGATCGCTAACAAAGCTCCGTTCACCAGGTTGTCATATATCTGGGGATCAAGGTTTACAGGAATTCCATGTATGCCAATCTCAAGTGTGATCACACCAAGTGCAGCTGTTCTGAGGTCGCCACTATAAGGCCGAATGCCTGCACCCGGGACTTTGAGCAATGCAGGATATTTTCCGGCTTTTTTTGGCATTGCCAGGATACCAAAAATCCTCGAGCCTTTAGTTTCATTTTGAAAGCTAATATGGTAAACGTTGACGTCGCCGGTACACCTTTCAGGCATAAGAGTCATCCTGGAATCCAGATTTGTTTTACGCGCTTCCTCAATAGCATGGCCCCAGAAACTATCAAAGTCGGCAGGATCTTTGACTGTTGGTTGAATTTTTTCCGGTTCATATCCGGCAGTAGCTAACCCTTCATACCTTTTATCGTCAACAACTGCCCAAACCCTTAATCGGTAAAAACCAGGGACTTTCATCATACCTGACATTTCTATTTTACCGTTTTTCAGTATAACACCCTGCTTTTTCACATCAGGCAGCATTTCAGGTCCAATCTCATAATCTATCGTAACATTATCGACCAGATTTCCATATTTCAGTACCTGAACTGAAAATTTAGCTTCCTCATTCAAT
>Ga0172379_10010317_pt1 | contig 11334 bp, 6 predicted proteins | sample GrowelOW334metaG_FD_119756 | JGI IMG/M metagenome (GOLD analysis project Ga0172379, IMG submission 119756) | Groundwater microbial communities from an aquifer near a municipal landfill in Southern Ontario, Canada - Groundwater well OW334 metaG | ecosystem: Environmental > Aquatic > Deep... | reverse complement strand
CGACTGAGTCGAGATCTGCTCGGGCTTATTCCTCCTTCGCTTTTCGCTACGGAGGACAAGCCCGCCTCCGCTCCGCTCCGGCGGTTTTCCAATCACCCCCCCTTTCGATTTTGGCTTACGGCATTTTTTTTAATAATTTCATTTTAAATATGGTAATTTAGTCTGGATTCCCGCCTACGCGGGAATGACAATTTTAGTAGTATTATAAAAGAAACACCTATGAACATTGATAAACTTATAATTTTTCAAAAAATTTATGATTTCCTTCTTTGGCTATATCCACTAATAAACAGAATTCCAAAAAGCCATAGACTTGTTTTAGGAAAGCATTTGGAGGAATTAGGTTTGGATCTACTATTGTTGTCTATTCAAGCAAATAAAATAAGAGACGATACCAGGAAAGTAATACAGCTAAAAATATCTGACGATTTGGATAAATTGAGAATTCTTATTCGACTAACGAAAGATCTTCGTTTTATGAGCGTTGTTCAATACCAGCATGCGGCCGAAAAAATAAACGAGATTGGAAAAATTCTTTACGGATGGATGAAATAGTTTACACAGAAATATTAATTTGTGTTATTTTTATAGTGAGGGAGAACTAAAACGGGTTCCTACGTGGCGGTAATTGGAATAACACGAGCAACGCAGGGGCATTCACGTTGAATCTGAACAATACCCCGGCTAATACGAACAACAATATTGGTTTCCGTTGCGCCAGTGATCAAAAAAGCGCGCCAGGATGGAGTGGCATATTTCTACGGATATGTGTCCAGTGTCCAAAGATCACCAAGTTCTCTCTATCCCGCACAGGCGAGTGGGAGAATATAAAGCCCGTATTCTTGTTCTTGGCATAAATTCAAGGATAAGGTAAATAGGCAAAGATTAAGAGTCAGGCGGGTCGGCAAAAAAACCGGCCCGCTTTTTTATTGAATATAAATATATAAACATATGTATAAAAGTATATGTGAATTCAAGAATCTTCTTAAGGCCTATCAGATGGCAAGAAAGTGTAAACGCTACAAAAGAAACATCGTTGATTATGGATTTTTTCTCGAATCCAATTTATTGAAACTGCAAAGAGAATTAATCTTTGAAAATTATATGCCTTCTTCCTACGTTTGCTTTACCGTATTTGAACCTAAAGTTAGAAAAGTGGCAGCTCCGGCATTTCGTGACCGTGTTTTACAGCATTCTTTAGTTTCACAAATTGAGCCTCTTTTTGAGTCGCAATTTATTTATGATTCTTATGCTTGCCGTAAAAACAAAGGAACGCATTTTGGTCTTAAACGTGTTAAGAAATTCTTGACGGCGGCAAGATCAGTATACGGCAAAAACGCTCCAGTTTATTGTTTAAGAATGGATATTGAGAAATTCTTTGCCAGCGTTTCCTGGGACGTTCTTATTTCCATTATTAACCGAACCATTTCATGCGAAAAAACGAAAAAGCTAATCGAAAAAATCATCACCAAACACCGGTGTTTTGATATAAACGGGAATTTCATCAAGTCGCCTTATGATGTAGTTAATCCTGAAAATCGGAAAGGACTGCCGATTGGGAACTTGACGAGCCAATTATTTGCCAATATCTACTTAAATGTACTTGACCATTTTGTCAAGGAAATCTTGCATGTAAAATGGTATGCCAGATATATGGATGATTTTTTGGTTATTCATTCTGATCGAAATTATTTGAAGGAAATGAGAGATGAGATTAAGATGTTTATTGGATATGAACTGAAATTAAAATTTCATCCTAAAAAAGTTATTATCCAAAACATAAAGAACGGCTTGCCATTTGTTGGATATCTTATTTTTTATGACCATGTTTTAATAAGAGGAAGTACTTTACTTCGGATGAGAAGAAGTCTTAAGAAAAGAATAATACAATGCGCTGAAAATAATGATAATAAATCACTTGAAGCCACTTTAAGTGCACTTCGGGGTCATCTTCAGCGAGCGAACGCTTACGGACTAGAAAAAAATCTATTAGAACAGCCAGTAATTAAACCGAAAGTAAAAAAAATAAAAATTTCCAATGAACAATTAAGGTTATTTTGATGATTTTGTCATTTCGTTATCTCTTGTATTTTCTCCACATATTTCTTATTATTTATGGTATTAGTCAAAGAGGTCTATTTTTATATGTGGCGAACAAAAAATATTTGATTTGAAATATATTATGAAAATTAAAAAAATTGTTGTTCAGGGTAGCCAAATCGGTATAATTCTTCATACGGGAAATGAAGATTTTATTTCCCTTACAGATATGCTGAAAGCAAAAGATGGTGATTTTTTTATTTCAGATTGGCTCAGAAATAGAAACACAGTTGAGTTTTTAGGAATATGGGAAAAGATACATAATCCAAATTTTAATTATGGCGAATTTGCCATAATTAAAAGCCAAGCAGGTTTAAATAATTACAAAATAAGTGTAAAAGAGTGGGTAAAAAAAACAAATGCTGTTGGGCTAAAAGCAACTGCGGGCCGCTATGGTGGAACGTATGCTCATAAAGATATAGCCTTTGAGTTTGGGATGTGGATTAGCCCTGAATTCAAAATATATCTTATTAAGGAGTTCCAACGACTCAAAAATAACGAGCAAAAAAAGATTGAGTCTGGTTGGGATGTCAAACGGATTCTCACCAAAATTAACTATAAAATCCACACCGACGCCATTAAAGCTCATTTAATTCCAAAGAACATTTCAAAGAATCAGATCAACATTGTTTACGCTCATGAAGCTGATGTACTCAATATAGCCTTATTTGGGAAAACTGCCAAGGAATGGCGAAATGAAAATTCAAACATGGAAGGGAATATTCGTGATTATTCTGATGTAACTCAACTTGTGGTTTTGGCTAATTTGGAGGGGATTAATGCGGAGTTGATTCGGCAAGGTCTGCCACAGTCTGAACGGTTAATTCAATTGAATCAAATTGCCATTGTTCAGATGCAGTCTTTGTTGGATAATAAAAACTTGAAAAAATTACCATGAAAAATATATTAAATAAAATAAAACATTATTTCTTTTCTCCCCGATTTCATTTCAACCGTTTTCAGTTTAATCTGGCGGCGATGGTATTTGCCGTCTTTGGCTTTTTATTTGCTACTTATTTTGCCGCTGTTAAATTGCCACAAGTTTTTGCACTGAACGACACGACCAAAACCTGGACATTTAATACGGCTAATGCCGGAAATTATACTTATGATAGTACGCTCGTAACAGTTGATGACAGCGGGGGCCGGCCAGTAACCGGAGTCAATAAAATCACTAACCCAGCATTTACCAGTGACAACAGTTCATGGAGTCTGGCGGCAGTTTCCGGCTCCACTACTCCGGCCGGTTGGGGAATTGTACCGGGAAACAGCACGTACTCAACTACTGATTTTTTGGCAATGAAATATGAAGCCAAATGCGCAGCGACTTCCGATCTTACAACCGGTCTTACTTCACCTAATTCCGGTTATAATACCTATTCTGATTCGGGTACTGCCTGTACGGCTGCAAACAGCAAGGGGGTTGTCTCGGTTGCCTCAGGATACCCAATTGCAAATATTTCCCAAACTAATTCCATTGTCCGATGCGCGGCAACGACAGTTGCCGGAGGAGCCGCCCATTTGATCACCAATAACGAGTGGATGACCGTTGCTCGAAACGCCGAAGCTCAAGCGGGTAACTGGAGCTTAGGAGCAGTGGGGAGCGGATACCTTTATGCCGGACACAATGATAATGCGCCAGCTCTAGCCGTTGTTGCATCCACGACCGATACCGGCAACAATGCGTGTGCGTATACTGACACAGCTGGTACCACAGAGGCACCGGCCAACTGCCCGACCAATACCGCTAACAATACTTCTGGAACGGCGGGCAACCAAAAACGGGTATTCACCCTTTCCAACGGCTCATATGTCTGGGATGTTGCCGGAAACGTTTGGGAGTGGACCAATGACACGATTCAGGGTAAAGACCAACCAACAAGTGGCACTCCCGGATTTAATTGGAGAGAATTTACTGCCCTGACAACCTATGGTACTTTAACCTATGATAAAGTGAGACCGCTTGCTACTGCCTATGATGCCACGTATGGCGTAGGACGTATTTACTCTGACGGGACAGTTTCCAATACCACTGTCTACGGGTTCCTGCGTGGCGGTTATTGGGGTAACACGAGCTACGCAGGGGCATTCACGTTGACTCTGAACGCTACCCCGGCTCATACGTACATCTTTATTGGTTTCCGTTGCGCCAGTGATCCCGTAGCAATCTCTCAATCTTATTCATCTAGTTCCGGGCGTTCGGCCGGCGGGGGAAATACTATTACTATAGGCTCATATACCGATGCAAAAGCAATTCAATCTATCAATGTAGGAGACAGTTCCACCTATGATTTTTCAACTTACGTTTATGACAACACAAGCGGGAACGTTGGCGGAACCGTTTCCTCGTCAATTGCCCAACTGTATTATAACGGCGCAACCGTGACAACAACCTACACCGATGCCGGTTCGGGATGGTGGAAATTGAGCGGAACTATAACCGGCGCAAATGCCTCACGCGAATTTGGTCTTTTGGTGAAAACAGGAAAAACCATTAAAACTGACGATTTTACTTTATCAAAAACAGGAACTTATAGCGTCTATACAACTACCGCCTATACTAATGCCCAAGTTTCAAGCTGGGATTCGTTCACTGCAAGCGTAACTGCAACAGGAAACGCCTCAGTCGGCTATCAGATCTGTCTTGATAGCGGGTCAACTTGTAGTTATTCGTCAGGTAGCCGTTGGCAGTATTATACCGGCGGAGTTTGGACCAATGCGACCGACGCCACCCAAACCAACACGGCGGCACAACTGACCCAAGCAGCCATGCAGGCTTTATCTGTCACTTCACAGAAAATATCTGTTAAAGCGGTGATGGGTTTTGGAGGGTCTGATACACCAGCTATTACCTCGATTGCGGTGGGATTGACGACCGATACAACGGCTCCGACGACCAATGCGTCGGCCATTGCTATGACCCGCTCAAGTGGCGGGACAAGCGTGTCTTCTAACGGCTGGACTAATGGGTCATCACCGTATTTCACTTGGACAGCGGGCGCTGACAATGCCGGGGGCTCCGGCCTGAAGGGGTATTGTTTGTATTTGGGAGCTGACACAAGCGGCAATCCCGCGACCGCCAAAGGGCTCTTGGGGACAAGTCCTGTATCCACAACAGATACGACCTGTCAATTTATTGTCTCGGGAACATCGGTCGATTTGGCTACATCCGGCTATATTGGAACAGCATTGACAACATCAAGCTCGGCTTATTACCTCAATGTCAAGGCGGTCGATAATGCCGGCAACGTCTTTAGCAGTTCATCAACTCAATTTCAATTCCGATTTGACAATACCGTGCCAACAAATGCCAGTTATATTTCTTGCGCTTCGGGAAATTTTTCCAATGTGGCCGATATGAATTTTTCCTGGCCGATCACAGGAAGCGCGGCGGCTACGGACGATAATTCCGGAATCGCCAGCTGGCAGTACCAGATAAACTCTACAGCCGGTACTTGGAATACTCTAACCGGTTCAAGCAGGACCTTAACCAGTGGAAGTGACGGAAGTGCGATCATCTCAGGCAATAATATTATTTATTTCAGAAGCGTAGATACAGCCGGCAATATATCATCGGATTCCACAATCAGAACATGTAATTTGGCTTACGGAGGGGCAGCGCCTCAATTTGGAGGAACAGATATAGTGACAATAACACCGGCAACCTCCACCTCTAATTCCTACGCTCTTTCCTGGCCAGCGGCCACGGCTACAGTCGGACAAACCGTCACCCATTATTATTACATGATCAATACCTCACCGCCTTCGACTTTGGCAACTTTACAAGGTAATTCAAGCACATACATAGACAACGGGACAACAAGAACTGTGGTCGCAGGAGCTTTGACAGGTGTTAATAAAGGAACAAATACAGTTTATGTGGTAGCAATCGATAACGCCGGCACGCCAAACTATTCGCCGTCAAACTATATTTCCGGCACCTTTACCCTCAATTCCACCGATCCGGACAATGTGGGAAGCTTGGTCGCTTCCGATTCATCAATAAAATCCTCATCTCAATGGAACGTGACTTTGACTTGGGTAGCCCCAACTTATCAAGGGGCTGGTAACTTAACCTATCTTATCAAAAGATCGACTGACAATGTGACTTTTACTCAGGTTGGTACAGCCTCAGGTCTTTCATATGTTGACAATGCTCCTTCATCAGCGCTTTATTATTATAAAATTTATACAAAAGATGGAGCTGATGCCCAATCTTCGGGGACTAACGCCGTCTCGATCACTCCAACCGGAAAATGGACGAGCGCTCCGACTCTTGACTCCGGTCCAACTTCCGGCAGTATCACGACCAAAAAAGCAACGATTACCTGGACGACTTCACGAACAAGTGATAGTAAAATAAGTTATGGAACGACGAGTGGGGGAAGTTATGGGGATGTCGAGCCAAGTAACTCTAGTCAGGTCAGTTCCCATTCAGTCCAATTGACAGGGCTTAATCCAGGGACAACCTATTATTACAAAGCCAAGTGGACGGATGAAGATGGAAATACAGGGACTTCTGATGAAAAAAGCTTCACAACCGCTTCGGCTCCAACGGTAAAGGACGTCTTGGCCAAAAGCATAGGACTTAGTTCGGCGACGATCCAATATACAAGCAGTAATGCCAGCAAAGTCAAAATTTATTATGGTACAACAACTTCATTTGGAGGAGTCAAAGAAGTCTCAACTTCAACTTCCGAAACGACTTACACAACAGAGTTAACAGGTTTAATCGACGGAACAAAATATTATTATAAAATAAATACGTTTGACAGCGAGTCTTCTGAATATGAAGGAACGATTCTCGATTTTACAACATTGCCGAGACCAAAAATATCTAACGTCCGAATTCAAGAAGTCAAAGGAACAGCTCAACCGACGATACTCGTTTCCTGGACTACCAACACGGAAGTTTCCTCAATCGTTACTTATTATCCCGAAGGAAAAGCATCGGACGCACGGGACGAAGTCAATATCGCTTTAACAAAAGGCGAACATAAATTATTTCTCAAGGGGCTTTTTCCCCAGACAAATTATTTTTTAATTGTCAAAGGGAGAGATAAAATAGGGAACGAAGCCCAGAGCGATACACAAAAAGTAACGACGTCGACCGATACGAGACCACCGCAGATATTGAATGTCAAAATAGAAGGTGGAGTAATTCCGGTCGTCGGCAGTCCGGGTCAGGAATCGTCGGCACAACTGGTCGTCTCTTGGGATACGGATGAGCCTTCAACTTCCCAAGTTGAATTTGGTGAAGGGACGGGGGAAAATTATTCCCAAAAAACACAAGAAGACTCTAATTTGACAACTAATCATCTAGTCGTTATCTCTAATTTAACACCGTCAAAAGTCTATCACTTGAGGGCAATGGCGAAGGATAAGGCTGGCAACGTTGGAAAATCAATTGACAGCGTAACTATCACACCAAAGTCAACTTTATCAGCGTTAGATTTAGTGGTTGGGAATTTATCGGAAGTGTTTGGGTTTTTAAGTAATATTAAATAAATATGAATAAAACAATTATAGAATTAAGAAGCGCGTCTAAGACGTTTCGGGTGAAGACCCAGGATGTGGTTGTTTTGAAAAAAATCAATCTTGAAATAAAAGAAGGCTTTTCTATTATTTTTGGTCCGTCGGGTTGTGGCAAATCAACATTACTTCATATTATTTTGGGTCTTGAACCACCAACGACCGGCACTGTCCACTTTTTCGATTTTAATTTTTATGGATTTGAGGAAGATGAAAGGTCAGAATTCCGAAAAAATAATATCGGGATGATCTACCAACAACCAAACTGGATTAAATCTTTAACAGTCCTGGAAAACGTTTCCTTTGCTTCACTACTTTTAGGAACGGATAAAGAAAAAGCTAAAACAAAAGCCCGTGAAGTGCTAAAAATGGTGGGAATGATTGACTGGGCTGATTATTTACCAACAGAACTATCTTCAGGGCAACAACAAAAAGTTAGCTTAGCCCGGGCTTTGATTACAGATCCAAAAGTCATCATTGCTGATGAACCAACCGGAAACCTCGACTACCAAAGTGGGATCGAGCTGATGCGACTTCTCAAAAAATTGGAAGAAAACGGCAAGTCAATAATCATGGTTACTCATAATGTTGAAAATATTGATTTTGCCAGTTCGGTTGTCCAGATGTTTGATGGCCAGGTAGTGAAAACGATTGATATGACCAAAGAAAAATTAGAAATGGTTAAAAAAGATTTAATTAAAAAAAATGAAATTGTCATTACGCCTCATGAGTCTTTTTCAACAATATTAAACTCTAGAACTTTTAAAAAGATTAAACATATTTACCCGCCATTGAACTTTGCCACGATTAAAAAAGGGTTAAAAGTATTTTTTTCCAATTTTACCCAAACCTTTAACTTTGTTGGATTATTAATTACTTATTTATTAAGCAAATTATTTACAAAAATTGGGAAACCTAATTTAATTCCTCAAAAACTTTTCCATTTTTTTGAAAAGAAGAAAGAAAGAACGATTTCTCAAGTGGACTTAATTGATATTTCCATAAAAAATATTTTAGCCAAAAAAACCAGAGCCGCTATCACCATCGGTGGTATGGTGCTCGGGATTGGAGCGATCGTCTTTTTAGTATCAATCGGCTACGGACTGGAAAAATTAGTCATTTCCCGGGTGGCTCGGCTTGATGAGATGAAACAGATTGATGCCATTCCGGCCGTTGCCTCAAACGTAAAAATCACTGATAAATCCTTGGCTTCATTTAAAGATATTCATAATGTCATAAAGGTTTTACCGATCATTGGGGTGGTCGGGAAAATAAATTATCAAAACTCCAATACTGATGTGGCCATTTATGGCGTTATGTCAGATTATTTAAAAGAGTCGGCGATCAAACCGGTGAAAGGTAAGATTTTTACAAGTAATGAGATGGTTCGCACCTCCTCCGCCAAGGCTTCGGAGGTCAAGGAAAACTCCGGCGAGGCGAAGGGGGAAGTTGCTGGAGTCAGTACGCAAAAACGTGAATATTTAGAAAAAATCAGAGATGTTAATTTTTCCATTGAACCGGAAAAATATGTCCGGGTGAGAAAAGAACCTAACATCAATTCTGAAATTTTAGGATATACGAGACGGGTTGAGGGAGTGAGCGAAGGAATAGAATATTGGGGAGGAATATATCCGACCGATACAGAAGATAGTAACCTTTGGATTAAAGCCAAAGTACCTCTTTATGATAAAGAAAATCATATACCACTAAAAGATAAAGATGATGTTCCGGTAACAGAAGAAGGATATTTTGGCGAGGTAAACATAAAGATAGAAAGTCAGTTGGAAGTAAATACACCTGCAGTTTTGGGAGTGTCGACTGATATGATTGAGATTGCCAGCATGGAAGGAGCAATACAACAGGAGCAAACAAAAACTGTGACTTTGGCCCAGTCTTCAAAAAGAGAAGCCATTGTCAACAAAGCCTTTCTTGCAGTTTTAGGAATTAAAGAGAATGACTCAATTGGAAAAAAATTTAATATATCATTTGTGGCGACCGAGGGGTTGACTGATGAAAATAAAAAAGTAATTTCTTCGGCGGTTGAATATAAAATACTGGGAGTAACGCCGGATACAAAAACTCCAATTGTTTATGTACCAATTATTGATGTCAAACAGTTGGGACTTGCTAATTATTCCCAGGTAAAATTAGTCGTCACCAGCGAAAAAGATTTGGCTAAAGTAAGAAAACAAGTTGAAGTGTTAGGATTTAAGACAACGTCGGTGGCCGATACCGTCTCTCAGATCGAACTGTTGTTTAGAACATTACGTTTGATCTTGGGACTTCTTGGAGTGGTGGCACTTTCCGTCGCCGCCCTTGGCATGTTCAATACTCTGACGGTTTCGTTACTTGAAAGAACTCATGAAATCGGGATGATGAAAGCAATCGGTATGAAGTCGACCGAAGTTCATGACCTGTTTTTAACCGAGTCGATGATCATGGGAGTATTTGGCGGAATAGGAGGATTGTTATTTGGAATAGTATGTGGAAAAATATTATCTTTAATTCTGACAATTTTTGCTGTATTTAAAGGAGTGGGATTGATAGACATTACCTATATTCCTTTTTCTTTTGTTTTCTTGATTATTTTATTGTCACTTACGGTTGGGATAATCACCGGTATCTATCCTGCCCATCGAGCTACAAAAATCTCTGCCCTTGATGCTTTGAGGTATGAGTAAAAAAAAAGATTTTATTTTTAATCCTTCCGCTATTTTGCAAAGTACTTTCAAACTTGGATTTGCTTTTCCTTCCTCAATCTCGGCTAAATAAGAGCGATCGATATAACAATTAAAAGCTAAATCTTCTTGGGAAATATTTTTCTCCTTTCTTATTCTCGATATTTCCTTTCCGAGTCTTCCGTAGATGTATTTGTATTTCATATGAAAGGAAAGGGTAGATAAAGAAGTATAAAAATACAATCAACTATTTATTAACTAGAATTAAACCGGTCGGAGCAATTAACTAAAAAGCAAAATGAAGATTAACCGACCGGAACACACAAGCGGTTAACAAACAAGTCCTCCCTCTCGTCTTGCCGGAAGAAGAGAGGGAGACAGAGGAAGAGAAGATTAAAATTGGTCGATCTGAAAATGCCGCTCGATTGCGGGTATGGTTTGGCTTAAGAACTTGCAACCCGCAATGGAGCGAGTCCCGATAACTTTATTCCTACCCAACTATAGAAACAATTACCAACTGTATCTCTCTGAGTTGATTTGGATTATGATTTACCTTTTTGGTTTGATATCCCAAATCAACTGAGAGAGAAAGATAAGACTAAACTTCTTCAAGTATTCTCCCAAGGTTACTATTAATTTAGGGACGGGTATTTTCTTTCGACCATATTCCTTATTCCCCAGTTTGCTTTCACCTTAGTTTTATTAAGGGAGTCTTTCGATAGAGAGAGGAGAACGGATCAACTCAAACATAACTGGAGTGAACCGAACGACAGAGAAAGATGACCGAAATTAAAATTTCTTATCTTGACCGGTTGAGTAACTTCCGGTCAAGGGCGACTGCTTGTCAGTCGCCCAACTTTGTTTCCTGTTTTTCCGTCTTCGTTCTCTCTTCCTGTTTTTCTGCCGTAAGCCAAAATCGAAAGGGGGGGTGATTGGAAAACCGCCGGAGCGGAGCGGAGGCGGGCTTGTCCTCCGTAGCGAAAAGCGAAGGAGGAATAAGCCCGAGCAGATCTCGACTCAGTCG
>Ga0172379_10010316_pt1 | contig 11334 bp, 8 predicted proteins | sample GrowelOW334metaG_FD_119756 | JGI IMG/M metagenome (GOLD analysis project Ga0172379, IMG submission 119756) | Groundwater microbial communities from an aquifer near a municipal landfill in Southern Ontario, Canada - Groundwater well OW334 metaG | ecosystem: Environmental > Aquatic > Deep... | reverse complement strand
GTAGGAAAGATGACTATTGGGCATGAGTTAGAGAAGATAACCAGTTTAAAGCTTTTTCATAATCACATGCCAATTGAATTGGTAACTCCATTCTTTGGTTACGGAACAGATACAGGTAAAAGACTAGTAAGACTTATTAGGGAAGAAATATTTAAAGCTGTAGCTACTAGTGATCAAGAAGGATTAATATTTACATATTTATGGTATTTTGATGATCCCAAAGATAAAGAATATTTAGAAAGTTTAGTAAAAATATTTAAAGATAATAATTCAGAAATTTACTATGTTGAACTTGAAGCAGATGAAAAAGAAAGAATAAAAAGAAATAAGACAGAACATAGATTGGAACATAAGCCAACGAAGAGAAATATTGAGTGGTCAGAAAATCAACTTAAGAGTAGCACAAAAGAGCATCGTGTAAATTCTAATGATGGAGAAATAGAAGAAAAAAACTATTTAAGAATAAATAATACATCGATAGAAGCACAAGAAGTTGCTATTTTGATTAAAGAAAAATTTAATTTATAGAAATAGCACTCTAAAAAGAGTCAGCCCATAAAATCATTTGACGAAGATTAATCTATTATATATTTCTTAATATATAATAGATTTTTTATTTACCTAAAATAGCCATCCGAACACCAACAATATTAGGAATTTTTTGATATAATTAATTTATGAAAAAAATCAAATATACAGAAGAAGATATTTTTGATCACGATGGAGTTACCGCTGTCATAAAAAATGATAATGAAGAAATTTTAATGCAAGAACATATTAAATATGGATTTTGGACTACCCCAGTAGGAAAAGTGAAGAAAGGACAAAGCATAGAAGAGGGATTAAGGGAAGAGATGTCAGAGGAGTGTAATATAATTATTGAAGAATCTAAAGAAGTAAAAACCAAAAGATACACTTATAAGCGTAATGGTAAAAAAGTAAAAGTTAGAGTTCATGTTTTTGAGATTTTAAAATACAAAGGAACATTAAAAAATAATGAACCACACAAACATACACAGCAAAAATTTATATCTTTAGATGAAATAAAAAAATTACCATATTTATCTGATGTTACAATTCTTTATTTACGAGTGATTGGTTTTGAAAGGAAGGCTCATATTTAGCCACTTATCTAATTTAGTATTTTGATTTCCACCTCGTCGCAAGTTCGGAGTATTTTTAAACCCATATTTTAAAATGGTTATTTTTTCTACTTTAGTAAAAATTCAAACCTTTTGTTATAATATGATTATGCGTATTACTATTATTGGTCATGCAGGAAGTGGAAAAAGTACTTTTGCCCGTAAAATTTGCAAGAAACTTAATATACCACATTTACATATAGATGAGTTTTGGTTTGAAGCTAATGGTAACAAATTAAAACAAAGCGATACAGAAGGTTTGGAACGAGTTAGAAAACATATTAAAGAAAAAGTTGTAGATTTTATAAAACAAGATTCATGGGTTTCTGATGGATGGTATTCTAGAATACAACCTATAATAACTGAAAAAGCAGATCAAATATTTTTTTTGGATATTCCAGTTTATCGTCGTATTTTTAATCATTTAAAAAGAATGCATGGATCTAATAAAAATAAGAAACTTACAAGATGGGAGGATTATAGATTTGTCTACACAATAATTCGCAGGACTTTTAAAGAGAATTCAAAAATTAAACAATTCATACATAACCATAATAATAAAGTTAGGGTTTTCAAAAATTATAAAGAAGTAGAGAAATATCTAAATACATTATAAAAAATCTATAATACTTATTCAAATACTACAGGTTCAACAAGTAAATGCAACACTTCGATATAATGAAAGTGTTGCATTTCAAGGTTGAATGTGCCGTACATCTTATTGACAAAGCACAATAATTATGCTACTCTACTCAAATGATAGCTCTTTAATATTTGTTTTGTAGTTATTAAAGAAGATTTTAAGGGTCTTTTTTAACAACTACAAAACTTTAAAAAATGAAAAAGAGAACAAAAAGGTTGAAAATACCTCGATATATAGCAATTATATCAAGGAGGTTGAATATGGAATTTCAGCCCAACAGAGGCAGCTCTTTGTATAAAAGACCTGCGAAAGACAAAATCATCGTTGGGCAACAGAGATGGCACTCGCCAGTAGGAACGCTCAGATTGAGTGATCACTGGAATTATGAAAATAGAAACGATGAACTAGTGTATTGTACTAGTATCGAAGTACCACCAATGACATGGGTATTGTGTATTAATACAAATACAAAACCGAAAGCTTGGAAAGTTATAAATGTCTTCAAAACAGAAGGTAATGTAATAAGACTAATTGACTTTGAATTGATTCAAAAAGAAGTTAATAATTTATTAATCTTCTAGGAACGAGGCTAGTTACAACAAAAGCCAGATATCCCGCGGCTGAAAACGTCATTAGACGTAGAGCACGCGTAGCCGTATGCTACTTAAAAATGAAATTCATTATTCTTAAATGGCAAAATTGTTTAATGCCTTGTATCATTATAGGTTTTAAATTAATTAATTAAGAAGTAGTAAGTTGTAATAAAAATCAAAAGTGCTCGGCTTTATGTCGAGCACTTTTTTATTTTTCAATATTTATACACAACTATCCTATTCAGATAAATTCTGAATTTGCACACAATGTGCTAATTGGTATAATACAATTATGCAAAAAATAGCTACACGTGTGTTTATATATTCATCAATTATTTTCGGAATTATCGGTATTTTGGTTGTAATAACTAGTTCAGGACCAGACAAGCCAGACTCAAACACAAGTCAAATACTGATTAGACTTCTATTTACGACAGTCTTTGTCATATTGCCTTCATTTGCACTGAGTATTGCAGGTAAATATCTAAACGGTAAATTCTAAATTCTTATACAATACAAAACACCTCAGAGTTAAACTTTGAGGTGTTTTGTATTATATAGATTAATGTGCATGAGCATCGTGATCAGCAGGATCTGGCTTGTGAACAAACATTCTACTAAGAATTATAATCATTAAGATTAAAATAACTGTAAGTATCCATTGCCAAACTGAACTAGGGAGAAATCCACCAGATCCATTTGCAGAAAGTGCAGGAGCAGTCTTTACACTATTTAAAGCAGAAGCCCCCAAACTATTTATCGGATCTTTCGTAGTTGTAGTTGAAGAATTATCAGTAGAAGTAGTATTTGTTTTTGTTGAAGATGGTGCTGTCTGATAATAATAATTGTTTATAACAGTAGGAGTTGGATTTGCTACTGGATTATAAACACCCACAGAATTAACTGGAACTTTCTGGTCTGATGGATTAGAAAACACTGAAGCAGAAGCACTATTTGCTGTAAAAGAAAACATCGCTACTCCAAATAAAACTATTAAATATTTTGTAATATTATTTTTCATACGTGTATTATAGCATATAAATATACTATTTGTCAATAGATAGACACCTTGAAAAATAAGGGTGAAATTAGAAATTATATAAATATTACTCAGATAAGCTATAATACAGATTATGAAACCAAATCCAAAAAATAAAGTCCAATTAGAAAAACATATATCCCCTATTCATTACAATTTGACTCTGGCTCCAGACCTAGAATCATTTACATTTTCTGGAAAAGAAATAATAAAAATAAAAATAGATAAAGAAATAAAACAAATTACTCTTCATAGTAAAGACATAGATATAGAAACAGTTAAGATAAATAGTAAGGGAGGAAAAAATGCTGAGCAATTTTCAACAAAAATTGAATATGATACAGAAAAAGAAACTGCCACTTTTTATTTTAAAAATAAAATCAAGAAAGGAAATGGCGAACTTTCAATAGTCTTTAGTGGAATTATTAATGAAGGATTGAGAGGATTTTATAAAAGTAAATATAACCTAGATGGTAAAGAAAAATATATTGCCACTACACAATTTGAAGCGACAGACGCAAGACGTGCATTCCCATGCTTTGACGAACCGGCACATAAGGCAATTTTTGAAGTATCACTCGTCATACCAGAGAGTCACACTGCGATATCAAACACACTACCGATAGAGATAAAAGAACACAGTGCTGGATATAAAATATTTTCTTTTGCTCCGACACCCATAATGTCAACCTATCTACTCGCATTTATTGTCGGAGAATTTGAGTATGTGGAAGGGTACGTAAAAACAGATTTTCCATCAGTAAACAAATTTTCAGGTCCTCGGATGAGGGAGGACGAGGAGCCAGACCATGAAAATTCGTTCACTGATTCCAAATCTGGAACCCAAGTACGCGTATTTACAACATCAGGCAAAAAACACCAAGCAAAATTTGCGCTTGAAGTCGCAATGAAATCAATTGAATTTTTCAATGAGTATTTCGACATTCCATATCCACTTCCCACTCTAGACCTTATTGCAATCCCTGACTTTGAAAGCGCGGCGATGGAGAACTGGGGAGCGATTACGTTTCGAGAGACAGCAATCCTCGTAGATGAAGAACACACCTCAGTCTCAAACAAACAATGGGTAGCAATAGTTATTGCACATGAGATAGCTCATCAATGGTTTGGGAATCTTGTGACAATGAAGTGGTGGACAGATCTCTGGCTCAATGAAGGATTTGCCTCTTATATGGAAAACTTTTGTATAGATAAAATATTCCCCGAATGGCATGTCTGGGATTTGTATATCAGTGACCGCTACGCTGTCGCGATGCGTCTCGATGCACTTTCAAATTCTCACCCTATTGAGATCACAGTCAATCATCCAAATGAAATTAATGAAATATTTGATATGGTTTCTTACGCAAAAGGTTCTGCAATGATACGCCAGCTCGCAGAATATATTGGACATGATAATTTTCGTGATGGATTGCGATATTATCTAAAGAAACATAGTTATAAAAATACAGATACTGTGGATCTCTGGAGTGCATTTGAAAAAATCAGTAAAAGACCCGTCAATAAAATAATGTCCGCTTGGACAAAAGAAACTGGATATCCACTCGTAACAATTTCACATAGGTCTGACCTATGTGAAATTCATCAAGAAAGATTCTTCTCAAGCAGGATCTCGGCAAGGAAATATAAAAATAGTAAAGAAAAGAAAAATATTTGGCCAATACCACTCAAATATGAAAGTGGCGACGAGATAATTAAATTGCTCATGACAAAAAAATCTGTACCCCTGATCGGCAAATCTATAGGTAAGGTGAACAAAGAGGAAGAAACATTTGCCCGTGTCAGATACGACAATGAAACACTCGCAAAACTGAAAAGTAAAATAGAAAATTGCACACTTTCAACAAAGGACAGACTTGGAATAATCCGTGATTTATTTGCACTCGCTGAGGGTGGATATATTAAAACTGATATTGCACTAGAGGTTGCACTCAATTATAAAAATGAGCGGGAGTATATTGTCTGGGCAGAAATCGCTGGAGGAATCGCACGGATTTATAATATAATACACAAAGAAACTTTTGCTAAAAAATATAAAGATTATGCTCTTTCACTGTTTTCTCCTCTTGCAAAGAGAATCGGCTTTGATAAAAAAGATAATGAAAAATATTCAGATACATTTCTCCGTAATCTGGCAATCTCTCAGGCCTCAATCTATGGAGATAAAGTTGTCATAAATAAAGCACAGAAATTATTTAGAGATTGTAATGAAAATAAAGTCCCAGCTGATATACGAGGAACTGTATACAACATTATCGCAAGAAGTGGTGGAGAAAAAGAATGGAAAGTATTTAAAGAATTATATAAGAGAGAAACGCTTCATGAAGAAAAAGATAGATTCGGGATCGCTCTGACATCATTCACAGATAAAACACTACTTGAGAAAACACTTTCCTTCATAATGACAGATGATGTAAAAGGACAAGACGCCCCACACCTACTCTCTATGGTCTGGCAGAATAAAGAAGGACGCGATATGACTTGGCAATTTATAAAAAAGAATTGGAAAATAATTTTGAAAAAATACGGCGAAGGTGGACACTTTTTATCGAGACTTCTTTCCCCTCTTGGAACACATACTAGTGTAAAAGATTTGAAAGATGCTAAAAAATTCTTCACGAAAAATCTCGCCCCCGGAGCAGACAGAACTCTCGAGCAAGCATATGAGAAAATAGAATCCAATGTCGCTTGGCTTAAAGATGATAAAAAATCAATCAAAAGCTGGTTAGATAAAAATTACTAAAACTAAATATTTACTATGCGTCGCAAGGCATGAATCTTGAGGCAAGGCCTCAAGATTTTAAATTAGTGTTATAATATACTTTTAATGTATGAAAGTTTTGCGGTGAATAGGAGTTTGGCCGTGCTTTTTTATTGCATCGTAATGTGCCTTGGTGCCATAGCCGACATGATTCTCAAATCCATACTCAGGATACTTTTTTGCAAAATTATCCATCACTCTGTCTCGCATAACTTTCGCTATTATTGAAGCCATTGAAATAACAGGATGAAGTTCATCGCCTCTTATAACTGTCTCTTGATTTATATATTCTACTGGTGCATGAAGGCCTCCATCAAGAAAAATTTTAAATTCTATAATTTCAGGCGCAGTAACTTTTTTAAGAGATTCATTCAACGCTTTCTGTATACATTTATTTATTCCAAATTTATCGATATTCTCGGAAGATACAAAAGACACGGAAAAGTCGCAAAAACCTTCGGTTTTTGCGACCTTCAGGTATTCAAACCAAACTTCCCTTTGCTTTTTAGAAAGCTTTTTAGAATCTTTTAATTTTGGAAGTTTTTTATCTTTTTGATTTTCTAGGATTGCAGTGTCTTTAATCAAAAAAGCACACACAGCCACAGGCCCTGCTATTGGTCCTCTGCCAACTTCATCGATTCCTATAATATATTTGTATGGTTTGTCCATATAGAGCTATCATACCTTATTTGCTATACTAAGAAAATGGAAAAAGAAAAGCCAAAACTCAACTCAAAATTCATACATTTACATACACATTCCCACTATTCTCTGCTCGACGGACTATCCAAGATTCCAGATATGGTCAAAACTGCAAAGAAAAATGGGATGAATGCTATCTCTGTCACAGATCACGGCAACATGTATGGAGCTATCGAATTCTACAAAGAATGCCAGAAAGCTGAAATCAAACCAATCATCGGGGTAGAAGCCTACATCGCAGAGCGAGGCAGAAAGGACAAAGAACCCGGAGTAGACAACAAAAGATACCACCTTACATTACTCGCAAAAAACAAACAAGGTTATAAAAACCTGATGCGTCTTATCACTATCGCCAACTTGGAAGGTTATTACTACAAACCTCGCATGGACAAAGAAATACTTCGCGAATTTCACGAAGGAATAATTTGTCTTTCTGGGTGTATGGGAAGTCAGCTTTCTCAATCAATCTTAAGAGGAGACAATACAAGAGCAGAAGATCTAATAAAAGAACACCAAGAAATTTTTGGCAAAGAAAATTATTTCATTGAAGTTCACTCTCACCCGCACGTAGAAAATGATAAAAAATTGAGAGATGGTCTTATCGCGATAGCAAGGAAATTCAACATACCACTTGTCGCCGGACAAGATTCACACTATCTTTGTAGTGATGACCACGAAGCACACCACACACTTCTTGCTGTGAATACAGGAGCAGACGTAAAAGATTCTGGTAATTTTGAATTCCCTGATGATGACTTTTCTTTGATTGATGAAAAAACTGCATTAAAATATTTCAAAGACATTCCAGAGGCAGTTTCAAATACAAAAATAGTAGCTGATATGTGTGAAATATATGATCTAGAACTTGGCAAAGCATATTTCCCTGACTTCCCAATCCCCGAAGGAACTACTGCTGACCAAGTCTTGCGCGAGCTCGCATATAAAGGATTTGAATACAGAGGAATAGAACCAACAAAAATTTATACTGACAGACTAGAATACGAACTCGGTATTATAAAACAAAAAGGCTATCCGGCTTATTTTCTAGTCGTCTCTGATCTACTTAAATACGCTAGTGAAAATGGAATATATACAAACATCAGAGGGTCCGTCGCTGGATCTCTGACGACTTACCTCATCAATATTACAAAAGTTGACCCGATAGTATACAAACTACCATTTGAAAGATTCCTAAATCCTGAGCGTCCATCGTTGCCCGATATAGATATGGACTACGCTGATAATCGACGCGATGAAATAATCGCTTATGCGAAAAGAAAATACGGCGAAGACAAAGTCGCTCAGATTGGAACATTTGGAACAATGATGGCGAAAGGTTCGATACGCGACGTTGCTCGCGCGCTTGGTTATCCATATAGTATTGGAGACCGCATATCTTCTATGGTGCCACTTGGCTCTCAAGGTATGCCGATGACCATCGACCACGCCATCAAATTAATTCCTGAATTAAAAAAAGCTTACAAAGAAGAACCAGATACAAAAAAAATAATTGACCTCGCAAAAAAAATGGAAGGATGTGTCCGTCATATCTCGGTGCACGCAGCTGGAGTGGTGATGGCTCCAAGACCTCTTTATGAATTCACTCCGGTGCAATTTGACCCAAAGGGTGGAAATATGATTACTCAATATGACATGTATAGTATTGAAGATGCAGGACTTCCAAAGTTCGACTTCCTTGGAATAAAAAACTTGGCGATACTTGCTCTCGCTGTCCATCTCGTAAAAAAAATACATAAGGTGGATATTGATATAGACCGTATAGACCTGACAGATAAAAAAACATTTCAAATGCTCGCTCGCGGAGAAACGATGGGACTTTTCCAGCTCAATGGTTCAGGCATGACACATTATTTAAAAGAACTAAAACCGACAACTATTCATGATATCAACGCGATGGTAGCTCTGTATCGTCCGGGTCCGATGGAATCTATTCCAGAATACATCAAACGTAAACACAATCCAAAATTAATCACATATCTAGACCCACGACTAAAAGATATTCTTGATCAATCATACGGAGTTATCACTTATCAGGATGACGTCATGATGACAGCTATCAAGCTAGGAGGTTATTCTTGGCTTGCAGCCGACAAACTCCGTAAAGCTATGGGGAAAAAAATTCCTGAAGTTATGGAAGCCGAAAAAGGCAAACTTCTAGAAGGATTCGTAAAAAATGGAATGACAGAAAAAAAAGCGCAAGAATTTTGGGCGCTCATTGAGCCATTTGCGGCGTATGGATTCAACAAAGCTCACGCAGCGAGCTACGGACTCGTGGCTTATCAGACAGCCTACATGAAAGCGAACTACCCTGTCGAATACATGACGGCTATTCTCACATCAGAATCTGGTGATGTAGAAAAGGTTGCTGAAATAGTCCATGAATGTGAAAAAATAAAAATAGAAGTTTTGCCTCCAAATATAAATGAAAGTTTCGGCGGATTCACGGTAATAAAAGGTAGCGACCATGAGACTGGTAGAGCAATACGCTTTGGACTTTATACTATTAAAAATCTAGGGACAGATATCGCAAACGCCATAATCGAGGAGAGAAAATTAAAAGGCAATTTCAAATCTCTTGCGGATTTCTTTGAAAGAATAAATCATAAAAATCTAAACAAGAAATCAGTAGAAGCACTGGCAAAGTCTGGGGCGATGGATGATCTCGCTGAACGAAATATGATCATAGGCAACCTTGAGACTCTACTTGCTTTCAATAAAGAAGCGCGTGGTTCGGGAAGCCAAGATTCGCTTTTTGGTTCAATCGGGGGAATAGAAGTGAAATTATCACTTGCTCCACAGATAGAAGCAACAATAAAAGAAAAACTTACATGGGAAAAAGAACTGCTTGGATTGTATATTTCTGGACATCCACTCAATGCCTATAAAGAAAAGATTGAGAAGTTTGGAACTCTTATAAAGAAAATCCAAACCGAAGTCAAAGTAAATACGCCTGTGACCGTCGCAGCTATTATAGATGATGTCCGGATTGTGACTACAAAAAATAATACAAGGATGGCGTTTATTAAACTCTCGGATTTTACGGGGAGTATAGATGCTGTAGTATTTAGTAAACTATTTGATACAGTGAAAGACATACTCGTAAATGACACCATCATAGCAATGAAAGGAAAAGTCACTGAACGCAATGGTGAGAAAAGTTTGATGATTGAGAGTTTGAAAGTGATATAGAGATCATTCTAACTTTCTACTATCTAAGAACCAGAAATAAATAAATGTTAATCCAACTAATAAGAACAAAATTGGTAGTTGATTATGAAGTAATATTGCTAAAGAAAATAAAATAATTCTTCCTAATACAGTTGGAATCTCACGTAAAACCATAAACTGCGCATCCCCCTTACGAGCTTGATTATACATAAGAGAACCATATGGGACAAGAAATGTTTTCAAAGCAAATGTTGCAAAAATAGTAGAAATATAAAACAACCATTGATTTGGAATAAACTCTCCAACAACAAAATTAATAAACCAGACCAAGCTTACAAGCACTGCTCCAATTTTTAAAAGTTTATGTTTATTCCAATTATCAGTTAACTTACCTAGAGTGAGAGTAAAGAAAAGTGAAGCTATAGCAGTAATCGTACCTATAATTCCTACTTGCAAAGTGCTGGCTAATTTAATATAAATAAATATTGTAAAAATAACCATAGCATCTTCTGCTAAATTATCTATAACCTCAGGGATAAAATAGTGCTTGTTCTCTTTAAATATTTCACGAACTTTGTGCCATGAAAATATAAAATTTGTTTTCTCTGATTTCAAAGAAAGTATTGGAAGAAAAACAAATAATAGTAAAAACATAGCGAGAGCAAAAAGAGATAAAAATCCAAAATGTAATGCTATAAATGCTCCAATAACTGGACTAAACATTGATAATACCTTAGGAACAACCAAAAACTTACTCATTGATTTCCCCATTGTCTCTTTTTCAGTATTTCTTATGAAAAGGATATTCAAAGGCATCCAATAGAAAGCACCTTCTGCCCCAATTAAAATAGGAATTACATAAAAAAGTACTGGAAAATCTTTTAATCCAAATAGTAATAAAGAAAAATATATTAGAAGTAGAATAAATCTAATATGAAGAGAGTGGACTAATCCAATATGATTTGAGGTGTAAATCGCTACAAAAGCACAAATAAGGAGAGATGTGTGAGTTATAATCATCCAAACCATAACCATTTGGAAGGAATATCCGATATTTAATAAATATATTGGTATAAATATTGACACAAATGCCATTGCAAAACTATTCAAACTCTTCATCTGTAATATCTTATTAAAATTTTTATTCATACTTAAATAATAATACAACAAAAAATCAATATATACAAAATGCCCCGCAGGCTTCGCCTGCGGGGCATTTTGATTTAGTATTAAATTATTTCTTT
>Ga0172379_10010315_pt1 | contig 11335 bp, 8 predicted proteins | sample GrowelOW334metaG_FD_119756 | JGI IMG/M metagenome (GOLD analysis project Ga0172379, IMG submission 119756) | Groundwater microbial communities from an aquifer near a municipal landfill in Southern Ontario, Canada - Groundwater well OW334 metaG | ecosystem: Environmental > Aquatic > Deep... | reverse complement strand
CCCTGAAAGTAATTCGGCCGTAGTTTCAACCGAAGTAATGGTTCTTGGTTTCACCGAGTATAGATTTCTGTTTGAGAAATTCCAATCATTCGGTTGGGTATAGTTTTCAGCTTGACCACCGACTTTAAATGTAAATCCTAAGCCAAAACTTGTTGCCAGTGGAATTTGTGAAGCAATCGGCTGTCCGGGAACAGTTAGCAATTTTGCTTTTAAAAAACCGGCTTCACCAATAACTGCATTTCTAGCAGTATCAATTGGTGCCCAATTCCAAGGGAAAGTCCAATCTTGTTGAGTACCTGTTTTATTGAAATAACTAATAACGTTACTTGTGATATAATCTATTCCGGCAGCTGTGTAAAGCCAATTACTGGCATGTCCGGTGTTAGCACTTCTATCGGCATCGATATAAGCCTGCATGAAATCTGGTAAAGTATAATCAAAATGTTTATCTGTCGCATCTTGGGTTTCCATCATGTAATAAACAGAATCGGTTGATACATAGACTTTCCCATAAGGGAATACTCCTGGTTCAGTTAAAACCGGTACATTGGCCCAATCGGCTTTGGCCCCATCCACCACAATAGTTTGTGAATTTAATAGCGATGATGCTAACATTAACAAAACGGTAAAGAATAGTTGTTTTTTCATTGTAGTTGTTTTAAAAATTAACGATTAATCTTGTTTTAGAAAGGAATATATCGTATTAAAATTTATTTTGAAAAAATCAAATTTCCTGAATAAATAGTGGTTTTATTCTCGGGTGCAATCTGAACATCGATACCTAATTTATTATATCCGGTTGCTTCTTCCCAAACGTCTTTATTAGCAAGTCGTATCGAATAGTCAGGATTTGCGTACAACGTTACTTCAGGATCCGGTAAGTTTAGATAGAGCGTATATTGTCCGTTAGGCATGTCTTGTGGAATTCCTACTGTTGTTTCAATTACACTCTCAACTAATGGTTTCCATAAACGTGGTTCCACATCCAATTTTACTTTATAGATGTCGTTTGTCTGGACGTTTTTTAGAACCAACTCGACTAATCTTGGATTAAATAAAGAAGCATACCCTAAATTTTTTAATATAATCCGAGCTGTAAAGGTGTTACCTTGAGCGACTTTTTCAGTATATTCTCCAGAAATGAGTTGAAAGCGATAGCCTAATTCACGAAGTATGTTGTCCATTCCTCCTTGTATTATCCATTGATCATTTACACCATGATAATAATCTTCATTTAAGTACGACCACCTCAAATAGCGCATATCATTTTGAGCTTTAGTAGCGTCGGCAGGGCTAACACCATCCGGAGGGCAAGTTTCCCCACCTATGGGCACATATAAACATTCTTTATTGAGATAGGCTTTATCTGCATCTACATTAGTATACGTTCCATAATCTGTAGTACTTGCTAAAAAACAATCATTGTGAAAACCTACACGAGCTATATTTTGCATACTAAATGCTTCAGACTGTGTGAGAGTTGTCGACCGTTGGAAGTATTCTGTTTTATATGCCGGTGTACGTACTTGTATCATTCTTCGAACTGGCAATGTTTCGAGTAGTTTTTTCAGAACCAAACTTCTGTTTCCAGATGTATTCAATCCATTTGTTGTATAGTACCATTCACCCCATGAACCGATAAAACCTGCTTGTAAAACTGCTATTACATCGGCATTTTTTTCTAAATATGGCTTGAGTTGATCCAAATGCTGAAGTATTATGTTCAATGGAGCGTCAGGTTCTGTTTCACTTTCAGAATAGGCAAATCGTAAAACACATTTTACCCCTGATTTGCGAATTGTTGCCATGTCATTATCAAAATCGGTTAATGCTTTAGTAGAAATTGGAGCATTCTTGAAACTTTTCAGATAGCAATATCTCATAATTAAAGATATGTTATTGCTCCGATAAGATTTTAATGTCGATTCACTCAATACGCCGTTTCCAGTACCTAAATCACATGCAGTATACTTATAAAATCCGCGTTCGGGATTGGGAAATTTTGAATCATCCGAAATATATGTAATGACTTTCGATTCATTTGGTTTCTCAATCGGTTTTGACGAACATGTGATGCAGCCAACTAATAAGATTAAAACTAATGTTGTTGATATAATGATTGATTTCATATTTAATATTTTTTATTTATTGAGCATATCCCGGATTCTGTTTTACTTGGCCTTTACCATCAACGATTACTGAGAGTGGAAGTGGATAAAGGTATTTGTATTTTGAGGCATAAGGAGCCTGATTATTATTAAGCAACATTACACGATCGTATAATTTGTCAAATCGGATTAGATCAGCTCTATATTGTCCACTTTCGCACCAAAATTCGTGACTGCGTTCAGTAAGCAATTGATCAATAAATGATTCTTTTGAAGGAAAATCAGTTAGTTTTTTATTTTGTAATTTTGCTCTTCTACGTACCTGATTCATCAACTCCAAGGCTTCAGCATTTAATTCCCCTCCTGGTTTCATAACTATGGCTTCAGCCAATGACAGTAGCACTTCCGGATAACGGAAAATAACTATATCCAAATTGCTTAACCCCCCATTACCTGGAACACTTGGATCGATCATATATTTTTGGGGAATTGGACCTAAATCCATTGTTGCACGTGGATTTGCCCTATTTACCATTTGATTATCATTTGAACTTTTGTATTCCGTTATCAGATAAGTTTTTCTTGTATCATTTGCTTCGAAAGTATCATAGAACCACCAGGTACTTTGAACTGTACCCCATCCTTTAATTGGAGTATCAGAATCAGGAGGCATGCTCATCATAAGCCATTGTGATGTATTTGGTCCAGCCGGAGAAGACGGAATTACAAATATATATTCAGGATTATTTTTGTTCATTCCACTAAGTTCGAAAAGCGATGGATAATTTTCAACCAAGGAGTATCCATAATCTGACCCCATAAGTTCACGGGCAACCGTTTCCACTTTGTTGTAGTAAGTCTTATCATTTACTGTTTCGTGAAGGTAGAGACGAATTAATAATGTTTTTGCCAAGCCTCTGCTAAACTTTCCATATTCGGTAGCTTTGGGTAGCGGTAGATACTCTCCTGCAAATTTCAAGTCATCTTCGATAAATTTAACCATATCAGCATTTGAAAGGCGAGCTAAAGGTTCTTCTTTCAACGGGTTTTTAAGGATATCTAACGGAGCAACAACCAGTGGACCGTACATATCAAATAAAATATAAGATAAATACCCTCGTGCACAACGAACTTCTGCAATATATTTATTCTTAATATCCTGACTCAAGTTACTATTTTGAATAGCATCTATTACCAAAGTGCAACGACTGATTTTGCTAAAGAAACCATATGGTGCTTCTCTGGTGTAATAGAAATAAGTAATCTCGGCATTAGTTTCATTGAATGATAATTCATGGCATAACTTTTGCGCCCCAAACTTTCCAGCAAGCACTTCAGTACAACTCTCGTTGACAAACATTTGACCTCTTTCAGAATCTGAGTTGATTCCATCCCACCAATTGCCTCTTAGTGGATAATAGCACGAAAGTACCAATGCATTTATATCAGCTTCGGTTTTAGGGAAAATTGATGGATTAATCTCTGAATAATCGATTGGGGTTAGATCGTTACAACTCACTATAAATAGTGGAAGCAAAAAAATAACTATCTGCTTTAGTATTGTTTTCATTCTGCTTTGTGTTTTTATATATAAAACTAAAATTTAACGTCGAGTCCGAAAGTAAATGTTCTTGCATTTGGATATGCAGCTGCATAAGCATCTGTCTCAGGATCAAGCCCTGTATATGGAGTAATGACAAAAACATTGTTAAAATCAACATAAACTCGAAAACTAGAAAATATTTTTTTTAATACTGGAATTTCAGGCAATGTATAGCCTAGGGTGATGTTTTGCAATCGAATAAACCATGCTTTTTGATAAAACCAATCACCATATCCATAATTCGACCAGCCATAGAAAGAACTTGGATAAATTGTTGAGGGGTTGTCCGGCATCCATCGTTTATCTAAAATACGTAATCCATTGTATCCGTATTGGGAAATTCCATCGGCAGTTGATCCGTATGCCATATAAGTAGGATCCATCATTACTCTGTCAAATAATCCATTAAAGTCGAAACTGAGATCAAAGTCATTTATTTTGAAATGATTTGAAATACCGGCAATATAACCTGGATCAGTTGTACCCATAAGCCTTGTGTCAGCATCATCTATAATTCCATCAGGTTTACCTAAAAGCATAAATCTTCCATTCTCAACTACAGGATCTCCATTTTCATCCCTTTTATATCCATTAATGTCTTTAATAATTAGTTGCCCTGGTTTTAAATCGGGTTGAGCTGCTGGAACAGGATCACCCACTTGTAAAATTCCTACAGCAACACGAGAATAAATGGAACGAATAGGATCATTTGGATTCTCATAAACAGTAGGTTTCCAATCGTTAGTTCTTTCTAACCAACGATCTCTGGATAAAGAAAAAACAAAGTCGGTAGTCCATGTAAAGTTTTTATGAGTTATATTTTTTGTATTTATTGTAGCCTCAAAACCTTTACCTTGTGTTTTCCCAATATTTGCCATGACAAGACTAACATCATGATAAGCATTTAAAGGTTTATAGTTTAATAAGTCAGAAATTACACGATTGTAAAACTCAAACGATCCCGATACTTTACCATCGAACATAGCTATATCTAATCCGAGATTCAATTCTGTTGTAGTTTCCCATTTTAAATCTGGGTTTTCAAGTCGTGATTGAAATACACCAATTAATGGTAGATTATCTACAGTATTCCATGCCGGTGCAGCAGAATAAGACGCAAAAGCATTACTTCCGATACTAGAATTACCAGTCTGTCCGTAACTAACTCGTATTTTAAACATCGAAATTGTAGGACGTGCAAATTTCATAAATGATTCGTCAATCATATTCCAACCTACTGCAATAGATGGGAAATACCCCCATTTATTGTTTTTTGCAAAAACACTAGCACCATCAGCTCGAAGTGTGGCAGTAAAAAGATATCGATCCAACAAAGTATAGTTTAGTCGTGTAAAATATGATATCATATTATTTTCATTTCCCCAAGAACCAACTATTTTTGTTCCTTCACCAGCATTAAGATTATTCCATGCAAAACCATCAGTCAGAAAATCATTATTACCCACATTATGTCCATTTGCATTAAAAGTTTCCGTTGAAGTTCCTAACAATACTCCTATTTGATGTTTATTATTAATTTTAAAATTATAGTTGGCTGTTCCCTCTAATAAATACTGTTCATTTAAACTTTGATTAATTGTAGCAATACCACCTGAGAGACCTCCGAATAAAGTTGTTTTAGGCATATAAGTTTTACGACTTTGAGAGGCTATGTCTGTTCCAATACTAAATTTTAATGTAAGATCTTTTATAGGTTCTGCAATAACATGGGCATTAGCAAGAAATCTATCCATTAATCCGTAGTCTTGTATAGTAAGAAGTGAGTATGGATTTGGTTGGGTTGGTAACATGGGATTAATAGGGTAATTTCCATTCTCATCAATAGCTTGAATTTGAGGTCCCATTTGAACTGCTGCACGTAGTAAACCTGATTTTTCCCATTGACCTGCACCCAATGGGGTATTCGCATTGTCTATTCGGCTTGCAGTTAAATTTATTCCTATTTTGAAATATTTATTGATGGTTTGATCTAAATTTATCTTACCAGTATAGCGTTTCATTTCGGAGTTCTTTATGATACCTTTATTATCAAAGTAATTTAATGACGCCATAAATTTTGTTTGATCAGTTCCAGATTGAACACTTACGTTATGTTGTTCGATACTCCCAATACGTGTAATCAATCCAACCCAATCAGTTCCAATACCTGCATTGTTAATTTGACTATCAGTATAAGGCAGTGCATATTTAACACCATTTTTAGGAGAATTCATAGCAGTTTCGAGCGTACGATTTCCATAGGGTGTTACTTGGTTTTCCCACATCCACGTGTCCCAGCTTGCATTATTCTTTGCTGACATCCAGTCTTTTAAATTGTAAACGTCAAATATATTCGAATGTTTCTGAATAGCATAAGTTGCATCGTAACTTACGACTGTTCGTCCTACAACACCTCTTTTAGTTGTAATCAGAACAACTCCATGTGCAGCTCTTGCACCGTAAATTGCTGTTGCTGATGCATCTTTTAATACTTCAACAGAGGAAATATCGTTAGGATTTACAAAGTTTAAAATACTCTGAGTACCTGCATTAAGTCGTTCATTTCCACTACCAGGCTGATCGAGAGTTGCAATTGGAAATCCATCAACTATATATAAAGGTGTGTTACTTGCATTTATTGAGCCAGCCCCACGGATTAAAATATCAAGTCCTCCGCCAGGTTGAGCACTATTTTGAATTATGCTTAGCCCTGCAGCTTTCGCTTTTAACGCAGAACCTATTGATGAGGAAGCTACTATATCCATATCTGAAGATTTTATAGATGATACGGCACCTGTCAAATCTCTTTTTTTAACTGTTCCATAACCTATCACAACTACTTCATTCAATAATTTAGTGTCTTCTATAAGTATTATATCATAGTGATCTTTTCCCAATACCTGTATTTCTTTCGTTATATAGCCTATATAAGATACTACAAGCTGCGCATCGGATGGTACTGCCAAGCTAAATTTCCCATCCGTATCCGATATGGTACCCAGCGAAATTCCTTTCGCTTTAATAGATGCTCCAATAATGGGTTGTCCTTTATCATCGGTTACCAAGCCGGTTAACTTTTTTTGTGTTATAGAATTTTCTTTGACTTTAGCAACAAGAACAACAAGATTATTTTTTTCTAGTTTAAATAAAATGTCAGTGTTTTCTAAAAGAGTAGTCATCGTTTTTTCAATCGTTGCATTTTTCACTCTTAAAGAACTAATTTTGTCTAATCCTTTAAGACCCTCGTTATAGAAAAAGCGGTATTCACTTTTTATTTCTATTACTTTTAAAATTTCTTTTAGTGATTGGTTTGAAACATCAACCGTGATTTGCGCATTAAGGCCGGTTGAAAACAATGCCATAAACAGGAGTAAACATCCTTTAAGCAATGTCTTTTTGAGTGGATTTGTGATGATTTTTCTTTTCATTATTATTTAATTGAATTATTAGAATTATCGGTTTTATAATAGGTATACAGATTAGAACTAATTTATCACTATTCAAAAATGAAGTTTAACATTATTTTTGAATAAAAAAACAGCAAGTTGAATCAAATATCAACCTGCTGCTCTTTTCAAATCAAAAAATCAAATATTTTTATGGATTATAATGTTCCATTAATTTTTTGTTTTCGAATAATGTAACCTGCTGTTTGTCTATTTGAAACGAAACTGGCGAAGTAAGCGTAATGATATTGAGAACACTTTCCAGGCTATTGTTATTAACCGTTCCAGTGTAGTGCTGATTTTTAAGTTGTTCAGTTGCAAATATTATTTCTACATTATAAATTCGTTGAATGGTTTTAGCTATTTCACCTAACGATTCATTCTCGAATCTCAACTCGTTATGAATCCATCCAGTAAAATCTGTTGCATTCGTTACTGCGCTTAAAGCTTTTTTGTGTGTAGTCTTATCATACATTACTCTTTCATTAGGCATTAAAATTGATTCACCATCAGGAGTAGTAACCCTAACTTTTCCTCTCATGAGTATTGAAGATATAAGATTATCTTCGTTGTAAGCCTTCATCCCAAAAGCAGTACCCAATGCTTCTACTACAATATCATTGCTCTTGACAATAAATGGTTTTTGGGGATTATGAGCTACTTCGAAATAGGCTTCACCATCTAATTCTAGTTCTCTTTTCACCTTGTTAAAATTAGCTGAATAAGTTAGTTTAGATTGGGAATTTAACCAGACTTTACTTCCATCGGGTAAAGTGACATTTGCTTTCTGTCCTCTTTCTACAGCTATTATTAGTGGTGCAGATGAAAATTCGTTTTTAGACATATAGAAGTACATACCTGCAGCAGTCAGCATAGGTAAAATAAATAAAGCTGCAACACGCAACCATTTTTTGGGTCGAAACCTGATGTTACTTTGCTTATCAGAGATTACATTGTTTTTAGTATTTGAATATATTTCTGCTTCAATATTTTTAAGCATGCGCATTTGGACTTCTCTATCAATAAGTGATGATGAAGTTGAGATTTGTTGCTCAAGCCACAACGAAATCTCTTGGTTATTTTGAATCCAACGACTTAAACGCTTGACTTCATAATCGTTAGTACGATTTTGGAGGTAACGTTCAAATATTTCAATACATTCTTCTTTTTGCATATTATTTGTACTATATATTATGATATACAGTTATTACTCTATTTTTCACTACTCACGTTAAGTTATTTTGAATCAAAATATAAAATCAACAAAATTAATAAGATATTATCATAATGATTTCTTAATTGACTTTTCATAAATGAAAGTGCTTTCGAAAGTTGTGTTTCAATGGTGCTTTCTGATATGTTTAAGTGTTTGGCAATCATCTTATTCGAAAAGCCTTCTTTCCTGCTTAAAATAAAGATCTTTCTTCGTTTAGGAGGTAATTTGTCTGCAAGTTTATCAATGTATTCTTCCAGTAATTTTTTTTCAACTTCTTTTTCTGTGCTACTATCAACATCAAACATATTTGTTTTTACATACTGCTCATAAATAAATTGAACGGTTTGATGTTCGTACTCATTGAGAAGCATATTCTTAGCAATTGTACATAAATACGAAATAAATGATTTTTCTGGATTTACATTTTCTCTCGCTTCCCACACCTTTATGAAAGTACGTTGGACCAGTTCTTCGGCAATATAACTATCTCCTTTCGACAACTTCATTGCAAAATTGTACAGTTTTCCACTATATCGATGATATAGGACATCAAAAGACTGCATAGAAGCATTCTTAAGTAATTCCAAATCTTCTTTTTCAGTGAGAGCCATACAAAATTATAATTTGGTCGGTTTATTAAATCATTAGATTGAAATATTTTTGATTACAAATGTAGTAACATTTTTTATAAAGTAGGTATTCAGAAAATATCAGAAATTATATTTCTTTCTTTTCTGTTCCCTCTTCTTAGTATTTTGATTTTACATATTGGTAACTAAACAAGCATTTTGAATGTTTAATTGTCGGTTTATATATGTAACAATAACGTGATTATGAAAATAACAGACCACTTTTATGAATCAGTTTCTTTTTGCATTGGAGTTAGTTTCACTGTACCAATTTTTCTTTCAAAGAATCAAATTATCATTTACTTTCAAGTCATGGAGTATGTAGATTCTTATGACCAAGCATTTTCGACAAGTTTTCGATAGGAACACCGTTAGTTAGTGTAACGGTCGTGGCAAAAGTATGCCGGGGAATATGAAAAGTGATCTTTTTTGAATCCCGCAAATGTACCATTCTTTATATTTAGGCTTGCTAATCTTTTTGCATAATAATTATTTACATTGACCCATGATCTGTTGTGCAAATGTTGTGCAAATACTAAAAACAAAAACGCTAAATCCCTTATTATTAGGATTTAGCGTTTTGCTTATGCGGTCCGGACGGGACTCGAACCCGCGACCTCCGCCGTGACAGGGCGGCATTCTAACCAACTGAACTACCGAACCGGGTTTTATTGTTGGGCATTGTTTTCTAATGCGGTGCAAAGATACTGCAAATTTTCATTTCTACAATAGCTTTGAAATTTATTTTGTGCGAAATGAAAAAAATCTTTTTTTGAGGTTGAACCTCCAATATTTATTTCTCGGGAAAGATCTCAAATTATGGATTGGTTCCTGTTGTTTTGGGAATCATATTCAGATAATTTGAACGATCTGAAGTAAAACCATTTGTTCGGACAATAACAAACTCTTTAAATGGAGTATACCGACGGGGTGAATTTGCAAATATTCCATGCAATTAGTCACCCTACTTATCTTAGAAATTCACAAATTACAGCAATTTTAAAACCAGATATTTTTTGTCAGTATTTCCGGTTTGGAAAGATATAGCAAAATAAAAACCGCTCTGGATTTGGAGCGGTTTTTATTTGAAGAATCAATGAACGTTTACTTTAAAATGGTAGGTCATCTTCAGCATGAGGTGGTGCTTGTACATCATCCGGAGCAGGTGCGGAAACTACTGAACCAGGCGCATCCGTATGCTCAGGTTTTTTCCCTAACAGATTAATGGTTTCTGCATAAATTTCAGTTGTGTAGCGTTTGATGCCATCTTTCTCCCAAGCACGGGTTTGAATTTTTCCCTCCACATACAATTGATTTCCTTTACGGATGTAATTCTCCGCAAGTTTTGCTAACCCTCTCCAGGCAACAATGTTGTGCCATTCGGTACGTTCAGGAACCTGTGTTCCATTTTGCAGTGTAATAGCTCTCTCGGTAGTTGCCAATGTGAAATTAGCGACTGCCACTTCTTTGTCTAAATAGCGGACTTCCGGGTCTTTGCCCACATGCCCAACTAAAATTGCTTTGTTTACAGACATGATTCCAAAATTTTGAGTTAATATATGGTAATTTAATTACGCCGTAAAAATAAATATATATTTTGAATTTCTTGCAATTTTTAGTAAGAAAATTTGGGCAATATCTAAATATTATGTTATATTTATTTAAAATGATAAATTGTCAACTTTCAACGCAACATTTCCTTTCACATTGGTTTGAATCCGTAATGCACCCGGAACTAAACTCAGGCTGGTAACATTCAATTCGTTCAACTTACCCTGTAAACTGACTCCATCCATAATTTTATAGTTGCTCATCATCAAATTGGCATCTGATTTGGTTTTTTCCAAAACATCTTTTATGGGATATGTCAAATAGGGTGTCAACTTTTTCAAGATTAAACCATGCATAAGCCAACCGGCTGATTTAGCTAATGAGTTTTGAGTTTTTATATCAAATTCAGGTTCCACAATTTCCACAGCTATTTTTGTTGGATTGTAAACCATATTACCAGTAAAGTAAATCCGTCCTTTTAACGATCCCGTTACATCTGCTACAAATATTGCTTTCCCTTCATTGCCGAAAATGGATAAATTTGTTATCGTGATCGATTTTTTCCCTTCATTGAAAGTTTTGTTCATTAATTGTTTCTTGGCCAATTCCGAAATTTTATCAAAAGTTACATCTACACCGATATTCAGATTAAATTGCTGTGCAGGACGATTGACCTGTTTATAAGCAGGTAAGGCAACCGGAGCATTTGCTTCAGGTTTTGTGCCCATAAACGATTCTATTTGAGCATAAAGAGCTACCGCTAAATTTAGCTTGTTTCCTGT
>Ga0172379_10010314_pt1 | contig 11337 bp, 8 predicted proteins | sample GrowelOW334metaG_FD_119756 | JGI IMG/M metagenome (GOLD analysis project Ga0172379, IMG submission 119756) | Groundwater microbial communities from an aquifer near a municipal landfill in Southern Ontario, Canada - Groundwater well OW334 metaG | ecosystem: Environmental > Aquatic > Deep... | reverse complement strand
TGTCAGTCTGATATTGATTTGACCTCTGCTCAAGAGATTGAAAAAATTTTAAGAGATACTGAGGAGCAGGTAAAGAATGGTGCAAAGCTTGAAGAGTATCTAATCCGTGGAATTCTTTTTAACGAACAGTCGAGAAATTATATGACCAATCAGGCTCTTACTGATGCTTTGTATGAGATAAAAACGAGTATTCTGAAAAATAATAAAATTGACGTTTTGGGTATGGATGCATGTTTAATGGCAATGATAGAGGTTGGGTATCAGGCAAAAAATTTTGCGCATTATCTTATTGCATCTGAAGAAGCAGAGTTGGCACATGGTTGGGACTATGCGGCATTGTGTGACGTTTTAAGCAGTAAAAATTGCAGTCCGGCACAGGTGGCGCAGGGGGTTGTTCTTGCTTATGAAATGTTCTATAAAAATAAAATTCAGTTTTATACTCAGTCGGCTATTGATTTGAAGTGCATGGATGACCTTAAAAAGTCTGTGGATGAGTTTGCCTATAACATAAAGTTATGTAAAAATATTGATAAAACTTTAACCGATCAACTAGTTAGAAAAGCAAGAAGCTTATGCTTACAATTTAGTGCCACAAATTATGTTGATTTGCATTCGTATTGCTCAGAATTGTTAAATCAGATTGATGCTTTTAAAAGCAATCAGTCTGTAAATAAGCGTGAATTTGTAAATTTAAAAAATTCATTGGTAAAAACAAATAAAAGCATTGAGCAATCAGTTATTGCAAATGTCTCAGGTAAGCAATTTCTAAACGCAAAGGGTCTTTCAATTTATTTTCCAAAGTCTCATATCGAGCAATCTTACTTGCAATCGGATTTTGGTAAAAATTCAGCGTGGACAAATTTTATTCTGGATAATATAAAAAATAATTAATTCGCAAAATAATATTCTTAAAATGACAGGGCCATTGTATTGCAATGGCCCTGTCTAATTGATAACTAACGATAAGTCTTAATAAACTGAGTCCAAGCTGTGCTCTGTGCAAAAATTGTCTTGTTATAAGATGAATCAATTTGTCCGGAGCTTGGATAATAAATGGAAATCCCTTTTGTTCCCGAATAAACGGGGCCTACGGCTTTTTGTAAAACCACATTACCAATTTTACTTAAACCATCTTGTAAAACAGCGTTCAGAATATTTAAGACTTTTTGATATTCTTTGCTTGGGGTTGAATTTGGTTTTTTATTCTGTCTTTCCAAAATTAATGAAGATTTAGGGCTTGCTTTCTTTGTATTATTCAAGACGTTGGCATAGAAAGAATAAAGATCTATATATTCAGGCATTTCAAAGGATATAGATGCCTTTCTTGCGGCAAGTATGATGTTTTTCGTTTTTGTCTTATCAATTTTACTGCACGCTGCAACAGCGGTAATAAACTGGTTAATGTTTTGTTTTATCAAATCAATTGAAGCTACATTAATTGCAGAGAGAGTAAAATCTGGCGTTGGCATTTGTGAGGTGTAAAAATTTTTGTATGACGAGACCATGCTTTGTGCCAATTGTAATGAAGTTGTGCCTGCAGGATTTAATGATAGCGGTTTTATGAATTGTGAATAGGGGAATCCATATCCCGGTATAGTTTGTTGTGAGCCAACGAATATATTAACCAACCCTTTCATCTGGTAAGTAACTTCTACCATTGCCATTAAACATGCATCCATTGCTATTAAATCAAGATTTTTTCCGAGTAAACTTTTTATTTGTGTAAGTGCGCTGGTCAACCCCTGATTTGTCAAACAAGTACTTTGTGAATCATCATATAATATTCCGCGTTCTGCCAAAGAAGGCATAAAATTCAACCAGCTGGAACCACTAATTATGTTTCGAGATCCTGGCAAAAAGTCTTCTATTCCACTTCCGTGGTCCCAAAGTATTAGAGCATAATTATTTGCAGGATAATTTTTAATGGCCCATTCCATTGAGCTCACCAGTTCTTTTGCAGGATTATAACCCATCTCTGAGGTTAGAGATCCGACCTCAATTTTGCCGCCCGGGGTTATTTTGTAACGCCAGGTTTTGTTATTACTTGGTTGATCCCATTGCACAAGAATATTAACTCCGTTCAGTGATGCAAGTCCTGCCGCCATATCATTCATATTATAGGAGGCATAAGGTGCAAGGTTATTATCCGCAGCTATGTATACCAACATTGTCCATGCGGCCGCACCCTTTGTTTCACTGATTGGCATTATGTTAATATTTTCAGGTGAATTTGACGATGCTTTACCAAGTAGACAAAAAAGAATCATCAAGCCAAATAAAAATTTACTTATTCTCATTTGTAAACCCCTGCGTTAAAGTTTGATTTGTTACATTTTGTGATTTATCTCGAGTTGATAAATTTAATAATATTTTAAAACTTTTATAGAATGCAATAAATCGTGTTTTTTAGATAATGCTTCTAATGGAATTGTTCTAGTTCAAACAGATATGCTTATTTTTGCATATTGCTTGCAAAAAATATTAATTTTGCAAAAGATATTCATAAAGAACATGGTTTGTTTTAAGAATTGACTGGCGTTATGGTGAGGGAGTTGGAGATGAGTAATCTTAAAAGAGTTTTTTTTATTTCGTGTTTGTGCTGCGCTTTCTTTTCAATTAGAATGCATGCTGCCACGTTGGCTGAATGGACTGTTCTGGTTTATCTTCAAGCGGACAATAACCTGGCCCCATTTGCTGAATATAACATCAAAGATATGCAGGGTGGCATATATGCAAATTCATCATTGGTTAATATTTTAGTTCAGTGGGATCAGCCCAGAAATAATAGAACTTGGAGATATAAAATTGTAAAAAATGGTCGAATTGAGGATGAGTCCCTGACATCAGAAATGGGAATCAACCCTGGGCAGGAGATAGTAACATGTGCCTCCTGGGTTAAGCGAAAATATCCGGCAAAAAAATATGCATTTGTCCTATGGAATCATGGGAATGGTTTTTCAGATGCTAGAAGTGTTGATGAAAAAGATCGGGGCATTCTTTATGATTATACTCAAAACACATTTCTGACAAATCAAGCTATGACTCAAGCTTTTACCCAAATGAAGGCCATACTGGGCCATTCGGTTGACATCGTTGGAATGGATGCTTGCATGATGAATATGATTGAAGTGGCTTATCAACTTCGTGGACTGGTTAACGTTATGGTTAGTTCAGAGGAAACGGAACCGGGTTACGGATGGGCATACTCCGGATTTATAAGACCACTAACTTCCAATCCCACAGGCTTTGATGCAAAAAGACTGGCACAATCGATTGTATCATCATATGGTGTTTTTTATAGAAAAATTGGTGAAACCGATTTCACCCAGTCTGCTTTTGATATGGCTTATCTGAATCCACTTAAAACTAACATTGATAATATGATTTTATTAGTTAATGAATGTAAAAAATACAAATCTACGCAAATTAAAAATGCAGTAATTGCAGCGAGATTAAAAACTCTTACTTTTTATGTTTCAGATTATGTTGATCTTTATTCTTTTTACCAGAAATTTTATTCACAAATTTATACCATACGTAGATCAATAACCGTAGTAAGTAACTATACGAGGGCTTTAGACAGTCTAAAGAAAGTCTTAGTCCAGGGTTTGGCCCTGATTAATACATCAGTGGTAGCAAATGCTGTTGGGTCTAGGAATATAGATGCACATGGTGTTTCAATTTATTTTCCAAACCCAACTAGGCCATTGTATATTGACCCAACATACCCATTAACATTATTTGCTCAACAGTCTAAGTGGTTAAGTTTTATAAAAACTAATAGAAAGTAGGTACTATTTTGCGACAGCTTTAGCCTCCGGAATAAACTTCCAGTAGGTATAATCCTCTCCATCGGTTCCACTTTTTTGAAACAGTATCACGTCAATTACATCAGGCAGCCTGAATTTTTGTAAAAACATTGGTTGTTGGAAAAGTGGCCAAAAAAAGTACTGATCAAGCTGCTTGCAGTGAAAAATTAGCCACGCATACTTTGCATAATCAGGTTGTGGCATTTTGGTTACTGTACTTAGACTTTTTTTGTCGACATCATACATCAAATACTTTTTATCAGGAGTTATTATATTTCCAGCATAGTACTCACCACTGTTGCCGAACAATTCTTGTTGAATACTTTCTCCTGTTTCGCAACGCAGTTTTGTGTATTCAATTATAAACGTGCTGGAATTTTCTACGTACCTGTTAACTGTTAACTGGAATCCACGCGGATCTCGACTATCCGGCGTGTACCATAAAAATTTGTCACTTTCAGCGCCAACACATTGGAGTTTGCCTTTAAAAATTGTTAAACCCGGACGCGGGACCGCGACGGCAGCGTTTAATGAAATGTTTCCAAAAATAAGTCCGACGATTACTAAAAATTTAAAAAACTTACTCATAACCTGCCCCTCTATTTTTCAACCACAAGAGATCCTGATTTTTCAGGCTCAGGATACTTTATCGCTTTCTAACTTAACTCTATCATATCAGTTATATTAATTTCAATTATTTAATATTTTATTTCTACCTCATTTTCCTATGAAAAAGTGGGGAGTTTTGATAGTTTATGGCATAGTTTGATTTAAAAACCTGCGAAAATAGGAGATATTTCGATGGAAATACAAAAAAATCCAACAATTGTGCCACAAAAAGCTGTAAAAGCTGAAAAAATTTTGGTCGTTAAGCGCAATAAAATTCTACAGGAAGATGCGTTTTCCGGCTTTCTACCGATAACAAATTTTGAAAATTATCTCGAAATTATAAGTAATAATAAGGAATTTTTGTGGCGTGCAGATATGGAGTTAGACACTAATTATAAGCAGATTATTCCATATTTAATTTTTAACTTTGAAGATAAATTCTTTTTAATGCAGCGAAAAAGCACGGCAAGTGAAAGCAGACTGAAAAATAAGTATTCGCTTGGCATTGGCGGGCATATTAGACAAGAGGATATGCAGAGTAATGACATTTTTGACTGGGCAAAAAGAGAGTTTGCAGAAGAGGTAAATTATCAGGGTAATATTAGCATCAAACCAATTGGCGTAATTAATGATGATGGAAGTGCAGTTGGGCAGGTCCATATGGGGTTTGTTTTTTTGCTTACCGGTGATTCAGGCAATATAAAAGTTAAATCAGAATTAAAGGACGGAACGCTTTTAACCCTTAAAGAATGCGAGCATTTTTATTCTTCAATGGAGAGCTGGACTCAGCTTGTGGTAAGTTATTTAAATACTTTGAAGTTTTAGTCGAAAAAGGCCAAGCATGTTAAATAAAGAACAAATTTTATATTTAAAACACCAGGCCCTCAATTTAAGAATTGATTCTATTCGTGCAACGGTGCAGAGTAAATCAGGCCATCCCACCTCATGTCTCTCCATAGCTGACATTGTTTCAACAATATTTTTCAATTTTTTACGTTATGATTTAAAAAATCCAAAGTATCAAAATAATGATCGTGTAATTCTTTCCAAAGGCCATGCAATTCCGGTAATATATGCTGCATGGAAGCAGTTGAGTGTAATCAGCGATGATGAACTGTTGACCTTGCGTAAGTTTACGTCGCCGCTTGAAGGACATCCAACCCCACGTTTTGCATATAATGAAGCTACAACCGGGTCATTGGGCCAAGGCCTATCGGTTGGGTTAGGCATGGCGCTAGCTGCTCGTATGGATAAACTTGATTACACAACCTACGTTCTGATGGGTGACGGAGAAATCGCCGAAGGTTCGATTTGGGAGGCCGCAGAACTTGCCGCTTTTTATAATATTGATAATTTAATTGGATTTGTTGATTGCAATCGCTTAGGCCAGACTGGTCAAACACTCCATGAGCACCAAATTCAAAATTATGTTAATAAATTTCAAGCTTTTGGCTGGAAGACACTTTCTATTGATGGACATGATATTTCTCAAATAGTCGATGCAATTAATATCGCAAAAAGTACAAAAAACCAACCAACGATGATTATTGCAAAGACGTTCAAGGGCCATGGGCTTGAAGGAATAGAGGACGAATTAAATTGGCATGGCAAGCCTCTTTCTCAAGAGCTTGCAGAAAAAGCAATTGCACAGCTCAAAATAAGATTTAAAGAAGAGTCAGAATTTAAACCAAGTATGAAGTATGCTACGGTAATGCCAACGGACATAAAAACTAAAAAAACAAATTTTGTTCAAGCTGACTTATTCGAAGACATAAATAAAAAATATTTTGAAAAGAATGCTTTGCTTTCAACGCGTAAGGCTTATGGATATGCTTTACAAACACTTGGTGAAAATAATCCCGAAATTGTTGCGCTTGATGCCGATGTTAGTAATTCAACATTTGAAGAATTTTTTGCTAAAAAATTTCCTGAAAGATTCATTCAGTGTTTTATTGCTGAACAAAATATGATTAGCGTTAGCACCGGGCTGCAAACACGAGGCAAAATTCCTTTTGCGGCAACATTTGCAGCATTTTTAACTCGCGCTTTTGATCAATTGCGAATGGCGGGAATTGGTCAAAATGCTTTGCGAATTTGTGGTTCTCATTGTGGTGTTTCAATCGGACAAGATGGGCCATCGCAGATGGGGCTTGAGGATATAGCAATGTTTAATGCGATTCCAAATTCAATAATATTATACCCATCAGATGCTGTTTGTACTTACAAGCTTATGAACCAGTGTGCTGTTTACAACGATGGTATATCGTACTTGCGTACCACACGCGCAGATACACAAATTATTTATGATATAGACGAAAAATTTGAAATAGGAAAATGCAAAGTTTTACGACAAAGTTGTAACGATATTTGTTGCATTGTAGCTGCAGGCATTACATTACACGAAGCGCTTAATGCTTATGATTTGCTCAAAGCAGAAGGCATTTTTGTTTCTGTTATAGATTTGTACTCAATAAAACCTATGGATATAGAAACAATAGTGAAAATTGCACAAAATTCGAACAATAAAATTATATCAGTTGAAGATCATTATATTAATGGTGGCATTGGGCAGATTCTTGCAGGGCAAATTATTAATTCTGAGATTAAACAAAAAATGCTTGGTGTTACAAAGATTTCCAGATCCGGGACACCTGAAGAGCTCATGCATGATGCCGGAATAGAAGCACACCATATTATTAAAACTGTAAAAGAATTTGATTGATAAAGGGACATTTTTGTTATTACAGGTGATATTTTTGGCTAAAAAACATTTTTATTTACAATGACATTTATCAAAAAATACTTTTAATTCAGTTTAGTAATTTTGTGTGGGTTTTGGTTTTTGTAGAAAGGGTTGTAGATATGTTTTGCAAATTTACTTGCTGGATTGCAGCTTTTATTGCGTCAGTTGGTGCAATAAACTGGGGATTGGTTGCATTTTTGAATTTTAATCTTGTAGAATATGTTCAGAAAATTTCCGGAGTCGAAGGTTTAGATAAAATTATTTACGGAATAGTTGCAGTTGCAGGTGTTTACAAATTAATAGCACTATTCTTTTTTAGAAACTAATTGATTAGATACTAATCTAGTAAAAAAAGGGCCGGTTTTATACCAGCCCTTTTTTGCTTTTTAAGAATTTTATTTTTATTCGTTGATTTCAACTTGTCCGCCCAGGGCTCTAATCTTGATTTCGAGTTGGTCGTATCCACGTCTCCAATGGTGCAATCCGGAAACATGAGTTTGTCCATCTGCGGCAAGTCCGGCAAGAACAAGCGCACACGACGCTCGAATATCTGTAGCGATTAATTTGTTTCCGTAAAGATTTTCAACGCCGCGGATAAGAGCTTGATTTCCGGCTAATGAAATTTGAGCACCCATTTTTTGCAATTCTTGAACGTGCATAAAACGATTTTCAAATACTGTCTCTTCAACCAAACTTGTGCCATTTGCAAGACATAAAGCAGCCATTGTTGGAGCCTGTAAGTCTGTTGGGAATGCGGGATATGGACCGGTTTTTATTTTAACGCCCTGTGGTAGTCTCGTTCCGGTAAGTCTAATGCCACGAGTTGGGTTATTTTCATCTGCGCAGACACCTGTTTCTACTTTGTGTCCCATTTCGCGCATTTTTTCAACAAACATGTCCATGTGGTCAGCTATTGCGTTTGTTACTGTTACGCATCCTCCGGTGATTGCTGCTGTAAGTAAAAATGTTCCGGCTTCCAATCTGTCGGGTATAATAGCGTGATGGACGGGTTTTAATTCGCTTACCCCATTGATATATAAAAATGCGCCATTTCCACACTTTATGTCCGCGCCCATTTTATTCAAAATATCAACAAGATCTAGAACTTCGGGTTCAAGGGCAGCATTAACGATTGTTGTTTGTCCTTCGGTTAAAGCGGCAAGCATCATTAAATTTTCAGTTGCGCCAACGCTTGGATATTCAAAAATTATTCTGCTGTTAAGTGATTCATTTGCATTGAGTTTTTCAGCATTGATGTAACAACCGTCTTCCTCGATTTTAATTCCCATCTTTTTAAATCCGTTTAGATGGTAATCGATTGGGCGTGCTCCCAAAACGCATCCCCCGGGGAATGCAACCTTTGCTTTGCCGAATCTGGCAAGAAGCGGCCCCATAACTAAAATGGAGGCTCTCATTTTATTCATTATTTCAGGCTTAACCTCAAATTGATTCAAATTTGATGTGTCGACAGTCAGCTGTTTATTTTCTACGTTAAATTCAACTTCAGCCCCCAAGTCTTGCAGTAGCATTATCATGTGGTTGACGTCAGAGGAATTAGGAACGTTATCTAGGACAGAGCGTCCTTTGGCTAAGATTAACGAACTTATGATAACGAGGACGGCATTTTTTGCTCCTGCAACTTCAACTGAACCGTGAATTTCAAGAGACTTTTTTACCAAAATATGAGCACCCAACATAAATCTTCCATAAAAAAAGAGTAAAAAAACATCAATACCATAATAACCCAAAGAACTAGACTATCAGCAATTTTAATTAAATGAACAACAAATTTTATTAGGGTACTTTTTTGGAGGCTTAAATTTCATTAAATCAAGTATTTAAACTTATAGACAAATTTATTGACTATGAGTGAGTAAAAGAGTTGAAAAAATCTATAAATATTGAAAAAATTGTATAAGGTGTTAGCATACTTGAACTAAATATTAATTTGGTTATTTTCTAAACAAGAATATTTGCGCCTTATGTTTTTATGCAAGTTATTTTCAACAAAGGATTTGATGTGAGTTCAATATTAAAAAAACAACAGAGTAGTTTTTTAGGTAGTAGTTTTTTAGCTGGTTTATTATTTTTAACTTTTAGTCTAAATGCTTACTCTGATGATCTGTTCATACCATTAATAGACAAGGCTGATAGGGCCAGAGTTGAGTTTAATGAGCTATATAAATATTTTTTAGAACAGGACCCGGAGGTATTTAAAGATTCTAGCGAAAAACTTAGTGAGAATTTTAAATTAAAGCCAAATATTACAGGGCGTATTCTAGAAAACGGTCCGGTATTATTGAATCTTATTGAATGGCTTGATAAAAACAAAAAAAATGACGTAGCTGGCCTCTTGCTTTTGCGTAAGTTGAACAGATTTCTTTATTTGGAGTTTAGGCATTTTGTTGGTCATCTAAATGTTAATAAAAAGTATGAAGGTCGACTGGTTGGCCTATTGCATAACTTTTATAAATTTAAGGTTCCTGCAAAGTCCGGTTCGGCGGAGGAGAAGCTAAAATATGAATTTCCATTTCAGGCAACAATTTCAAAAGCTATGCTTTTTATACTGATTGTTAATGCATCAAGTCTTAATTATGATGAAAAAGTTGAAAACGTAGCCTACTTTCTTGATAAGATACGTAGAGAGTTGCTGGAAATTAAAAGTCATTATTCCGATGGTTGCAATATAAGAACAGCAGATGTAAATGACTTTGTTGAGTTATTGCAGACCTACGCAGCAAAAGAACCGATACTCGGTCCAAATTACTTAAAGCGAATTTTGATTATTTCTATGGTTATTGGAGTGATTGCACTAGTTGTGTGGCTTGTGTGGACAAAAGTTATGCCAAATTGGGACCAAATTTTGGATTATTCCAGCAATAGGGGGCATGAGATGTATGTTAGACTAATTGATCCAATAGCGGATATATTTGCGGATAAGCTAGGTGAAAAGTTTAGACAAAAAGCGCATGTAATAGTTGCAGAAACTTTGAATACGTTCTATGACGCTGGCGTTGAAGTAGGTTTTAGGCAGGTGGTGAGAAACAAAGTGCCGGTTCCAGAAGGCATGCCCGATGTTGCTGCGCCGGCTCAAGTCAATGAGTTGCGTCAAGAGGCTGGGCATGTTGAAGATCCTGCGGCGGCTGCAGAGATTGCAGTGGCACGTGATGATGTCGGCTCTGAAAAGATAAGTTGGGGACAATGGCTTTTTGGTTGGTAAGAAAGGCTGGTAATAAACAATGAGTAGCAAATGAAGTTAAAAAAAATATTTTTATGTCTGTTTATTAGTGGATCATTTTTAAATTTGATGTCTAGTAGTCCTGCGTTGCGGGGCTACTCAGATGATTTATTTACTCATCTGGATGATAAAAGCTTGATTGCTCAGGAAGAGTTTGAAGATCTATACAAGGACCTTTTAAATAAAGATTTTTTTTCAGAAGATGAAAAAAAACTTTTCCTAAAAGGCTCTATTGATAAAAATATTCTTCAATCAGGACCGGTTTTACTTAATCTTATTGAATGGGGCCAAAAAAATAAACAAAACGATCCAATGGCGCAGTTATTGCTCCAAAAACTTGGCCGATATTTTTACTTTGCATTTAGAAATTTTGTTAATGAAATAGATATTGAGAAAAAAGATAAGGGCAGATTTTACTGTCTTTTGCATAAATTTTATAAATTTAATATTTCAAATGAAACACGTTCAAATGATGTGTTCCAGCAATCTATATACCCATTCCGTGCGACGCTTTCAAAGGCGATGATTTTTCTTTTAATTGTGAATTCCGCAGATTTATCATATAAAGAGAAAATTAAACACTCTGTGTATTATCTTGATAAAATAAAAAGAGAATTATCTGAGGTTAAAAAAACGTTGGCGGATTGTTCTTTAAAAGATGAAGAGATAGATGAGTTTATTGAGTTTTTGCAGGTGTATTCAGTTGCGGAGCCACTATTAAAACCATCTTTTTTGAAAACTTTTTTAAAGATAATGAGTGTTGTCCTTGTTGTTTTTATAGTAATTTGTGTTGTGATTTGGTTTGTGGCACAAAATTCGGGTAAAACCGTGAAAGCTTGGGCTATAGAATTGTTAAATGACTTTCTAAGAGGACTTGAAGAAAGGGAAAAGGAATCACCTGTTATAGGATGCGTTTTTAGGGCAGGTAATCAGATACT
>Ga0172379_10010313_pt1 | contig 11337 bp, 9 predicted proteins | sample GrowelOW334metaG_FD_119756 | JGI IMG/M metagenome (GOLD analysis project Ga0172379, IMG submission 119756) | Groundwater microbial communities from an aquifer near a municipal landfill in Southern Ontario, Canada - Groundwater well OW334 metaG | ecosystem: Environmental > Aquatic > Deep... | reverse complement strand
CCCCTGTCGTCTGTCGTCTAATACCTGTTGTCTATATTATGTTTACTGCCGCGAACGTTACAGTCATGGTTAAGGATTTGGATATGGCCATCGAATTTTATCGCGACGTGCTGGGTTTGGCATTGACAAATCGTTATCAAAATCATTGGGCGGAGATCAGGGGTCCTGATTTGTTGATAGGACTTCATCCTGCGGGCGATAAAAAAATCGAGAACAGCGGCAATCTCTCAATCGGTTTTGGGACGATGACTTTTGATCAAGATGTATTGATGCTCGAAGAAAAAGGAATAAGACTTGAAGTTAAAGATGCAGAATTGAGCCGTATGGCCTATTTTAAAGATCCCGATGGCACGCCGCTTTATGTGCGCGAGATGAATGTGAGTGAAAGCGAGATGTAAAAAAAGATCGACCGAGAAGGTCGAACGAGAACGGGCCGACGTTTAGGCGTTGATCAGAGATTCCGCCATGTCAACCAGGTTGCGGAAGTAAGGGACGCCGGGGTAGTTGGACGGGCGGTAGATTCCTTGCGCGTCAAACAGAATCGGACACGCTCCGGCCGTGTACGCTCCCTGGACGTCCGCCACAGGATGATCTCCGACGTGGGCGACGAGCTCTGCCGGCACGTCGGCTCTTGCGAATGTCCGGCGAAAGATTTCCGGATCGGGTTTACTGACGTCTTCGGTGCCGCTGTCGGTGACGAAGGCGAAGTGTTCCCGAATACCCAAACGCTTGAGGTCGCGTTCTAAATTGCCGTTGGCATTGGAGATGACTCCGAGCGTAAACCGAGTCTTGAGCAACTCGAGTGCCGGAATCACATCAGTGCCGAGGCCCATGAACCAGTTGTGGGTCATATGGTACTCGTTCGCCAGAATCGCGAATCTGCAGAGTCCGTCATCCGATACATGTCCGAGGCAACCCTCGACGATTGCGGTGTAGTAATCGACAGCGTTCTGCGGAATCGGAATTGCTGCGTGGTTAGTCATCTTGAACGGAGGCATGATCTTGGCACGGAAGGTGCGTTCGGCTTGCATGACTTGAGCTGTAGAAACTTCTGTGTCGAAGAAGTCGTTGATTGCAGTGGCCAGCGTGTTGTATCGCGGCCACATCAAGGTATGGCCGAGATCCAGCGTGATGAGTCTGGTCGCTGGGTTAAAAGATCGACTTTGCATCGGGTGCCTCCTGATTGGTGTGCGATTTTATTATCATTTGCCGATAAAACGGTCAAGATGAAAGCAGGTCGATCGAGGTGCGCCGGATGCGGCGCTTATTGTGTTTTGATCTTTAAAAGAGTAAATTGATTACCAATAACAATTCTACACATGTCGTCTGTTGTCTCTCGTCTAAACTATGACCATCAAACTTTTTAATCATCTCTCCAAATCCGACGTCAACATCGCGGGCGGCAAAGGCGCATCGCTGGGCGAGATGACGCAGGCCGGCATTCCGGTGCCGCCGGGATTTGTAATTCTAGCTCAGGTTTTTGACGAGTTTCTAGCCAAGACGGATTTGACCCAAGAAATTAAATCTCAACTCGCCAAAGTCAATTATGATGACGTGTCATCGGTTGAACGCACATCGCGAATTATCAACGACTTGATCGACGACGCAAAGTTTCCGGAAGATTTGCAGGTAGAAATAATATCGGAATTTAAAAAATTTGGCACAGAGTTCGTCGCTGTCCGTTCGTCTGCAACCGCGGAAGATTCTTCTGTCGCAAGTTGGGCGGGCGAATTGGAAAGTTTTTTGAATACGACGGAATCGACATTGCTTGCGAACGTCAAAAAATGTTGGGCATCTTTGTTTACGCCGCGTGCTATCGTCTACCGCAACGAAAAAGGCATGAAGGACACACATGTATCCGTCGCGGTCGTTGTGCAGAAAATGGTGCAGTCAGAAGTCGCGGGCATCTGTTTTACTGTCCATCCCGTCACCAAAGACACCAATCAGATGATTATCGAAGCCTGTTGGGGCCTGGGAGAGTTTATCGTCGGCGGAATCGTTACTCCGGATTCTTATGTCATCGACAGGCGTGACGGAAAAATGATCGACGTCAATATCGCAGAACAAGAGACGATGCTCGTGTGCGGCAAAAACAGTAATGAGACAGTCGGCGTCCCGTCCGATAAAAAAGCCGCGCAAAAACTCGACGTTGTTCAAATCGGCAAACTCGCTTCCATCTGTCTTAACATCGAAAAGCATTACGGCTTTCCCTGCGATATCGAGTGGGGAATGGAAAACGGGGAGTTTTTTATTGTGCAGAGCAGGCCGATAACAACGTTACAACTCACCATGCCCTTGTCACAGATCAAGTCCATCGAATTTTGGGCACGCGAATATCGCTTGCCGCTTTGGTGGTTGAACGATCCGCGGCACGTATCAATTGGCGACAATACTTTCTTTATATTTAAGAATCCAATTTTGCATTGTTACTATGTCAACGGAAGAATGCAAAAAGAACATTCGTCCGGGCATGTTTATTTTTCAAAAGCTGACAGTTTTGCGCGATACATTGAACGGTCGCAAGCGATGATTGAGAAAATGCAAAAGGCTGAAGCGGATTTTTTTTGCAAAGATCTCAAATCTTTGACTGACAAAGAATTTTACGATGTATTTGACGGCTTTAGGGTTTTGTTAAAAGATTTTACCGCCCTGTACACCAGGACTGAGGCTGAAAAGTTAAAAAAATTCGAAGGGACTAAAGACAAAAAAATAAAAGAAGAACTTTTTAAAGTCGGCAAAATTCGTTTCGAGCTAAGAAAATCCGTAGAGTCAATTTTTCATATTCTGCTCGGCGATGTTTTAAAAGAAATTGCCAGACGTTTTAAAATTAAATCAAAAGACTGGTTTTTCTATGATTGTGCCGAGGCGCAAAGTTTGTTTAATGGCCGAAAAGTCAGTCCGCGAGTGATAATGCAAAGACAAAAGGGTTACGCCGTGTTGAACATTAACGGCAAAAGGGAACTTTTAGTCGGCAACGACTATAAAAAAGCCTGGGCGCTTGTAAAAAAAATGACTGTCCAAGATGATAAAAAGATTTTGCGGGGCTTGGTCGCACAGCCCGGAAAAGTCAAAGGAAAAGTTGAGCTGATTTTGCACAATGTGCGCAATTTATCAAAAAAAGTAAACGCATTTAAAGTCGTGAATATTCTGGTCACGGAAATGACGACACCTGCGACCGTCGTCGCCTGCAAAAAGGCTGCCGCCATAATCACCGACGAAGGCGGAGTATTGTGTCATGCTGCAATCATCAGCCGCGAACTTAAAAGACCATGTATCGTCGGCACCAAAATTGCAACGCAAGTTTTGCATGACGGCGACGAGGTGGAGGTTGATGCGGATAAGGGAACGGTCATTATTATCAAGCGTATCTAAGCGTCCAATATTCAGAATTCGATATTCAGCGCGCGATATAGTATAGTAGCGAGCGGATATTCGATATTCGTCATATAATATGAAACCCGTAATAAATTCATATCAGCCCTCGATGACCGAGTGGTTTGCGGCCATCGGCGAGGAAGAAGAGTCAAAAGCTTTTCGCGATGAGGATAATCGCAAAGTCGACAGGCTGGAGATGTTGTATCAAGAAATCGGTTTGCCTTATGAAAGACCGGAAGAAATGTCAGCCAGGGATTTGGCGGACATGACGCCTCGATTCAAAATTATCTTCGATGAGCGCGGTGATGAATTGTGTGCTATTCGTCTTGTCCCAAATAAACCCGAACTTCCAAAATTGCGCCAGCGAGGCGTGTCGATCCGTCAGTGTTACGAAAATTGGTTTTTAAAACAAGATATAAATCCGGATGATTATACGGCATATATTTGTCCGCATTCAGAGACGCTTAACTGGTCGGCGACAATTATCGTCGGCGATGAAAAAATTTACGGCGAGATGATCCGCGGTTTGCAGAGTCAGTTGACACACGGCGAAACGGACGGAGAACTGCTGCATTTTGAGTATGACTTTAACGATTGGAAGTGGTCCAAACAAGACGACGAAGCGCAGTCGGTTATCCAAAGAATGATTGAGCTACTGCATGTCGAAGATAGATTGAAACAGCGCGCGCTTGAAGAAAAATTTAATTGCGAATTTTCTCACGACTATCTGAAAGGTTATTTTGAATCAACCGTTTGGCCGGATAATAAAGTTTATATAATTGATTACAATCGTCTTTTGCCAAAATACTTGCCATCCGATTGGTCTGTACGCGAAACAGCGGAAGCGACGTCGCAAGAAATAACAGGCGTAACGGCGCATCCGGGAAAAGTCAGCGGACGAGTTAGAATCGTTACGACTGAAAATATCGAAAATATGCAAATCGAAGATGGGGAAATTTTGGTTTGCGACAATACCGACGTTAGATTTTTGCCGCTCATGAAAAAAGCCGGCGCGATCGTCACCGACCGCGGAGGAATTTTGAGCCACGCGGCCATCATCTCTCGCGAGCTCGGAGGCCCTGTATTATCGGCACTAAAGTTGCGTCGCAAGTTTTGCATAATGGCGAGATGGTGGAGGTTGACGCGAGCAATGGAATTGTTACGATGCTGAAACGCGCTGCGTGATATGGACATGAACCCCGATGAGCTGATAGCTTATTTAAAATCGCAAAAATGGTTTTATGGCGTGCGGATTGATTCCGCATTGCTTTTTTATTCCGCCAAACAAGAGGGAATGCGCAAGCATGTTAAAAATATGCACGGCATCGATTTTGCCGAGACGCTTCGTGTCCCTTTAGACGGCAAGCCCGTCCGTGTAATTAATACGGAGCAGGCTAAAGCGTTCCATGGCGTCAGTCTGACGAAGATCCAGAAAGACCCGTCAATTTTGTCATTGTGCATCAAAGAGAATGATGAACTTTGGGCGCGTATTGCCGGAGAATGCGATGATCTGGATCGAGTGATAAATGTCGGGGACGATCAAACCGCGATTCAGATGTTCAAAAAAATATCATCATCTTATGCCGAGGCCAGTGCGCAATTTATAGTCATTTTTTCTTTGGGTTTAAAGCTTACGGAACTCGGCGACACAGGGGCGACAAAGCTGATTCTTGAGCAGCATGACAGTTGGCGTAATCAAATTGCGTTTAAAGAAGAACGGATGGGCGAGCATTGGTATCGTTTTTTTGATCTCATGCGTCAAAAGTATGATTTGAAAAGTTCGGCTAAGGATTTGATGGGTTGTCTCTCGTTGCCGGAAGTTTTGGCCTGGCTCGACGACAGATCGGTCGATGTTGATAATCTTGTTGCCACTCGTCAAAAGCAAGATTTTGTTTATCACGATTCTTGTAAAGAACGTTACGTTGTCGATGATGCCGATCTTGTTTCACGAATCGTTTCGCAACTTAGTTCACAGACACAGGATGTATCATCGTCCGCTGAGATCAAAGGCCAGCAGGCATTCGTCGGAGACGATTTTGTGACGGGAGAAGTCTTGGTTATAAAAACTAAAAATGAACTTAATGCGAAAGCGCCTTTTATGTCCGGTAAGATAATCGTCGCAGAACAAACAACGCCGTATTACATTCAATATCTTAAAAATGTAAAATCGATTATCACCGACGAAGGCGGAATTACTTGCCATGCCGCTATTGTCAGCCGAGAGATGTGCATCCCATGCATCATCGGTACGAAAAACGCGACTCAAATTTTGCAAGACGGTGATTTGGTGGAAGTAGACGTCGGGCGTGGAATTATTAAGGTTATAAAGTCAGTATAAAAAACGAGTACAAATGATGATGCCCGCCGGAGAGTCTCCGACGGGCGTTGTATTGAAGCGAAATCGAGTGGATGCTAGAGACGGAACTCCGAGGTGACAATCAGGCCGGACGCTGTAGATGAGAGTATCACGCCATGACACTCTTCTAGTGGCGCGATGACAGTGCTTGTCAGGCCGTAGACCAGACACTCGATGAACGGCGAGTGCCCAACTCCGAGCAGGTGCACATTCAGGCCGAGGTGACCGAGTTCGTGTAGAAACTCTAGCGTCATGCGAGCCGCTTCCTCGCGAACCAGCTCATTTTCCGGAACAAGGTTCTGGTCATACTTGGCGAAATATGCTCGCCAAGCGCCCATGCATTTTGTGTCGAGAGCGTCGAGTTCGTGGCACTGTCGAATGAGCGGAAAGTCGCTGGCGCCTTCAGCGAAGGCTTGCAGGGTCCCCGACGTGCGCGGCTGATGGGATATCGCAAAGTGCGTATACCCTTTGCCTCGCATCTGCTCGCGGCCGACCACGATCGCATGTGCGATGCCTTTCGGGGCGAGCTCGCCGTTGATGTGATGCGCGTGTCGACGCAGTTCGATGAGAATTGCGCTCCTCCTTGTGAAGTTTCGACGTCTTTTGCGAAGGGCTAATTCCCTGGGCATTGACTGAAGAACATACAGGAAAATGACTTACTAGTCAAGGGTCGTATTAGACACTTTGTAGCTTTGTATGCAAAATGGCCTTAAGTCTATGCAGGTCGCTTCACACAAAAAAATCGTTGTCCTCGGCGGCGGAACGGGTACGTTTACCGTTCTTTCCGGACTCAAATATCATCCCGTCGACCTTTCAGCTGTCGTTTCCATCGCCGATGACGGCGGCTCGACCGGGATTTTACGCGACGAACTCGGTGTTTTGCCGCCGGGCGACATTCGGCAGTGTCTGGTTGCTCTTGCAAACGGCGATCAGGTTTTGCGCGATCTTTTTAATTACCGTTTTACGCAAGGCGGACTGGACGGTCACAACTTTGGAAATATATTCCTGTCTGCCCTTGAAAAAATCACCGGCGATCCGTTGGCCGCGGTGCGAGAAGCTAATCGAATTTTAAACGTCAAAGGCCGCGTTATTCCGGTTTCTTCGCGCGCCACGGATTTGTATGCAGAGTTGGATGATGCAACTGTGGTTAAGGGCGAACATGCGATAGACAAGCCGTCTTCAAATCGTGCGGCCATTCGACGCTGCTTTGTTTCTCCCGAGGTCCCCGCAAACCTCGAAGCGCTTGATGCGATTCGTGCGGCCGATATCATCGTGATGGGTCCGGGCGATTTGTATACGAGTTTGATTCCGGTTCTTCTCGTCAAAGGAATTGCGCAAGCAATGGCGGAAAGCAAAGCCAAAAAAGTTTTGGTCATCAATTTGACTTCCAAGAACGGACAAACGCAGGGTTACAAGGCGAGTGATTTTTGTGAAGTCGTATCCAGACACATCTTGCCCGCATCGATCGACGTCGCCATTCTCAATTCTGCAAAACCATCGGATGAAGTGGCGCGGAGATACATTGAGGCAGGAGATCATGTTATTGAGGACGATTTGGATGTCGGCTCTATGCAGATTTGGCGCAGTGATTTACTGTCAGATGATATAGTGCCAAATGTTCCGGGGGATAGGCTTAAGCGCAGTCTTTTGCGCCATGATCCCGATAAATTAGCGGCTGCTATTCTTGCCGCGGCAGGAGTGGCATAATGACAATTAACAATGAATAATTAACAATGAATAATTTCATTAAGAAACGACTAATAACTATGAAATACGCCTACGCTATTGCTATAAGTCTCGCTTTGTTCGGAGCGGGATGCTTTTCAAATCGTCCCACGTCGCTCGTCCCACGTCCCACGTCGACGGAGCAGAATGCGACGACGACAGTGGATCAAAATCAGTCTGCACCCGGGACGGGAAGCTGGCTGCAATACAGAAACTACAATTATGGTTTTGATTTCAAATATCCTGCGAATGCAGTCGAGACTTATAGAAGCGATTCGGCGACAGGGACTGTTTTTACTTTGGATCTCGGTCCGACCGTTGCAAGCTCAACCGCGCTTTCTGTACCGGAAGATACGCTTGATGTTAAAATTATTTCTGACGAGATGAGTGCTGATCTTAAAAGCAGAATTAATATCGAAAACAATTGTTATAATGAGGACGGAGAGTCAGCGCGGGTAACGCCAGGAGTAATCTATAACGGACAACAGGTCTGCGTCGTCGAAAGCGCGGGCGCGGCTGCAGGGAATCGTTACAATCAATATTGGTATACTATTCCGCTCGGTAAAAAGAATCTGGTTTTTGCTTTCACGATTCACTCGGTCAATTGTCAAAACTTCGATAAACCGGGTGCGTGTCTGGCGTTTGATGAAAGCCGCGATTCGCTGGTGAGCAAAATGATAATGTCTACGCTAAATACTTTTACACCTAGTAAGAGCAAAGAGAATTTGAATTTGCGATTTGAGACAAAGTCGATTAAAGAAGAGGCTAAAGATCATTCGGTTGATGTGAAATATCCGGTCATGTTTGGCGGAGATGCTGCGGTGAGAGGTGTGATCAACGGCGCGATCAATACTTACATCAGCACAACGACGCAGACTTTTGCTAGATTGCTTAAGACGGAAGGTAAAGCGTCACCTGGACCTTTTGTGTTACAGGGCAATTATTCGATTTATAACGTCAGTTCGAATGTTGTCAGTATCGTTTTTAACGGCTACGAATACACGGGCGGTGCACATGGGATTTCGATTTTCGAGACTTTTGTTTTTGACACTACGACAGGCAACCGTTTGTCGTTTGATGACATCTTCAAATCCGACAGCGGTTACCTAAAAATCGTTTCAGATTATGGAATCGCTGAACTTTCCAAGAAGCCGGATATGGATGTTGAGGGCTTAAAATCAGGCGCCGCACCGGATTTGAAAAATTATCAATATTACTACTTGAATCAAGATGGCCTCGTTATCATCTTCCCGGAATATCAAGTTGCGCCGTACGCAGCGGGTCCACAGGTTGTGACCGTGCCTTACGCCTCACTGAAAGACATAATGAAACTGGAAACTAGAAACTAGAAAGAGCAAATATGCAAAAAAGATCCTTTGTACCCAATTGGCTCGGGTTGATCAAGTATTTACGTGACCCGAAATCAGATTGGAAACCGAAGGCTACAATCGTCGTAGCAATCTTGTATTTAATCTGGCCGATAGATCTCTTGCCTGACATAGCGCCAATACTCGGTTGGCTGGATGATATCGGCATCACGTCGCTCGCCATTGCATATTTGCTGCATGCGTCAGGTCAGTACTCAAAACAAATAGAAAAAGAATAATTTATGTTCAACTTTATATCCGCAGTCGTACTCGGTTTGGTGGAAGGCGTGACGGAATTTTTGCCGGTGTCATCAACGGGACATTTGATTTTAATCAATCAATGGTTTTCTTTCGGCGAACCTTTTACAAAACTTTTTGATATCGTCATTCAATCCGGCGCGATTCTGGCGGTGATAGTTTTATTTTGGAAAGATGTCTGGCCACCCGCCCTCACCCCAAACCCCTCTCCCACAAGAGCAGGAGAGGGGCTTTCGAAAGAGAGTTGGTTAAGAAACTGGAAGACGGTTTTGATTGCATTCGTGCCAACTGCGATCATTGGACTGTTATTCGGCAAGATCGCAGAGCAATATCTTTTCACTCCGACGGTTGTCGCCTTGGCGTTGATTTTTTACGGGATTGTTTTTTTGATTTTGGAAAAACACGACTCGCGAAACGAAAAGTCAGTTGTGACTTTTGGCGATGCTGCAATTATCGGTCTGATCCAAGCTCTCGCACTTGTGCCTGGCACATCAAGGTCCGGTGCGACGATTATTGGTATGCTTATTTTGGGCTATACGCGCCCGGTTGCCGCTAAGTTTTCTTTCTTGCTCGCGATTCCGACTTTAATCGCTGCCGGCGGATACTCGCTTTTAAAATACGATGCTTCGATTTCGAGTTCGGAGTGGCTGTTACTGTTTATCGGTTTTATTGTATCTTTCGCCTCGGCTTTTTTGGTAGTCAAATGGTTTATGGCGTACATCAGCCGCAAAAGCTTCGTTCCTTTTGCCTGGTATCGCCTGATTTTGGGCTTAGTTGTCATATTATTCGTCATTTGGGGTTGACAATGTTTATAAATTAGTACAATCTAAGATATTCCTCGGAATGGTTCCGAGGTTGCACCTTGAGAGGATCATCATGAAGATGAGAATTGTGGCGCTGCTCATTGCAGCCGTTGTTCTCTGTTTCGGTACGCGGGCTATGGCCCAAGCGCCGTCGCAGGGTCCGACGTCGGCATACCCGGGCGGCCGCTACACGCGGTACCCGGATCTCAATAGTGCAGTTTGCGACGACAAAATCGCCGCAAACTGTGTCATCACAGTTGACGGGACTGACTATGTCCCGGGCCTCGTGCACGGCCGCACGCGGCGCGAGACAGCGCTCGCCAACTGCAAGTTGGCGTTCACCCTCCGCCTGCCGGTTCTTGCGCGTTCTGCGCGGGCACCTCAGCAGTTGGGGGACTTGTTTACGTCAACCGGGGCGCCTCGTGCCTCCGTGTCGTTGAACGCAGCGTGTTTGAAAGCTCTGGGCCGTCGTGATTTTGATGCCCAGATGCGTGCCCGCGATGCAGCATTCGAAGCTCGTCGTCGCGCGGCAGCTGCCGCTGCAGCATCCTCAGCGACTGTCGTCGCGCGAGCGCCTGCGCCGTCAGCGGCTCCGGCGCCAACGTACGTCATGACTCCGGAAGAGGCAGCGCGTCTCAAGCAGCTCGAAGCTGCTCTGGAAGCAGAGAGCGCGAGCACTCGTGCTCGCGCGCCCAGCAAGCCGGCCGCAAGGCCGACTGTGACCGTAGCGCGAGTTCGTCCCGCAACTGCGCCAAGCGATTGGTGCGGCCTGGGCGACAACCTGCAGCTCGTATCCGTCAACGACACCGACGTTGCACGCATCAGGGTTCTCCCCGGTGCGCAGTTCGCGAGCGTTCAGCGCTCGTGCATCGCCAAGAAGTTCAATGTAGAGTGGGGGATGGCTTACGCCGACTCGCACAACAGCTACAAGAATTTCATCGGAGCCTGTTTCATGCCCGACCGCAAGGTCGAGCTCGATACTGACCGCATGTCGGTCAAGTCGTGGGACAAGACCAAGCTCGACGGTCCTGTCGACGTCACATTCATGAAGGACTGCGAGGCCAAGGGCGGCGAGTTTCGATTCGCTCTCCAGGCCGGACAGATCTTCACTCTCTCGGCAAAGAACTCAGAAAGCGAGAGTCAGCCGACTCCGCCGACGGTAAGCGCGCCCAACGAGGCGCCCGACGAGACTCCGCCTCTCGAGGCAGAGTCCAACCCCGCACCTTCAACGGATCCGACAGCCGTCGCCCTGGCGACGCCGCCGGTGCCAGAATCGTCTGCGGGAAGTCCCGCGCCTGTTGCATCGCTCGAGGGGGCCGTTGCCTCCTCACCGACTGCGTCAGCTTCGAATGTGTTGCCTCCCGTTAACGTCGCGGCAACGCGTCCCGCGCCTAGCGGGGACTTCCAACGGGCCGTGCAACAACATGAAGCCGCTCAGCGGCTCATGAAGTGG
>Ga0172379_10010312_pt1 | contig 11337 bp, 9 predicted proteins | sample GrowelOW334metaG_FD_119756 | JGI IMG/M metagenome (GOLD analysis project Ga0172379, IMG submission 119756) | Groundwater microbial communities from an aquifer near a municipal landfill in Southern Ontario, Canada - Groundwater well OW334 metaG | ecosystem: Environmental > Aquatic > Deep... | reverse complement strand
TCCCGGTTCCGCGAGTGGTGTCCCGAGACGGGAAAAAAGGCGGACCTCATGTTCGTCCAGCACATGGTCGCCAGCCTGAAGGCCGACGGCCACCTGGCCACCATCATGCCGCATGGCGTCCTCTTCCGGGGCGGCAAGGAGAAGCTCGTCCGCGAACTGCTCATCAACGACGACGTGATCGAGGCGATTATCAGCCTGCCGCCCGGCCTGTTCTACGGCACCGGCATCCCCGCCTGCGTCATCGTCATCAACAAAAACAAGCCCGACGCCCTGCGCGACCAGATCCTCTTCATCAATGCCGACCGCGAATTCGCCGAGGGCAAGAACCAGAACAAACTCCGCCCGGAGGACATCGAGAAGATCGACTTCGTCTTCACCCACAAGCGCGAGCTGCCGAAATACAGTCGGCTCGTCACCAAGGCGGAGATCGTGGAGAAACACGACTACAACCTGAACATCCGCCGTTTCGTGGACAACACGCCGGACCCGGACCCGGAGGACGTGCAGGCCCACCTCATCGGCGGCATCCCGGAATCCGAAGTTCTCAGTGTCCAGTATTCCGTTATCAGGGAGAAATTCGGGATCGGGACAGCGACCCTGTTCCGGCCGGAGCGGGAAGGTTATCTGGCATTCGTGGATGCCATTGACCGCAAGGCCGCGATCAAGTCGTTGATCGAGGGCGAGGCCTCGGTACTCCGCACCCTCACCGGCCACCGGGAGGCCCTGCAATCGTGGTGGGAGATCGCCCGGCACGACTTCGCACAGCTCCGGGAGGGCAAGAAAATGCCGGAGGTCCGGCAGGAATTGCTCTCGACCCTGAAGACCCGCTTCATCCCGCTCGGCATCCTCGACGAATTCCAGAGCGCCGGGGTGTTCGTGAACTGGTGGCAGCAGATCCGCTACGACCTGAAAACCATCGTGTCCACCGGCTGGCATCACACCCTCATCCCGGATTCCTACCTCGTCGCCGCGTTCTTCCAGGCGGAGGCCGAAGCCATCGAGGCACTGGAGGCGGCGATCAGCGAGGCGCAGAGCGAGCTGGCCGAGGCCGTGGAAGCCGGGCAGGAGCTGGCCGCCTACGTGCCGGAGGAAGACGAATCCGTCACCGCCGCCGTCATCAAGGATGCCCTGAAGGCCCTCATTGACGACCTCAAGGACAGCACCGGCGAGTCCGCCAAAAAGGAACTGAAGGCCCTGCAAGCCCAGGAAAAATCCATCACCGCGCTGGAGAAGCGCATCAAGGACAGCAAGGCAGAGTTCAAATCCCTCACCGACGAACTCGAACTCAAGCTGCAGCTCAAGCGGCTCGGTGCCGAGGACTTCAAAGCCGAGAGCGAACAACTATTGGAAAGGGTGAAGGATGAAGTCAGAAAGTTGAAGGCCGATCCGGCTTTTCAAGCTTCCACCCTCAAACTTCAAACTTCGCGCCTGAAACCTTTGGAAAAGGATGAAGCGGCGCTCCTGGCCCGCCTCTCCAAGACCGATGCCCTGTTCGCCTCCATCGGCGGCAGGCTCACCGACGAGGAGGCCAAGACGCTCATCCTGAAAAAACTCCACGACGTGGCCACAGGCGAACTCGACCGCTACCTCAATGCCGCCAAGCGCGCCTTGATCCAGTCGGTCGAAAACCTCTGGGACAAATACGCCGTCCCCAGCCGGGCGCTGGAGGCTGAACGCACTGAGACCCTCACGGCGCTGGATGGATTTTTGAAGGGGTTGGGGTATTTGAAATGAAAGGAGTTCGACGATGAGCAAGAACCAGAAAGCCACAATCGAGGTCAAAGGCACGGAAATTACGGTCCTCCGTGGTCCCGCTGGAGACTTCATCTCCCTGACAGATATGCTCAAGGCCAAGGACGGTGACTTTTTCATCTCCGATTGGCTCCGCAACAGGAATACCGTGGAATTCCTTGGAATCTGGGAGTCCGTCCATAATCCGGGGTTTAATTATGGCGAATTCGCCACAATTAAAAGTCAGGCCGGTCTCAACAGCTACAAGATCAGCGTCAAAGATTGGGTTGCCAAGACCAACGCGATCGGCCTTCAAGCGCAAGCCGGAAGATATGGCGGGACGTATGCTCACAAGGATATCGCCTTTGAGTTCGGCATGTGGATCAGCCCCGAATTCAAAATCTACCTCATCAAGGAGTTTCAGCGGCTCAAGGACGATGAGAGCCATCGGCTCTCGCTCGCTTGGAACCTCAACCGCACGCTTTCCAAGCTCAATTACCGCATCCACACGGACGCCATCAAGACCCACCTCATTCCGCCGGAAGTCACCCCGGCCCGCGCCGCCATGACCTACGCCACCGAGGCGGATTTGCTCAACGTCGCGCTCTTCGGCCTCACCGCCCGCGAGTGGCGCGATGCCAATCCCAAGCTCGATGGCAATATGCGCGACCACGCCTCGATCGAACAACTCCTCGTCCTCGCCAACATCGAGGGCATGAATGCCGAGTTCATTCACATGCAGCTCCCCCAAGGCGCCCGCCTCACACGCCTCAACGAGATCGCCATTCGCCAGATGACAACTCTCACCGCCGCCGATACCCGCGCCCTCGGTGCCGGTGCGGCACCGAAATTGAAGGGAGAGAAAAAATGAGCCCGCCGGCCATGCTGCGCACCAAGAACATGCGGGAGACGCTGTCTCCCGTCTCCAGCCGGGCGCTGGAGGCGGAACGCACCGAGACCCTCGCGGTGCTGGATGGGTTTCTGAAAAGGCTGGGGTATTTGAAATGAGTGTGTTGAGGCTCACGCAGTTGGGAAAGCTCGTGTATCCCGACAGGCCGATCACTTACGGAATCGTTCAGCCGGGCCCAGATGTAGCCCCGGAAGGAATTCCATTGATCCGAGGGAAGGATTATAGCAGCGGCAAGGTAGACACATCCGAACTCTACCACGTTCTTCCATCGATAGATAAGCCTTACGCGAGGTCGAAGGTGAAGGCAGGCGACATCCTTTTGTCGATCGTTGGTTATTTGGGGCAAGTTGCAGAAGTGCCGGAATCGATGGAGGGCGCGAATATCACGCAAACCACAGCAAGAATCTCGGTAGATCCTGAAAAGGCATGTGCCCATTACTTGTTTCAATATTTCCAGTCCACGGCCTTTCGTGACGAAGTTCGGAAATTTGAAAAAGGCTCGGCTCAACCCGGCCTCAATCTTTCAGACCTTGCCAAATTTGAGATCCATCTGACACCGCGCTCCGAACAAACCAAAATCGCCGAGATCCTCTCGACGGTGGACCGGGCGATTTCGCAGACGGAAGCCCTGATCGCCAAGCAGCAGCGCCTCAAGACCGGCCTGATGCAGGACCTCCTCACCCGAGGCATCGACGAACACGGCAACCTCCGATCCGAACAAACCCACCAGTTCAAAGACTCCCCGCTGGGACGGATCCCGGTGGATTGGGAGGTGAAACCATTGTCGCATTACGTAGCCAGACTTGACGCTGGGGTCAGCGTAAATGCCGACGATACCCCTTGCGGCAGCGGTCAGATTGGAGTTTTGAAGACGAGCGCGCTTAGCAAAGGCCTCTTCCTTCCACTCCAAAACAAGAGCGTTATTCGGGAGGATTTGAGGCGTGTTCGAACCTCTCCTCGTGCAAATACGATCCTCATAAGCCGGATGAATACCCCTGCGTTGGTTGGGGAGTCTGCATTTGTTGATCGTGATTACCCGGACCTATTTCTCCCAGATCGGATCTGGATGACCGTGTTCCAAGAAGGAAAAGAGACGGCAGGAAAATGGCTGAGCTTCATTCTGGTCTCGTCTGATGCTCGTAACTACATTTCGCTGAACGCAACTGGGACGAGTGGAAGTATGAAAAACCTTCCCAAGAAGAGCCTTTTGAATATGCCTCTAAGATCTCCCTCGTGCCTTGATGAAACACAGCGCATTGCTGAGGCATTGATTCGGATTGAGAACAACGGCATCCAGTCGGCTTCACAACTGAATATATTCCGTTCCCTCAAAACCGCCCTGATGCAAGACCTGCTGACCGGCCGGAAGCGGGTCACCGATTTGCTCGACAAGGCGGAGGCGCTGGCATGATTCAACGCATTCAACATTTGAAGAGTTTTGGGATCTACCGTGACTTCTGCGGTGACGAGCAAAGCGGGGTTCCTGGCTTCAAGAAGCGAAATTTGATCTACGGCTGGAATTACTCGGGAAAGACCACTCTTTCCCGCCTCTTTCAAGTTGTCCAATTTCCAGACCGTCCTCCGGCACACCCAGGAAGCAGGTTTGCATTGAAATTTACGGATGGATTAGAAGCGACGGAGATTAACCGAGCGTCGCCGAATCCCGTGCGCGTTTTCAACCGTGACTTCATCAACGCAAACTTCAAAGAGGAACACAGTGCCCCAGCCGTGTTTATTGTAGGAGAGGAGAATCTCGCCCTGAGGAATCGCTTGGGGGAATTGCGGGCAGCGCAAATAAAACTGAAAGAGAGAGAACAAACGAGGCAAGCCGAGGTTGACAGGATCGAACGAGAGGATGCAGCGGCCGGCACAGCACGGGCGACAGCAGTCGGTCAAATCTTGGGTGTTCGGGATTTTCGGCGCCCCGACCTGGACAATCGCCTCCGAATAGTCAGGGCTGATCCTGAAGCGCATCAATTAACTGATGAGCGTCGGCAAGCGGTTATTGATACATTTCGCTCCGGTGACCAGTTCGCAGAAATTCCGGAAATTCTGGTGACGCTTCCGGATCTTACCTTTGAAATCGAAAATGTCCAACGGCTGCTCCAGCGCACAGCATCTTTCGATGCGATTCAGGGTTTGCGTGAAAATCGCCCATTGGAGGAGTGGCTCCGTACGGGCCTTGGCTTACATGAGGGAGCCTTAGTCTGTCAGTTCTGCGAGGAGCCGATTCCTGAAGAAAGGCTGGCAACGCTACAGCGGCATTTCTCGACCGCATCACAAGAGCTTCTGGCAGAGGTAAAACGCGGTATCGAACGCCTTCAGTCTCTCGCGTTTGAGGTGACGCGTCTCGATGCAATGCAGTTTCTTCAGGAAATCAGGGAAGAGGCACGCACTCAACTGGAGAGCATTGCCGAGTGGCTGCGATACGCCGCTGATATTCGTGATAGCCTCGTTGCCTCCCTTGAACAGAAGCGCACGGGACTGGAAACGGTGCAGGTATGGAACGGCACTGCTGATCGGCTTGGAGAGGGGCAGCAAGCTTTTGAAAGACTGAATCAGTGCATTGAACAGCACAACGAGCGAATCCGGAACATTGGAGATGTGAAAAGGCAAGCACGCGAACTCATCGAGTGCTACTACGCCGCTGTTCACTTCAATGAACAGGACATTTCTGCGCATGAGCAGGAGGTCGAGCATTTTCGAAAAAGAATCCGCTGGGCTTCCATGGCAAGGATCCGTCTTGGCAGAATCGCACAGCAGATTGCCGAAAGGATTGATCGAACCGCAAAAGGGGCCGAGCGATTTATGGAACTCGTGGCCTTTCTTTTACGAGGAAGCGATATTCGGGTTGAAAGTCGTGGTGAAAGTGAATTCCAGCTTATGCGGGGAACATCTACCGCCGACAAACTCAGCGACGGGGAGAAAACCGCCATTGCATTTGCCTATTTCATCACGAGTCTTGAGGGCGATGGTGAAGACATCACAAAGACCATCGTTTACGTCGATGATCCCATCTCCAGCCTCGATTCGAACCATGTGTATGCTGTTTATGCTCTGGTCACCGAAAAGCTGCATTCCGCCCTCCAGCTATTTATCTCCACTCATAATTCGGAGTTTTTCAACCTGCTCAAAGGCTTGTGGCTGGGACGAGGCCCATTGCAGTCTGGCTCAGAAGGATTCTATGTGCGCCGAAAGTCTGATGCAACCGGCGCATTTTCGGAATTGGAGTCGCTTCCTCGCTTGTTGCGTAAGTTCAAGTCTGAATACGAGTTCCTGTTCGCTCAACTTCACTCATTTGCGGGAGACCAGACCCCCTCTGATCATGAGGCGTATACCGCCCCGAATCTGCTGCGACGCTTTCTTGAAGCCTATCTTGGCTTCAGAAAGCCCTGCACCACCGCTTGGCACGACAAGCTAGATCTGATTTTCGATACACCGGAAGAGTGCAGAGAGATTCACAAACTCCTTGATGATGCCTCCCATCTTCAGAGCATGGGACGCGCCCTTCAGCATCCATCTTTTGTTATCAGTGCTCAGGCGTGCGTTCAAAGCGTGCTTCGCGGACTTGAGGCGAAAGATTTGCAGCATTACCAATCACTCGTCACCGTCATTGGAGCCCCGTAACATCCTCGTTCGTCCTCATGACCTCGAAACTCCCCATCAACCTCGATAATCTTCTCCGCCAGCGGCAGGTGGAAGGCGAGCGGATCGAATACAAGGCGGGCTGGAACCCGGACGCGATCCTGCGGACGCTGTGCGCGTTCGCCAACGATTTCGAGAACCTGGGCGGTGGTTATGTGGTGATCGGGCAGGACTGCGATGCCAACGGGCGGCCGGTATTTCCTCCCGCAGGCGTTCCAGAGGATCAGCTCGACAAGATCCAGAGGGAGCTGCTGGGATTCTGCAATCTGATTCATCTCAAGGAGCTGGACCTCACCGAAGGCCGCTCAACCGGCATCTCCAAAATCATCAAGGCCATGGCGGCGAACGGTTCGCCCGCGCCGGAATTTGAGACCGACGACGACCATTCCTATTTCCTGATCCGCCTGCCGGTGCATGAAAAGGCGGCGGCATGGGCGGAGGGGCTGGAATCCACAGCCGGGGAGACTACCCAGAAAACTACCCAAGAAACTACCCAGAAAACTTCGGTGAAAACTTCGGTGAAAATTCTCGAAATCCTTCGGCGGAACCCGGAGTTGACGCTTGCGGACGTGGCCGAGGAAATTGGCCTCACGCGCCGGGCTATTGAAATGGCCAGCTCAAAGCTCGTGAAAGAAGGACATCTGAAATATGTGGGTCCTCAAAAGGGCGGTCACTGGGAGGTCACAGGAAAATGACAAGCCAACCGACAGTCCGGTCTGCTATAAGACGGCCCATAGTAACGCGTTTTTTCCATAGTAACACCGAGCGTGTGACTTGAAATAGCATGCCCCCACCAACATCAAATGCCGCAAGCCTCCGCCTCGACGAGCGGAACCATGTTGAGAAGCCGTTGCTCGACCAACTGGCCGGGCTCGGCTGGGAGATCCTCGATCTGGATGCCAGGCAGCATCCCGGTGACAGTCACCGCACGAACCTGACCGAGGTGGTGATGCTTCCGGTGCTGCGGGCGCAGTTGAAGGTGATCCAGCCGTGGCTGGAGGACGACCAGATCGAGGAAGCTGTCAAATGCCTGACGGCCAGCTTCCCCGGCTCGAACCTGCTCCAGAACAACCAGCATGTCTTCCGCCTGCTCCTGGAAGGCACGAGCGTGTCGGAGAATCGCCAGACCGGAGAGAAGAGCCCCACGGTGCGGTTCGTTGATTTCAGTCACCGGCAGAACAACCGCTTCATCGCGGTGTGCCAGTTCAAGGTGCGGATCCTCGGCACGGAGCACCACATCATCCCGGACATCGTGCTTTTTCTCAACGGCCTGCCGATCGTGGTGGTCGAGTGCAAATCCCCGAAGGTGAAGGAGCCCATCCCCGAGGCCATCGAGCAACTGCTGCGCTACGGGGAACAGCGGGGCGCCAAGGGGGAGGGAAGCGCGCCGCTCTTTTTCTTCAATCAGTTTCTGATCACCACCTGCCGCCAGGAGGCGAAATTCGGAACGATCACGACCCACACCGAAAAGCAGTTTTACCGCTGGGCGGATCCGTTCCCGCGCTTGCTCAACGATCTCGACCACGGCAGCAGCAGTCCGAATGACCAGCAGCGCCTCGTCGCCGGGATGTTGGATCACGCCAACCTGCTGGATCTCATCCGCACGTTCACGCTTTTCAGCACCAACGACAAGGGTGAGATGATCAAGGTGGTGGCCCGGTATCAGCAATTCCGCGCCGTGAAGCTGGCGGTGAAGCGGCTGCTGGAGGGAAACAACCCGCGCGAGCGCAGCGGCATTATCTGGCACACCCAGGGCTCCGGAAAGTCGCTGACGATGATGTTCATGGTCCGGGAGATGTATCGGCACGCTTCCCTCTCGAAGTGGAAGGTCATCTTCGTGACGGACCGGACGCAGCTCGAGCAGCAGCTTGCGGAAACCAGCCAGAGCATCGGGTTCACCGTCAAGGTCGCCGACAGCATCAAGAAATTGAAGGAACTGCTGGCGAGCGATACCTCCGATCTCGTGATGGCGATGATCCACAAATTCCGCGAGGTGGACCTGACGGAGACATTCCCCGAGTTGAATACCAGCCCGAACATCCTGTTGATGACCGACGAGGCACACCGCTCGCAGTATTCCCTGCTGGCCGCGAATCTGGACAAAGGCGTGCCCAACGCCTCGCGCATCGGCTACACCGGGACGCCGATCGACAAGACGGAGCGCGTCTTTGGCGATTACATCGACAAATACACCATGCGCCAGTCCATCGAGGACGGGGTGACGCTGGAAATCATCTACGAGGGCCGCACGCACAATGCCGAGGTGGCCGACAAGGCCGGGATGGATGGCGCATTTGCGGATGTCTTTAGCGAATACAATCTCCAACAGCGCATGGAGATCCTGGGCTACGGTTCGCGTGGGGCCTATCTGGAATGCGAGAAGACCATCGCCGCCAAAGCCAAGGACATGGTGGAGCACTACCTGATGCATGTCTTCCCGAACGGCTACAAGGCCCAGATCGTGGCGACCTCGCGCGAGGCGGCCGTGCGTTACAAAAAGCACGTCGATGCGGCGGTGGCGGATGCCATCACCGCGCTGGAAATGGCAAACCCGCTGAAGCTGGACGTGGCGGGCCTCAAAAAACTCAAAAGCGACGTCGTCATTTCCGGGAGCCAGAACGACGAGCTGCACCTGACGCCCTTCACCAATGCCGCGAAACACGAGACGACGATCAAGAGCTTCAAGCTGCCGTTCGGCCGGGAGGACGAGGGAGTCAACGGCGATGTGGGGATCGTGATCGTGAACAACATGCTGCTCACGGGCTTTGACGCCCCGGTGGAGCAGGTCATGTATCTGGACAAGATCATCGTCGCCCACGGCTTGCTCCAGGCGATTGCCCGGGTGAACCGGGTGGGTGGAGATTCCAAGGAGAAGGGGTTCGTGGTGGACTACGTCGGCGTAGGCCACCACCTGAAGAAGGCGCTCGATAACTACGAGGAACGGGAACAGACCGAGGTGCTGGACGTGCTGAGCTTCCCGGAAGAAGAACTGCGGGAGCTGAAGGCCAGCCATGACGAAGTGCTTGCCCTCCTGAAGAAGCACAAGCTGACCGACCTCACGGATCACGATGCGTTTTTCGATGTGTTCTACGATGAAGACCTTCGCTTCGAGTTCATGGGCGTCTTCAAAAAGTTCACCAAAAGCCTGAACCTCGTGTTCCCCGCCAAGGAGGCCCTGGACTACATGGGCGACTATCAGGCGCTCGTGGAAATCAATGTGCTGGCGGAGAAACATTTCCGCGATGCCCGGATGAGCATGAAGGGGATTCCGCCGAAGCTGCGCAAAATCACCGACGCCTTCCTGGAGTCGCGCGGGATCCATGTGAAGGTGGAGCCGATCTCGATCCTCGACGAGGATTTCCAAAAGGAGGTCAAAAAGCACGACCGGACGAAGACCAAAGCCGCGGAGATCGAACACGCGGTCCGGCACCATCTCGACGTGGACCTGGGCGATGATCCCGAGCTGCAGGCCTCCTTTGCCGAAGCGCTGCGGAAGATCTTCGAAGAGTTTGCCAGCAACTGGGCCAAGATCTACGAGGAGCTGGAGAAGCTGCGCAAACGCATCGTCAACGCGGGCAAAGAACCGACATATGGCCTCCACCGGAAAAAGCAGATGCCGTTGTTTCGGATGCTCCGGCGGGAGATTTTTGGCGAGGAACCGGTTGAGGAGCCGCTCCAAGCGGCGGAGGGGTCGACGGTTTATGGAATGAAGGAGGAAGAGAGGATCAGCAAGCTCGTCGCACTGACCCTCCACCTTTACGGAGAGATCGAGCGGGAACTGAAGCTCATCGGGTTCTGGGAGAGCATTCCTGCCCGCAACAAGCTGATCGCGGATCTCCAGAAAACCCTCCTGCAGCCTGAGTTTTCGAAGCTTCCGGGAATCGCGAAGAACCGGAAGCATATCATCAGCCGCTTGATGGAAATCGCGGAGAAGAACCACGACACCATTCTCTACGCCGCCTGATGGATCTCCATTACCAGATTGTTCGTTCTGCCAGGCGCAAGAAACTCACGATCACCGTCGAGCGGGACAGCTCCATCATCGTCCGCGCCCCGGAAGGCACCCCGGAAAGTGAGATCCGCCGGGTGGTCGATATGAAGCGGCAGTGGTTGTTCGACAAGGTCCATCACCCCCAAAAGTATCAGGACCGCCCCCATCCGCCCGGCAAGGAAGTGGTCAATGGCGAGTCCGCCCCCTACCTCGGCAGAGAATACCGCATCGAAGTCACCGAGACCGCCAGCGGGGAGGTCGAGTTCTCGCGCCGGTTTCTGATTCCCCTGGCCCGGCAAAAGAAAAGACAGGAGGTCCTGAAGGCGTGGTATGTCGATCGCGCGAAGGAAACCATCCTGCCGCTGGTGCATCGGCAGGCTCGGGACCTCGGAGTGGATTTCGGCGCGGCCCGGATCGTGGACAATCGCTATCGCTGGGGCTCCTGCACGGTGAAGGACAACGTGAATTTCAACTGGAGGCTGATCAAGGCCCCGATGTTTGTCATCGAGTATGTGATCGTGCATGAACTCGCCCACCTCATGGAAGGCAACCACACTCCCCACTTCTGGAACATCGTCCGGGCCAAGGCCCCATCCACCGAAAAAGCCAGGGCCTGGCTAAAAGAACATGGCCAAATCCTCGAGGAGGAAGTCTGAGTTTCCGGATAGCCCGAGGGGGGCGTAGCCGAAGAAGAAGCCAAGGCGTAAAGATTTCCGCTTGACGGATCGCGGGGCCTGACCAACATTCCCGGACAATCTTATCGAGAGTGGCAGAGGGACTGGCCCTGTGAAGCCACGGCAACCGCTGGGATCTTTTGCTTGCTGCGCGCAAGAGGAAGCTCCCGGGCCCAGGTGCCAAATCCAGCTCCGGAACCAAGCGCAAGCGCGGGACCGGGGAAAAGATGAGGTGAGTCAGTTCGTTGGCAGGAACCGGCTTGTTTCGTCGTCCGCTCTCGGCAAGGCCCAAAGATCATGAGCGAACAACAGACATTCTTTTCCAACCTGAAATGCCGCGAATGCGGACGCCTGTATCCGAAGGAGGCGATCCATATCTGCGAGTT
>Ga0172379_10010311_pt1 | contig 11337 bp, 13 predicted proteins | sample GrowelOW334metaG_FD_119756 | JGI IMG/M metagenome (GOLD analysis project Ga0172379, IMG submission 119756) | Groundwater microbial communities from an aquifer near a municipal landfill in Southern Ontario, Canada - Groundwater well OW334 metaG | ecosystem: Environmental > Aquatic > Deep... | reverse complement strand
TATTTTTTGGAATCATATTCTGAATCTCTTCTTGAGAAGGTCCGTAGCTTCCACCATTTGGTGTGGAAGGCGAAGCTGATTGCGTGCCGATTGATGGAACACCCATTCCGCCAGACGGAGCTCCTCTTTTTTGCATTTCTTCCTGAACTTTATTCTGAATCATATTTTGGATCTGCTCTTGCGATGGCGGACCATTTTTCATCATCTCCGGAGTAACTTCAACTCCTTCAGGAACCATTTTTTGTATATCTTCTGCCGAAGGCAGTCCCTTAGACGTATCGTATCCTTCAGGCGCGCCATAACCTCCGCCCTCTCCGCCAGACGGCGGTTTCATTAAACTTCCAAAACAAGAACCCATTGCTTCCCCTGCATCACGCGTAGGCATTCCGCCTGCCTGCATTTTTGAAAACGCACTCTCTCCAACTTTTGATTTTATGCAATCCAAAACTTCGGGGGTGGCCATTTGCAATCCCTCGTTGAATTTTTGCGCGCCAGCTTTCATTTCTTGAAGCTCGGCTTCTGGAATCAAACCTTTTTCCATTGCAAAATTCGTGCAGGTTTCCTGATTGTCCGGATCGTCGCAATAAGTTTCGCACTCTTCTTTGCCTTTGCAGTTGCCAGGTCCTTTGCCTCCTGTTTTTTTATACATTTCGACTTCTTCCGGTTTCATAAAGCCCGCTTCAATCGCAAAATTAGCGCATTCATCCGTATGAGAACTATCTGCGCAATATGTATCGCATTCTTCTTTTTTAAAGCATCCGCCCGGCATCTTTCCCGCTTTCATTAAAGGAAGAATTTTTTTAACAGCTTCAACTTCCTCCGGAGGAATCAAATCGGCTGCCAAAGCAAAATTAACGCATTCTTCCATATGCGCAGAATCGGAACAATACGAATCGCAAGATTTTTTATTTGCGCATCCTCCCGGCTGTTTCTGGCCAGACTTTAGAGCTTTGGCAACTTTTCTTGCGTCTGCAAGCTCGTTCTCTGGAATCAGATTCGCCTTCTCTGCAAAATTCAAACATTCTTCCATTTTATCCGAAGCATTGCAATATGATTCGCAATCGGCTTTATTCTTGCATCCTCCAGGCATTTTTGCGCCTGATTTTAAAGCTTCGGCAACTTTCTTTGCTTCAGCAAGTTCTGTTTCGTTAACCAATCCGTTTGTAGCCGCAAATTGCAAACAAGAATCCATATTGTCTATGCTATCGCAATATGTTGCGCATTCCGATTTTGATTTGCATCCGCCTGGTCCAGATCCGATTTTAGCGAACTTTCGAGCCTCTGTTGCTTCCTGCGCGCCAATCATTCCTTTTTGTTCAGCATAATTTACGCAAGAAGTTATATTGTTTTCGTTATCGCAAAAAGAAGCGCATTCGGCTTGGTTTGTGCAATTTCCAAGTTCCGCAATAGGAAACGCCGGATTAGCTTGGGCTGACACAGAATTATCGATTACAACAAAACTGACCATCAATCCCGCAAATATTATCGCAGTTGATAAGATTGTGTTTGAGTTTTTAAAAATCTTCATTTTTTTAGAAATTACTTGTCCCGCGTAGTTCCGATTGTATCGGAACAAAGTGGGAGAAATTTACTTGAAAGGGTTTTGATAAGTATCCCTGAACGGATTGACCTTTGCTTCGTAAGGATTTGTTTTTGCGTCGTATGGATTTGCGTCCGGAACCGCGCTGCCAGGATTTTGGATTTTGTCCGAAATCTGCTCTCCGAATGTTGCCGGAGAATTCAGTGTTGAAGACTTGAATTTGTATTTGTAAACCAGATAGCCAACAACAGCTATTAAAACTACAGCGACTATAATAATCGCTATTTTTATTTTTGATGTTTCGTTTTCCATAAAACTTTTTTTATTAGACCTATAATTAAGACTATCTTAACCTATATTATATAAAATTATCAATCTCCTCATTTATTAGACACTCAGTGTCTAATAAACTAATCAAGATTCAACTCCTTTAAAAGCTCTTTTGCTTTGCTTATTTTTACAAAATATTTATATTTATATTTATCTTCATTTTTAAATTGTCTAAGAATTGTATCACTTTCTAATAAAGCACCCCATCTATTATCTAAAATGTAGTCTTGGAAACTAGACCACTGATATGAATATTCAATTCCATTTTTCAACTCTTTAGGATTTTTATGAATATAAGAAGACAAATATAATAATTGATCGTTATTTTTAACATGCACAGCTTTGAATGGTCCCTGGAAAAGATGCCCAGATTTTCCGTATTTAGCATTAAAATATTTTGTATACCCATCCTGTACCCGTCGCAAATAATCCGAAACCCCATGTTCTGATTCTTCACGTAATAAAAAATGAAAATGATTAGGCATTAATACAAAATTAAGCAGACAAGCCTGCCTTTTATCTAAAAACTTGTTTTCATTTCTAATTTTACTAAACACTCGGTGTCTAATAAAATAATTAACATAATATGAAATATTGTAGAATTTAACTGAAGATTGAAAATGTAACATCAAAAAAACAAATCTAATATAATCTCGCTCGTCTAAAAATATATTCTGCTTATTATTACCTCTATTAAATATATGGTAGTATTCTCCTGGAGAAAATCTTATCTTTCTCATATAACATAATTATAAATTATTAGACACTGAGTGTCTAATAAACCCCCTCCGACATGGAGTCGGAGGGGGTAGCATTACGCCTCCTGCACATGAAGCCGATAGCTGAACTTTTCCAAAAACGAAAGAACATTTGCCCTGCCTTGAATCAGAATTCTGCGAACATTATGCGGGTTTTGCGTGTCGCTTATCGTTATCTCCAAAACCGGTAATTCGACTGATAAAACGCTAACGCTTAATCTGTGCTGATCCTGTGCATTCCTCTCGCATATTTCAAAACTTTCTATTTCTTGAACAACAGTAAAGCCAAAAGGCAATAACTGATTCAAAAAATCTTCTAACAATTCCGATTCTTTCTGATCAGTGAAACTGTTGCCGCACCAAAGAATAGCGGTTACACTGCCGATTCCGCTTTTACGGGCACCAAAAATCTTTGTCAAAACAAGCTCCACAATTTCTTCATCGACTTGATCTTCTCTCAAACTCATAAGATGCTGAAATTCTGCATTCATCTACGGTCTCCTTTGTTAATGTGCGTTATTAAAAATCTACAATATATAACCAAGTAGTGTCAATTAAAAGAGGACTGACCGTTTGGTCAGCCCTCTAAGGTGCTGGTGCCCTGGCCGTCGATGGCCTAGAGCGATGATGCGAAGTCCTTCAGGATCTCAGCGTATGCGGCGACGAGCGCGTCACCACCCTCGGCGCGCCGGCGTTCGGCGAACTCGTAGGCGTTTGCCGCCTCCATAGTCACGACGACTGCGGGGCGTGTACCAGTAAAGTACGGGAGAACCGCAAGGATGCGATCCCGAACTTCCGTCTGAATTCCTGCGTCGGTGACATATTTGAGCGCCATCGCCTTGTGGCGAGTGTACGCCGCTTTGAGCTCTGCCGGCGTGTCCAACGACTGGCGGGCAGTCTCCATGATCCAGCGATACAGCTTGTACGTGTCCTTGCTGCCACCGTGCTTCATCCAGTAGTCGTTCTGGTCGAAGTTAGGAGAGGCAGCAATGCTTGCGTAGAGCTCGTCGAACCAGTCGCGGCCCATCTTGGCCGCGAACACCGAATGGCGCGCCTTCATGCACGCGGCGAACGTGATACCGTTCGCCTTCGTGTCGCTCCACTTGCCATCCTCGCCGGCGACGATGTCGTCGGCGAGACCGTTCACCGCCTCGTCGATGACCGCGTCGGTCACGAGTTTGTCGATGGCGGGGACGTTCCTGCTGCATGCGACGAACATCGTGGCGACCAAAGCCGCCAGAACTGCGAAAGTCCACACAAAGCGCTTCATCTTACTACCTCCTGCTATGGGTTTTTGGGAAAGATCTTTCCTTATCTGATGTTTCTATTATACACCCCTATAAAGGATTTGTCAATACCTATAAAAAGACCCATTTAAGCCAAGTTTATCTATTCGCGTCATTCGCGACTAATTCGCGTATTGGCGTTATATTTAAATTTTTGCGATAATATACGCATATTATGAAGGGCATTTTTTCAGTTATAACGCTAATTAGTTTTGTTGGAATCGCTGTTTTTGGCCTATGGGGAATGGGAGGCCATATGAACAGCTTTTCTTCATGCCTTGGTTCACTTTCTCAAGGAGCTTCCTGCCCGATAAACCCAACAGCATCGGTTAATTTTCATTTGAACTCTTTTAAATCTTTTTCAAACTCCCCTGTTCCGCAGTCAGCTGAAAGCATGATTATGATTTCGCTGACGCTGACTCTAATCTTTGCCTATATTTTAATTATTGAAAGATTCCAGCTTTCATCAACCGTATTATCGCTAAACCGAGAAAATCTTGTAAGAATTTTTGAAGAATCTTTTCAGCCGTTCAAAAAAGAGCGTACAAGCTGGAACACTCTCCACGAAAACAGTCCGAACTCTCCAAAGGCGTAACGCGAAGAACTTTAGTCGTAAACTTCTCGCGTGCGCATTCATAATCCCATTCCGGGATTTTTTAAGTTTTCCAAGGCTTAGCCTTGGAAATAAATAGATGAAATACAAACTGTTAATTCTTGGACTTGTTTTGATAGCGGTTGTTGCCAGCTACATGGCAATCAAAACCGGCGCTATTGAACTTCCACGCAACGGAGGTATCGGCGGGCTTACTCTTGTGCTTATAATCGCCGCCGCTTTAGTGGACAGCGTAAACCCATGCGCATTTTCGGTGCTGTTAATAACAATCGCCTTTCTTTTTAGCATCGGCAAAGACAGGGCAAAAATAGCCAAAGTCGGCACAACGTATATTCTTGGAATATTCTTTGTATATATTCTAATAGGGCTTGGAATATTAAGAGTGCTTTATCTTTTTAACACTCCGCATTTTATGGCAAGAATCGGAGCATCAATTTTGCTTTTTGCCGGAGTCGTTACTTTGATAAACTGGGCGTTTCCGAATTTTCCAATTAAGTTGAAAATGCCGCAGGCATCGCACAAATATCTTGCCAAGCTCATGGAGAAAGGATCAATGATTTCCGCTTTGGTGATGGGAGTTCTTGTTGCAATGTTTGAATTTCCATGCACTGGAGGACCGTATTTGTTTGTGCTAGGACTCTTGCACGACAAGGCAACATATTTTCAAGGGCTCGCGCTTTTGATTCTGTATAACCTTATATTCGTTCTCCCGCTTTTTGTTATACTGGCAATCGCAAGCGACAAAAACCTTCTTGAAAAAGCCCAACAGTGGAAAAAATATGAATCAAAAAAGATGAGGCTAATAAGTGGAATAGTTATGGTTTTGCTTGGAATAGCGATATTTGTAATATAAACTTAATAAATCCGAAATCCGAATATCGAAATCCGAAACAATATCTAAATCCTAATTTTCAAAATTCCAAACGGTTTTGAATTTAGGATTTTGAACATTTGAATTTGTTTCGAACTTCGTATTTCGTGCTTCGAATTTTAAAACAATATGGATCAAAAAAACTTTGAGGAGATAATAAAAAAAGCCGAAGAGATGAAAAAAAGCGGAACGGTTGATCTTTCAACCGAAGAAGATTTGAGCATTGCGATTATGAATCTTATAAGCCTCGAAGAACATTTCTATTTTACAGGCGCAAAAACAGACAATCCAAAATATTACGAAATGATAATCGAAGTGCGCGAGGTGCGAAAAGAGCTTCTTTCAAGAATGATAGACAAAAGCGAGCACGAGGGAGAAACTTGGTGCATATCAAAACATATGCTAGCTGCCACAATGAGATTGATTGAAGTCGGAACAAAACTGCAATCTGACGCTAAAAATGAAAAAGCTAGGGAAACTTTCGCACAGGCGCACAAAATTTATTCGCTTTTCTGGGCGCTAAGGTTAAAGCTGGTTGATACAAAAGGTCTTAAAAAACTCGCCGATTCAGATAAGCCGTGGAATCTTGAACAAATAATGGACAAGCTTGTTGACTGCTGCGATGAGTAAACCCCGACGCCCAAAGTGTCGGGGCTCCGACCAAAAGCGTCGGAGAAATAAAATCTAAAAAAATATGTCTATAAAATTAAAATTGTTAATAATCGCATTTGTTACTCTTACTGTGGCCTCCATAGCTTTTGCAATACGAAGTTCGAAACCGGCTGAGGCTTCATATGATGAATTTGCAAAATGCCTTGCTTCAAAGCAGGTTACAATGTATGGCGCAGTCTGGTGCCCGGCTTGCCAAAAGCAGAAAAAAGAATTCGGAACATCGTTTAAATATGTTCCGTATGTTGAATGCCCCGATGATCCTCAAAAATGCATAGCGCAAGGAATCGAAGCTTATCCAACGTGGGAATTCCCTTCTGGAGAAAAGATAGTCGGCGTGCAAACATTTGAAACTCTTTCAGCCAAATCCGGCTGTACTCTCCCCGCAACTGCAAAATAACATTCTGACATTCTTGAGAATGTGAGAATGTTATCGGTACGATAATAAAACGGCTCAACGAAGGTTATCGTTGAGCCGTTTTGAGTTTTAATAGCCGTTTATCGCTTTAACTGATAAGTAACTCCGCTTCCTGTGGAGCCGACTTGCTGTATTCGACCTTCTTGCTCAAGCTCATGCAAATAACGTTCGGCTGTTGCATCTGAAACGCCAAGAAGATTTTGAATTTCGTCATTGGACACCGAACCGCGCGAACCAAAGAATTCAAGAATCCTTTTTTTGTTTTCTTCTTTCTCTTTTGCCTGTTTTTTAATTAATTCACTATCGATACCCGAACCCTTCGGCTCTTTCATCACAATCAACATAACAATTCCTACCACCACCGCTCCAACAACAAAAATTAAAATTTGAGACATAAGTTTATTAATAATATTTAACAAACCCAAATAGTTGGTTTATTACCACCAGCTGAGTTTGTTAAGACGCTCTCTGAACGTAGTTGAAAGTTCAAGAAACTTTTCTAAAGAACCATGGAATAAACCCGCTTTTAAGGGGGGCCAATTTTCGCCATCCTTTTTAGCTTCTTCTATAATAAGATCAAAAGGACTTCCCTCTCTTCCTCGTTCGTGTTTCCATCCAAATCTACCGATTGGGGCCCAATCACGACCCGTTGCATCAGAAAATACAAGAGCTGAGTGAATTTCGAAATCATCAAAAAGCTGTTCATAACTTTTACCAAGAAAGAGAATATTTTCGAGTACAGGCTGTAATAATTGAAAAAGATGCTCGCTTCGGGGAGTGTGTTTGCTTTCGTGACCTGGTATCCATTTAAAACCCTCGGTTATTTCTGAGAGACGACTTGCTACTGGTATAATGAGAATCGTATTTTTTCCTTCATGTGGTAGTAACCGAATTGGTGTTTCTAGAATTATCTTCAAGGCGTCATACTTTTTTGCTGATAACGCAGAAATTCCTGCCGAATACATCAATATCTGAAGCGGGTACCAACCAAAATTGATCCAAAAAACTAAACCCGATGATCCCTTGTCTGTTTCAACAAGACGATCGAATACTTTCTTAAGTAAAAGAAGTTGATTTTGATCACCCCACTTAGCCAAAAGAATGACTATTTGTTGGAGATCTTTGGTTATTTCCTCATACTTCTGTAATCGGTCAAGAAAGCTTTCCTTATCTGGATTTATGCCTTGGATAGGAAAATTCTGTAAATCAGCTTCAGAAAGAAAACTCTTTATGTGTTGTGAAACAAAATCATCGAGTTTTATCTTATTTTTTGGATCGGAAAGCAATTCTTTCATCTCTTCGGCGATTGTTATTTGGTCATTGGACATGGTAATAATTTAAAGTTTAGAACGAAGGTTTTTAAGATTCTCAAGTAATTCATCATATAGAATGAAACTAATATTTTTTAGTGCACACCCAAGTTTACGAAAATCTCCAGATTCTTTCTTGTTTTTGAACTGACTACTCATTCCAGCTATTATATACCCTCTGGGGCGTACTACGCGAATATCTACACCCTTTTTTTTCTTTACTACTCGAATATAATCATCAGAGTTTCGGATTATTTCATCAACATAATTCTCTATTTGTGAAATCGCTTTGACTATATCAGGTTTCCAGTAATAATTATCATGGCTATCGTCTAAAGCCAATAGAGGAGTTTCATGACGTTTTATTTCAAAAACATCTACAAAACCATAAATATCTGCTACTACGAAATCGGGGTAACTAACACTAATACTTACATTCTGTTTTTCAATCGTCGTTATATAATTTGCTAAGAAACGAAAAACTTTCTCACTAAGGAATTTTTGCCACTCAGTTTCTGATAATGTCTTTTTTGCAAGATTAATTCCAAATTCTTTTATAACTTCATCTAAGAAAATTTTGTCGGTGACTTTCTTTGTATCTCGAATCAGAGCACTTCGTTCTATTTTTATGGATTTTTTTCCTTTCAGAGAAGTTTCAAAAATTTTAGGGAAGAAGGTTTTAAGAGATTCCATGTCTTCCTCATTGAGTTTTTGTGCGACTTTTTTCCGACGCAAAAGAGCTGCAACCTCACCGCCTCGGTAATCATCAAAATTTTCTGTTGAGATTTTTATCTGCCTTGGAAATTTAGTGCTTAAAAAAGAAGCAACTTCTCCTCGTAAATCATTATTACTATCCTCATTGATACGCCCAAGTCTGATCAGTAAATTTTTTACATCAAGATGTGGTAATACGACAGAAGTTTTAAATACACCATTTCGTATTAATTTTATTTTTTTATTTGTAATAGTAAACTCGAGTTGTTTTGTTATAGCCAGATTATTTTTTAAAGCAGAGAGTAGAAATGTTCCCTTTTTCTGAAATCCATAACCATTTTTATATAAATACAATCCTGGTGGAATTCCCTCAAATCCTTCAAGAACAATTTTAGATATATATTTTGACTGGGATCCTTGTAAATAATAGATTGTCTTTTTCTGGCGATGATAAATTTCATATACACAAAAAGTTCCATCTTTGGAGTCAAAATGTTTTTCCGGAATTTCTGACTTTATTTTTTTGTCTTTTTTCATAATATTCAAATAACGAAGGGTAATTCTACATAAAACTCAATTAACGCTTTCATACTACTCCACCTAAGTCAGGAATTCAATGGATTTTGCGAGGTTATATAAATCAAGGCAACGGCTCAACCAGCCCTGGGCGGTTGAGCCGTTTAGTTAGTTTGTTTATGTGGTCTAAATTTTAAACAACTCTAACTTCAAATGTTCTACTTGGGCTTATTCTAGCCCAAGCCTGGAAGGAAGCTTTTTGTGCAAGCGCGTGGCTAGAATTCACTGAGTCCAGAGTTTCAATCTCTATAATGTACTCTTGATTTCCATGAGTAGCATATACATCTGGAATGTGACCTACTATGACTGTAGGCTTTACGTATCCAGGGAGATCAAACAATACAGCACTCCAACCAGCCAAACGTACTTGATTTACCCAAAAAGCAACTCCTTGATCATGCTTTGTTTGGTTTTCTTTTGTTCGTAAATAAGCCATTGCTGTAGTTAGTTTAGTTAATATCTATCGACCTTTCAAAACAAAAATAGAAGGGATCTCGCTACCCCCTCTGTTTACTAAATAGACCACATATTTTAGTTGTTTTTGAGAAGGTCTAAGGGCTAAATAATTTTGAACCGCCAACGAGTTTCATATCTTTGTTACTTATATTTTAAAAGGTAAATTCATTAGAGTCAATGCCGATTTGACATAAAACAAAATCATTTTATAACAAAACCCCTCATCTACCAAATCACTAATCTAATTAACATCTAAAATCTAAATAATATAACTAATCTAACTAATATAATAAATAATATAATAACTAACCAACTATTGTTAACACCCACTGCCTGATCGGGATGTAATTGTTAACAATATTATAAGCAAACAGACGGAATAAAAAATCAAGAGAAGAGAAAAAAAGAAAAATTAGATCATTTCCAAAGTACCGCTTTTGTTTATACTGACAATCTGAACCTTATCCTTGAGTTTCATGTCGTCCAGAGACTTTATAAACTTCTCCGGCAAAGGACGATAGCCAACCCAGACACTTTTTTGTAATTGTTTAAAACCATAAGAAATCAAATGAACACGCACTAGTTTCCTTTTTCCACTTTCAGTCTCGGGAATATCAAACATGACCAATCTTGCCACACCATCTTCCTTAGGAAGGCTTGATTCTATAGCATCCTTTGTAAAATCTTTGCCTTCACTCGTAATAGCCCATATAGATTTTCTATGCGACCCGGTTTTAGAAACTAATCCCTGTTTTTTTAAACGCGAAAGAATGGCAGAAAAAGTTCTTGGAGAAAATTCATATTCAGTTGACAAACCCAAAATTTGCCGCCACATTTTTCCTTCGGCGCGATTGCTAGGAAGTATAGCTTCAAGAGTCAGTTCACCGGCTTCTTGAAATTTTTCTAAAATAAGTCTAGTTAAAGTAGCTTTATCCTCCACCATATAGATTAATGTTAACACTCATTGCCCGATCGGGACATAGTTGTTAACAATAATATTATTATAATAGTGTATGAGCAATTGTGTATGAGCGTATATATAAGCGTTTGGTAGTAGAATTAAGAACATAAAACTGGTAAAATTGAAGCATTAATAACACCATTAGACTTTCAAAACTATGAAAGCGGTATTTTTTGAAGTAAAAGAAAAAGAGCGAGAGCTTTTGCCTTCACTTCTTGAAGGGTTTGATTTCCACTTGTATAACGAAAAATTAAGCGAAGAAACCGCCGGACTTGCCGCTGACGCGGAGGTTGTTTCGGTTTTTGTAGATTCCGAAGTAAATAAAGCGATGATTGATTCGCTTGATGGCGTAAAGTTCATTTGCACGCGTTCAACCGGCTTTGACCACATAGATACAGCCTATGCCAAAGAAAAAGGAATAGCGGTTTCAAACGTTCCAGCTTACGGATCTCGCACTGTGGCGGAATTTACATTCGCGCTTCTTTTGTGCCTTTCAAGAAAAATATTCCAAGCGCGCCATCAAACTTTAATATCTGAAAATCTAGAAGATATCGGAGCTTTTCAGGGCGTTGATATGTTTGAAAAAACAATTGGCGTTGTTGGAACTGGAAAAATTGGAAAAAACGTAATAAAAATCGCAAAAGGATTCGGAATGAACGTTATTGCGTTTGACGTAATACCGGATGAAAAATTTGCTAGCGAACTTGGATTCAAATACGCTCCGCTCGACGAACTTCTTGCAAATTCAGATGTCGTAACCCTCCACACTCCATATTTAAAAGAAACGCACCACATAATAAACAGCTCAAATATATTCAAAATCAAAAAAGACGCG
>Ga0172379_10010310_pt1 | contig 11339 bp, 8 predicted proteins | sample GrowelOW334metaG_FD_119756 | JGI IMG/M metagenome (GOLD analysis project Ga0172379, IMG submission 119756) | Groundwater microbial communities from an aquifer near a municipal landfill in Southern Ontario, Canada - Groundwater well OW334 metaG | ecosystem: Environmental > Aquatic > Deep... | reverse complement strand
GCTACGATACACACACATCCCTATACGGGTTTTGTAGAACCCGCAAGAAACTTCGGAATTTCAAAGGCTACGGGGGATTGGATACTTATAGTTGATGCGGACGAAGAAATACCTCTTTCATTATCACATATCATAAAGGCAAAAACCGAAGAGACAGAACATTCGTTCTATCGGATACCTCGAAAAAATATAATATTTGGGAAATGGATTAGACATACAGGATGGTGGCCGGATTATCAGATCCGTTTATTCCGGAAGAATTCTGTATATTGGAGTGAAAAAATTCATGGGGTACCTGAGACGCATGGAAAAGGCATGGATTTTAAAGCTGAAGAGTCATACGCTATTTCACATCATAATTATCAGTCACTAGAACACTATATAAACCGGATGAATCGATATACAGGAATTGCGGCGAAGGAGCTTTTTTTAGCAAATGCTACCGCGGGACCATCAGAATTGATTAAACGTCCAATTCGGGAATTCATCAATCGATACTTCGCGTGGGAAGGGTATAAGGACGGTATGTATGGGTTGGCTTTATCTTTACTTCAGGCAGTATCAGAGCTTGTTACATATCTCAAGCTTTGGGAGCTGTATGAGTATAAAGAGACACCGGTTACACTGGAAGAAACAGAGGCAGACATCCGTAAATCCTATTTAGAAGTTCAACACTGGCTGATCGAAATTGGTTTGAAAAAACCACACACGGAAATAGAACGTATAGGACTGAAACTTAAACGGAAACTGGGATTGTATGAATAAAACCTCAGTTATTATCGTCCATTTTGGTAATCCGGAGCCTACACGAGAATGTCTGAAATCGTTATCAACAAATAAATCGCAGTCTTTTAAAACCTTTTTAGTAGTCCTCAATAATGAGAAAAGTTTATTTGATGACGCTAAACGATTATATTCCCAGCTTGAAATAGTTCCGATTCCTAAAAACCTCGGTTTCGCCGGGGGTATTAATTATGGCATTCGGGAGTCATCTCAGTATAAACCGAATTACTATTTAATTCTGAACAACGATACGATAGTTTCGCCAGAATTAATTCCTAAGCTAGAAAATATTTCAAATAAAAACAGTCAAATAGGACTAATATCTCCCAAAATATACTTCTATCCCGGTCAGGAATACCATAAAGAACGCTATAAACCATCCGAGAGAGGTTCCGTATTTTGGTACGCAGGTGGCAAAATCGATTGGAAAAACGTATACGCGTCTCATAGAGGAGTAGATGAAATAGACGTTGGGCAATATGACGATATGCAGGAAACTGATTTTGCAACGGGATGTTGTATGTTCGTCAACGGTAAGCTTATTGAAAAGATTGGATTTATGAATGAAAGATACTTTTTGTATTATGAGGATGTAGATTATTCGTTACGGACTCATCGTGCAGGTTATCGCGTGATATACTATCCTCAAGCCAAAATTTGGCATAAGAACGCCGTATCATCTGGTAAACCTGGATCTAGTTTGCATGTCTATTACCAGACAAGAAATAGGATATATTTTGGATTGAAATATGCGCCATTCAGAACTCGTTTTTCCTTAGTCCGAGAAAGTGTCGGTATGTTGTTCAATGACAATATTAGAAAAAAAGCAATATTAGACTATTACAAAGGTAAAATGGGCGAGCAAACTGTATGAAGAAACTAAGTGCAATTATCATTACTCGAAATGAAGAAGACCAGATTAAAGAATGTATAAAAAATATTTCATTTGCCGATGAGATAATTGTTATCGATAATGGATCTACTGATCAAACTAGGGAGATTGCAAAATCGTTCAAAGCGTCTGTATATACAATTTCACTTCTTGATTTCGGATATCTTCGAAATGTTGGCAAAGAGAAAGCAAAAGGAGAATGGTTATTTTATATCGATGCTGATGAGCGAGTTACACCCGAGTTAAAAAAAGAGATTCTCGATGTTGTTAAAAAATCATCCACAGATGCGTGTCTTATAATCAGAAATAATTTTTTCTTCGGAAAACCATGGCCTCATTCAGATAAAATGACACGACTGATGAAAAAAAGCGCTTTAATTGGTTGGCAGGGAGCGTTACATGAAACACCGATGGTATCGGGAATTATTCAAAAGCTTCACAATCCGCTTCTTCATTATACTCATAATGATATTCCTTCAATGTTGAATAAGACTAATGAATGGTCAGAAATCGAAGCTCAACTCCGATATAAAAACAACCATCCTCCCATGACAGTATTAAGGTTTTTCAGAATAATGAGTACAGCTTTTTGGGGATCATATGTGACAAATGATGGTTGGAAAGCTGGAACTGTTGGATTAATTGAAAGCATGTATCAGGTTTTTAGTTCATTTGTTACTTATGCCAAGCTATGGGAAAAACAAAACAAACATTCGATCGGATTATCCCATGGAGTACATTAAATCAAATAAACCTAAATTAAAAATAGGTCTATACAGTCCTTATCTGTCTATGTTAGGTGGGGGAGAACGATATATATTAAGTATTGCTGAGGTTCTTTCTCATGAACATGACGTGACTTTATTTGCCGATTTTCTTCTTAAAACGAAAATACAAAAAATACTAAATTTGCCACTGTCTTCCGTAAAATTTCAGTCCGAAAATAATATTCGTCATATTGATCCAGGTAAACGATTTACGAATTTAAGTCGTTTCGATGTATTTTTCTTTACAACAGACGGAAGTCTGTTTTTATCAGGCGCAAAAAAAAATTATATAATCATCCAATCCCCAGTACATATTCCAAAAAAAACCGTTCTTAATACAATAAAATTGACTCAATGGAAAATACTATGTTATTCAGAATTCATGAAAACGGTTATCGAAGGAGCTTTAAATAAACCCGCTGAAATATTGTCACCCTGTATACCCTTAGACGCTTATAGTTTTAAAAAAGACAAATCCAAGACTATTTTAACAGTGGGTCGTTTTTTTGCGGAACCCCACAGCAAAAAGCAGGATATTTTGGTGAAAATTTTTAAATCCCACGCTAACGATGTATTTAAAGGATGGAAGCTCGTAATTGCCGGTGGTTTGACGGAAAAAAGCGGAGATTCGTTGGTTCGTCAATTAAGACATATGTCCGTAGGATGCCCAATAGACATCCGAGTAAATATTTCTTATCAGGAGTTAATCTCTCTATATTCGACTTCAGCGATATATTGGCATGCTGCAGGCTTTGGGGAAGATATTAATAAACATCCTGAACGTGCTGAGCATTTTGGAATTACTACCTTAGAGGCGATGATTTCCGGTGCTGTCCCAATTGTGTATAACGCTGGTGGACAAAAAGATATAGTATCGGAAGGTTTTAATGGATTTCTATGGTCATCTGAGGATGAACTTGTAAATAAGACAAAAAACCTGATTCATTCTCCTGATTTATATGACCGTATACAAAAAGACGCACGTTCTTTTGTCAAAAAGTATAGTTGTGAAGTATTTTATGAAAAAGTTTCATCTCTTATATTCTGATTTTCCATCAATAGTTTTTCTTATAGTTTTTGCTGGAATTTTCTATTTTCAGTATTTCGCTTTTGGAAAAGTACCTATTCCAGCAGATACGATTGTAGGTTTATATCATCCATGGCGAGACGCATTACAATCTGCTTATCCGAATGGATATCCATACAAAAATCCTCTAATAACTGATCCCGTACGTCAACAATATGTATGGCGAAATTTTGCAATTCAGGAACTTTCGAAAGGACGCATACCTTCATGGAATCCTTTTTCATTTTCCGGAACCCCTCTTATCGCTAATTTCCAAAGTGCTGTTTTTTACCCGTTAAACATCATTTTTGTTTTTGTAAATTTCGTCACGGGGTGGTGTTTCCTTCTTATCGGTCAAAATCTGTTAGCCAGCATATTCATGTATTGGTATTTGAGAAATATAAATCTAAACAAATTATCATGTCTGGTTGGAGCTCTTGTATATGGCTATAGCGGTTACATGATTGGATGGTTGACATGGAATACAATCGGACATACTCTTGCATGGTTTCCGCTACTTCTTTTGGCTAAAGACCATTTGCTTAAAAAGAAATCTGTCTTTTGGGCGGTAATTCTAGTTTTTTCAGACGCCTGTTCTCTTTTGTCCGGTCATTTACAGACATATTTATATCTGATAGTCCTGTCTACCGTGTACTTATTTATACGAATATATATCCAGTGTAAAGATAAGCATCCGTTTATCAACTTTTTAAAATATCTTATTCGTCAATCTTACCTTTTCTTTATAACCGGAACCATCGTTTTGATTCTTACATCTGTTCAATGGATTCCGACCCTACGTTTCATGTTTGAGAGCGCACGATTAGTCGATTTAGGGAATTGGATGAAAGATGGTTGGTTTATACCATGGCAGCATTTAATTCAATTTTTAATTCCCGATTATTTTGGCAATCCGGCAACAGGGAATTATTGGGGCGTATGGAATTATGGTGAATTTATCGGATATTTTGGTATTTTCCCCTTTTTGATGGTGTTATACGCTAGCCTTTTCAGGCGGGATAAAAAAACTATTTTTTTCGGTTTATTTCTATTCATGTCATTAATATTTGCTACACCTAATCCGATCTCTTATCTTCCTTACAAATTCGGTATTCCGTTCATTTCTTCCCTGCAACCAACCCGCTTATTATCGGTAGTGCTCTTAACATCATCAGTATTAACAGCATTAGGACTTGATATGTGGTTGAAAAAAACATCGTTTAGAAAATCATTCATTATTTTAATTATTCCCTGTTTAATTATTATGATTGCCGCAATTATTCCGGGTCACATTGGATTATCATTGCCACAGAGTAATCTTCAAATAATTCAAAGAAATACTATATTTCCGGCAGCATTATTATTCGTTTCAGGTCTTATACTTTTGATGCGTGCTGTTTTGAAAAATGGAAATGTGTTGGGTATATTTCAGTTCAAGAATAAGGGGTGGTTCATGGTAAAGATCGGTTTAATTGCCGTTATTATGGTAGATTTATTACGTTTTGGATGGAAATTCACTCCTTTTACGTCTCAAGATTTTATCTTCCCGACAACCAAATTAATTAATTATATCGAAAATGTTCCTGGGGTTTGGAGAATAATATCAACAGACAGACGGATAATGCCGTCAAATTTTTCAGTATATTATCATTTACAAGATGTTTCTGGATATGATCCATTATATTTGTTGAAATATAATAAATTTGTTTCATCTTGGAGTCGGAATCTTCCTGATATTTCTCCCTCCGCATTTAATCGTATTGTTACTCCAGAGAACTATGATCATTTTCTTACAGACTTTTTGGGAGTACGATATATTTTTACGTATGGTTCTGTTCAGTCACAGAAACTGAAATTGATTTCCGTGGAGGGGAATACCTATTTATATGAAAACCAAAAGGCCTTTCCCCGAGCGTTTCTTGTTTCATCAATTATTCATACAAACGGGGAAAATGATCAGATTCAGCAAATGTATAATTATAACGAACAGTTAATTAAATACGCTGTATCAGATGAAAATATATCTATTCCAGATGTTCCAATAAATATAGATGAAGAAAACGCTGATATTGTCCAATATGAACCCAATCGGATACGAATAAACACAAAGACCGCCATGGACCGGCTATTAGTGGTTACGGATCCCTATTATGAAACATGGCACGCGGATATTGACGGACTTACGGTTCCTATTCATAAAGTTAATTTTATGTTCAGAGGAGTAGTGGTTCCTGCCGGAAACCATATCGTTGAATTTAAAAATCATCTTATATGAAAACATCCGTAATTATTCCTACTTATAATGGAAAGGAGCTTCTTGAAAAAAATCTTCCTTTTGTCATACAAAACTCCAACAATTCTGAAATTGTCATAGGAGATGATGCTTCCTTAGACGGTACGTTAGAAATGCTAAAAGATAAATTTCCAAGGGTGAAAGTTGTTCGAAGTACTACTAATGGAGGTTTTTCCTCAATCGTAAACAAGGCGATAAAATCATCATCTGGGGATTTAATAATTTTGTTAAATAGCGATGTAGCTCCAGAAGCTGGATATTTAGACGCGGTGTTGCCTTTATTCGAAGATCCGAACCTTTTTGCTATTGGTTTTTTACAAAAAAGTATCGAAAACGGTAACATTGTTCTTCGCGGTCGAGGGATAGGGGAGTTCAAAAAAGGTTTTTTAGTCCATTCCAAGGGAAGACCCGATAAAAAAGATACTCTGTGGGTTTCTGGAGGGGCGGGAATTTTTAACAAAAAAATATGGGACAAAATCGGGGGATTGAATGATTTATACAACCCTTTCTATTGGGAAGACATAGATATGTCTTATCGGGCCATGAAAGCGGGTTACCGAATAGGCTTTGAGCCTAAGAGTGTTGTGATACATAGACAAGCGGAAGGTAGTATTCGTACTAATTATTCCAAAAATGTAATTCTTCAATATTCCTGGCGAAATCAATTTCAGTTTGTATGGTTAAACATTACAGATCTGAATTTGCTTATGCAGCATATTATTCAGACATTTTTGCTTATAATAAATTCAATCTTATCGGGAAACTGGATCGCATTGAAAGGGTTTTTTGCCTCGATTAAGCGGTTTCCTGTCATAATGAAAAAGCGAAAAAAACTGCTTGTGTTGTGGAAGAAAAAAGACAAAGAAATTCTTATAAATGACTAATATTAATTAGAATGACTTATATCTGGTAAAATATACCTATGAAGGGAGTTCGGTTCCTGCTTATTAGTATCGTATTGCTGGGCATTTTTCTGCGTTTTTACCAACTTGGTATTACTCCTCCAGGGCTAGAGTGGGATGAAGTTGCGATTGGTTACGATGCCTATTCGATTTTAAAGACAGGTAGAGATCAATTCGGGAAATTCCTGCCTCTAACTTTTCGGTCGCTCGATGATTTTAAACCCCCTCTATACGTATATTCAGCTGTTCCAGGAATTATGCTGTTTGGTTTAAATGAGTTTACAGCCAGGCTTCCTTCAGCTCTTTATGGTGTTGGGGCCGTAATATTAGTATATTTTCTTATTCAAGAAGTCTTTTGGGATAAGCCTCCCAAAGACCGTATTTTATTGGGTTTATTATCTGCTTTATTTCTTGCTATCTCACCGTGGCATTTACAGTTTTCAAGAGCAGCCTTCGAAACAAATTTATCGGTTACCGTTACTATACTTGCGGTCTTTTTATTTTTTAGAGGAATCCGGTTAAATAATACGAAACTATTTTTATCGTCAGCTCTTGTTTTCGGAATTGCCCTTTTTTCTTATCATAGTGCACGAATTGTTACCCCAATTGTTTTGGTATCCTTACTTATTTTACTGAAAAATAGTCTACCTCAGAAAAAAATAATTGCATTTTTTTTGGGAATTTATGCTATTTTTTTCATATTATTTATTCCAATCGCAACATCCAAAGACGCTCAGATTCGATTTATCGTCACAAACGCACTAAATATTAATTATTATCAGGATCAGGCGGCAACGACAATCTATGAAGATAAGCAACGAGGTGCAGGAATCGTAGCAGATATTTTTTTAAACCGTCGGTTTGCAATTTTTAATTGGGACAATGTACTTACCGTAACGAAAAATTATTTCATCCATTTTTCTCCAGAATATCTTTTTGTCAAAGGAGATGCTCCCTTGCATCACGCTCCGGATTTCGGAATTATGTATTTTTTTGATAGTGTCTTCCTAGTTGTCGGCTTAATCTTTTATTTATTAAAATATCGTAATCGTCAGAATTTAATTCTACTTATTTGGCTTCTTGCCTCTCCGATACCAGCTGCCGTTACGATTCAAGTTCCACATTCCGTCAGGACTGAAATTATGATACCAACCATACAGATTTTCTCTGCTATGGGTTTATTTGTTTTGTATAAGTTTCTAAGGAACGAATCAAAATGGCTTACGAAATTCTTCGTACTAATTTTTTGTGGAATATTATATTTCGGAATGGGTACGTATTTATATCATTACTATTTCTATACCAATTGGAAAATTTCAGACAAGTGGTTATATGGTAGAAAAGAAGCAGTCAAATATACCGAAGCGTTGAAGAGTCATTATGATAAGGTTATCGTTTCACTTTCGGTTGATATGCCATTAAATTTCTGGCTTTTTTATAGTAAATATTCTCCCAGCATCTATCTTGCTGAGGGTGGCACAAGATCCGGTGGTTATGCAGATGAAACAAATCATTTTGACAAATATGAGTTTAAAAATTTCAATTACGATTTGATAAAATCATCATCGGAACGAATTCTTTTGGTTGGAACTCAAAAGGATTTTCCAACAGATATAAAAACTCTTAAAACCATCAATTATTTAGATGGGACTCCAGGAATCCTGATTGTTGAAGCAGGTGCCATGCGTTGATATCATGAAGCTTCGGAACCTTTGTTTGTTATTTATTCTTATATTAGCGTTCGCACTCCGAATCTATCATATCGGCTTAAATCCTCCTGGACTTTATTGGGATGAAGTATCGATCGGATATAATGCCTGGAGTATTGCAAAAACAGGGGCAGATGAGTATGGGAAGAAATTACCGATATTCTTTGAAGCGTTTCAAGAGTATAAGCTACCCGGATATGTCTATTCACTTGTACCATGGGTTACACTATTCGGTCCAAATTCCCTTTCGGTAAGATTACCGTCAGTTCTCTACGGGCTCGGAGCTGTTTTTCTTCTTTACCTAATTTCGTTACGGCTATTTAAGTCAAAAGTCGCTCTTTTATCTTCGTTACTACTCGCAACGTCTCCATGGCACATTCAATTTTCCCGGACCGGATTTGAAGCAAACGCAGCGTTAACTGTGTTTTTAGCTGGACTGTATTTTCTGATTTCAGATTTAAAGAAGTCGAGATGGTCCTTATGGGGAATATTATTCATTTCGTGTTCTGTCTATTTCTATAATGCGTATCGTGTTACAGTTCCTCTGTTTTTAATATTTGTCTGGTTCCTTTACCGAAAAATACCATTTTCAAAAAAACAAATTTTGTGTTTGATTGTTATTATATTGTTAACATGGTTTCCATTAATATCCACTTCAAGCTCTCAATCGCCCTTAAATCGTTTAAGTCAGGTAAGTGTGATAGGGAACCCGGATTTGCTTTCCAAATGGGTTAATAGCCATCCTGTGCAACCAAAGAATGTAATTGAAAGAATTCTTAATCACCGTTATCTTATGTATACAGAAACAATAACAACAAATTATTTGAATAATTTTGCGCCTTCGTTTTTCTTAGGAGGGGATGGAAATTCACGGCATTCGGTAAGTCAAGTAGGTTTAATTGGACCTCTCAGTCTAATTCTTGCAGTTGTTGGTTGGCTAGTATTAATTAAACGGAAAAATTCTTTCCGTTGGCTAATAACGGGTTGGATTTTAATTAGTCCAATTCCTTCTGCGATTAGTTTGCCATCACCCCATGCACTTCGTTCTTTGGGACTGGTATGGGCAGTGCTACTCGTTGCAGCGTACGGTTTAGTCTTTCTTATTCAGTCCTTTCAAAATTATTTCTCTCACGCCCTAATATGCTTAGGGGTCAGTGCAATTTTTATATATTCATTATATTTTTATCTAAGCCGATATTATTTCATTTATCCGACTGAATCTTACTCAAAGTGGGCATTCGAGTACGAAGAAGTTTTTAGGAAAATATCCTCATACGGTAATTATTCGAATGTTTACATTTCAGGCAAATATTGGAGGCCTTATATTTTTGCATTATTTTATCTGCGCTTCCCCCCAACGGAATACCAGAAAAATCCATCTCACAATCATTTCGGAAACATGTACTTCGGATATGCGGATTACGATAGTTCAGATCCTTATTACCATTACAATGAAATGACCGATATCCTGACGAAATTAAGGAAAGAGTCGGATAATCTCCTAATTCTTACTCCTGAGGAAGTTATTGAAACGGATTCTACGATTGATACGATTAAAGGACTTGATGGAAAACCGGTAATAAACGTTATCCGAACTCAATCTAAGTGAAAATAAGGATATTATTCCTATCAGTAGTTGTGATTGGTTTTGTTATACGGATCTGGCGAATAGATAATATCCCGTTTATCCCCGTTACGTCTTTGTGGTTGGAACGTCTCCCCTCAGTAATATCTGGCGTAATAAGCATTATTCTTATTTATGGAATAACTAAAAAAATAATCAAGATAGAGTATGTAGCCCTCTTAACGAGTTTTTTGTTTTCTGTTAACGCTTGGTCAATCGAGCAGGGAAGAATTCCTGTCATTATCTCAATATCAAGTCTGTTTGTATTAGTCGCTATATACGGATATATATCTTTCAAAAAATATTCAATTATCCGGTTTCTATCGGGAATAATTATATTAGTTGCGTTTATTCTTTATCCTGGAATAAAACTGATTTCTTCAATTCGATTTCCTATTTCGTGGGAAAAGACGTTACCGAATATGTTTCATATTTTTTCTTTTGATTATTTTTTCTTTAAAAATGATTCCTTCTGGAATGGAGGAGTTCGGACATATGGAATTCTATTTATCTCTCTCTTACCGTTTTTAATTATTGGTCTTAGTACAATTATTCATAAAAAGATTATAATTCCAGGAATCCTTTTCGTATTGATGCTTCTACTATTTGGAGTAATAGACCCTAATTTTCCGGAAACTAGAGTGTTTTATTATCTATTACCCTTCATTCTAATGATTGTTGCTTTGGGGTTGTTTAAATTAAAAAAAATCCTTCGGCCTAATACATTTATAATATTTATCATTCCCTTTGTTCTAATATTTACTTACGAACTTTCATCATTCCTTCATGAATATACGATCCACTACCCAATTCGGTCGAGAGAGTATTTTATGATTCATAAAGGATATGACTAAAATTAAACCACTTATTTTCATTTCATTGATTTTATTATTGACTGGTTTTCTCCGTTTGTATCGATTAGGAGAAATTCCTCCCTCCCTTTATACCGATGAGGCGGATCAGGCATATAATGCTTATTCCATCCTTAAAACCGGGAGAGATGAACATGGGTCTATATTTCCCGTTTCTTTACGATCTTTCGGGGATTGGAAGCCGCCTCTTCAGACGTATATTATGATTCCCTTTATCTACATATTCGGACTGAATGAATATTCTGTGCGTTTGCCATCCGCGTTATCCGGTATTCTGAGTTGTTTTATCTTATACCAAACAATTATTCTTCTTTATCCGAAACGCGGTGGCCGGGAAAAATTTGCTCTATTGAGTATGCTTATGCTCTCTATATCGATTTGGCATATTCTTCAAAGCAGGAGTGCAATGCTTGTGATGATTAGTCTTGTCT
>Ga0172379_10010309_pt1 | contig 11339 bp, 9 predicted proteins | sample GrowelOW334metaG_FD_119756 | JGI IMG/M metagenome (GOLD analysis project Ga0172379, IMG submission 119756) | Groundwater microbial communities from an aquifer near a municipal landfill in Southern Ontario, Canada - Groundwater well OW334 metaG | ecosystem: Environmental > Aquatic > Deep... | reverse complement strand
GTCGAGCCCCAGCTGTTCGATCAGCTGTTCCTCGGCCTGGTGGTGTTCGTGGGCGCATTCGCTGTCCGATGCCTTGCAGACGTATTTCCATTCTTTAAAATCTTTGTCGATGACGGCCAGGGCCTTTATCATCTCCTGCGCGCCTTTGCTCGTCACGTCGCCGCCCATGGTGAAGATCATCTTTTCATGAGGCTGGACGCCGAGCATCTGGCGCAAGCGGACGATCCGCGGGTCGGACTTCTTTATTGGAAAAATTTCTTTCGGATCGAAGCCGATATGCAGGACCTCGAAATTTTTTACGTCGACGCCGTCCCGTTCGTAGGTCGTCTTGACCCAGTTACTGCCGGCGAGCGCTAAGGGAAGCGCGGAGAGCTCTTTTTGGTAGTTGGCGACCCAGCCGTTAGCCATCAGCCAGGGTACGGGGACGATACCAGACCGTTGCGGGGAAAAGATTATGTCCGGCGCGTAAGTCCAGCAACCGATGCCGATCGCTATGTCCGGCTTGTAGCCGTCGAGTATCCACTGCTTCTGGAAACTCGGTGCGTAGTGGCTCGGCATCACGTCGACACCGAGCTCTTTCAGACCGCGATACAAAAGATTGCCTTGGATCGATAGGCCGTCCGGTTCGACCGGGTGGGCGTAAAGAACCGCGATTTTTCCGCCGAAGGCGGATTTACTATTACTCATAGATTACTTTATTATTTTAAATGATTCGGGATTTGTACAAAAACCGGCATCTATTCCATCCGGGTCGAATCCGTAAATGTCAGCCATCAGACTGATCTTTTTCCTGAATTGAGCTCTATTTAATTTGAGAATAAGGTCGGAGTCGGCCTTGCCGGTGAGCTTATATTTGGAGATTTTTCGGTAATTGAAGGCAAAAGTTTTGCCCGTCTTCAATTTGCCGCCGCTGATCATTTTTATCACTGCTTGGTGTACGGTTTTATGTCGGGGATGGCCGTATTCGCCATTCGCGCCATGAGAAAAAATGTAATCCCAGCTAGAGGTTGATCCGCCTTTAGCGGAAAACCGTTTTTTGCCGACTTTTTGGCTTATCAATTTTTCAATCAGCGGTTCGGCTTCTCGTTCATTGATTTTGCCTTCATCGTCCAGGTCAGTGATGATTGCGCGAGCATTTAGCGCGCTACAGATCCGTCTGAATTTCGGCGCGCGGTCGACGTCGGAGGCGCGGCAGAGAGAGAAGATCGTCCAGCGCAACTCCGGGTGTTTTAAAATGAAACCGCCCATCCAGATCGTTTCATCATCCGGATGAGCGACGATGACGAGCGCCTTCTCCCCGCGCTTGAATTGTGGTCTTGAGCTCATCATCATCATTATATCAGGACGGCAGGATATTTCAATGCTTTTTTGGCTAAATTATGATAGAATAGTATTTAGAAATTGTGATATTAAATCTGTTGATAAATAGTAATAGACATAATGAAAATCGTTATCGCGAAAAATTATAGGAACATGTCGCGTCTGGCGGCCGATCAGGTGATCGAACAGATAAGAAACAAACCATCGTCGGTCCTCGGGCTGCCGACCGGCCACACGCCGGTCGAGCTATATCATGACCTGGTGCTGGCTTATCAGCAGGAAATCATCCGCTTCAAGAAGATCGTAACTTTCAATCTGGATGAATACGCCGGCCTGGAGAGCGGCGATAAGCGGAGTTATCATACTTATATGAAGACCAATCTTTTCAATAAGATAGATATCCAATCTAAAAATATCCATATCTTGGACGGAGCGACTAAAAATGTCAAAAGAGAATGCGTCCGGTTTGAGTCGGAAATAAGTCGCGCCGGCGGAATAGACCTCTTGATATTGGGCATCGGTATGGATGATCATATTGGTTTTAACGAGCCCGGATCCGATTTCAAATCGAGAACGAGACTGGTAAAATTGGCTGAGACCACTCGCGAAGCCAACTCTAAATATTTCGGCAGTCTAAAGCGGACGCCGACCGCGGCCTTGACCGTCGGCATCGGTACGATCATGGAAGCGAAGAAGATAATTCTTCTAGCGGACGGCAAGAAAAAAGCGGAAGCGATCGCCCGCGCAGTCAATGGCAAGATCGATCCGCAAGTGCCGGCCTCGATCCTGCAGAAACATCCTGATTGCACTTTTATTCTTGATAAAGGCGCGGCGGCTAAACTGAAAAGCTAACTTCATCATTATACAAATGAAAAACCGCTGCCAGAGTTACTTGGCAACGGTTGGTTCGTTTGCGCACCGGTTCAACAGCTGTGCAAGCTGATAGAAAAACTTGACCATGCGCTGGTTGTTTGTCGCGTGGTACTGCCGCGCCGTAAGGTTTTCGTAAATTTTCGTGCCGGCGAGGGCGACCTGGTAGTACACTCCGGAATTCGTTTTCCCCCCTCTGAAGGCGAAGAGGAAAAAGCAGGTCTCCGCGACCAGCTTGAGGAAGCCCGGATCATTCCTCCTGAATTCTCCCGGGCGTGCCCAGAAATCCCTGGCCGTGATTTCCAGGGTGCGGAGCAGGTAGGCCAGGTGAAGACCCGCATCATGGAACTCTCCGCCCCTTCTGGAATCGAACATCTGGACCTCGAATTCATCCAATAAATCATCGAGGTTAAGCCTCGAAACTCTCCGGACAAGGCTGGGCAGGAGTTGTTTAACCGCCCGGAAAACCTGTTCCGGGTCATCGGACTCAAGCAGCCGGCTCAAGTGCATCGGCTGGATTTCGTCCCTGAATTGCGCGAGACTTTGCACATTGGTGGCTGTCGCCTCATTTGACATATCGTCTCCTTTCAAAGGACGTTTTTTTTATTTTTCAAATTAATATAACATAAATAAGATAATCAGTCAATGATTGCGGACAGTGCTGAAATAAGATAAAATTAAAGCAATTTGAGATGAAATAATGATAAATTCTTAAATTACCCATTATGAGTAAAGTAATTACGGACAAAGACAGGATCGATGCGGTATTGACCAGGGGGGTGGAAAACATCTATCCGGACAAAGCGAGCGCCATGAAAGCATTGACTTCCGGCAAACGCCTGCGGATCTATTGCGGTTATGATCCGACCGCGCCAAGCCTGCATATCGGCAACGCCATCACCATAAACAAATTATCGCAACTGCAGGATTTGGGACACGAGATAATTTTTTTGATCGGCGATTTTACGGCTATGATCGGCGACCCGACGGACAAACTGGCCGCCCGCAAGAAATTGACGAGAAAAGAAGTTTTGGCCAATGCCAAGAATTATCAGAAGCAGGCTTCGGCTTACCTCGGCTTCAGCGGCACGAATCCGGCAAAAATTATGCATAATAGCCAGTGGCTGGATAAGATGACTTTCAAAGATCTGATCGAGACCGCGTCTAATTTTACCGTCGGCCAGATGATGGTGCGCGATATGTTTCAGGAACGGGTCAAACAAGACAAGCCGATTTTTTTGCATGAGTTTTTATATCCGCTGGCGCAGGCGATCGACAGCGTAGCGATGGATGTCGATATGGAAGTCGGCGGCAATGATCAGACCTTCAATATGCTTTGCGGGCGCGATCTTCTCAAGGCGACAAAAAATAAAGAGAAATTCGTTTTGACCCTGAAGCTTTTAGTTGATGATGCCGGCAAGAAGATGGGTAAGACCGAAGGCAATATGGTCAATCTGGATGAGACGCCGGAAAATATGTATGGCAAGGTGATGTCCTGGCCGGATGGCGTAATCGTAGCCGGCTTGGAACTCTGCACTAAGTTACCGATGGTGGAAGTGGAGGCGGCCAGACAAGCACTTAAAGCCGGGACCAATCCGCGCGACTTGAAGATGAAATTAGCGTTCGAAATCACGAAACTCGTTCACGGCAAAAAAAAGGGCGAGGCGGCGCAAGAGCATTTTGTACGGACGATTCAGAAAAAAGAAGCGCCAACAGAAGTACGAAGCTTGAAGTACGAAGTACGAAGTTTGAATATTGTAGCGTTATTGGTTAAAACCGGACTGGCAGCGAGTAAAAGCGAGGCACGGAGATTAGTCGAGCAGGGCGGCATCAGGATCGATGGCGCGGTAGTTAAAGACGCAAAGGCTGACATCGACCTGACAAAAGAAAAATTATTACAACGGGGCAAGCTGCAGTTTGTTAAAGTGTCTAATTAAGAAAGCATGTCTTCACTGGAAAAAATAAAGCAGCAGATCATAAAAGTGATCAATCAGGTTCTTGGAAAAGACCTGGTCAAAGAGTCTGATTTAATCTCTCCGCCGGACGCAAAAATGGGCGACCTGTCGCTGGCCTGTTTTAATTTATCGAAAGAGTTAAAAAAATCTCCAATTGAAATTGCTTTAACTTTAGCAAAAAATCCGAAACTTAGTTTCGGTTTTGCGCAAAATATTATAAATGTTGGGCCGTATTTGAATTTTACTCTTGATAAAACCAAAATTGCCGGTGAATTGCTGAAAGAGATCCAAAAAGAAAAAGGAAAGTACGGGCAAAATACATCGGGCAAGAAACAGAAGGTGATGATCGAATATTCCAATGGTAATACGCACAAAGAACTGCATGTCGGCCATCTGCGCAATATCTGTTACGGCGACGCGGTAAACCGGCTACTCTCAGCGAACGGCTACGCGGCGATTCCCGTTTCCTATATCAACGATTTCGGCATCCACGTGGCCAAGACCCTTTGGGCACTTGAAAAATTTTATAAAGGCAAAGCCACATTGAAAAATAAAGGCACGTTCTTGGGCGAAGTATATGTAAAAGGAAGCCTGGAGTCGGAGAATGACGAAGCGGCCAAGCAGGAAATAAATCAGTTAATGGCACAGATCGAGAGCCGTAAGGGCGCGGGATATAAATTATGGCAGACGACGCGCAAATGGAGTATCGACCAGTTCGCACGGATCTATAAACAGTTGGGTATAAAATTCAAAGATACTTTTTACGAAAGCGAAGTCATCGATGAAGGTAGGAAACTGGTCGGGCAATTAGTCAAAGCAGGAGTTCTCAAGGAGAGTCAGGGCGCTATAATCGCGGACCTTGAAAAAATTAATTTGGGAGTCCTTGTTTTTTTACGCTCGGACGGTACCGCGCTTTATCCGGTGGCCGATCTGCCGCTCGCGGTAAAAAAATTCAAGAAATATAAGTTAGACAGATCGATCTATGTGGTCGACGTGCGCCAAGGCCAGTATTTCAAACAGCTTTTTAAAGTCCTGGAGTCTATGGGCTATAAGCAGGAGATGATCCATCTCGGCTATGAGTTTGTCAAACTCCCATCCGGCATGATGGCCTCGCGCACCGGCAAGGTGATAACTTTTGAGGCTTTTTGGGAGGAGGCATACAGGCGAGCGACAGAGGAGACGAAGAAACGGCATGAGGGCTGGCCGATAAAAAAGATCGAGGTTGTCGCCAAGAAAATACTCATCGGCGCGATGAAGTTCGAGATGACTAAGGTCAGCCGCACGGCGGTGATCACTTTCGATATCGAAAAAGCTTTGCGCTTCGAGGGATTTACGGCGGCGTATATCCAGTACACGTACGCAAGGATGCGGAGCATCGCCCGCAAAGCGGGAATTTCCAATTTCTCCCGCAAACGGGACCCCGATCAGCGGTGGCAATTTCCAATTTCCAATTTAAATCATCTGAAAGAACACGGATTAATAATGAAACTGGCGAAATACCCGGAGGCGGTGAAAAGGGCCGGGGTAGAATATGAACCCTCAGAAATTGCCAAATATCTGTTTGAGCTGGCGCAGGAGTTTAATGATTATTATCATGAGGTGCCGGTACTCAAAGCCGAGCCGGAGATCCGCGCGGCCCGGCTCGTTCTGATCGGCGCAGTGAGCCAGGTGCTTGCTAATGGTCTTGATCTTCTGGGGATTGAAACGATGGAGGAGATGTAACAGCAAAAATCAGTTTTCAGTTATCAGTAATCAGCAAAATAGAATTAAGAAAATTTAATTGACAATTAGCTTAAATTAATTTATAGTTGTTTAACGGAGAGAGATTGGCGCCTCTTCCAACATAAATAAAAAGAGCCCCGCCCTGGCGGGGAAAACGGGTGGAACCGCGGATTAACCCGCCTACGTCGATACTTCGGCGAGGTGAAGAAAATTCGTCCCGGATATTCAAAAAAGAATTTGAATATTCGAGACGAATTTTTTTATAAATGATAAATTTATAAGTAAACAAATCATATGGCAGATGAAAAGAACTTATCGATGGAAAAGATCGTGTCGCTCTGCAAGCGGCGGGGCTTCATCTTTCCCGGTTCGGAGATTTACGGCGGTCTGGCCGGCACCTGGGATTACGGCCCGATCGGCGTAGAACTGAAGAACAACGTCAGGAATGCCTGGTGGAAGATGTTCGTGCACGATCGTTCGGATATGTTCGGTCTTGACACTGCTATCCTCATGAACCCGCGGGCCTGGGAGGCTTCGGGCCACGTCTCCGGTTTCACCGATCCGATGGTCGATTGCCGGAATTGCAAACTGCGTTTCCGTGCCGACCACCTTGACGAGGGCAAGTACGGCGAAGTGAAAATAATCGACGGCAAGAAAGCCTGCCCGAATTGCGGCTCGACCGAATTGACCGAGCCGCGGATGTTCAACATGATGTTCAAGACCTTTATCGGCCCGGTCGAAGAGACCGCCAATCAGATATATCTGCGGCCGGAAACCGCCGGCGGCATGTTCGTGAATTTCAAGAATGTCATGGATACGATGCGGCCGAAATTACCGTTCGGCCTGGCGCAGTCTGGGCGCGTTTTCCGTAATGAGATTACGCCGGGCGATTTCATCTTCCGGGTGCGCGAGTTCGACCTGATGGAGTTCGAATACTTCATCAATCCGAATGATTGGGAGAAACTGTTCGAATCATGGGTGGCCGAAATAGCGAAATGGCTCGATGTTTTGGGTCTGGATAAGAATAAGATCTATTATCATGAGATACCGGACGGCGAACGGGCGCATTATTCCAAGCGGACGATCGATATCGAATATCAATTTCCTTTCGGCATGAAAGAGCTTTGCGCCATCGCCTACCGCACAAATTTCGACCTGACTCAGCATCAGAAATTTTCCGGGCAGGACTTGTCATATACCGACCCGTATACCAACGAAAAGTTCATACCGCATGTGCTTGAACCGACCTTCGGTCTGGATCGGGCAGTCTTGTCGGCAATCGTCGAGGCATATACCGAGGAAAAGATGGAAAATGGCGATACGCGCGCCGTATTGAAATTGCCGCGCGTACTGGCGCCGTTCAAAGCGGCTATCTTTCCGCTCGTCTCCAATAAAGACAATGTTGTCGGCAAGGCGAAAGAGGTGTTTAAGCTGCTCCAGCCGGTATTCAATGTGACTTTCGACGATAACGGCAACGTCGGCAAGCGTTATCGCCGGCAGGATGAGATCGGTACGCCGTTCTGCATAACGGTCGACTTTGATACTCTCGAGGACGACACGGTGACCGTACGCGACCGCGACACCATGAAACAGGAAAGGGTAAAAATTGCCGAGCTGGCCGGTCATCTTAAGGCTAAGCTGGTCTGATTTGGCGCGACTGTCTTTTTTTGCTAAAATTAAATGGTTAATAAATTAAACGTTTATTATGATAAAAGTCGATCATGAGACTTGCATCGGTTGCGGCACTTGCGTGGCCCTCTGTCCCAATACTTTCAAATTGAACGACGAGGGCAAATCGGAAGTCACGAGCCAGGAAGATGTTGCCTGCGCCAAGAACGCCGCGCAAAGCTGTCCTACCCAGTCGATAATCGTTGAGTAAATATCGGATAGTTTCATAAGCCACCAGGCCGCCTGAAAGCGGCCTGGTGGTTTTAGGTCAGACGTTGTTTTTTGTATTGTCCGGTGATAAGATATTTTTCATGAAGCTTGAACAGATAAAAAAGATGAATATCCCGAAATTACCCGGCTGCTACCGGTTTTTTGACATTGGCGGCAAGATAATCTATATCGGCAAGGCAGCCAGCTTGCGCGACCGGGTAACTTCTTATTGGCAAAAAAGCACGGATCATTCGCCGGCAAAATCTTCAATGATGAAACATATCAGCAAGGTCGACTGGCTGGAAACCGACAGTGAGATCGAGGCATTGCTCCTTGAATCGAATCTTATAAAGAAGTTCCAGCCGGAATACAATGTGATGCTAAGAGACGATAAGCGCTTCGCCTATATCAAGGTGTCGCTCGAAGACGAGATTCCCGGCGTATTCATCACCCGTAAGATCGACCGGGCCGGAAAATACTTCGGGCCGTTCGTCTCCGCGACTGCCATGCGTGAGACGGTCAAAGCGATCAGAAAGATCTGGCCGTTCTGCACCGAACGGAAAATAAAAGATAAATCATGTTTTTACGCGCAGATCGGACGCTGTCTCGGCGTCTGCGGCGGCCTGGTCACCAAGCGCGATTATATGGAGAAGGTGGTCAAACCGATCATCCTGTTTTTGGCTGGAAAGAAGAAGCGGGTGATCAGCCGACAGAAAGAGGAAATCAACAAAAAAGAGAAAGAATTGAAGCGGGAGCCAGGTGAAGACAAGAAAGACCGACTGATGAATGAATTGTCGTATCTTAAGTTTCAATTGGGAAATATGAAAAACGTGCTGGCGCACGCCAACATCTTGGGTCTGACCGACAAATATGCCGCCGATGTGGTCGAGCTGGCCAAACTGTTAGGCCTTACTAAAGTGCCGGCGCGCATCGAAGGCTATGATATTTCCAACATATTCGGTAAAGAAGCGGTCGGTTCGATGGTAGTTTTCGCGGACGGGGAGCCGGATAAGAATGAATATAGGAAATTCAAGATCCGCATCGGGCAAGGGTTTGCGAATGACGTGGGTATGCTGAAAGAGGTTTTAGAAAGAAGATTAGCGCATTATGAAATCCAAAATCCAAAATCCCCGCCTCGACTCGCGTCAGGCGAGGCGGGCAAAATCAAAAATGTTAAAGAATGGCCTTTGCCCGATCTGGTAATAATTGATGGCGGTAAAGCACAGGTGAATCTGGCCAAAAGAATATTAAAAAAACACGGATTGTCTATGCCGGTCATCGCGATTTCGAAAGGCGACGGTTTGCGATCGGCCGTGGCGCCGGACAAATTATTCTTTGCCGGAGAAAGAAAGCCGCTCCAGCTGCCGCTCGCCTCGCCGGCCATGCATATCATCAAGCGGGTGCGCGATGAGGCGCATCGTTTCGCTATCGGTTATCACAGAAAACTAAGAAGAAAAAAATTATTTAGCGTGTAGCGTAGTTCTTGACAGAATCTTCCATTTATGATTTAATTGTAAATTAAATATTTAATATTAGGTTAAATTAACTAACCAAAACGAACCCTTAACAATTCAAACATCTCGTTACGAGAGGAGGCATCATGAAATTCCCGGCAGGCTGTTTGTTCGCAATATTTCTTGCTGTATTGATCGTTTTTCCGTTTGAGGTCAAGGCCGACGGTGCAATGGAAATAGCAGCATTCAACGATGTCGAAATGTTGTGCCATGATTTGCCGGAAGGCGAACAGGAAACCGCTGAAACCAGGAGAGAGGAGGCTCGTGAATTCGAGGACACTCGGCTTGATTTCGAGTATAGGATTGATGGTCAGGACTGGAAAAAGCTGGCGTCGGTCCGGTCTCAAGAAAAAGGAAGCAAAACGCTTCGTGCGAAGGCGGGTACGCATGAAGTATCAATACGCTGGAAAAATCGTTATCACGCAGATTGGGGTATCTTCATTGAAGGGCCGTTTAAAGGAGCAGTGGAAGATGGCAAAACAACCTTTTGGAAATTCAACGTCGGTTTCCACATGGTTGATGTGGCCCTTTATCTGGAGGGTTACGGAAGATTTTACTTCGTATTTCGTAATCGGGGCGATGCAACTGCTAACGTGTTTTTTTCGATCGACAACGGGGCGTGGATCACAATGCCTGCCGTTGTTAGACGGGACGTCGTGTATGCCATGTCTGCTCTTTACAAGAATGGCATGCACGAAATACGATTCAAAACTCGTGACCCGATTGACGGTCAAGAAGTTGTCATCGGACCGGTTCAGAAAGCAATCGATAGTAACAGAGAGGAGCTCATCGACGTTACAATACCCCTTCGTCTCCCCCCGGGAGATAGTCCGTACGTGATATTGTATAATAACCCGTAATCAGGATCAATGGATAACCGGGTTAACGCCCATACACAAATCAATCCCGCGCCATATAGCTTGGTGCGGGATTTTCATTTTTTAAATAATTTTGGAGCTTCGGGGATAATGTCTATTTCAATCCCATTTTTTTCAACCGTTTTTCCTCATTCTCGTCCAGGATCATCTTGCGGATGCGGACATTCTGCGGCGTCACTTCGACCAGCTCATCATCACCGATATATTCCAGGGCATCTTCCAGATCCATCGGTTTAGGTGCGTTGAAATGATCGGCCGAACCATCGCCCTTGGAGCGCATATTTGAGAGTTCTTTAGTTTTGCAGACGTTGACACGGATATCTTCTTTGCGGGAATTCTGTCCGACTACCTGTCCTTTGTATACCGTAATGCCTGGTCCGACAAACAAGATGCCGCGCCCTTGCACGTTGAGCAAGCCGTACAAATTAGTTTGACCGGATTCATGGGCGACAAGCGAACCTTGTTCGCGCTCTCGCCACTCGCGTTTATCTTCATCGAATTTTTCAAAAATTGTGTTCATTATGCCGAGGCCCCGGGTATCGATCAGAAATTCGCTGCGATAGCCGAACAAGCCGCGGGTCGGTATGACGAATTCCAGGAAGGCGATGCCGCCCTCCACCTTCATCTCCTTCATCTCGCCGTTGCGCGTGCCTAACTTTTGGATGACCGTGCCGGCATAAATTTCCGGCACTTCCAGATAGGCCCGTTCGAAAGGTACTAAAGTTTTCTCGCCGACGATTTTAGCGATGACTTGCGGCCGGGAGACCTGGAATTCATAGCCTTCGCGGCGCAAGCGTTCGATCAGGATAGCCAGATGCAACTCACCACGGCCGGAGACGATCCAGTCGGTATTCTGCCCAGGTTCGACCTTCATAGCCATATCGGTTTCCAGCTCCTTCATGAGCCGCGCTTCGATCTGGCGCGAGGTAGAGAATTTGCCTTCTTTACCGGCGAAAGGAGAGTCGTTTATAGTAAATGTCATCTTGACCGTCGGTTCTTCTATCTTTAAAAGCGGTAGGGCGTGCGGGTCGTTCGCGTCAGCGATCGTTTCGCCGATAGTCGCGTCCGGAATTCCTGAGATCGCGACGATATCGCCGGCCGATACCTCCGTCGAGTCTATACGTCCGAGGCCGACGAAAGTCATGAGCGAGGTCGGACGATATTTTTTCATCTCGCCTTGCCGGTTGATATGCATGATTTCT
>Ga0172379_10010308_pt1 | contig 11339 bp, 4 predicted proteins | sample GrowelOW334metaG_FD_119756 | JGI IMG/M metagenome (GOLD analysis project Ga0172379, IMG submission 119756) | Groundwater microbial communities from an aquifer near a municipal landfill in Southern Ontario, Canada - Groundwater well OW334 metaG | ecosystem: Environmental > Aquatic > Deep... | reverse complement strand
TTACTCCCTTTAAACCATCCACATTTGCGTGAACATCGTTGGGATGCTCGACACCCCAGTCATTATATACATTAACCCACAGATTTAACATTATGTAGGTATCTGGACACCGGGCCAGGATGTAACGAATCGCCTGACGCACGGGTTCGAAATTGTACTGGCCGTTGCCAAGCCAGATATTGTATACGGCAGCGGGAGCATCGCCATATGGACCAGTTCTGATGGTGACGGTTGCAATCTTTGCACCGGCGTTATATACCTGCTTATAATATGCGAAAGGCTGGCCGAATAAGGGTGCCATATGGATTACAGGCGGTACAGAATTGCCATCTACCAGAAGTTCGATCCTGTCGTTCTTTTGAACAAGTTGAGGGACAACCTTGGTTTTTGAGCTGAGGAGAGTAGTGATCTGGGTAGAGGTGAGAATCGCGCTATCGGAATCGGGTTGTGCTGAATCGACGGAATACCTGACTGGTGGGATTCTGTGGCCAGTACTGGTGTATATCGGCTTGGGAAGGGCAGGCTCAATCGCAACAGACTTCATAAGCACTTTCACGGCGTTGCCATAAAATTTCATCACCGGTGAAGCGTATGTTGCACCGGCAGGGGGGACATAGGTCTTACTCACTAACCTGTATCGCGATGGTCCTGTCGGCAGTTGTTGTTCAGCAAGATCGACCGCTCCCTTGAAGTTCCAATTGTTGTCAAAATGATAAATGCAAGGAGTTACAGTTGAGTCAAATTCCCGGTCCTGCAGGCCGATTTCAAACACTACGCGTATCATTCCGGCATCACCAGTGGCGATAGGAAGCCGAGTCATATTGCGTAGTGCGGCGTATTGTCCTCCGGCGAACTGGAAGGTGGTGATTCCGTTTACAAGCGAAGCTGAAGCGGAATCAGAACCGATATTTGTCCAGTTGTAGAAAGAGCAATCAAAATATACCCGCGACGGCGATGGGGCTGGGCCGATGATTGTCTCAGCGTCCGCAAGGCAAGTATGCGGGGCGAACAGCAGCGAGGCGATAATACAAAACAGTAAAGAAGAAATATGCAGATAAGTTTTCATTTAACGTGTCCTTAATTGATATCTGTTGTGGAAACAGGCATGTCATTCCCACGCAGAACCTGCTCTTGAGTAGTCGAGAGCAGTAACCCAGTTTTTTGGCATAGAGACCTGCTTCAGCAGATCTGACATTTTCGGTTTTTACCTTTCCGCAGCGGGAACCGGTTTAGTTATGTTATTTTCAAAATTTGGAATCACCTACAAAACTATTAGTAGCTATACCGGCCATGTTCCTTAACGGCATTATACATAGCCCACATGTTTTCCAGTGGAACACTCGGCGGCAGATTATTGGCTTCTTTCATAATGAATAGACCGCCCTTCATAATACCACTTTTCAGGATTTTTATTGCGGAGTTTTTTACAAAATCAGAATCTTTGCATGACAGATCCATTATGGGCACGCCGCCTTCTATCAGAATGTCCGGGCCGATTTCATCGCGCAAGGTACTCCAGTTGATTGGGAATCCTGTATCGAAATTCACCACGTTGAGATTCTTGATAAGAGTTAGGAAGTGCCGTTGTACGTCGCCGCATAGATGCATCCTGATGGGTTTATCGCCGAAAATTTCTTTTAGATACTTTTTATGATATGACAGCACATGCGTATTGTAACTATCAACTGATAAAAACTGTATGCAGTCATCGGAAAAGAAACCGGTCTTAGTTTGTTCGACCGGATACAATTTTCGCCAAGCCTTTATGCGGGTGATGACGGCATTGGTGATGAAATTCATCAATTTATGGTAGTAATCCGGGTCGAGGAGCATGTCTTCGAGAAGTTCCGGCCCGCGGAGATTAAAAGCCAGTGTAAATATCCCGTCTGTTCCCATCATAGCCGGCGGGGCTACTTTGACCGGTCTGCCGTGAAATTCATACCCTTTTGCGATGTCGAGGAAATAATCATAAAACTGGCGAAATTTCTGCATTGACCCTGAAAAAGGATCAAGTGTGAGATCGAAGATAGCATTCTTTTTATCTCCCATGTGAGCGTGATCTGTTACTGCAACTTGATCGGACGGATACTTGACATCGCAACCAAACCACTCGGATTCAACCACATTGCCGAAATCCACAGAAACGGGCCACATTTGCGGAACTCCCATTTCGATATCCTGTGGGATATTGTGGCGTATATAGTATTGGAATCGTAATTGTTCTTTAAACATTAACTCTGGGTCATCAATTACCTGCTGCCATGAAATGCCATTCTTGTTTAAATTTTTATCGAGAATACATATCCTGTATCCCAAAGAAAGCAGAACCGGTACGCGTATGGGTTTTCGGGTGTCAAAAGCGGTCCATGCCTTGGCAACTTCTTCATTGAATTTGGTGAAATCAATTTTTTGCACGTCAGAATCCCTATAAGGGCACAAGTGTAAACTTACATAAGTATATCTAACGTAATTTTTAATGTCAAGGTAATTTTCAGAAAGATTTTCAGGAAAACAATACTTTTTGATATCGTTTATCAAGGTGTCCAGATGGTAATATGGCTCAAATTCGGTCTTTTTTTGAAGTAAACTGCAAAAAACCTATTGTTTGTTGGTATTTAAATAGGTTGTGGTTGTATTTTTTTGAAAATTTTTAAATAATTTACAGAAATATATTGACATGTTCATGTTCTGGATATATACTGCTTATCATGAGCATAGTACAAGTAGCTAAAACCGCAGGCGTATCGCTAGCGACGGTGTCGCGGGTAATAAATAAACACGGTTGTGTCAGCGATGAAAGTATCCACAAAGTCTCCCAAGCTATCAAGTTGCTGAACTACAATATACCTGACCGCCGCAGAGGGCCGAAAACAAGGGCTCATCAGGGCATCAGAACTGAAAACATTGCTGTGTTGCTTATAGGTATGGATACGCGGCTGGCGCATGCACCAGTTATGGCTAACGTGATTCACGGAATAAGCGACAAGTTGGCTGCAAACAAGCTGAATATGACATTGGCGCATGTTAATTGTGCTAACCATCTGCCGCCATCTGTACTCGAAGGACGTGTTGATGGTATTTTGATGGAAGGCGTGTTCCCGTCAGCAGAGATACTTGCCAAGATATGTGATATCCCAAAGGTCTGGTTCATGACTCAAAATGCCAACCCGAAGTTTGGCATCGATGTGGATGAGGTTTGTCCCGACGAAGACAGAATAGGTTTCCTAGCGGCAGATTACCTTACGGGGCTGGGGTTTGATAGTTTGGCATTCCTTAACTCCGAACCTGCTCACGTTTCCTTTTCTGCTCGCAGAAGGGCGTTCATGTTTTACTGCAATGTATCAAATGTTAAAGCTGAACTGGTCGAGCCCGAGAATATAGTCACATCGCAAATTAGAAGCATTGATTCAGATATCCGAGCAATTGAACAGTTGGCCGAGAGATTCTTGAAGCTTTCACCAAGGCCTTGCGGCATATTTGTTCCATCGGATATGCAGGCGGCCACTTTATACCAGATGCTCAGCAGTCGTGGTATTAAGCTTGGTAAAGATGTAATCATAGTATCCTGTAACAACGAAATGGTAGTTCTGGCTGGCCTTGATCCTAAGCCAGCCAGTATTGATATCGGTGCGGAGATAATCGGCAAAAAGGCTGTTGAACAACTGATATGGCGTATCAAGAATCCAGATGAGCCTCGTATAAAAATACTGGTTGAACCACGTTTGGAACGGCCGGTTTCAAAACAAAGTTTTCTACAATAATTTGTCAGGCAGGAATAAATTATGGCAAACGCCAAACGCAAAGCATTCACACTAGTAGAATTGCTGGTAGTCATATCAATAATAGCTCTGTTGCTTGCGATATTGATGCCCTCGCTTAACAAGGCAAGGGAATCCGCAAAAAAAGTAGTGTGTCTCTCAAACATGCGTAGCTGTGGTCTTGGCTTTAATCTTTACGCGAACGATTATAAGGTTTTTCCTATGGTTAATTCCATTACATGGTTTGGTCCGATTAATTACTGGCAGGGCCAGATAGCTCCTTATCTGGGCGGAGCCGCCGCTTCCAAATATACTTATGCCCCTGGTAACTGGACTGGCGATAACAGTAATTATCCAGACAGGCAGCTAGGAGTTTTTAGGTGCCCAACAAGTTTCAAGGTGCCGAGCAGTGATTCGTGGTTTGGCAACAGTTATGGGATAAACCGCTATCTGTGGATTGATGCACCGCCGTCAGCATATTTCCGCTCTGATAAACTTAAAAGTCCCCAAACAACTTTCCTTATTATGGATAATCATTACTACTTGGTTTACGACGGAATAACCGCGTCTTTCGGTGCATCGCATGATCGCGGCAAGAGTGTCTTGTATTCTGATCTTCATGTTGAAAGCGGTTATCGGGAATTGGATAAATACTGGGATGAGCGTCGCCTGTGGGGTGATACTTATTTCGCATGGTTGGTAACACGTTAGCGGTTGTTTCATAAAGGACGATATGTACAAAGTTAGAATTTTAGCTGCATTGGTTATTTATTTTTCATGTGCTCCGGTGAAAGGTGAATCAGGGCATGAGGAGATAATTGGACCGCCGGTTTATAGTGAGGCCGTGTATTTTAATACTGCAAAGATCGATTTGTGGCAAAATACAAATAAGGAGAATCTGTCGATAGGATTACAGGACGGTATGATGTTCATGGTGTGGAATGGGCACGAGCGTGGGGCACAAGTGTTTTCGTCTGAAAAGATAAAGTTTAAACGTGGATATGAGAATAAAGGCAGGATCGTATTCGAACTTGCCTTGCAGGATGTTGAATTTGATTCGAGGATAATTCCGTTTATCAAACTTTACGATAGCAACGAAACAGAAGTGGGAAATATCGAGTTCAAAACTTCCCCTTTAGACCACACGTTTCCTACCCGCCCAGGGTCATTCAGAAGTATCGGGGCAAGCTGGAACCCGCCGCAAAATGTGAAATATGTTGCGGCCGGTATCAGGTTTTTGGGGAACCGGATAAAAGTAAAAGTCAAGTCTATCCGAATCGAGCCCAATTTTGAAAAACCGCCCTGGAATCCAGGGGGAACCAGGCGGGGCATGCCTGCTGTGCGGTATTACTTTGATTCCGCAAAGCCGGACGAGGATACGGCTGTTCTTAAATCTCCGCAGGAAATTTCTGAAGTGCTTCAGGGTAGGGCAAAGGCTTTCGCGAAGCTCGTAAAGTATGATTACGGGGTTGAGATGTTTGTGAACGGAGAGCCTATAAAACCTATCATCCACATGGCACCCTTGGCGGGCCATGAGTCCGGATATTATCGCAATATGAGTAATATCGGTGTTCGACTTCACACTATTACTGTCAAAGCAGGCCCATATGGCGATTCGCCAGGGGCACCCTGCAACATCTGGCTGGGCGAGAATAAATACAATTTTGAACCCCTCCGTGAGGCGATACGGTATGCGGTGGCCAGGTGCCCAGACGCGTACATACTGCTGCACATAGCAATCAATGTATACAATGACTGGGCAGCAGAAAATCCCGATGACGTGCATGTCAATACAAAGGGTGAAAAGGGTATAGCCGGCTGGTCACGTGTGTCGCGGTATGGAGGCGAGGTGCCCAAAGGCGGTGAATTCTGGGAAGCTTCGCAACATTCTGAAAAGTTTGGTAATGACGGCGCAAAGATGCTCAAGGCTCTTGGCGCGTGGCTTGAAGACGTTCCAGAAGGCAAGGTAGTTATAGGTGCATACCTCAATGGCGGTGCCGATTTTCAGTGGATATTCTCGAACGAATTGGAATATGCTGATTACAGTAAATCAACGCTCACCGGCTTCCGCAAATATCTCAAGGAAAAGTATGAAACCGATGCAAATCTTTGCCAGGCGTGGGACATGCAAACTGATTTTGCCAGTGCTCCCATTCCAGATATCACAAAGCGAAGTACAGGACAAAACAAGGGTCAGCTTTTAAGTTATAACGGCAAATCCGCCCAGTGTTCGGACTTCAACGCCTACCTCTCGATAAGCAACACGCGGCGTCAAATAGCGTTTTGTCGCGGGCTAAAAGAAGGCACAAATGGCAGGCTTCTCTGCGGGCAATACTGGCCTACGCTTCCTGCCGCGTACCCGCTTGCTCACGGAGATTTTTATGAAATGCTCAACAGTCCTTATGTTGATTTTGTCTCTAGGGGCGGAATGTTAGGGGCGATTCTCCACGGCAAACTGGCTGTGGCGGAACTTGATTTGCGAGATCCCAAGTCTGGTCTTGATGCGTGGATCGACTACGATGATGCTTATATCGCAAAATCTCCGGCTGAATTCAAAAGGCAGGTACTTGCTTCGTTTCTCCGGGAGCTTGCAGGTGGGGCCGGTTTCCACATGTGGGATATGTGGGGCGGCTGGTTCTGGCATCCTGACACGATGGCAATATTTAAAGAAGGTATCGCAATATCCGAATACAGGGGTAAAGGCCCGAGTCTTGGCCAGGATTATGTTGGCGTGTTCGTCGACGAGGACGCTGCCAATCACCTTGTCCAGCTTGGCAGATACTTCAATACTGGCGCAGTCGAAAAACCAAATTTTGCAATGGGTCTTGGTCTTGGCGGAGTGTATCCCTTGGGTTGCACCGGGTTGCCTGTGCGGTTCTTCTGCATGCAAGATGCTCTTAATCCCGATTTGACTGTGCCCAGGGTAGCCATATTCATCAATCCTCTCACAATGACGCTGGAGCAGGCGGAAAAAATTAAAACAAAATATTGCAATCAAAACAGAGTAGTCGTTTTTATGAACCTGCCAGGGATAGCTGCTCCCGGAGATTTGTCCAATCCTCAAAAGATTACCGGTTTCGATATTCATGAGGATCCCTCCGTAACGGGCAAATCACTTGCGGTTCTCGCGGTTTCGGATCCTTTGCTGAGGGACATAAGGCCGGGGACTCTTCTTGGCAATTGCCCACCGGGTACAGGGGTGGAGTGGTTCGCAAGCAACGCTTCAGCGGACATGTCAGCCGGCGCTAAGGTGCTGGCGACTTATGCAGGAACATCAGTTCCAGGCATGCTTGTAAGCCGAAAGAAAGATTATTCACTTGTTTGGATAGGCTCTCCCGGCGCAATCAGTCCGGCGTTGATAAGAAATATGGCTCGCCAAGCTGGAATGACTCCGATGCTTGATAATGACAACGAGGTGATCATTGGATCAGGTCTGCTTGGTGTGGTAGGCATTAAGGGCGGTCCACAGCACCTGATACTACCAGCAGGGTGTGTTGTCAATAAATGTCTTACTGGCCACAGCTTTGAGGTCATAGGCAATGTTTTGAAATTTGAACTTGGCTGGGGCGATTATTATGGCGATGTAGCAATATTTACAATTGGAAGTGAAAAGTTGCTTTAAGAGTTTGTACTTTTAATAGTAAAAAAGATTTTTGCAAAGTGATATTTTTTCAGGAGTTTGAGCGGGTAAAAGCAATTTCGGTAGGCAAACGATGATATTTGCAGCATGAATGTGTTTTGAAACAATTTACGACAAAAAGCCTTTTGGTAGGCGGAGCATTCTTGATGTATCTTTCATGTTTGAAGTGTCTGTAACGGCTCTTTTTGTCTTTACGAAAGAGGTATTGTTATGAATGTTATTATGAAGAAGGCAATGTTGAGTGTTGCTGTGGTCGTGGCAACAGTATTGGGGTTGAATGCCTTGGTGATGGCCGACTTTACCATTACCGATACATTCACAAGGGGTCCAGCTACCAGTCTTGGAACGACAGAGTCTCCTGGTGTAATCTACAATTGGGAGGAGACCAAGTATGACGTAGACCAAGATGCTTACCTCAATGGAACACAGTTACAAATGACGGGATACTGGAGTGCGTCAGCGAATATTGGTAATTGCGATGTGGATCTATTCGCAAAGATACTAAAAATTAGTGTTGATGTTTCTGTGCCAGCCACGGGTGAGGCGATTATCGAATATTGCAAGAGTGGCACAGAAACCCCATTTGGCGCTACCAGCGAATATTTCGTGGGAATTCATCCGTCAGGTGTACTCTATCTTAAGAGAAATATTCCTGGCAGCATGGTGGAATTAGGTAGAGTTACGGGTCTTGACGTTGACACTCTCAATAGGGTGTCCATAACGGCCTCTATGGAAGCTAACGGTGTGCGGCATGTTATAACATTTAATGGTACTGATATCCTCAATGTTCTGGATAGTAGTGGTGATTTTCTATCATCTGGCGGTATGGCTCTGGCTTTCTATGGTGGCTGGGCTACCAACGTAATTTATGATAATCTTGAAGTAACTGTGACCACCAGTGAGGAGTTAATCGGCCCTGCCGCAGATCCTAACAGAGCCTATTTCGATTGCTCTTTTTATAACTGGGAAAATGTTTGGAGTGGCACTGCCAGTTCTGCCTTGGTTGATGGAAAGACAGTCTTTACTTTTACTACTGGGGATAATGCGGCTTTAAGAAATATGACCAGACTGCCTCTTGTTAGGGGTGATGGGAATAACGTACGGGTAATTTTTGAACTTGGCATTACAAGTCGAAAATTCGACTCAACGGTAACTCCCTGCCTTTATTATTTTGACAACAATTGGATATTCCTGGGAGAGGTTGATTTTGCTGAACAGCGATTGCGGACATCGCCAGGGCACTTCAGATTAGTGGGTAAAACCTGCCTGCCGCCTGCTGCTGCCACGTACGCTTCGCCGGTGATGAAATTTTATGGCAACGACGTGAGCGTGATCATGAAGTCCTGTACGATCGAACCTGCACAGGCCAAACCAGATTATCAACCGGCTGGCCACAGAACTCCGCCGGTCAAGTATTCCATTGATTTAGCGTTGCCCGATGCAGATAGCGCGATTCTCAGCGAAGCCGAAATCACTACTCTCCTTAGCTCAAAAACTAAGGTTGTCCCTCAACTTGTTCGTCATGATGATAGAATTGATTTGGTGATAGATGGGAATTCAGTGCCGCCCGTGATTCATATGGGTTCATTTTTCGGTCAGCCTTTCGTATATTTTAAACAGATGTATAACGCCGGTGCAAAGATTGCAACCGTCGCCGTCAGGCTTGGTCCCTATGGCGATGCTCCGGGTGCCCCATACAACATGTGGCTTGGAGACGGTCAGTACAATTTCGAACCTGCGCGTGCGGCGATTCGCTACGCCCTGGCCCGGTGTCCAAATGCATATGTAATGTTAAATCTGTGGGTTAATGTATATAATGACTGGGGTGTCGAGCATCCCAACGATGTTCACGCCAATGTGGACGGTTTAAAGGGAGTAAGCTTAGCGTCCCGTGTGTCTCGTTATGGCGGTGCCGCTCCCAGCGGAGGCGAATACTGGGAAGCTTCCAATCACTCTGGCCAATTTGCTATAGACGCTAATGAAGTACTGCAAGCTTTCGGTGCCTGGCTCGAATCGGAACCTGAGGGGAAAGTTGTAATCGGCGCTTATCTCAATGGCAGCGCCGATGGCCAGTGGCTTTTTTCAAATGAACCGACATTCTCAGAGTATAACCCAGGAACACTTGCCGCTTATAAAAATTTCCTCATAAGCAAGTACGGGACCGATGCCGCACTTTCAGCTGCCTGGGGCGAGTCGATCACGTTTAATACCGTAGTGATACCGACTGCCGTAAGTCGCTTTACTTCTCCTGATGGCAGGCAATTCCTTACCACTAACAATCAAAATTGCAAGCTGGCGGATTTCAACGCCTTTCTGTCTATCAGCAATACCCGCAGGCAAATAGCTTTTTGCAAGTCATTAAAAGAAAGCACAAATGGCAGGCTTCTCTGCGGGCAATACTGGCCTACGCTTCCCGCATCGTATCCGCTTGCTCACGGTGATTATTGGGAGATGCTCAACAGTCCTTATGTTGATTTTGTATCCAGGAGCGGCATGCTCGGAGCCTGGCTGCATGGCAAACTGGCTGTCCACGAATTTGACCTGCGTAATTTGAAATCGGGAATTGAAACATGGATTGATTACGATGATCAGTTTGTAGCCAAATCACAAGGCGAGTTCAGACGTCAGGTCTTAGCTGGATTCTGTCGTGAATTGGCTGCCGGCGCCGGATTCCACCTCTGGGATATGTGGGGCGGATGGTTCTGGCATCCTTCGACGATGGAAATTGTAAAAGAGGGTTTAGCAATTTCACAACATGTAACCAATCCTCAACCTTTAGGATCAAATTACGTTGGTGTCTTTGTTGACGAAGATGCCGCCAATCACCTCATTAGTCTCGGCTGGTATTATAATTGGCCCGCTGTTGAAAAACCGTTTAATGTAATGGGACAGGGAGGTGCCACCGGTTGGGGACGAGTAGGCTTGCCAGTAAAATTTTTCCTTATGCAGGATGCTCTCGAACCGAACCTGGTTGTGCCCAAGGTCTCGATATTTTTAAACCCGCTCACCATGACATTGGACCAGGCCGACGATATCAAGTCTCGCTTCTGTTCAGATGGAAGAGTCGTAGTTTTCTTGAATATTCCAGGATTGGCTGCACCGGGAGATGCTTATAATCCGGTTAATATCACTGGTTTCAGCATCTGTGTTCCTGCCGGCTGGACAGAACTTCGCGGCAAGCCACTCGTGGTATTAAATTCAACAGATCCGCTCTTAGCCGGAATAAGATCAAGTACCCGCTTGGGCAATTGGCCGGCTACTTGTGGGATGGCATGGTTTGACACAAGCGCGACCGCCAATGCCGATGCAATCGGCACACCCCTGGCAAAATACTATCTAACAGGTTCTGAATGGGTGGGTATGCTTGCCGATCGCCATAGCGACTATACAATGGTCTGGATTGGAGCCCCAGGCGCACTTAGTCCTGCACTTATCCGCAATTTCGCAAAGGAAGCAGGAATGACACCTATACTCGATAATGACAATGAACTGATTATGGGATGCGGTTTACTTGGCGTTGTTGGGGTTACCGACGGTAATGCGCAGGTAGTTCATTTGCCCGACAATTATGAAATAGAGAGCTGCCTTAGCGGCCATTCATACAGTGTCGCAAATAGTGTACTTACGTTTGATTTAGGATATGGTGATCTTTATGGCGATGTCGCAATATTTGCGGTAGGCGCTTCGGGTCGGGCATGGAGCCCAAGTCCCGCTACCACTGCAACGGAGATGAGCTTCACTCATACACTTAGCTGGACAGCGGCAAGCGGTGCTAATTCGCATGACATCTATTTCGGTACAAATCAGACAAATGTGACAAATGCCACCCATGCGTCAGGTGAATATAAAGGCAATCAGGGTGGAACGACTTATAATCCAGGTACGTTATCTCTAAACACAACGTACTACTGGCGAGTCGATGAGGTGACCGGTGTCACCAC
>Ga0172379_10010307_pt1 | contig 11339 bp, 10 predicted proteins | sample GrowelOW334metaG_FD_119756 | JGI IMG/M metagenome (GOLD analysis project Ga0172379, IMG submission 119756) | Groundwater microbial communities from an aquifer near a municipal landfill in Southern Ontario, Canada - Groundwater well OW334 metaG | ecosystem: Environmental > Aquatic > Deep... | reverse complement strand
TTTACCGCTTTGGGGGTGGGGTCAGCAATATTCTGATTATTGGTAACACCTCCGTCAGCGACGAGATCGCACACGAAATCAGCAACACACCACGAACCGGGCTTAGGGTACTAGGGGTCGTAGACCGCAAACTTGCTAATTTCCGCAGTTTTGATGGATTTGAGCCGGCACTGGACGGGCTTAAAGATAGTCAAATCCACGGCATTATTCAGACAGAGCTCTACCGTAACCAACTCAAAAATAACGAAATTCTGCGTTATGCCCAAACGCACCACATTTCATATAGATTTGTGCCAGGAAACAGCGACTTGTTTGTTGGTAACATAGCCGTGGAACTATTCGCCGGATTACCCGTTATTGCCGTCCACCAAACAGCACTAATCGGCTGGGGTCGAGTAATTAAACGATTGTTTGATCTGTTCGTGACTACGGTTGGTATGGTCATTGCCCTGCCTCTAATGATAGTCGTGGCAATAATAATGAAGATCTCAGAACCAAAGGGTGACGTATTCTTCCGGCAAATCCGCCTTACCCGCTTCAATCGTGAATTTAAGGTATACAAATTCCGTACTATTAAGACCAGGTACAACAAGCTAGATCCAGAGGATGCCTTTGCGGCAATGGGCAAACCCGAGCTTATAAAGCAGTATAGAGATAACGGGGACTTCCTGTCGTTCGACCCAAGGTACGGCCGTCTCGGTAACTTCTTGCGAAGCACCAGTTTGGATGAACTTCCTCAACTATTTAATGTATTAAAGGGTGACATTAGCTTGGTGGGGCCACGAGCGCTTATCCCCCGCGAGCTGAACGCATACGAAAAGAAACACTCCATCCTCAGCGTTAAGTCTGGTTTGACCGGTTTGGCTCAGATTTCTGGGCGTCGTGAGATTAGCTTTGAAGAGCGTCGTAAACTTGATGTCTATTACGTCCAAAACTGGAGCTTTTGGCAGGACATATCAATCTTGATCAGGACAGTGCGGGCCATACTCTCAGGCACAGGTGGTAAGTGAAAGATCTGACTCATTTCACTACTACTTTCAATTGTGCTTGGATGCAATGCAAGGAAGCCAGGAGGAGTGAATGAGCCGTATAGAAGATACGGTGAGTGAGCGACAGAAGCCAGCTGACACAGCAGTGCGCCAAGAAGGTCAGCAGATCGCGAGCTCCGCTCGTGAGCAAGTAGATCTGGCACACTTGAAAGTTGCGATCGTTCATGACTGGCTCGTTGGCGGTGGCGCCGAAAAAGTCGTCCTAGAACTCCACAAGATGTTCCCTGATGCGCCAGTCTACACCTCATATTCGACAGATGAATGGCGTAAAAGATTGGATGGAAAAGTTGTCACCGGTTGGCTACAGCACTTCGGCAAACTCCGTAAATTCATGGTAGTCGGCAGGATCTGGTGGTTTGGCAGGCTCAAGTTAGATGATTATGACCTTGTTATTACCAGCTCCGGTAATGGCGAGGCTTTTGCTATCAAAACTGGGTCAGCCACTATGCACATTAACTATTGTCACTCACCCACGCATTATTACTGGCGTCACTACGATCAATATATGGCTCGTCCTGGTTTTGGTGTGTTTAACCCGCTCGCCCGACTAGGCCTCAAACTACTGGTTGGGCCACTACGTCGTTGGGATTATAAAGCTGCCCAGCGTGCAGATATAATACTCGCCAATTCAACTCATATTCAATCTGACATTAAGCAGTACTACAGGCGGGATTCAACAGTAGTGTTCCCTCCTGTTAATACCGTGCCATTTAATGATGCACAGCCCCAAAAAAGAGCCGGCTACCTCTCACTAGGTCGCCAGGTACCCCAAAAGTTTGTAAATATTATTGTTGATGCCTGTACCCAGCTGAACCTTCCGCTTACCGTAGCCGGAAATGGGCCAGAACATGCCAACTTAGAAAAACTAGCCGGGCCTACTGTGCAATTTGATGACAGTAAATTTCCTGATTCAAAAGTCATAGAGTATATGGCCTCCGCCGAAGCCTTTGTTTTCTCTAGCCTAGAAGACTTTGGCATAGCCCCTGTAGAAGCCATGGCCGCCGGTACACCCGTTATTGCATACAAGGCTGGCGGAGCCTTAGATTATGTCGTTCCGGGCATAACTGGCGAGTTCTTTGATGAGCAGACCGCTGACTCCCTCGTAGCAGCCTTACAAGTCTTCGATCCCCGCAAATATAACAGTGATGATATAAAAACAGCTGCTCAGAAGTTCTCTACTGAGGAATTTCACAAGAATATACGCACAGTGCTAGAAAACGTACTACAATAAAATCTCTGCTCAAGCAGAACATAGATAATTGATAAATTTAATGAAAGCCGCAACCCGTGCGCCACATTAGCAGAGTCATGATCTCTGCTGGCAACTGGGTTAGTGCGCTGCAAGGATAGTGAATGTGCGGAATTGTAGGCTGTATAAGCAAAAGTAACACTGTCCAACCAGTAATTGACGGGCTCAAAGCCCTAGAATATCGTGGCTATGACTCGGCCGGAATCGCTTTCATTGCAGCTGGCGAAGCAACTCTCGTGAAAAAGGTGGGACGTGTAGATGTACTAGAATCTGCCCTATCTGGGATGTCTTCCAGGCCGGCTGGTGCAGGTTTCGAGGTTGCAGTGGGTCATACTCGTTGGGCCACCCACGGCGCCCCAACCACCGCCAACGCCCACCCCCACAGTAATACTGACGGCACAATCTTCGTCGTTCATAACGGCATAATTGAAAACTACGCCCTACTCAAAACACAGTTAGAAGCCGACGGCTACACCTTCACGACTCAGACTGATACCGAGGTTGTGCCACACCTAATAGATCACTATTACAACAAGTCCAAGAACCTGGAAAAAGCTTTCGAGCAAACCCTTAAAGAGCTAAACGGCGCGTACGCCATCGCCATGGTTAGCAGCCACGAACCAAACAAACTATTTGCCGCCAAACTCAGTAGCCCACTGATTATTGGCGTGGGCGAAGACGCGCTCTACCTCGCCTCTGACCCAACCGCAGTCATGGACAAGACTAAAGATGTCATATTTGTTGACGACTATGAAATGGTCGTTCTAGAGGGTGATAAGTACCGTATCAAGGACCTAAAGAAGGCTATTACGGTTAATAAAGTAGCCCAGACTCTCGACTTTGATGTAGAGCAAGCACAGCTAGGTGACTTCCCTCATTTTATGCTCAAAGAGATCTATGAGGGGCCTCAGACTATTCAGTCAGCTATTCGCGGTCGTGTCCGGCTGGAAGAGAACATTGTTAACCTCGGCGGCCTGGCAGAGGTCCGTCAGCAATTACAGTTTGTAGACCGCATAGTGATTGTGGCCTGCGGTACGTCATACTACGCCGGTTTAGTTGGCGAGTATCTTATTGAAGAGATCGCTGGCATACCTGTTGAGGTCCAACTTGCATCTGAGTTTAAGTACCGTAAAGAGCCCTTTTCTCGCAGCACCGCACTCATAGCTATTTCACAATCAGGCGAGACCGCCGACACTATTGCCGCACTCAAAAAGGTCAAAGATTACGGCGTACTCACCCTCGGTGTAGTGAATGCTATTGGTTCAACTATCTCCCGCATGACAGACGCCGGCGTGTACTGCCACGCAGGGCCCGAACAAGCCGTCGCCAGCACCAAGGCATTTATGGCTCAAGTCACTGTACTATCACTAATTGCGTTGGAACTAAGCAAGGGCAACACACCTCTATACCGGCCAATGCTCGAGGAGCTTACGGCGCTTCCTGACAAAGTCCAGAAGGTACTTGACCAAGCTCCCCAGATTCAAAAAATGGCGCAAAAGTATGCCCATTACCGCGACTTCCTATTCCTTGGTCGCAATTACGCCTACCCGGTTGCCCTAGAAGGTGCACTTAAGCTCAAAGAACTCAGCTACATTCACGCCGAGGGCTGCTCAGCCGGGGAGATGAAGCACGGTCCCCTTGCCATGATCACCCCAGATTTCCCAACTTTTGCCCTTATAAATAATTCTGAACTTGCCGAGAAGATTTATTCAAACATGGAAGAAGTCAAAGCCCGCAAGGGACCACTAGTAGCAATAGCACCGGAAGGCGACAAGCGTGCACAAAAGTTAACAGATGACGTCATATTCATCCCCAGCACCCTAGAACAGATCGAACCCCTGCTCATGGCAGTTGTCCTGCAGCTATTCTCATACTACGTGGCCGTAGAGCTTGGTCACGATGTAGACCACCCTCGCAACCTCGCCAAATCCGTTACTGTTGAGTAATCGAAGTCTAGGATTCTTCGCCGAGCGCTTTATTGATCCGGGTGGACGAGTCGGCTTTGGTTTTACCACCAACACCAAATACCATTTTAATACCCCTGTTTGAGCACATTTCGGCTTCTGGGCCAGGAATACCGTTAGGATCAGTACGATCATCACCACCATTACAAAATATTAATTCATCATTAGGGTATTTATCCGCGATTAACTCGAGAGTTTTAGTGCTAGGCCATTTAGGATCTTCTGGGTCGATGCCAATGATAACCTCGTCAACAGGCCGAAGTGCCTCCATTAATCTAGCCCGATTTGTTTCATCAAGGATGATTTTGCCCTTTTTCGTCATCTGCTGAACATCGTTATTCACGATAACAATAAGGTAATCACCCATTTCTTTGGCGGCTTCAATCATATCAACGTGTCCGCCGTGAAGTGGGTTGAAGAAGCCGCTAACTATAACTCTTTTCATTGGACGCTCACGATTCCTTCTATGGCAAAAGCTGTGTCTTGCCACTTCTCGACAGCAATAGTATCTATGCCCATCTGTACTACAGGATAGTCATTACCGCCCGGTTGTACCATGTCACCAAAATACAAAATGTCATTTTTGGTCAAATCTAGCAACTCCATCAATTTCGTCATACCAAAAGTTTTATTCATACCTGGGATAAAAACATTAATACTTGTTGTTCCGCCGATCTCATACTCAAACTCGGGCGCTAGTTGTTTGGCTCGTGCAATAATCATTTCGCGCTTTTTTCGATCAGGATCCCATGCATACTTATCTTCACTGCTAGCGGTCTGTCCAAGGGCCGAAAAGGTAACTTGTGAAAGCCGGTTCTCATTAATTTCACCCGATGGATTTTCTGCCCATAACCCTAACTCCCGTGCTGCTGCCTCTAGCGCCTTATCTATGGCCTCAATCTTGCTACTCTCAAGAGGGTAGCTGTATTGCAATTTCCAGCTATCATTCTCGTACTTATAATATTGGGTTCCTTGCGCAACCATAAAATGCAATCTACTAAGCCGCTCTATCGGCTGCGCTCCCAGAGGGACAAGTATTTGACGCTCAAACTCTTCATACTTCTGTCCAGAAATTACGCAGACCATATAGTGGTCAAGGAGTCGTGCAAAAAGGTCAACCATCTTTGGTGTCAGCGGAGTTTTAGCGACATTCAGCGTATCATCCAAGTCAAAAGCTATGAGTTTCTTCATTTATTCCCTTCACTAATAATTACTACTCGTTAATAATAACAGATCAGCTAGGCCTGCTTTCGAAACACAAATCGTTGTGTTTTTTGCATTAGTCGTTAGATCGACAAACTACAACGCCAGTAAAATTCAAAAAACGGTACAATAGCTATATGAAAAAGATTCTAGTTACAGGCGGCGCTGGCTTTATAGGCGCAAATTTTGTTCACTACATTGTCAACAATCACCCCGAGTATGCGGTTACCGTCATAGACAAACTAACTTATGCGGGCAATGCGGCTAACCTCGAAAACATCCTTGATAAGATAAGTTTCGTATCTGGGGACATCTGTAACGTAGAGGTCCTTGATCCGTTAGTGGCAGATTGCGACATTGTCGTGCACTTTGCTGCCGAATCGCACAACGACAATTCCCTACAAAATCCGTGGCCTTTTGTGGAGACAAACATTGTCGGTACCTATCAAATACTTGAAGCTGTCCGCCGCCATGGCAAGCGTCTGCACCATATATCTACCGACGAAGTTTACGGCGACCTCGAGCTTGATGATCCTGCCAAATTTACTCCCGAAACACCCTATAATCCCTCAAGCCCTTACTCCAGTACTAAGGCCGGATCTGACCTGTTAGTACGGGCCTGGGTTCGCAGCTTTGGTATTACGGCTACTATTTCTAACTGTTCTAACAATTATGGTCCCTACCAACACGTCGAAAAGTTTATCCCTCGCCAAATTACAGAGGTTTTAGAAGGTCGCAAGCCACGCCTATACGGCAAGGGCGAGAATGTTAGGGACTGGATCCATGTCGATGATCACAACTCTGCAGTTGTCCGCATAATTGAAGCCGGCCTTAGTGGCGAAACCTACCTTATCGGTGCCAACGGCGAAAAGAACAATAAAGAGGTCGTCGAACTAATCCTTCAAACTATGGGCAAGAACCCGGACGATTACGAGCATGTCACCGACCGCCCAGGTCACGATATGCGTTACGCCATAGACAACTCCAAGCTTGTCAGCGAGCTAGGCTGGGAACCAAAGTACACTAATTTTGAATCCGGCCTTAAGGCAACGATAGATTGGTATACTGCTAACGAATCATGGTGGAAACCACAAAAGGCCGAAACCGAAGCCAAGTACCAAAAAGCCGGCCATTAATCGATATATCCTTGAGCGTACCAAGTAGGAAGTCACCCCTGGAATATGATAGGATATCCTTAAAGTGGGTCGTTCTGCATTTAATTTAAGGAGTGGTTATGTCTAAGAAAAAGAAACTGATCAGCCTGTCGATTGCTGTCCTTGTCTTATTGTTAGTTGGTTTATTTGCATATACGCGTAACGATAAAGTAAATCCCGTTAGTAGCAATAACACCGGTGACGTAAACCAAACCACCAAGAGCGAAGAAAAGGTAGCAGACAAAAAAACCGAGCCAGCACCAACAGCCCAAGGAGCCGATGTACAGGCAAACAACCCTCCTGCCGAAAACCCCGCCCCAGCTATTCCAGTCATAAGTTTGACTGGTAAGCAGCAAACCGGCCAAACAGTTCAGGTAAGCGCTATTGTTAAAAACCTGACCGCAGGCACCTGTCAGGCAACTTTCACAGGGCCGCAGGGCACCCAACCCTTCGCTCGTACCTCACCAATTGTAAATAAAGGTAACTTTTACGGCTGTACTGATATGAATATTCCTGTAGCTGACTTTTCAAAGTCCGGCTCTTGGCACATGTCTATCTTTGCCGCTAACCAAAACAATAAGTCCAATATCGTCGAAACCGATATAATAGTCACCAAGTAACAACTTCAAAAGGAACTTATGTCAGAATCTCTCGAATTTGGAAAAGATCTACAAGTCACCAAAACTAACATTCCGGGTCTCCTTATAGTAGACTTACCTGTTCATGGCGATAGTCGTGGTTGGTTTAAGGAAAACTGGCAGCGCGAAAAAATGGTTGCATTAGGACTAGCAGACTTTAAGCCCGTTCAAAATAATATTTCTTTTAACGCTGGTAAAGGAGTAACCCGTGGTATCCACGCCGAACCTTGGGATAAATACGTCTCCGTTGGCGGGGGCCGTATATTTGGCGCCTGGGTTGATTTACGAGAGGGTGATAGTTTTGGCCAAACCTTTAGTATCGAGGTCGACCCGTCCAAGGCCATATTTGTACCTCGTGGTGTCGGCAACGCCTTCCAGGCACTCGAAGACAACACAGTATACACTTACCTGGTAACCGATCACTGGTCGCAAGAATCTGTACCTTTATACACCTTTGTTAACCTCGCAGACGAAACAGCCAACATCTCCTGGCCAATCCCACTCGATCAGGCTGAGCTGTCTGACAAGGATAAGGCCCACCCCCGTCTTGCTGACGTGACACCTATGAAACCCCGTAAAATTTTGGTTACTGGCAGTAACGGGCAGCTTGGCACCGCTCTTAAGCACACATTCCCTGGTGCCGAATTTGTAGACCGCGAGGAATTCGACATCACTAATCCGGCCGCTTACAAAGAACGAAACTGGCGCCAGTACAGCACTATTATTAATGCCGCAGCCTACACTGCGGTAGACAGCGCAGAAACCCCTGAAGGGCGTGCTGCAGCCTGGGGCATTAACGCTACCGCTGTACGCAACCTAGCAAGGGTTGCCGCAGACAATGACATAACTCTCGTGCATGTTTCTAGCGAGTACGTATTCGATGGTACCAAGAGTCCTCATGTAGAAGATGAACCCTTTACTCCACTAGGAGTGTACGCCCAAGCAAAGGCTGCCGGTGATATTGCCGCTAGTTTGACACCAAAGCACTACACCGTTCGTATTAGCTGGGCGATCGGACAAGGCAATAACTTCGTAAAAACTATGAAAATGCTTGCAGATAAAGGAGTGAAGCCAAGCGTTGTTAACGATCAGACCGGACGACTAACGTTTACCTCAACAGTTGCAGATGCCATTAAACACTTACTTGATGCAGCGGCGCCGTTTGGCACATATAACGTCTCGAACGAAGGTGATTCCGTAAGTTGGGCTGACATAGCAAAGGAAGTATACTCACTCACCGGAGCTTCGCCCGAAGACGTTACTCCTGTTACGACCGCCGAATACTACCGTGGTAAAGAGAACATTTCTCCACGCCCCTTATCAAGCACCATGGATCTTAGTAAGATCAAAGCAACCGGGTTTGACCCAACAAATTGGCGTGACGAACTTTCCTCTTATATAGAGGGTCTCAAGTCAACTGACTCAACGCAGTAAACGCTGTTTTCATACCATCCCAAGCAAACTCATTTTGGTCCAACTCACTGATCCTGCACTCTATGATTTCTGCCACATCATCATTGGGTTTAAGCTCAATGCCTTTTTTCAGGGTAGCGACGAAGTATACCGAAGCAGTGTGCGTAACACCACCTTGCCAAGGATACGGGTCATAAGAGCTGGAGAGGTACTTAAGTTCAGAGATATCTCCTTTACTAATCCCTGCTTCTTCCTGAAGTTCTCTATATAGTGCTTGTTCGAAGTTCTCCCCCACATCCAGAAACCCGCCCAAACAGTCCTGTTTACCCTTTTGTGGTTCACGCGCCCTAACTGCCATATACGCCGTGTTAGCATCCTTTAACAACACTACTGCAACTGTACCCTTCGGATTTATATAGTGGTCTCTCCCACAATCCGGACAGTTAAAATGTGTGTCGGTCTTCCTGGTTAGTTCGCCACCGCAGTCTGAACAATGTTTCATGCTTGGCATTATATGTTCTTTGGCATAACAGATCTACTAGAACTTTGTTAGAATAGTATGAGTTAATAACTGGAGTTTTCTTTGAAAGGTATTATTCTCGCCGGTGGTTCAGGCACGCGTCTCTATCCTATAACAAAAGGTATCTCAAAACAGATCATGCCTATCTATGATAAGCCTATGATCTACTACCCGCTTAGCACCCTTATGCAGGCGGGTATTCGTGACATCTTGATAATAACTACGCCGGACGATCAAGCGCAGTTCCAGCGCCTACTTGGTGATGGCTCTGATTTGGGTATAAATTTGCAGTACGCCGTACAGCCATCCCCAGACGGCCTTGCGCAAGCATTTATTATTGGTGAAGATTTCATTGGCGACGACAAAGTTGCGTTAATTTTGGGTGATAACATCTTCTATGGGCATGGGTTTGGTAACAGCCTTAAGAAGTGCGTCGATCCAGACGGTGGCGTTGTATTTGCCTACCAAGTATCAGACCCGGAGCGCTACGGTGTTGTGGAGTTTGATGACAACATGCGCGCTGTTTCAGTAGAAGAAAAGCCCATTAAGCCAAAGTCAGACTACGCAGTAGTAGGTCTATATTTCTACGACAACAACGTTGTGGAAATCGCCAAAAATATACAGCCAAGTGATCGTGGCGAACTAGAAATTACCGCCGTTAATGAAGAATATCTTAAGCAGGGTAGGCTTAAGGTTCAAATAATGGATCGTGGTGATGCCTGGCTCGATACTGGCACATTCGATTCTATGAACGATGCTAGCGAATACATCCGTGTGATTGAAAAGCGAACTGGCCTCAAAATCGGCTGTATAGAGGAAATCGCCTACCGTAAGGGTTTCATCGATAAAAACACTCTGCTTAAACTAGCGGAACCCCTTAGGAAATCTGGCTACGGTGAGTATCTCCTGGGTCTCGTTAAGTAAGATTTAAGGGATATTTAAGCTTTTGCAACCACTCTTGAATTGTCTGGCCTCTATTTACTAAATATCCGTTGCATTGTAAAATAGTAGTGGTTATTATGATTAAGAATCTACGAAATCTAAAACTCTACAAACGATATATTATTATTCTACTATTAGTCGCATTGGTGGGATGTTCTCTGTATCTATTCACCAAAGTAGAAAAGACGTCATCGCCCCACGACGAGGCAGGCCCCGGCACATCCTCACAAGTTTCCGATATAGACTACTCACCTGCAACCGCTGAAGACAAAAAAGCGGCTGACGATAGCAAAACATCAAGCAACAAGCCAGCGGCAAATGGTACAACTCAAACTAGCCCGTCAATAGCTGTTTCTATAATAAGTATGTACCAAGATGATAACCATGATTTAGTAGTAAAGACTCGGTTATCAGGTAGTGGGTGGCAAAAATGCACTCTAGTCGTCACTATTGGTCAAAAAGTCACTACTAAATCAGCCGAGACCGTATTTCAGCCTGAGTTTTCTACTTGTGCAGGTTATGTCATACCCTTTTCGGAATTAACAGCAGGTTCGGCAGCTGTTCTCTTGTCGGCTTCAAACAGCGATGGGTCAAACTACAAAGGAGAGCAGAAGGTAATCACCATTGTTAAGTAATGCCCTTTCTTTCTTACTCCGGAAACAATCTGGTGTCACGATGTTTCAAAGTTGCTCTTTATTGCTATCTGCAATGATTGTTTTATCTCCTGTGAGTAGTCTTGCGCTTTCTGCCACGGACTGGCAAGCAGGAAGAATTATTGATGATGACATATTTTCAAACTCTTCTTCCATGAGTGTTACCGAGATACAAGCATTTTTGAATGCGAAAGTGCCTACCTGCGATACAAACGGCGACCAATTAATGAGTTCAGGACAAACTAGAAAACAATATGCAATTGCTAATGGTAAGCAACAGCCGCCCTATACATGCTTAAGGGACTACTATGAAGTGCCCAAGACGGGCCCGGGTCTTCTATTCAGCTCATGGAGAAGTCACACAGCGTCTAACCAGGCGGTCATCGCAAACCCACAAAATAGTGAGTTACTCTTTGCGGATCTTAATGGTAATAGTGTAGACGAACCAGTCCTTGTAGGCCTAAATGGCACCTCAAGTGGGATGATTGAGTTCCATGTGTGGAACAATGATATGCAAACCTGGCAGTCCCATACCGTATCGAACCAGCCTGTCG
>Ga0172379_10010306_pt1 | contig 11340 bp, 7 predicted proteins | sample GrowelOW334metaG_FD_119756 | JGI IMG/M metagenome (GOLD analysis project Ga0172379, IMG submission 119756) | Groundwater microbial communities from an aquifer near a municipal landfill in Southern Ontario, Canada - Groundwater well OW334 metaG | ecosystem: Environmental > Aquatic > Deep... | reverse complement strand
GTCAGCGTAATTTGCTCCAAAAATTGTACCAAGTCCGGATAGTTCATCGCCACGCTCCTAAGCTCCTTAATGTTTTCCAGTCTTTCCGCATCATCTGAATTCTCAGGATCGAACTGATCCAAATATTGCGTTAATTTCAATACTTGATCTAATACTTCAAGTGTATTTTTAGCTATAAACAATGAACTATTAGCTATAAGCTTGGCCAGCCTTCCCTTGCCGTTTTTTTCAGCCCTTTTTCTGCTTACTTCATCATCGGGATTTAATATCAAACGTAAATATGCCAATACGTCCTTAATTTCCTTTCGTTCATAAAATCTCACCCCGCCAACTAATACATATGGAATTCCGGCAGAGAGCATGGCCTCTTCAATCACCCGGGATTGGGCATTAGTTCTGTATAAGATTGCAAAATCCGAAAACTTCTTTCTGCTGTTTTCAATTTGGTTTACCAGGTAACTTGCTTCATCTAATTCGGATTCGGTTTCATATACGGTAATTTTTTCGCCTTCATTCCTTTGCGTCCATAATTTCAATATCGGATGGTTTCTGTTTTTTTCAATCACCCTGTTCGCCGCATTTAATATAATTTGCGTCGATCGGTAATTTTGTTCCAGATTTATGGTTACCAAATCCGAAAAATCCTGTTTCAAAAGCAATAGGTTTCGGTAATCTGCCCCCCTCCATGAATATATTGCCTGGGAGGCATCGCCCACTACAGTCAGGCGGCGGTTATTTTTCGTCAGTTCTTTTGTAATTTCATATTGGGCTTTGTTCGTGTCTTGGTATTCATCTACCATTACGTATCCGAAAGTGTTTATCATTGCCATCGATACCTCCGGGTTATTTTTAAACAACCGCACGGTTTCCAGCAGTAAATCATCGAAATCCAAAGCCTTATATTTTTTCAATAGCTGTTGGTACCCCATATATGTTCTGGCTACCGTCTGGCTGAAAGTTCCTCTGGCAAAACCTGCATATTCCGAATAACCGATTAAATTATTTTTAGCGTCGGATATTGCTCCCAATACGCTGTTAGGCCTGGTTGTTTTGGTATCAATCCCCAAAATTCCCATTGCCTGTTTCACTACATCCAATTGATCCGCGGTATCAAAAATTACGAAATTTGGATCCAAATTAGCAGATTGTGCGTATTTGCGTAATACCTTGGCGCAAAAAGAGTGAAAAGTTCCGCCAGTGATTGACTTATTACCGGATAAACCTCCGATCAACAAATTAACCCGTCTCATCATTTCTTCAGCTGCTTTATTTGTAAAGGTCAGAAGCAGGATATCCCCCTTTTCCAATCCGGTTTGGCTCATTAAAAATGCCGCTCTATGGGTCAAAACCTTTGTTTTACCGGAACCGGCACCGGCCAAAATTAACAACGGTTTATTCGGGTAAAACATAACCGCTTCTTGTTGAACTGGATTAAGATCAGCTAAAATCTTCATGCCTTAGTATATGCAGATTACCAGAATCCAGGGGAGTTACAACCGGCTGCGTCGCCGTTTCTTTTCTAATGTCTATTTTGCCCGCTTTTTTGTTATTATTTCCGTCGTCCTGATCGCTCTTTTAACCTGGGTAGTTGTTAATAAGCCGATTTCTTCCGGTCTTCGTTTGGTTACTGGTTCCCCCCTTCTGCAAGTCTCAGGCAGAACTAATATCCTGATTTTGGGTACGGGAGGTTCCGGTCACGAAGGCCCGGATCTTGCAGATACCATTATTGTAGCTTCCGTCAAACTCGACACCGGAGAAACCACCCTGATTTCCATCCCCAGGGACCTATGGGTGCCTTCAATCAGGGCAAAAATCAACACAGCTTACCATTACGGCTTTGAAAAGCAGGGAACCGGTGGAGGACTTCTCTTAGCCAAATCAGCCGTTTCGGAAAGCCTCAATCTTCCTGTTCATTATGTCGCCAAAATAGATTTTTCCGGTTTTACCAAAGCAATTGATATTTTAGGAGGCTTGGACATAACTATCGATCGGTCATTCACCGATGAAAAATATCCGATCCCCGGTAAGGAAAATGATCTATGTGACGGCGATCCCGATTATAAATGCCGTTATGAAACATTAAATTTCTCTGCCGGCCCGGTTCATTTAGACGGTCAATCAGCACTCAAGTTTGTCCGGTCGCGCCATTCTTCCGATCCGCAGGAAGGCACCGACTTTGCCAGATCCAAACGTCAGGAAAAAGTTATTACCGCAGTTAAAAACAAAATATTTTCAATCAAAAATCTCAAAGATACGCAGGTTTACAAAGACTTGTTCAGTTTAGTTCAGCAGTCGGTAGTTACGGATATTACTTCCGAATATTTCTCCACCTTTTTCCAGTTGAGTCTCCGGGCCAAAAATCATCCTCTAAAAAGTATGTCTATCGAAAGCCTGCTGGAAAACCCCCCCGTATCTTCAAGATTCGATCTTCAATGGGTATTAATCCCGAAAGGTAATAATTATCAGACCCTTTTTGCGTCGGTAGCAGCCGAGCTTAAATAGTTAATTCGTAAACTTGGGTTGTTCCCGAAGAAAAAACTTCTTGGCCTAACGCTTCGATTTTTTGTTCCAGAATATTCGGATATTTTGTTCTCTCCATTTCCCCGACAACAATATACTTGATTTTATATTTGGTTGTCAGGAATTTCGTTACGTTTATATCATCGCTTTCATAAATAGTAGCCACGTCCGTAGCCCTATTGGCTATTGGTTCATAACTGCCCCTCCACAGCCATTCATGCACCGCCCAACCGGCCACGGTGGGCAATCCGGTAAAAGTCGAAATCCGTTCATAGTCCGTATAGCTGTCCCCGGCCGCCTCCAAAACTACCGGCTGTCCTTTAACATTTTTATTTAGCCAGTTAATTGCTGCCAAATCATCAGGGATTCTCTCCTCCAAAAATGACAATCCCCAGATTCCTTTAAAATCTTTCAGCTCCCCGAAGTATGAACGGACCGCAAAATAAGGGTAAATCGATACCAGCATTAATAAAGGTGTGACTAAAACCATAAATATTCTCATAATTAATGTTTTGTTTTTTTGTAAAAGCGTTGTAACTATCGAATATCCGGAGACCAAAGACATCAAAATAAATGCCTGATAACCCAGCTTAAACATGGTATTACTTCTGAAATGCTGAGGATAAATATCTTTAAAATAAAAGAATTCGGCAAAAATAATCAGTAATGTGGAAAAAAAAGACCAGGTTAACAATACATTTCTGTGCGGGGTATCTTTCCTGCCAAAAAGTCCCAGACCCGTCGTGCAAAACCAGAAAAATCCCCACAAAATCAGCATCATCCAAAAGGGGGATCTCTGGCATTTCTCTATCCCTTCAAACAATACCGGTCCTATTTTTTGATTAGAAAGCCACGCCGGAGGGCAATTTACTGCTATTCCGTTCACAAAAGGTTTAAACGAAATCAGAAACGGCAGGCTTGTCATCAAAAAAGTACTTCCAATGATAACTATGGTACTAAATATTTTTCGTAAATCGTCACGGTGGTTGATTATCAATAACATGCCGAATAAACCTATGTAAATCGGCCCGTCCAGCGCATTTGTCATAAACGCAGCTCCGGAAACAATTCCGTAAAACACCGTTTTTAACAACCGGTTTTCCTGGTTCCTGCTTATAAACAAATCCGCAAGTAAGGCAATGAGAAGCAGTACAATCGGTATCGACAGCACATGTCCGTGGATATCGGACACCACAAATGAGTAAGATGGAAACTCGTGTATGGTGTAGGGGATAAATCTGGTTGCATTTGGATACCAGTAATTATTAAACCCTTCGGTTATGGTTTTTACTTTTAGGTTTGGAAGTATTATTTGCCAAAATGGCGGGGGATTATCTTCACCCCAATACCCGGACGTAAATGCGTAAATGGTATGTAGGTTGCCGGCACTGGTTACCAGAAATGCAATAAAAAAAGCTCCGGCATATTTTGCAAAACCTCTGTATTTGGACAATAGTTCCCGGCCTATTGCCATGCTCATAGTCAGGCACATGGCAAAAAGAGTCGCCAGAGTCAAATTAAAACCATACTCCAGACTTACTCCTGAAATTTTACTGATGACTGCCATTAATAGGTGCCCGAAATAGTAATAGTTGATCTTTTCTCCGGAAAACCACATATCCTGTGGCGGAAAGAATTGGCTTCGTAGTATGGATTTTGTGAATCCGAAGTCCATAAATTTTTCCAGGCCGCTGATACTTGGTTCATGGGATTTGATAAAAGTCCAAAAAATAAACGCGGTAAAAAATAGACCCTCTTCAAATAAAACTAATTTCCAGTTAATTCCGTGTGTTAAACCATTCTTTTTCCCCAGCCAAAAACCTAAAAGCGCTACTATTGCCGCACTTATTGCCCAGGATAATACACCGAACGGAAGTATCCGAAAGCTCCCCAAAAACCACACCAACAATCCCGTGAGAACAGCTCCTGTAATTTTTGAAAACAAATACCCTTTATCTTCCCATTTGGAAAATATCACTGAAGTTAAGGGCCACCCCGCCAAACCCATTACCACCCAGGTAATCCCCCACATAATTATCATGGGCATATCCGTGTTCATTCTCTGATTATATAATTAAAAAATCATGTTTAAACCCTTACTGGTAATTCCGGTAATCTGCTTTCTCTCAATTTATTTAATGTTTCATACTTTATCCTATAATTCTATATCCGGTGAATTTCAAGTTTCCGGAAAAGTTTGGAGCGATTTTGGCAGCCACATCCCCCTAATCCGGTCCTTTACTTATGGGGCGAATTGGCCTCCCCGGTATCCTCTTTTTCCGGGTTCAGCTATCAAATACCATTACCTTTTTTATTCAGTTGTGGGCTGGACCGAACGGCTCAAAGTCCCATTAGACATCAGCCTGAATCTTTATTCCTCGGCAGGATTTGCCAGTTTAATGATTCTGATTTTTGTATTTTCAGCCAAACTATTTCGGAATTTATATGTTGGTTTTTTGTCTCTACTTTTTTTTATATTCAACGGTTCTTTATCTTTTTTGGACTTTTTTTCCAAACATCCGTTATCCTCCCTTACTCTGAAAGAGATTATTCATAATTCAGCCTTTCCTGCCTTTGCTCCCTGGAATCAGAGTCTGATTACGGCTTTTTGGAATCTTAATATTTACACCAACCAGCGGCATTTGGGACTGTCGTTTGCCGTTACCCTACTGCTTATTTTTATTCTCTCTTTCCCAAAGACTAAACTGATTTATTTATCGGGATTTATATTAGGATCATTATTGCTGTTAAACCAGGCATGTTTTTTAATCGGATCTGTATTTTGCCTTGTTTATTTCATATTCTCGCCCGAAACTCGTATCAAACTACTCCTTTCTTCCGTAGGCGCCCTTCCCTGGGTTTTGATTTCGTTAACTACCCAGAGTTTCTCGCCCGAAATCTTTTGGCAGCCCGGCTTCTTGATTACCCCGCCGTTGACGTATATTTCCTTTTTTAAGTTTTGGTTTTACAATTTCGGCATTCATTTATTCTTAATCCCTCTCGGCTTCTTAATTGCTCCGCCCAAAACCCGCCTGGTTTTCTTTCCGGCATCAATTATTTTTATTATTGCCAATTTATGGCGCTTTTCTCCTGACATGATAAATAATCATAAATTCTTCAACTTCTTTTTGATCATCGGAACAATGTTTTCCGCCTGGTTTATAACCGCAATTTTCCGGCAAAATATTCTGGGTAAGTTCGCCGCTTTTATTTTAGTTATTTCTCTTGTTTTAGGTGGAATTATCGACATCTTTCCGGTTATCAACGATACCAAAATACTTTTCTCCGACAGTAAAACCAATCCCGATATCCGGTATTTTTTGGACAACACTCCTCCGAAATCAGTTGTTCTCAACAGTTTTTGGTTTTACCATCCGGCCTCTCTGGCTGGCCGGTCAATATATAACGGCTATTCATATTTCACCTGGTCATACGGATATGATCAGGTCGCCCGGGAAAGGAAAACTATCCAAATATATGGTTCAGTCAACAAAGCTGCATTATGCAGATCATTAAAGACGGCTCATATCGATTACGTCGAATATAGTCCGGGTCACGAATCTTTCATCACTATCCATCCGGATTTATGGTTGAATGAACTTATTCCGGATTATTCGAATAATCTTACCGGATTTTCGGTATATTCCGTACAGGATAATTGTACTGATATATGAATAAAATTCTTTGTCTGATTATTGTATTATCCGTTAGTTTCCGGTTTATTGGCTTAAATTGGGATCAGAATTTTCATTTGCATCCGGATGAGCGGTTCTTAACCATGGTAGGCGGAGCGCTTAAATGGCCGATTAACATACTTGGCTATTTAAACACTCAAAATTCTACTGTTAATCCCCACAATATCGGTTACCCGTTTTATGTATATGGGACCTTACCCTTGTTATTCGTTAAATTATTATCCGGGTTGTTAAATCATGATACTTACAATGGCTTAACCCTGGTCGGTCGGACCATTTCCGCTGTTTTCGATAGTTCGGTAATTTTTTTGGTGTATTTGATTGCTCAGAAAATATTTAAACAAAAAAGCATCAGTTTATTTTCCGCCGTCTTTTACGGACTTTCTGTTTTGCCCATTCAGTTGTCTCATTATTTCGCTGTAGATACTTTTTTGGTATTTTTTCTCTATCTCACATTTTATCTTTTAACTTTCGACGGCATTTTGATTTCTCTGCTGTTGGGAATTACCTATGGATTAGCTACCGCCTCAAAAATATCGGCTGTTTTATTTTTGCCCGTCATTCTTTTGAGTTATTTAATAAAGCTTATTAATCACAAAAATCTTAAAATCACTTTCAAATCTGTATTGTTATTTTTGGTTTCCGCGATCATTTGTCTGCGTTTAGCCCAGCCGTACTTGTTTAATAATTATTTTGACTTAAACCCCAAACTAATCAAAAATTGGCAGGAACTCAAGTCATATGAAGACCCCAGCGGTTGGTTTCCTCCGGTTGTCCAATGGTTAAACACCCCTCCGATATTATTCCCATTTGCAAACATTTTCTTTTTTGGTTTAGGCCCGGTTCTGTTCCTGTTTTCATTGTCATCATTCAAAAATTCGTTTCGGAACTTAAAAAAACATCCGGAGATTCTACTGCATCTCTGCTGGATTTTTGGTCTGTTTATTTATCAGGGTGTTCAACTGGCAAAACCGCTCAGATATTTTTATCCCGTTTTTCCCAGTTTGGCAATTTTGGCAGGGCCGGTCTTATATCGTTTTTTCACTCAAAAAAATCGGATTATAATGATCATTGTCTTTTTCCTGTCGCTTTCCTGGCCTTTGGCTTTTGTATCTATATACTTAAGTCAGCACCCCCGGATTATAGCCTCAAATTGGATTTATCGTCATATTCCTGCAGGCAGGGTAATTTCCTGTGAGTATTGGGACGACTGCCTTCCACTGGGAGGAGCCGGACCATATCGGGTAGTCGAACTTCCTCTTTACAATCTTCCGGATAACCAAGCCAAAATGGAAGAAATTCAAACTAAACTTAATCAATTAGACTATTTGATCTTGTCCAGTAATAGATTGTTTGGTTCTATTTCCTCTGTCCCGGAAAAATACCCGCATTCTTCAAAATTCTATCAGGATTTATTTTCAGAAAAATTGGGGTTCATCAAAATCGCCGAATTTACTTCCCGTCCACATTTATCCGTTCCCTTTATTTCTCTCTGTCTTACTCCGCCGTTTCTTAATTACGGAGAAGTATTGAAAGATAATTCTCCATGTCCTTCCGGAATTACTATTACCGATGATTATGCCGATGAAACTTTCACCGTCTACGACCACCCCAAAGTTATAATTTTTCAAAAGCGTTGAACACTCTAATCCAAAAAAAATATTTTGATCGGTCCGAAAATCAATTTGATTATTCAGAAATGCAAAGACCTCTGCTATCCCAGATATTAGAAATGAATTCCCTGATTACCAGGCTTCCTAATCTTAAAAACAAAACAATTCTAGATTTTGGTTCAGGTTCAGGCCGGTTGTCAATATATTTTTTGTCTAAGGGAATTTCCATTTATGCTTATGACATATCTCACAACTCATTGCACAATTTGCAGAGGTATTACCTATCCCATCGCCGAAAAAATTGGGGGAAACTCACCCTGTTAAAAAAGATCCCGAAGAGTTTTAAAGTAGACATCGTTATAGGTGCAGATGTCCTTCACCATGTAAATATTGCATCAGAGCTCAAAACTATTTACCAGGTTCTCAAACCTAACGGGTCAGCGATCTTTTCTGAGCCTAATCCGCTAAATGTGTTTTGGTATATATATCACGTTATTAGCGGAACCCCATGGCATATCGAATCAGGAATTCTCAATTGTTACCAACCGAAGTTAATACACAATTTTAAATCAGCCGGTTTTTCCAATACTGTAATTTCTCCACATGGGTTGTTTCCCACCAGAATCTTTAATTTCAATGAATTTCTCTGCCGGTTAAATGCGAATTATCTGTCAAAATTATTTCCGATCAATGTTTGTTCTTATCGTCATATAATTTTATCTATTAAATAATCAAGTTTGTTATCTTTCATAAGCTTGTCTACTTTATTTTGATTTTTTAAAAATGTCCCCTTATTAAGAATCACGTTCGAAATACCCCTTGCCAGATCTTTCGGGTCTCTCACTTTAACTACGACCCCCATCCCGGTTTCTTTTACCGGTATCCTGACGCCGGGTAGATCGGTCACCACTACCGGGGTTTTGCAAAGCATTGCTTCCAGCTGCACCATCCCCAGGGATTCTGTAGAATTAACCGAAGGAATGACTAATACGTCTATCAATTTATAAAAGGCGCTTAACTCACCGTTACTCAACCTGCCTAGGAATTGAAAATATTCTTTATATTCGGGAATTAAATTTTCAATTTTTTCCAGATACCCTTTTTCCCCGGGAACAGATTCTGGTCCGGCAAAAACGAATCGGAAGTTGTCTTTTCCCAGCGAATTTTCCAAATCAGGAATTGCCCTAATCAAATATTCATACCCTTTTTCACTCGACCATCTTCCCACCGCGCCAACCGCAAATATATCCCGTTTATTTATTTTGTTTCTTACATTAACAAATTCCTTGTTTGAATATTTACTTAATTCGATAGGGGGCAAAGAGTATACAATTTTATGTTTATTATTTTTTAATATTTTTGAATTGTCCGCATAGTCTTTTGTGGAGGTCACTATGATATTAGCTAAATACGCTAATAATTTACTGCTTGATTGCACCATTGATTCAACTAATTTTAAATACCAAATGTTTTCCAAACTAATATCACAATGGTAAATTGCGATCAATTTTTTTTTGAATAATTTTGTCCAAATTGCCACCCACCAGCCCTCCGGCTGGGGTACGTTCACGATCACCACATCCGTTATATATATTTGTTTAACAGCTTTAAAAAACCACGCAAAGGATACAAGCCCTTTCCCGAAGCTTATGAGTTTATTTGCCCTAATCACTTTCACTCCGTTTATTTCCGAGTAGTTGTCCAATGCTTCGTCGTGGTTAATAGCCAATGCTGTAACCGGAAAACCCCTCTTAGCCAAGCCTTCAGCCAACCTGGCTGAGTATAACGTTAGACCGGAGATATAAGGAAGGTAATAAGTCTGATTAATTAATATTTTCATCCTCTATGATTTTCTCTAAAGCTCTTCTTAAATCCGGAAATTTGTAAACATACTTATTATTCCGGTCCACTATGTTATATATCCATAAAGTCTTTATATCAGGACAATTTTTATAAAGAAATTTCACCACATCCAGATTGTCTTCGATATAATAATCAAATTTTTGTTTATCAATAATATTCATCTTAAATTCGTGCGGTTGTAAATTATCATCATTAATGAATATTTTTTTAAACACATCCAGAAGGCGAAATCTTTTCAGCCACGAGATAGTATTCTCTTTCACAAAACCATACCTTCCGGTAATCAGATAAAATTCAATCTCGCTGGATTTTGATAGCTTTCGTAACAGTGCCGCACCGTTTGCCGGCCAAAGACTGGGAATTACCACCGCCATAAAAAAAATAACCTTTTGCCAATAGTTTTTTGGAGCAAAAAAACCCAATTTCTTTACTTTTATAATTTTGTGTTTTACAAACGACACCAGCAGTCTGGCAATCCTCATCGGGTTATAAGTTACCACTCCGTCAAAATCCAACCCTACCCTGATTATTTTTGTATCTGCCACAGCCCAAATTTTACCCTAGACTGACTTTCGATACCACATCCATCCCCCAAACAACATTCCGGCTCCCAATACCAGCATACTTAATGTCAAATCAAATGTTCCGGAATTGGGTATCGAAGTTTCCTGTACCGGTTTTGGTGTCGCCGTGGGCTTTACGGTTGGAGTTATGGTTGGGGGTGTGGTTGGAGTTATCGTGGCGCCGGGAACAGGTGTGGTTGTAATTGTCGGTTTCGGCGTTGCAGTCGGTCTTGGGGTGTTGGTTGGTGTTGGAGTCCTGGAAGGCCGTACAGTCGGGGAGAGAATTGCCGATGGGGTAGCCGTAAATGCTGGATCAAAACTTTCGCCGACCGCTTGTACCACAAAAGTTCTGGATACTTTTTGCACTACTCCATCCACAATTGTGGAAATAGTCACAGTATGTTCACCGGAGGGTAAATCAGAAGGTACGCTGAAAGAAAATTGTCCTTTATTGTTGGCCGTCACTGTTCCGGTAACTATTGTTTCAGAATGAATTTCGATTACCACTTCCGCTCCTGCAGGTGCTACGCCGATAATTTCCGGCCGCAACGAGTTTACATTTTCTCCGGAAATAGGTGTCGTCAATTTTAAAGCTTTTTCCTGTGACGGGAGACCGGACAATTCTGTAAATTTCGATACCTCTTCAGCAATTGTCGTGTCTGGCATAGTTTCTGTTGCCAGGTTTACATCCTTACCCAGGACAATTTCCGGAACCGGACTGTCACTGGCCGTATTTGTGGTGATTTTTGATCGCCCCATTGGTCCGTCATCAACCTCAATCACTACTTCTGCCGTCGATTTATCATAAACTACAAAATTTGTTAAACCATCATCTCTGATGGTGGATAGGGGAATTACCCAGGATCCGGAAGCCTTAACCAGTGCAGATTGAATATTTCCACCGCTAAGCTGCAAATAAACAATTGCCCCCTCGGCAGGCTCTCCGCTTGTAGTCACCACTTGTCCATAAGCTACATCTGCCGCCGGAGGGCTGGTCAAAGTAGTGCCGGTCTTGATCTCATAAAGCGCCCCGTCCTGATCATAAAATTTATTTCCCGAATTCACTTTAAATTTATATAAAGTATC